>Ga0207702_10000027_pt1 | contig 183792 bp, 169 predicted proteins | sample KBSCornC62_FD_184302 | JGI IMG/M metagenome (GOLD analysis project Ga0207702, IMG submission 184302) | Corn rhizosphere microbial communities from Kellogg Biological Station, Michigan, USA - KBS Corn C6-2 (SPAdes) (version 2) | ecosystem: Host-associated > Plants > Roots > Rhizosphere > Soil ...
AGGGGTCCCCTGCCATCGAGCCGCCGAGGCTGAAGAACTGCCACTGGCTCCCGTTCCAGATCCCCTGCCACAGGGCACCGTTGGTCCCCCGGTAGTAGAACGCCTGCTGGGTGCCGGGGCCGATGACCGCGACAGGATCTCCGGCGGCCGAGCCTCCCAGTTTGAAGGTTTGCCATTGCGAGATGGTGGTGTTGAAGATCGCCTGCCAGACGGCGCCGTCGGTGCCCCGGTAGTAGACGGCTTGCTGGCTGTTAGGGCCGACAACAGGTGAGGGGTCCCCTGCCATCGAGCCGCCGAGGCTGAAGAACTGCCACTGGCTCCCGTTCCAGATCCCCTGCCACAGGGCACCGTTGGTCCCCCGGTAGTAGAACGCCTGCTGGGTGCCGGGGCCGATGACGGACACCGGCCGAGGGGCGGCGGGCGTCCTTAAGCTCCGGTCTTGACCATAACTAGTACCGGCCACATTCGAAGCCACAATCCGGTAGTGGTAGATCGTTTCCGGTTGTAGTTGGACTTCTGCCCCCTCTGCTAGACCTGCTTCTCCCGACCCAGCGTTTTGGCTGGGCGTTGAAAAGCCATAGGCAGTAGTAGTCCCCCATTCAAAGCGGTAACTCGTTGAGAAGCCCGCGGCATTTACCGTCCCGTTCAGGGTTGCCCCGCTCATCGATAGATTACTTGCGTCCGTCGTCTGGACTGCTGGCGGCTCTGGCCCGATGTGAATATGGAGTTCTTCGGTGGCCTCCTTGATCTCCTGGAAATATGCGTACTGGTTCCCGAACCCTAGGCCACTGCAGATCGTCCAGCCTCCACCAGAGATCAGGCCGAGCGCCCGATTATTTGCGTATACGGGGCCACCACTGTCTCCCGGTCCGGAACAGAGACTCGTGCCAGTGAATTCCGTGAGCCCAGTGACCCTTTCCGTTGAGGAGTATTCTACGGTGACGTTGAGCGCGCTCACGTAGCCGCAGGTACTACCGGTGCGTTCACCCGTATGGCACACGACCTCACCTTTATAGCTGGAGGATTCACCTTCAATCGGATACTTTTCGTTCGTGACCGTTGGTTCTTCTTCACGTCCCCAGGTGGCCACATACGCCCTGGTAGGAGCGTCTGCCCACCCACCCGTAAGATCGAGGTCCGCCCAATCGCCTTTCCCGGGCCATTGCCATTGGGTTGCAACGCCGAACTGATGGGTGTAATGGGCGGCATCTAGGGTCGACCACGACCACCGTGGGCTACTTCCGTCGGCCACACAATGGCCGGCAGTAAGCAGGTACCTCCTTCCGTCAGATCCGTGGGCTGGGAACCCGGCCGTGCAGCTCACAGAACTCCAGATCGCCACCCCCCTCGCAGGGGCAGGTCACAGACCCGCGCCGTATAAGCAGGGTCGCACGCATCCGGCCTCGCGTGGAGGCGTCCCGCCGCAACTTTCTCAGGCTGCACCCGAACGTGCGCTTCAGGTATCACGCTTTCAGCCGCCACCTGTTCCTCTGGCTGGATTCGGGCGTCAAAGCGAAGCGCCACCCCGTTCGCGCTGGGGTTGATCGCGGATTGGACCTGCCCAGAAGCAATGTCCCCTTCTGCCCGAAATTCCTCCAATCCGCGGTCGATCCGCGCTTGACCGGCTTCCAGTTCTCTCCAGGTATAACGTGCGACCTCGAAGCGGTACTTATTCTGGAGGCCGGCCTGGTCCAAAAGTGAAGAGATCTCGCCTCTATCGGCAACGTTCACTACTGGCACCACGAACCGACCAGCCGTCCCATCGAACCAGACGCCTGCGTAATCATCGCCTACCGCGGCCTTTAGCTGTTCGACGATCTTTGCGCCTTCGTGTTGAGTTTCTAGCCCACGTCGAGCGATAACATCGGAGACTTCGAATGCGCTTTGATACGCCTGGAGTTCGTCTTCAAGTACCGTCGCCGAGGCGGGTGATGCAGCCACGAGCAAGGCCGCAAAGAGCGTGACGACACCTAGAATCATCAAGCAGGTAACCAAAGGTGATTTACCGCGGCTACCGCTGTCTTGCTTTCTAGATGCCATAACGCCTCCCCTGTCGGATAGTCGGGGGTGTTAGGCCCGCAATCCTAGATTTTGACCTTTCTCCAGGTACTTCCTGGGTATTCGTGCGGTACTAAACAGGGGCCACCGGGCCTTGTCAAGGGCTGGCAGCCAGTAAGTTTTTGGCTACCGGTCTGGGTGGCACCACCGGTCGATGGTTTCGAATCATCTATGCATGGGCTTGACAGACTTGCTTAGAAATGGACACCATGAGCATGCAAACGAGCTGGAAAGGACGTGACCTCTGATGAAGATCAAGGCCCACGATGAGACGATCCCGGCCATCTCCGTCTCCAAGACGGCCTAGAGCTAGGTGACACCCTGCGGTCGACAAGATTGCTGAACTACTTGAGGGTGAAGCGGCCGACACGGGCTCCGGCGACGTAGTGAAGGAGGTAGCCGCCATCTTGATCGTTACTGGGCGGCCAATCCGGCGATGATCCTAGAGCCGAAATCCAGTGCGACCCACGCCTACGACCTACCTCGTTTTCGTAGTTGAGGAGTAGCGATACCAATCGACGTACTTGCCGCACGCCTGCCGCAGCGGAACGACCCGCTCCCGCCCTCCGACGCGAGTGGCGGTCAGCTGCACTATCGCGGCGGCATCTGAATCCGGCGTCAGGAGGTGATCCCCAACCTGGAAGTTCAGGGTTCCCCCTCCCGGTGCGGAGACTCGCAAGACGCCGATGCGCCAGCGGGAGCCCAGCCGTTCCATATTCGCCGGCAGCGTCACCTTCAGCCCGTCCCCCGAGACCTCGACCGGCAACGGGGCGAAGTACTGGGCCCCGAGCTCCCAAGCACCAGGTGGCAACCGCAGCTGCACCGGGGCGGACCCGCCTGGAGCGATCCCCGTGCCGGGGAGAACGAGGGGCGGCTGCCTGACTGCCGCGAAGCCACCGTGGGAGAGCAACCGGCGGCCTTCGCTCGTGTCGCAGTGCAGGACCGCGCCCGGCCCTTCGCCCTCCTTCAGGATCAGGCGGGGCTTGACGGTGCCGACGCGCCGCCACAGCGAGTAGCCAGGGGTCTGCCTCACCAGGTGCAATTGCGGAGGCGGTGCGCTGCCGGCAGGGTCCCGAGGAGCAACCACCCATCGATGCGCGTTGAGGGCGGCGGCGCTCACCGAGTCGAAGTCGAGGGCCTGACCGGAGACCCAGGCCTTCTGGGGCGGAATCGGGATCCTTTCGAAGTTCTGCAGCCCGGGTGCGTCGACGGGGCTTCCAGCCAGCTCCCACTGGATGAAATCGTCGTTGCCGATGAACAGCGTGGGTTCGCCGCCGATCTCATCGCGAAGTGAGCGCAATTCGCTGGCGTGATCGGTGGGGCCGACCTGGCTGATGCGCAGCGCCCTGAGATCGGATCGGGCCACTGCGAAGAAGAGCAGCAGCGCGAGGACAGAAGCAACGACCCTCCAGGGAGGTTGAAGGGCTCGTTTTTCCACCAACGGCAGAACGGCCAACGCGAGGAGCAGCGGCGAGGCCACCACGAGGGCCTTGGCGGCAACGTACGGCGACTGCGAGTGCGCGGACGTTTTCCAGATCAACATCGAGAGCGCCGCCGCGAGCGGCAGCAGCCAGCGTCCGGTTCGCACCGCGCGGTACGCGCCGAGCAGCACGAGTCCCAACACGAACGCCGTCCACATCCCTGCCGTGAAGGACGACGCGGGCGGCATCCGGAAGTCCGCGTTGTTCCAGATGCCGAACGCCTCCCAGCCCGGGAGCGGAGCGACAAGATTGCCGAGATCGCCGGCTTCGATGCCGGTCCCGTTGGCGCTTGCCCGCAGGGAGACGAAGTCGATAAGCCGCGGAAACTGAGGCACGAGCGAGACCAGGAGGACGGCGCAAGCGATCCCTGCAGCCGGCAGCTCGCGACGAGCAGCGGCGACCAGGCCGGCGCGGCCGGCGCGGAAGGCCTGGCCCAGCGCCACGACCGCCAGCCAGGCGCCGCCGATCAGGAGTAGCCACGGCAAGCCCGCGACCGAGTAGATCGAGAGCACACCGCCGACCAGAAGGGCGAGAGGCACCCAGCGGCCGCGTCCGCCAAGAGACCCGAAATCCATCAGGAAAGCGACCAGAGCCAGAACGATCCCGGCGAGAAGCACCTCCTTGAAGGACCCCTCCCCGTAGTACGCGGCAATCAGGAAGGGCAGTCCCACCACCGTCGCCGCCAGCAGCTTCCCGAGCCAGGCGCTGCGTCTGAACAGGGCCAGTGCCGTCCAGGCGTTCAAGATCGGCAGTGCCATCGCCCAGCCGGCAAATGACTCGTCGATCCGGATCCCCGTTCCCTCGGCGAGAACAGCAACCATCGCGTGTGGGCCGATCGGATAGTCGAGCGGCAGGGGCGTGACCGCGACGGCCTGAGCCGAGAGGATGCCTTCGGCCCACAACAGGTGCGCCGCCATGTCGTTGTCCACAGAGACGCCGGGGATTCCGCCGCGCCCGACCGCCAGGTAGGGGATGAAGACCATCGCCGCCACCGGCGCCGCCGCGACCAGATCCCGCCACGGCGGCCGATGCTCGGGAGCGCGGCAACACCAGACGATCGCCGCCAGGGTCATCGCCCCGAGCAAGACAGCCACGGGGAGGCACCTGCCGGGGGCATGGATCGCCGTGAGTGAAAACAGCATCGCCACCGAGATCCCGACGGGCGGAGCGATCCAACTCCAGCTGCGAAAGCCGCAGAGCCGGAGGACCGCCTGACCGAGGAAAAGCGAGATGACGCAGGTGAGAAGAGCGTTCAAGAGGATCGGGAGCATGGCCGGGCAGCCTGACACGGTTATCGTGCCGCGGCGATGCGGGCGAAGATCTCAGCTCTGCGAGGGCGGCTCGACGAATCGCTCTTCGTCGATCCGCCGCCGGCCGGCCCCGCCGACCAGCGAGCCGGGAAGCTGCTCATCATCGGCGGCCTCTTCGTCCTCGCCGTCCTGCTGCAGATGCTGCGGGTCGGCTGGTCGATCTCGCTCCACTCGCTCTGGGCCGAGGACGGTGCCGTCTATCTGTCGGGCGCCGTCCACAGCGGCTTCGGCGGCAGCCTCTTCGACACCTACGCCACCTACCTCGTCTTCGTGCCGCGGCTGATCGGCGAACTGGCCGGGCTCGTGCCGCTCGCGGATGCGCCGATCGCGATCTCGGTCCTCTCCGCAGCGGTGGTCGCGCTCAGCGGCTGGATCGTCTGGGAGGCGACGGCGGGGTTGATCGAGAGCCCCTGGCTGCGCGGAGCTCTGGTGCTGCTGACCGTGCTGGTCCCGGTCGGGGGGCTCGAGTCGACGGACTCCGCCGCCTACGTCCCCTGGTACATGCTGTTCGCGACCTTCTGGATCCTGCTCTGGCGCCCCCGGACCGCCGGCACCGCCGGCGGCGCCGGCCTTTTCGCGCTGCTGACCGGCCTCAGCAGCCCCGGCGTCTGGTTCTTCATCCCGCTCGCACTCCTGCGCACCGTCGCCGCCCGCGACCGTCGCGACGGCCTGCTCCTCGCCGGCTACTGGATCGGCGCGATGGTCCAGCTGCCGATCCTCGCCTTCAACAACGAAGAAGCGGTGTCTCCGGTCTGGACCCATGACATCTGGACCGCCTACCTGCAGCGGGTGGTCGACGGCGCGTTTCTCGGCCTCTGGATCGGCGGCAGGGCCTGGAGGCACTTCGGCTGGACGCTCCTGATAGTCCTCGTCGTGCTGCTGGTCGCCGCCCTCATCTACGGCTTCTGGCGCAGCAATCTGGGGGCGCGGCTGCTTGCCCTACTGGCGATTCTGATCTCGCTGCTGATGTTTGTCGTCTCCGTCTACCAACGGGCGGTTGGGGAGGAAATGATCTGGCAGCCGGGGCAATACGTCGAAGCCGCCGGGCGCTACGCGATCGTCCCGGCTCTGCTGCTGTTCTCGGTCGCCGCGGTGATGGCCGACCGGCGGTCGCGCCGACGCGAAGGCGAAGCGGGCGCGCGCTGGCTCGCCTGGCCCCTGGCCGCGCTCGCGATCATCGTCGTCGCCTTCTCCTTCCGCGTCGCGAGCTCCGAAATCCGCGGCACCCCGCCCTGGGAAGCGTCGCTGGAACACAGTGCCGAAGTCTGCGAATCCGAACCGCCGGGCGCCGAAACCGCGGTCGCGACGTCGCCGCCCGGATGGTTCCTCGCCATCCCCTGTAGCGATCTCGCAGAGTACGGCCGCTAGCGCGGCCTAATGCCCTGCGCAGACCCGCGTGGTCTGAGCGGCTTCGACGTGCATGTACCAGGGTTGAGCGGCGCGGTCGCGGGGAATTTCGACGACGATTCTGGCGCCGCCTTCGCCCCCGGCCACCGCGACCGGGAAGGTTTCGGTGGCGAAGCGCCGCAGCCTGATTTCGGCCGGGCCGCCGGCGGCGACTTCGACCGTCGTCGCCACCGTACCGAGCTTCACCTCTTTCCTCGCCGAGGCGCCGCCGCCGGGCAGGGTCACGCAGCGCCTGTCGGCAGGAGGGCTCGGCGCAAAGTCGCCGGACTCCGTCGTGCTGGTGACCGGCAGTGCTTCGGCGAGCACCATGTCCGCATGTTCGCGGCCCACCGGGTCCTCGGTTTTGATCTCGGCGGGGGTATCAGCGAAGCTGCCCCAGCGATCGACCGCTTCGAACCATTTGCCGGCTTCGACCAGGCTGAGTGAGGCGGTGCCGGTCGTTTCGACCTGGTAGAGCGAGTAGCTCGGCGCCACCCTGTCGCGGGCGATTTCGAGGGCGCCGATGTCGGAGCGGGTAAACGTGCTCTGTTCCTTCTCCCAGCTGCTGCCTTCCTTCATCTGCGCCAGGTTGGGGCCGATCGCCAGCGCCGCGACGCCGGCCGCGACCAAGAGCGCGGTGCGGCTGAACGGCCACTTGCGCAGCACCTCGGCGGCCATCATCAGGGTGAAGAGGGCGCCGGCGTAGACGTAGCGGGCCGCCGAGGCTTCACGACCCGGGACGAAATCGAGGGCGGCCAGCAGCCAGTAGCTAACCGCGGCGGCGCTCACCACCCAGAAAGTCTTCGAGAGCCCCGGCCGGCGCCACTGGGCAAAGGCGAGGAGGCCGAGCGCACCGATCACCAGCGGCCGCCCCCAGTCGTTCTGACCGGAGACGTTGGCCTGGATGGTCGAGAGACCGGCCAGCGAGTCGAGCGAGGAGGCGAAGCCTTCCAGCACGTACTGGGGCGAGTGGAGGATGTTCTGGACGGTGATGTGGTGTTCGGCTTCGTGCCCCCAGCCCGCGTACCAGGCGAGGTAGACGAGGAGGGGGACGGCGAAGACGTAGGCGCGCCGCCAGCCACGCTGCCGCCGCATCAGCAGGAACTCGACGAAGACGGCGGCGATGAAGCAGACGCCGAGGCTGCCGGATATCGTCGCCAGCACGAGCATCGCGCAGGCCCAGGCGTCGCCCTTGGCGTCCTCGCGGTCGAGGAACAGCAGCGCCGCGAGGCCGAAGCAGACCGGCAGCGTGAACTCGTTCTCGAACGGCCAGAGGATCGTCGGCCAGGCCGAGCCGAGGAAGAGGAAGAGCGTCGCGCCGATCGTCGCCGGCCAGGGATCCAGCCGCCTGCGCAGCCAGACGAACAGCAGCGTCGCCGCGCCGAGCACGGTAATCCCCATCGCGACCTGTTCGGGCACGTTCGAGGTCATGCCGAAGACCGCCAGCAGGACCTTGGTGATCGCCACCGGCAGGATGACGATGTGCTCGTTGTGGGGGACGAGGAAGGAGTCCGGCGTCCACGGCTGTCGGTCGAGCAGGAAGGCGAAGGTGTCCTGGAAGAAGGTGATCCGCCACTGGGCGATCACCAGGACGATCGTCATCACAGCCAGCGCGGCGCCGAAGACGAGCATCGGCGCGTTCCGCCTGCGCAGTGCCATCAGGCGGGCGAGTCTATTGCGAACGCCCGGCGTCGCTCGGCCGGGACCGAGACCTCCGCCTCGTCCTCGCCGCCTTCCTCGCGCCGCAGCGCCACCCAGCAGAAACCGACCAGCGAGACCGCGGCGACGACGATCGCGCACGGCGAGTACGAGGTGGCTACGGGCGGAGTTATCGCCGGGACGTAGACGGCCAGCATGAGGAGGGCGGATAGAGCGACGATCCAGGTCCCGAGTCGCGGGAAGACGGCGCGCAACCCGGCGACACAGGCGCACATGCCGATGATCGGCACGAAGTAGCTGCCTTGGTGAATCACGGTCCGTGCGTCGCCGTTGCCGAACATCAGCAGGCACCAGACGGCGACGGCGACGACGTAGACGAGCAGGCTCTGCAGAGCGAAGCGCCAGTCGGCCGGATCGCCACGGCGGCGGTAGATACCGGCGAGCATCGCCAGCGGACCGAGCAGGAGCAGGCCCAGCGAAGGGATCAGAAAGAGGAAGAAGATCGTCCGCAGGTTGGCCAGGGCGGTCGCCGTTTCACCCCGTCCAAGCTCTTCGTCGATCGTCTTGATCAGATCCGCCATCTGGCCGCCGCCGGAGACCGTGGCCAGGTTCTCGGCCTTGTTGTGGATCGTGCCGCCGATGCCGGCGTCTTCGTAGCCTTCGCGGATCGTCTGCAGGGAGCCACGCGAGTCGACGGCGATCGCGCCGCCGATCTGCCACTTGATCAGCCGGTTCCCAGGCGGGTCGCCCCACTTCTGGTAGGCCGACCAGGGTGCGAGCACCACCACCAGGACGCCGAGGCCCACCGCGAGCCAGCGCCGGCTGGGCAAGCCGCGGAAGGCGGCGATGAGGACGAGCGCGACGATCGGGAAGGCACTCGAGCCGTGCCCCATCATCGCCAGTCCGAAGAGGCCCGCGACCAGCGCCGCGCCCCAGAGGCTGCTGCGGATCGAGCCCCAGAGCGGCGTGATCAGGAGCGCCGCTGCTGCCAGCAGCATCGCCGCGGGCAGCAGCTTCGGCCAGACGAAGAAGCCGTGGACGATCGCCAGTGGGCTGAGCAGGACGGTGATCGCCACCAGCGCCTTGGTCAACCGGCGGACGCCGGCGGCGTCGAGGAGCGCCCAGAGCCCGACGATCCAGAGCTGCTGCAGGCAGATGCCGAGCACCTCGTAGTTCAGTTCCTGGGTGTTCAAATGAAACGGCTGCTGCGAGAGGACGTAGCCCACTTGCAGGGGAGGGCGGTCGCTGGCCAGCCATTCGCCGGGAAATTCCGGAGGCGTGCCGTGGTGGGCGTGCGAGTAGAAGAATTCGGCGAAGTAGAGGGGGATGTCGATGTCGGAGGGCAGCGCGAAGGCGAACCGGTTCGAGGCGGTGCCGAACGCTTCATTCGTGCCCCCGTGCATGAAGCCGAAGAAGACGAGGAAGGCCGTGCCCAACACCCAGAGCACCAGCGGCGTCGCCAGCTTTCGCAGCACCGCCCGGTCGAGGCCGCCGGCGAGGAGCATCCAGGCGGTCGCCAAAGCCGAGCCAAAGGCGAGCAGGTAGGTGTAGGTCTGCCCGGCGAGGTGAGAGCCGTAGTAGATCCAGAACCCGAGCAGGCCACCGACCCCCGAGGCTGCCAGCGCGACCGCGAGCAGGACCGCCAACCGCCGCTCTCCCCTGCTCGCCAAAAACAACGCCGCCGCAACCCCCGGCAGCCCGGTAAGCGCCAAATGGGCGACGAGCAGGACCGTTAGTTCGCCCACCATCGCCGGACAGACTGGCAAATCCAGCCGCCTGAACGTCCCGCTAACGTTGCGCGAGGCGCGCGGGGATCTCCCGGGCGGCCCCAGGCCACCATGTCCGTCGACGGAGAACTGACCATCCAACCCGCCGCGCCCGCCGCCCCGGGGCCGGAAGCTCCGGCGGCGATCCGGGTCGAGGACCTGCACAAGGCCTTCCGCATCCCGACCCAGCGGGTCGACTCGCTGAAAGAGCGGGCCGTCCACCCCTTTGCCTCGCGGGAGTACCGCGAGCTGCACGCGCTCGACGGCGTCTCCTTCGAGATCCGCCAGGGCGAGTTCTTCGGCATCGTCGGCCGCAACGGCTCCGGCAAGTCGACGCTGCTGAAACTGCTCGCCAGCATCTACCGAGCCGATGCCGGCCGGATTCAGATCGCCGGTCGCCTTGCCCCCTTCATCGAGCTCGGCGTCGGCTTCAACCAGGAGCTGACGGCGCGCGAAAACGTGCTCCTCAACGGGGTGATGATGGGACTGACCCCGAAGGAGGTGCGGGAGCGCCAGGACGCGGTCATCGACTTCGCCGAGCTGCACGATTTCGCTGACCTGAAGCTGAAGAACTACTCCTCCGGGATGCTGGTGCGACTCGCCTTCTCGGTGATGCTCGAGGCGGACGCCGACGTCCTCCTAATCGACGAGGTGCTGGCGGTCGGCGACGCCTCCTTTCAGCAGAAGTGCGCCGACGCCTTCCACCAGATGAAGATCGAGGGCAAGACGATCGTCCTCGTCACCCACGACATGAACGCGGTCGAGGAGTACTGCCACCGCGCGCTCCTGCTGGCCGACGGCAAGGTCCAGTTCATCGGCGATCCGGCCGAGGCGGGACGTGAATACCTGAAGCTGAACTTCGAAGCCGGGGGCGTCTCGCCGACCGGCCTCGGGGGGGACGGATCGGACGGGGCGCGCCTGCTGGAGTGCACGGTGGTGGACGGCTCCGGCAGCGAGGCCACGGGCGTCGAAAGCGGCGAGGACATCCGGGTCCGGACCGAGGTCGAGCTGCAGCGCGAGACGGCCTCGGCAGTCCACGTCGGCTTCGTCGTCACCAACGCCGACGGGCTCGGCATCTTCGAGTTCGGTGAGCTGATGAACCCCGAAGAGCAGGCTGAGCCCTTTCCGGCCGGGCGCCGCTTCGCCCTCACGGCGAGGATCGAGAACCGGCTCACCCCGGGCCGCTACTTCATCCACGTCGGGGTGACCAGCGCCGACGGCATCTCCGCCTACGCCGAGAACGTCGCCACCTTCGTCGTCTTCGGCGGCCCGAAGACCAACGGCATCGTCAGCCCCGGGGTTGAGTTCGAGGTCGAGTCGAACGGAGGCTGCTCTTGAGCAGCCCGGCCCGGCCCGTCGCGGAGCTGCGCGAGGTGCAGGGCCCGTCCGCCCTCGGCGGCGGCGCGCGCCGATTCTTCGATTTGCTGTGGCTGATCTCGGTGACCGAGTTCCGGCGCGTCTACTTCGGCACCGTGCTCGGCTACCTCTGGTCGCTGATCCGGCCGCTGATGCTGTTCGGGGTGCTGCTCTTCGTCTTCACCCAGGTCTTCAGGGTCGGCAAGGAACAGGTCGAACACTACGCCGTGATGTTGCTGCTGGGGATCGTCCTCTACACCTTCTTCCAAGAAGCAACGTCTAGCGCGGTGACCTCGGTCGTCGCCCAGGAGGGGGTCGTCCGCAAGACCCAGTTCCCGCGCCTCGTGATCCCTCTGGCAACCGTGGTCACCGCCGCCTTCAACCTGATGCTGAACCTGATCGTCGTCTTCGTCTTCGTCCTCGCCTTCGGCGTCTCCCCGGCTTGGACCTGGCTGCTCTTCCCGGTCGCACTCGTCTTTCTCTTCATCGGGACGGCCGGGGTGTCGATGGCGCTTTCGGCGCTCTACGTGCGCTTTCGCGACACGGCGATCATCTGGATCGTCGTCTCCCAGGTGCTGCTCTACCTGACGCCTATCCTCTATCCCGTCAACGCCTTCGAAAGCAGCACCCACGCACGCCTTCTGGAACATCTGCTGATGATCAACCCGCTGGCGGTGATCTTCACGCAGGTGCGGGTCTGGATCCTGCACGAACCGGGGGCGCCGACCGCCGTCGCCGCGGCCGGCGGCTGGCTCGGACTGCTCCCCGCAGCGATCATCTACTTCGGTGTCTGCTTCTACGGGGTTTGGTTCTTCAACCGTGAGGCGCCGCGAATCGCCGAGGCGCTCTAGCCCCGCGTAAACTCGTCCCGGATGCCGGACCCCATCAACTCGCTCGACGCCCCGCCGCGTCCACAGGCCGAGCTCGAGACCGAGATCGCCCGCCGCGACGAGGAGATCCTGCGTCTGCGCGACCTGCTGATCGCCCGCGACGCCGAACTCGGCGAGGCCAAGGGGCAGTTGAAGATCATCGAAGACCATTCCGAGCGGATGTCTCGCCTCGTCGCGCGGATTCCGGTCCCGGGCCTCGCCTGGATCGCCGGCACCATCCTCCGGGTGCTGCAGGCGAGCGGCCGCCGTTAGACCATTGGCGCCGCCTCGCTTCTCGATCGTCACGCCGGTCTACGAGACGCCGAGCGACGTCCTGTGGCTGACCGTCGAGTCGGTCCTCGCCCAGACCTTCGAGGACTGGGAGCTGTGCCTCGTCGACGACTGCTCGCCCTCGCCGCGGGTGCGGGAGCTGCTCAGCGCCTGCGCTGAGATGGACCCGCGGATCCGGGTCGAGCGCCGGGCCGAGAACGGCGGCATCGTTGCGGCGTCGAACACCGCGCTGGCGATGGCCACTGGCGAGTTCGTCGCTCTGCTCGACCACGACGACCGCCTCCACCCCGATGCCCTGGCGCTCGTCCACGAGGCGATCCTCGGCACCCCGGACGCCGATTACGTCTACACCGACGAAGACAAGCTGACCGCCAAGGGCCACCACGTCGGGCCCTTCCTGAAGCCCGGCTGGTCGCCGGAGCGGATGCGGACGCAGATGTACACCTGCCACCTCAGCGTCCTGCGACGGTCCGTGGTCGAGGAGGTCGGCGGCTTCGCCCCAGAGTGCGAAGGCGCTCAGGACTGGGATCTCGTCCTCAAGGTGACCGAGCGGGCGCGCGCCGTCCTGCATGTGCCGGGCGTGCTCTACCACTGGCGCGGGATCGAGGGATCGACGGCGGCTGCGGCTGAGGAGGGCGGCGGCGAGACGGCGAAGCCGTGGGCCTTCGAGGCGGGTGCGCGGGCGATTGCCTCCCACTGCGAACGCAGCGGCGTGCAGGCGACCGTCGCGCGCGACCCGGCCGACCCCGGCGTTTACCACCTGAATCCCGCGCTGCGCGAGGAGCCGCTGGTCAGCATCGTCATCCCGACCAACGGCCAACGGCGCGAAATCCGCTACCAGGAGGTGACCCTGCTGGGGCACTGCCTGCGCAGCATCGTCGCCGACTCCACCTACTCGAACTTTGAGGTCGTGGTCGTCGCCGACGCCGACACGCCCGAAGAGGCTCTCTCCGAGGCCGAGGCGGCGGCGGGCGACCGGCTCCGGATCGTCCCATTCGACCGGCCCTTCAACTTCGCCGAGAAGATCAACCTCGGCGCGGTCCACAGCCAGGGCGAGCACCTGCTGCTGCTGAACGACGACATCGAGGTGGCGACCCCGAACTGGATCGAGCGGATGGTCATGTACTCCTCGATCCCCGGCGTCAGCGCGGTCGGAGGCCTCCTCCTCCTCGAAGACGGCCGCATCCAGCATGCCGGCGTCGGCTTCGAGGGCGGCCTCCCCGGCCATCCCTACTACGGATACCCGCGCGGCGTCCCCGGCTACGCCAACGCGGTCCGGATCGCCCGCAACCTGCTCGCGGTCACCGGCGCCTGCCTGATGACCCCTCGCGATGCCTTCGACGAGGTCGGCGGCCTCAGCACGACTTTCCCGGTCAACTACAACGACGTCGACTACTGCCTCAAGCAGGTCGAGCGCGGCCGCCGCGTCGTCTACGACCCCGACCTGGTGATGACCCACTTCGAGTCCTCGAGCCGCTCCTCGGACGTCGAGGAGTGGGAGAAGGCCCAGCTCCTCCACCGCTGGGCCCCACTGACGATGGGCCACCGCTACTCCAACCCCTACATGCGCGACGAGCTCCCCCGCGGCATCTCCACCTTCCTCTGGGCCAAGCGCCGCAAGTACCGCCCGCGCAAGCGACGGCCCGCCCCCGCGCGGAGCTAGGCGACGCGCTTGCGGCAAAACGCCAGATGCCGACACAGCCGGGAATACTGCGCAGCGTGACAGGGCTACGCAGCTTCGCTGGCCGCAGGCGCCGTCGCCCCGAGAGCCAGCGGCTCTCCCTGTGCGCGGTGACCAAGGCCGGGCCGTCGCGAGCCGGGGCTTTCCTCGAACAATGGCGCCCGCTCGTCGACGAGATCGTGGTCGCCGTTGACGAGAGCGCACCCCCCGGCACTGCGAGCGCGTGCGCGAGCATCGCCGAGCAGGTGTATCTCGTGCCGGCGGCGATGGCGAATATGGAGCGCTATCTAGGGTGGCTGCACAGTCGCTGTTCGGGGGAATGGATCCTTCGGGCCGACGACGATGAGCTGCCGAGTGAGGCTCTCAGAGAGGTGCTGCGGTCTCTCCTCGACGAGCGCGAGCCGACGCACTACTGGTTGCCGCGGATCTGGATGCACCCCACACCGGAGACGTACATAGCCGAGCGGGTCTGGCTCCGCGACATCCAGGTGCGCCTGGTCCGCAATCTGCCTGGGCTCTGGCGCTTCTCTGGTCGACTGCATTCGAACATAGAAGTCACGGGCGCCAGCCGCATCGTCGAGGCGCCGCTCCTGCACCTCGCGCTTCTCGTGGCCGACCTGGAGCAGCGGCGGGCCAAGGTCGAGGCGTATGAGCGCGTCACCCCCGATCTTCGTCACGAGTCCGGGGCGCCCCTCAACGGGGTCTTCGTCCCAGAGGACATGGGGGTGACCGTGCTCGAGCGGTCGCGGCAGGCCGACGTCGGGAGCGCCGCCCGTTACCTGCAGGCGGCCCGCAGGCCCGAGGGAAAGGCCTCGCCCGCGGGCGAGGTGCCGGTCGTCTCAATGCAAGAGATCGAACGCTGGAACGGGGAACGCGCGGTCTCCCCCGGCGCCTACCAGGCGCGCGTAACCCTGCCGCAGGGTGCCGAACCAATGGAAGCCGACGCCATCCAGCATGTTCAGGTCGAGGTGACCAATTTGGGCGAAGAGTGGCTGGCAAGGGGACCGCAGCCGGAGCCGCCCATCCAGGTGGGATATCGCTGGTGGCGGGAAGACGGGACGGAAATAGCGCGACCCACGTTGCGCACGCCATTCACGGAGACCGTCGCACCCGGAGCGACGACGCGGCTGACGATGGCGATCCAGGCCCCGCCGGAATACGGGCGACTGCAGCTCCGCGTCGACCTCGTCCACGAGGGGGTTCGTTGGTTTGAGTGCGAGGAACAACTCGAGGTCGACGTCTCTCCCGGGCAGTCCGCACCCGCGCCGGTTCGCTCTGGCCCGATGACGATTGCCGATCGGATCGGCGACCTGGACACCTCGCTCTTCGAGCCGATCGAGAGTCAGACGACCGAGCCCGACCGGCAGTCGCTGCTCGCGCTCCACGCCGCGATCGCCTTGCGCGGGCCATTCGACTACCTGGAGATCGGATCGCACCTTGGCGGGTCGCTGCAGGCGATGGTGGCCGATCCGCGCTGCCGCAGCATCGTCTCGATCGACCCCCGTCCGCTGTCGCAGCCCGACGACCGCGGCAGGGACGAGCTCTACCCGGAGAACAGCACCGAGCGAATGCTGGAGCTGCTCGGCGCGATCCCCGACGCCGACCTCGCGAAGCTCGAGACGTTCGAGCGCGGCACGGATCAGCTGTCGGTCGCCGAGCTGCCGACGCGTCCGGCGTTCTGCTTCATCGACGGGGAGCACACCCGCGCCGCGGCGCTGCGGGATGCCCGCTTCTGCCTCGAAGCCACGACGGCCGATGGCGTCATCGCATTCCACGACAGCAACGTCGTCCTCCCAGGAATCGAAGACTTCATCGCGGAGCTCGGCCGCCCCCATCACGCCTTTCAGATGCCTGACTCGGTGTTCGTGGTCGAGCTCGGCGCCGCCCGCCTCTGGGACACGCCGTACGTCCAGCGGGCTCTTATCCCCATGACCTGACAGCTCAGGCGTAGATGGTCGCGCAGAGCACAGCACGCGCCGCGACGGCGAGATCGTCGGCAGCGGCGGGCTCGGGGTTGTAAGCAACGTCTGAAGCTGCATCGGCGCTCACTCGCTGCCAACCGGCCGGAGAGTGGGCAAAGAACGCCTCCTCGCGCCGACCCACCCCCGCCCGCTCGAACAAGGCATCGGCCTCGGCGCGGTCGAACTGACGGAACCAGCCGTGGTCTTCGCGACGGCCGAACGGAACGCTGAGGTGGATGCGGCCGCCGGGCTTGACCACCCGCAGTAGCTCGCGCAGCGCTCGCGCCGCCTCCTCGCCGGGGTCGTCAGCGCGCTCGGCGGTTGCCCCGTAGGTGGCGTTGTCCATGCCGACGTGCTCGATCGTCGAAAGGCATACGACCTCGTCGAACCAGTCATCGCGCAGCGGCAGCTCCCGCAGGTCGGCGTAGAGATAGGAGACTTTCAACGACGTGAAGGCATGCGGCTCGGGGGCGAGCGTGACAATCGTCAGGCCAGAGATCTCGGTCAGCGCCCGCTCCAGTACATGACGGTGGTTCATCACCGAGCCGGCGTCGAGGACCCGACCTCGCAGGCGGCGCGAAAAAAGCCAGGGGTACTCGACGACGCGCTCGTCGTAGCCTGCCCCGAGACCGGCGGGCAGCGCGCCGGCCGCTGCGAAGACCTCCTGCCACTCGACGTCTTCGAGCAGCCGACAGACCAGCGCTCGCTTGGCGGCGTCGTAGGCGAGCGTCCTCGGCGGCACCGGCGGAAAGTCGCGCGCCGTCCGCCGTCCCAGTCGACCTCGCGGCGGCAACAGCTTTTCCCCGGCCCCCGGCGGGGCGGCAACCGGAACCAGCCGCAGCGTCGCCGAGCCTCCGCTCGCATCTACTGCGAGGACGAGCTCCCCGGGGTCGGCGGGCAGCCCGCCGCCCTCTGGTCGCAGGCCGATCGAGCGGAAGCGGTCGATTACCGAGACGGGGTCGACATCTCCCTCGCGCAGCCGCTGTGGGGCGAACTCGAGCAACACCCCGTCCCGACCGCGCTCGGGATGCGTCCGGAGGTGGTCGATCGCCGCCATCACCGCGTCCGCCTCGGGACCGACCCTCCGCGTGCCCATTCGTGACAGCCCTGTCTCAGCCTTCGCCGAGGTCGGGCTCGGACGCGGCGGCGCGCCGTCCCCTCACATCGATTGGCGCTTCGTCCAGCGGAAGCTCAACGGCCTCCGCCCCTTCGCCGGCGTGCTGCATGATCAGGCGCCAGTGGAAGCCGCGCACTTCGGGCTGTTCTACCCCGGTGATCGCCAGTCCGTTGGCGCCGGCCGTAGAAACCAGCCATTCCCGGTCGAAGATAACCGCGTTAGCCGGGTTGAGGTCGTTTATGTAGAGCGCGTTCTGGAACTCCTGCATCATCGGAAAGAGGCGCTTGTCGAACAGGAACCAGGTCGAATAGAAAACGCCGCCCGGCCGCAGGATCCTCGCCACCTCTCGCATGTAGTGCTCGGCGTGAGCTTCGATCAGGTGGGTAAAGACCGAAACGGCGATCACGAGGCTGTGGGAGCCGTCCGCCGCGGGGAAGGGGGCGACGTCGGGTTTGTCGTCGCCAGGGTTCCAGGGGTCATAGCGGACGTCGTGATGGGCGAAGGCGAAGCCCTCGGCCCGGGTTGCCAGGTTGTCCGCCGCCCATTCGACCAGCGGCAGGTGCAGGTCGACGCCCAGGTAACTGCGCGGGCGGGGCGTCTGCTGGATCAGCTGCCGGGCGAGGCGCCCACAGCCACAACCGAAGTCGAAGACCGAGTCGTAGGCCTCGAGCGGGATATCCGGAAAGATCGGGCGGCCACTGGGATTGTCGAAGGCGGCGGGATCCATCGGCCCGACGGCTTCCCGCATCGGCAGGGGCGGGACCGGCAGCGCTGCAGTCACAGCCCGAGCGGGCCGACCGCCCGGTCGCGCCGGCGCCAGAAGTCGCGTACGACGTCCTCGGTGCGATGCCCGAAGGCAATCGCCCTCTGCCCCATGCGCAGCTCGCGGTCGACCGCGAAGCCGGACTCTTCGAGCATTGCCCGCAGACAGGCCTGGTTCGGCGCCCAGGCGTTGCTCGGGTCGTTGTTGAGGGAATCGCCGGGGTAGAACTGCATGATCGGGATCTCTTCCAGCTCGGGTGAGATCGCCGCCAGCGGTTTGAATTCACCGGGGCCGACGAGAAGCGCGTCGTCGATCGCGTGCGTCTCGACGACCACCTGCCCGGTCGAGATTTCGGCGATCCGGTCCAGCGCCAGCATCGGGTCGCGCAGGTGGTAGAGGACCCCGAGGAAGAGGACGAGGTCGAAGGAGCCGAACTCCTCGGGCGAGAGGTCGTAGACGTTAGCCTGGCGCAGCTCGACCTGCGAGCCGACCAGCTCGCGAGCGATCGGAAACCCGGTCTCCTCCGGCGTCAGGTAGTCGATCGCAACGACCTCCGCCGCGCCGCGTCGCTCGCACTCGAAGGAGAAGAAGCCGTCGCGGGCGCCGATGTCGAGGACGCGCATGCCCTCGAGGCTATCCGGCAGCTGCAGCGCGTCGAGCACCATCTGCGAGTCGTTGACCCCCGGCGTCACCACTCCCGGCGCGACTTCGATCTGGTGGTACCAATGTGGATGCGCCTCGATGAGGCGCTGCGCCTCCTCGGCGTCCTTGGCCATAATGGCCGCAAACTACCATGAGCTTCAGCCCGCCGAACCCGTGAACATCTGCACGATCATCGCCAGGAATTACCTGGCGCAGGCCCGTGTTCTGACGCGTTCCTTCAAGCAGGTCCACCCGGACGGCAACTGCACGGTCCTGGTGATCGACGACCCGGCGGGTTATATCGATCCGGCCGCCGAGCAGTTCGAGCTGATGACGATCCATGACATCGGCCTGCCCGACGCCGAGCGGATGGCCGCCTTCTACGACGTGATGGAGCTCTCCACCGCGGTCAAGCCCTGGCTGCTGCGGACGCTGCTGGACCGTGACGGCGTCGACTCGGTCTCTTACCTCGACCCCGACATCCAGGTCTTCTCCTCGTTGGCGAAAATCGAGGAAGAGGCGGTTCGGCACGAGATCGTCCTCACCCCCCACTTCACCTCGCCGCTGCCGCGCGACGGCCTCAAGCCGAGCGAAGAGGACATCTTGATCTCCGGCACCTACAACCTCGGCTTCATCGGCCTGGGGGCGGGAGAGACCGCGGAGGCGCTGCTCGACTGGTGGTCGGAACGACTCGAGAACGAGTGCCTGAACGACCCGAGCAACGGGCACTTCGTCGACCAGCGCTGGATCGACCTTGCGCCCACCTTCTGGCCCGACCTCTTCCTGCTGCGGGAGACGGGCTACAACATCGCCTACTGGAACCTGCCGACGCGGACCCTCGAAGCCGACGGCGACGGCTACCGGGTCGACGGCGAGCCGCTCCGCTTCTTCCACTTTTCCGGGTACGACCCGCGTCGCCCGCGCGACCTCAGCAAGCATCAGAACCGGATCAAGCTCGGCGGCAACCCGGCCTTGCAGAGGATCTGCGACTCCTACGGGGCGCTACTGAAGGAGGCGGGCTATGAGGAAGCCGCCAAATGGCCCTACGGCTGGGAGAGCACGGCCACCGGCCTGAAGATCGACCGCATCGCCCGCGGCATGTTCCGCGCCGGGGTTGAGACCGGCCGCTTCCAGGAGTCGCTTTTCGGCGAGGCCGGCGCGCGGCAGTTCGGCGACTACCTGGCCGAGACCGTCGAGGGAGACGACGCGGCGCCGGTGACCCGCTACGCCGCCGCGCTCTGGGAGGAGCGGGACGACCTGCGCGAGGCCTATCCCGACATCAGCGGTGACGGCGCTGCCGGCTTCGTCCGCTGGCTGCACGAGTTCGGCTCCGAAACCGGCGTCTCGCAGGAGCTGCTCACCCCTGGCAGCAACGGCGACTCACCGGATTCGGCCGCTGATACACCCGCCACGGCCCCGGAGCTGCCGCGCGGCGTCAACGTCGTCGGCTATGTCAGCTCCGAGCGCGGGGTCGGTGAGGCCGCCCGCCAAGTGCTGAGGGGGCTGCGCTCGCGGAACATCGCCGCCGCCGAGATCGACACCCCGGCCGAGCCGGACCTGATTCCGAAAGTGCTGAGCCACCTCGCTGCCGACGACCATCCCTACGACTACAACCTGATCTGCGTCAACGCCGACATGCTGCCGGCGGTTGCCGCCGGGCTAGGGCCTCGCTTCTTCTCCGGCCGCCGCAGCGCGGGGCTCTGGTTCTGGGAGGTCTCGCAGTTTCCCGAGATGTGGATGCGCTCCTTCGAAGACCTCGACGAAATCTGGGTTGCCTCGGAGTTCATCGCCGAAGCGCTGCGCCCGCTGACGCCGAAACCGGTCCGAACGATCCGTGTCCCTCTCGTTCCCGGCCCGGCGGCGGAGATGAGCCGCGCCGAGCTCGGCATGCCGGAGGGCTTCTGCTTCCTCTTCGTCTTCGACTACCGCAGCGTTTTCCGCCGCAAGAACCCGCTCGGGCTGGTCGAAGCCTTCTGCCGCGCTTTCGAGCCGGGGGAGGGGCCCTCACTGGTGCTGAAGTCGATCTGCGGCGACGAATTTCCGGCCGAGCGCGCGCAGCTCGCCGCCGCGGTCGCCGACCGTCCCGAAATCCACCTCTTCGAGGAGACGATCCCGGCCGAGCAGAAGAACGCGATGATCGCCGGCTGCGACTGCTACGTGTCGCTGCACCGCTCCGAGGGGCTCGGGCTGACGATGGCCGAAGCGATGTACTTCGGCAAGCCGGTCATCGCCACCGGCTACTCGGGCAACCTCGACTTCATGACGGCGCAGAACAGCTACCTGGTGCCGCATACCCTGACCCGGATCGGCCCCGACGCCGAGCCCTACCCACCCGACGGCGAGTGGGCCGAGCCCGATCTCCAGCACGCCGCCGCGGTGATGCGGGCGGTCGTCGCCGACCCCACGGAGGCGGCGCCCCGCGCCCGGCGCGGGGCGATCGACATCCGGCACACCCACTCGCCGGAGGCCGCGGCCGCCTCGATCGAAGCGCGGATCGCCGAAGGCCGCGCCGACGCCCTGATCGAGCGCCTTCGCTCGCCCCGCTCGCCGGGCTCCGACCATCTCCACCATCTGGTCGAGCTCGGCGGCCCGCCGATCGATCGCTCCTCCAAGCATCCGCGCGACCAGGCCCTGCGCGCATATCTGCGCCTGCTGCGCCCCTACACCTACTACCAGGCTCAGATCAACGCCAGCGGCACCCAGGCGCTCGACGAACTGACGCAGGAGCTGCGCGACAGGCTCGTCGCCGGCCTCACGCTGGAGCAGGAGATGCAGGGGAAGCTCGCCGACTTCGAGGCGCGGATCGTCGCCCAGGACGCCGCCCTGCGCCAGCTCGAGGAGCGCCAAGACGCGGCGGACGATCCGCCGGCGGCGTAGCCGCAGGAGACCTCAGGCAGTTGAGATCGGGCTGCCCTCTTCGAGCAGCTCCAGGTCAGCGTCGACCATCAGTTTCACCAGCTGCTCGAAGTCGACGCTCGGCTCCCACTCAAGCACCTCGCGCGCCTTTGAAGGGTCGGCGATCAGGAGGTCGACCTCGGCCGGGCGCATGAACTTCGGGTCTTCGCGCACGTATTTCGCCGGGTCGAGGCCTAGGTAGGCGAAGGAGGTGTCGACGAGCTCGCCGACGGAGTGGGTGAGGCCGGTGCCGACCACGTAGTCGTCGGGCTCGTCGCGCTGCAGCATCCGCCACATCGCGTCGACGAAATCGGGTGCGTAGCCCCAGTCGCGGCGTGCCTCGAGGTTGCCGAGCGACAGGGAATCGGCTAGGCCGAGTTTGATCGCCGCTGCGCCGTGGGTGATCTTGCGGGTGACGAACTCGAGGCTGCGGCGGGGGCTCTCGTGGTTGAAGAGGATCCCCGAGCAGGCGTACAGACCGTAGCTCTCGCGGTAGTTGACGGTGATGAAGTGCGCGTAGACCTTGGCTACGCCGTAGGGGCTGCGCGGGTAGAAGGGGGTCAGCTCGCTCTGGGGGGTCTCCCGTACCTTGCCGAACATCTCGCTCGAGGAAGCCTGGTAGAAGCGCGCCTCCGGACGAGATTCGCGCATCGCCTCGAGCAGCCGGGTGACGCCGACGCCGGTGAACTCGGCAGTCAGGGTCGGCTGGTTCCAGGAGGCGCCGACGAACGACATCGCCGCCAGGTTGTAGATCTCGTCCGGTTCGCAGGCGCGGATGATGTCGCTCATCGAGCGCTGGTCCAGGAGGTCGCCAGTGTGGATGTTGATCCGGTCGCGGAAGCCCTCCAGCCGATGGTGGTTCTCGCTGGACAGCCGCCGGACCATGCCGTGGACCTCGTAACCTTTTTCGAGCAGCAGTTCCGCCAGGTAGCTGCCGTCCTGGCCGGTGATCCCCGTGATCAGCGCGCGGCGTGGCATCTTCGTCAGCGTACCGAGACTTAGGCCGGTCCGGGCCCGGAGCCCGTCTTGGGGAGGTTGTGCTGCTTCGGATCTCGTACCTGGTAATCGCCGCGGCTGAGGGTCATCTCCAGCCAGACGTAGAGGACGATGAAGAGGTAGCGGCTGCCCATCTCTTTCATTGCCAGCTTGGCGACGCCGCTGGTGCGGTTGGTCCAGTTGGTCGGGACGACCGCGTAGGTGTGGCCGCGGACGATCGCCTTCAGCGGCATCTCGACGGTGAGGTTGAAGTGTTTGGAGAGCAGCGGCTGGATCGTCTCGACGACCTCGCGCCGGTAGGCCTTGAAGGCGTTGGTGGTGTCGTTGTAGCGGTGGCGGAAGAGGATGCGGATGAACTGGTTGGCGAGGCGGTTGACGACGTACTTGAGGCGCGGGTAGTCGTAGACCTTCGCCCCCGCCATGAAGCGCGAGCCGAAGGCGCAGTCGTAACCCTGTTCGAGCAGGCGGTGGTAGAGGACCAGGTCCTCGGGGTTGTCGGAGGCGTCGGCCATCACGATCGCCACCGCGTCGCCGCTGAAGACGTCGAGGCCGGCGCGGATCGCGTTGCCGAAGCCGCGTTCGTTATGGGAGCGGTGGACACGGATCCGCGGGTTGCGCTCGCCCAGCGCCGCGACCACGGCTTCGGTCGAGTCTTCGGAGTCGTCGTTGACGACGACGACCTCGTAGTCGATCCCCTCGCGATCGAGCACGTCGGCGACCCCTTCGACCGTTTTGCCGACCGACCCCTCCTCGTTCTGGGCCGGCATCACCACCGAGAGCTTCAATCCCTCTGCCATGAGGCGGCGACGCTATCGAAAGTCACAGATTTCTTGCGAAGCGGCGCAGCAAGATTTTGTTTCTGCGCGCCTTTTGTTGCAGCCAATAAGTTACGCTAGGATTCATGACGGTGATGGCGCCCAGAGAGAAGTGGACCGACGAGCGGCTCGACGACCTCAACAAGAAGGTCGACAAGGGTTTCGAAACAACCGAGAGCGCAATCGCGGACACGAAAGCGGAGATGCGCGCAGGCTTCGCCCGCATCGACGCGGACATCCGCGAACTGCGGAATGAAATGAACGCTCGCTTCGAGGCGGCAAATCGCAACCTGATTGCTGTCGCCGTGGCAATCGTCGCAGCCATCATCGGCAGCAATGCCTTCTTCTAGCAACAACCTCAGCGCGGCGGTCCAACGCTCGAGGTTCTGCTCGTACATCTCCTCTCGCTCACAGATCCTCCACGCAGTCGCGCGCCATTTTTTTATTCTGCGCGCCTTCTGTTGCAGCCAAAGAGTTACGCTATGCTGCATGTCGGTGATGATGCCCAGGGAGAAGTGGACCGACGAGCGGCTCGACGACCTCAACAAGAAGGTCGACGACGGTTTCGCCGAGATGCGCGAAGGCTTCGCTCGCGTGCATGCTGATATCCGCGAACTGCACCGGATCCTGATCGGCGACCTCTTCGTGGTGCTCGCCGCCATCATCAGCAGCAACGCCTTCTAGAGCGAGACAACCTCAGGCCGGCGCGGCGGTCAGCGCTCGAGGTTCTGCTCGTACATCTCCCTCGTTCACAGATTCTCCACAAAGTCGCGCGCCATTTTTTTATTTCTGCGCGCCTTCTGTTGCAGCCAAAGAGTTACGCTATGCTGCATGTCGGTGATGATGCCCAGGGAGAAGTGGACCGACGAGCGGCTCGACGACCTCAACAAGAAGGTCGACGACGGCTTCGCACGTCTAGACGACGATATCCGGGAACTTCGTGGGGACATCAAAGGCCTTGGAGGCGAGATGAACGAACGCTTTGAAGCTCTGAACGGAAGGCTGATCGCCGGCTTCTTTGTCCTCCTCGCCGCCATCATCGGCAGCAACGCGGCCTTTTACAGCCTCTTGGTCTGAGAGCCGTTAAGCCGGCGCGGCGGTCCAGCGCTCGAGGTTCTGCTCGTACATCTCCTGCAGGATCTCGTCGATCCCGTAGCGCAGCTCGAAGTCGGGGTAGTCGGCCTGGAAGGGCGCGAGGTCGGAGATCCACCAGCGGTGGTCGCCGATCCGCGGCTCCTCGCCCATCTCCCACTGCAGCTCCCGCCCGGCGATCCGCTCGCAGGCGTCGATCGCCTCCAGCATCGAGCAGTTGGAGAAGCGGCCGCCGCCGATGTTGTAGACGGCGGCGGGACGGGGCGCCTTGCGGTAGGCGTCGAAGGCGGCAATCAGGTCCGCGCTGTGGATGTTGTCGCGCACCTGCTTGCCTTCGTAGCCGAAGACCGTGTACGGCGTGCCGGTGACGACGCACTTCATCAGGTAGGCGAGGAAGCCGTGCAGCTTGGCGCCGGCGTGCTGGGGCCCGGTCAGGCAGCCGCCGCGGAAGGCGACGGTGGGCATGTCGAAGTAGCGGCCGTACTCCTGCACCAGCAGGTCGGCGGCCGCCTTGGAGACGCCGAACAGCGAGTGGGTCGAGGAGTCGATCGACATCGAGGTGTCGATCCCCTTGTAGTACTGGTGGTCCTCGGGCAGCTCGAGCCGTTTCTCCAGGCTCCGCAGCGGCAGCCGGTTGGGCGTATCGCCATAGACCTTGTTGGTCGAGCAGAAGACGAAGGGCGCGTCCGGGCAGTGGGCGCGCGCGGCCTCGAGCAGGTTGAGGGTGCCGTTGGCGTTGACGCCGAAGTCGGTCTGCGGCTCGCTCGCGGCCCAGTCGTGGGAGGGCTGGGCGGCGGTATGGACGACGAGCTCGATCTTGCCGGCGTGCTCGCGGAAGATGCGGTCGATCTCGCCGGCGTCGCGGATGTCGGCGTTCTCCCAGCGGAAGGCGGAGGGGTAGGCCTCGACCAGGCGCTGGGTGACGTGTGAGGTCGAGGACTCGGGGCCGAAGAAGCGGGCCCGCATGTCGTTCTCGATCCCGACGACGTCGAAGCCCTCGCTGACGAAATGGTCCACCGCCTCGGAGCCGATCAGGCCCCCGGCACCAGTGATGATCGCGACCGGCATCTGTTCAGTTGCTCCTTCCAGTTTGCGTGTCGATTTCAAGCGCCTGCGCGATGCGCTCCTCGTCGGCGGCGATCCACTCGTGGATGTCGCTCAGCACCTGCTCGGCGCTGCGCTGCGGCCGCCACTCGTCCAGGCCGAAGAGCTTCGTGCAGTCGGAGAGGTATATCGGGACGTCTCCCTGGCGCGTCTCCTCCACCGGGGTGATCGGCACCTCGTTGCCGGTCAGGCGCCGGCAGATCTCGGTCGTCTCGCGCAGCGAGAGGCTGCAATCACGGCCGCCGCCGACGTTCACCGTGCGCCCGTCCCAGGCGCCCGGGTCGAGCAGCTGGCGCTCGACCAGGTCGACCAGGTCCTCGACGTGGAGGAGATCCCGCACCTGCTTGCCGTGGCCGCTGAAGCCGATGTAGCTGAGCGGGTTGCCGAAGCGGTGGGCGAGCATCCAGTGGGTGAACACCCCCTGGTCGACCTTGCCCATCTGCCAGGGGCCGGCGATGACCCCGCAGCGGTCGATCACCGCCGGGACGCCGAGGCTCTCGCGGTACTCCTCGATCAGCAGCTCGGCGGCGAGCTTGGTGGCGCCGTAGAGCGTCCGCGCCCCCTCCAGCGGGAAGTCCTCGGCGATGCCCTTCGGCCCCACCCCCCGCACCGCCTGCTCGGCGGCGAGCTCGAAGCGGGTCTCGGTCACCTCCAGGTTCAGCTCCACCTGCGGCGCCACCGGGTAGACGCGGCTGGTCGAGAGGAACACCATGAAGGCGCCGTCGCGGCGCGCCAGCTCGAGGCAGTTGTAAGCGCCGGTGAGGTTGGTGTGGACGAGGTAGCCGGTGTCGCCGCTGACGCCGCTCATCACCGAGGGCTCGGCCGAGCACTCGATCAGCGCGCTCAGCTCCGGCAGCGCCTGCAGGTCCCCGGGCTCGCGCACGTCGCCTTTGACGAACTGCACCCCCGCCTCCTCCAGCCGCGGCAGGTTCAGTTCCGAGCCGCGCCGGTAGAGGTTGTCGAGCACCAGGACCTCCCAATCGGGATGCCGCGTGGCAAGCGAGACCGCGAGGTTGGAGCCGACGAATCCCGCGCCGCCGGTGATCAGGAGGCGGTTCAACGCGCCACCCACCGCAGCAGGGGAACCTTCCAGACCGCCTCGGCGACGATCCCACCGCTCATCTTCGAGGCGCCTGCGCGGCGCTCGTAAAAGCAGATCGGGATCTCATCGATCTTGAAACCGGCTTTGGCGGCGCGATAGGTCATCTCGACCTGGAACGCATACCCGCGGCTGCCGATCTCTCCCAGCGGAACCGTCTCCAGCACTTTGCGGCGGAAGCACTTGAACCCACCGGTGAGGTCACGCACCGACAGCCCGAGGGCGCGGCGGGCGTAGATGCTGCCGCCGCGGCTGATCGCCCGGCGCGCGGGCGTCCAGTTCTCGACCCTCCCCCCGGCGACGTAACGTGAGCCGATCACCAGGTCGGCGCTCTCGGCAGCCGCCAACAGACGGGACAGATCGGCCGGGTCATGGGAAAAGTCCGCATCCATCTCCAGGACGTATCCCGCTCCCCCCTCGAGGGCGCGGCGGAACCCGGCCAGGTAGGCAGGCCCGAGCCCATCCTTGCGCGGCCGATGGAGGACTTCGACCTGCTCCGCCGCGGCTAGTCGGTCGGCGATTTTGCCGGTGCCGTCGGGGGAATTGTCGTCGACGACGAGGACGCGAGCCTCGGCGGGCAGGTTCGCCAGCGCGGCTTCGACCAGCGGCTCCAGGTTGTCGGCCTCGTTGTAGGTCGGCAGCACCAGCCAGGCCGGACCGGTCCTTGCGATGGGCATCCGCGCCATCCTATTTACCACGGTGATCGAGGGAGTCCACATCTGGCGCGCCGCTCTCGACGAAGACGGCTGGCCCGGCCCGGAGCGGCTGCCGGCCCCGGAGCGGGAGCGCTTCGAGATGTTCCTGCGCGAGCGCCCGGCCCGGCGCTGGCTCGCCGCGCGCTGGGCCCTGCGCCGGGTCCTGGGGAGCTACCTCGGCGAGCCCGCCGCGACCATCGAGCTGGAGGTGGCCCGGCGGGGCAAGCCACGTCTGCGCAGGGGTGGCTCGCTGGAGTTCAATCTCAGCCACTCGCGGGGGCTGGCGCTGATCGCGGTCACCGCCGGCCGATCGGTCGGCGTCGACGTGGAGCTGATCGAGCAGAGCCGGCCCCTCGCCTTCTACGAAGACTGGGTGCGCGAGGAGGCCCGGCTCAAGTGCCTCGGCGTCGGGTTCGGCGCGCCGGCGCCTCCGGCCCCAGTAGCGATCGCGGCGATCGACGTCTGTCCCGGCTACGCCGCCGCGGTCGCAGTCGCCGGAACCGAGGTGGGACCGCTGGAGTGTCGCTCTTTGCGGGCGGGCTAGCTGTCCGGCTGCACCCTGCTCGATCTTGATCTGCGATCAGCTACCTTGAGCGAGGTGCTTCGCGTGCTTTGGAAGCTGGTGGCAGGGACCATCGTCAGCCTCTCGATGGCGGCGGGGCCCGCGCACGCCCTCTCGCTGCAGCAGATCGGCGGGGGCTTCGAAGATCCGATTTACGTCACCTCCGACCCCGGCAATCCGGAACGGCTCTTCGTGGTCGAGCGGGAAGGGATCATCGACATGGTCCAGAACGGCGAAGTGAAGCCGTTCGCGAACATCCACTCGGCGGTTTCCTGCTGCGAAGGCGAGCGGGGGCTGCTTTCGATCGCCCCGGCCTCGGATTTCGACCTCAGCGGCCGCTTCTTCCTCTACTACACGGGCAAGCAAGAGCCGGGCGAGATCCACGTCGGCGAAATGGTCGCGAGCGGCAACAGCGCGCCGAGCTCGACCCTGCGCGACGTGATCCCGCCGATCCTCCACCCGAACCAGAGCAACCACAACGGCGGCCAGCTGCAGTTCGGGCCCGAAGGCGCGCTCTTCCTCGCCACCGGGGACGGCGGCGGCTCGAACGATCAGGAACACAACGCCCAGGATCCGGCCGGCGAGCTCGGCAAGCTCCTGCGGCTGCCGGCGCCCGGCACGCTGAAAAGCCCCGAAATCTGGAGCATGGGCCTGCGCAACCCCTTCCGCTTCTCCTTCGACCGCGCGACCGGCGACCTCTGGATCGGCGACGTCGGCCAGAGCGCGCGCGAGGAGGTGGACTTCGCCCCGGCGCCGGATCTGGGCAAAACCGCCAACTACGGCTGGAACTGCATGGAGGGGAGCCTCGTCGGCCCCGCCACCGACGAACCTGAATGTTCCGAAAATGCGGGCAGCTTCGTACCCCCGGTCTTCGAATACCCGCACAGCGATCCCGGCGGCGGCAAGGCGTTCGGCTGCGCGATCATCGGCGGCTATGTCGCCCGCGGCCCGGGCCTTGGCGCCCTCTCCGGCCGCTACGTCTACGGCGACCACTGCCAGGGTCAGATCCGCTCCTTCTCCCCCGCCTCCCCCTTCACCACCGACCGCTCCGAGGGGCTCCACGTCGAAGCCCTCGACTCCTTCGGCCAGGACGCCTGCGGCCGGCTCTACGCCGTCTCGGGCGACGGGCCGGTGTACAGGCTGGTCGGCACGGAAGCGGCTTCGTGCCCGGCCGCTGCCCCGGTCTACACCCCGGTCGCCCAGAAGGTGCCGGCTCCCTCGTTCATCGGCATCCGCGCGATCAGCCGCAAGGTCAGGCGCCACCGCCGCGGCCTGATCAGCGTCTGGGTCGGGCCCTGCAACGGCCATCGCGGCGACCCGGTCACCCTCTGGCGGGGGAGCCGCAACATGGGCACGCGCTACCTCGACCGCGCCTGCACGGCCCGCTTCCGGCCCCGGATCGACCGCCGCTCCAGCTTCCGCGCGACGGTGCGGGAAAACGCCACCTACCTGCCGGCGATCTCCCGCAAGGTCACCGTCAGGCCGGTCCGCAGGCACCGGCACCGCTAGGCGCCAGACCGCGCTAGTAGGTGCCGCCGAGCTTGCGGTGGTCCCAGGTGGCCGTGCGAAGTGCCGGGAAGCTGATCGCTACCCGTTTCGGCGCCTGCGCTTCCAGCGCCGCCTTGGCGTCGCCCTCCACCGCGGAGATGCCCTCCGCGTAGCGGACCGTCAGCTCCTCGGCGAAGCCGAGCACGGTCTCGAAGTCGCGGTGGATCACCGCTTCAGATTCGAACATCGCTCCCCGCAGCTCCTCGTAGGAGCGGCCGGCCTCGACCAGCACCGTCGCCCGCGGGTCGCGTTCGAGGTTGCGCACCTTCTGCGATTTCGCGTAGGTCCAGATCCAGATCGTGCCCTCGCGGGGGACGAACCAGAGCGGCATCGAGTGCGGCCAGCCGCGGGGGCCGAGGCTGGAGACGACGGCGATCCGCTCCTCGCTCAGCAGGTCCCGCAGCTCCTCCTCGCTGAGCTTGATCTGGTCGCGCCGGCTCACGCCGTCCACTCTAGGCGTGTCTGACTTCACGCACCTATGTCGGGGCTTGAAGTCAGACACATGCGCCGGCGTCAGGCCACGGGCTGGAAGGAGCGGCGGTAGGCGGTCGGCGTGGTTGCGGTGGCGCGGCGGAAGTGGTCGCGGAGCGAAGCGGCGGTGCCGAAGCCGACCCGCCAGGCGACCTCGTCGACCGCGAGGTCGGTTGCCTCGAGCAGCCGCCGCGCCTCCAGCACCCGCTGGGAGAGCAACCACTGCAGCGGCGTGGTCCCGGTCTCGAGGCGGAAGCGGCGGGCGAAGGTGCGCGGGCTGACCCCGGCGTGCCGCGCCAGCGCCGGCACGTCGAGCGGCTCGTCCAGGCGCTCGAGCGCCCAGCGGCGGGTCGGCTCCAGCGAGCCCGAGGAGGCCGGCAGCTCCGGCTTGAAGAACTGCGCCTGGCCGCCCTCGCGGTGCGGCGGCGCGACCATGTGGCGTGCGACCCGCTCCCCGGCCTCGGCGCCGAAGTCGCGGCGGATCACATGCAGGCTGAGGTCGATCCCGGCGCTCAGCCCGGCCGAGGTCAGCAGCTCGCCCTCGTCGACGAAGAGGGCGTCGGGATCGACCGCGACGGCCGGGAAGCGGCGGGCGAGCTCGCCGGCCCAGGCCCAGTGGGTGGTCGCGCGCCGCCCGTCGAGGAGGCCGGCGTGGGCCAGGCCGAAGGCGCCGGTGCAGACCGAGAGCAGGCGGGCGCCGCGCTGCGCCGCCGCGCGCAGGGCGTCGAGCGCCTCGGGCGAGGGCGGGTCGAGGATGCCGGCGTAACCCGGCACGACCACGGTATCGGCGCGGCGCAGCGCCGCGAGGCCGTTGCCCGGCGTGACCGAGAAACCGCTCGTCGTCCGCACCGGCGCTCCGCCGGGAGAGCAGGTGGAGAACTCGTAGAGGGGGGCGCCGGAAGGCTTCGCCGCCAGCTGGAACGCCTGCGCGGGCGCGGTGAGGTCGAAGGCAACTAGGCCTTCGAGGCAGAGTGCGACGACTCGGTGCGGCATTGGCAGAAATCTAGCGAACATTGTCATTCCTGCCTCTCGCGCTCGTCATTGCGAGGCGTCAAGATCGCAGCATGGAAATCGCTCTGCTGCTCTACGAGGGCCTCGCGCCGCTCGACGCCGTCGGCCCCTACGAAGTCATGCGCAACGTCCCCGGCTGGACCGTCCGCACCGTCGCCAAGGAGCGCGGGGAGGTGCGCGACGAGCGCGGCACCCTCGGCCTCGTTGCCGACCATGCGCTGGGGGAGGTGACCGCTCCCGACCTCGTGCTGGTCCCCGGCGGGGCGGGCAACCGGCCTCTGCTCGGCGACGAGGAGCTGCTCGGGTGGCTGCGCCAGGTCGACAGCACGAGTAAATGGACGACTTCGGTCTGCACCGGCTCGCTCCTGCTCGGCGCCGCGGGGCTGCTGGCGGGCAAGCGCGCGACCACCAACTGGCTCGTCCTCGACGCCCTGCGCGAGTACGGGGCCGAGCCGGTCGGCGGCCGCTTCGTCGAGGACGGCAAGGTGCTCACCGCGGCCGGCGTCACCGCCGGGATCGACATGGCGCTGCACCTGGTCGCCCGCGAGGTCGGGTCGGAGATGGCCCAGGCGGTCCAGCTTGGGATCGAGTACGACCCAGACCCGCCGTTCGACGCGGGCTCGCCGGAGAAGGCGCCGGCGGAGATCGTCGAGCTGGTGCGCAGGGTCGCTACGCCCGCCTGATTCCTAGCGGGCAAAGCTGACAAAGGCGTGCCAGGCCGGCTTCGGCCGGAATCCGCCGCCGCGGCGGAAGAGGCCGGAGGAGTCGCAGAAGGTGCAGGAGCCGCCGACGTCCTTCCAGGTGAACCAGTCGACCTGGCGGATGCCGAGCCGGCGGTGGTTGCCGATCAGGTACCGGTAGGCGCTGCGCAGTTCCCGCGCCTGCCCGTGCAGCCCGACCTCGAAGGCGACCACCCGCGGGTCGTCCTGCGACCCCCAGCCCAGCTCGGTCAGGTAGAGGCCGGCGTGGGCGTCGTGGTGGCGGACCTCGGTCCGGCGCATTTCCTCGACCAGCGAGCGCAGGTCGGCGGTGTCGGCGGCGTAGGGGTGGAGCGCCACCGCGTCGAAGCTCGCCCTCGCCCCCCGCACGCGGTAGAGGCGGTCGAGGAAGTCGACCGCGTTGATCGCCAGCGGCGGGCCTTGGGGAGGGTCGCCGAAGAGGCCGCCGAGCACCAGTTCGGCGCCCGGGTCGGCGCGGCGCATCGCCCGCTTGCTGATCGCCAGGAGGCGCGCGTACCTGCCCGGAGAGACCGGCTTGGCGAAGTAGAAGTAGTTCTCCTCGTTCCAGATCTGCCAGGCCCGGATCGGCAGCTTCGGCAACGGCTCCTTCGAGCCGGGCGCGTGTTCGAGCCAGAACTCGCCGCGCCGGCCGTAGCGTTCGACCGCGGCGGCGACGAATTCGCCCCAGGCCCGCCGCTGGCGCGCATTTGCCACCGGCAGCACCCGTTCGTCGCCCGCCAGCCAGGCCGGGGTCGAGAAGAGGATCGGGAGGACTTCGATGTGGTTTTCGGCGGCCAGCGCGACCGTCTTGTCGAAGCCGCTCCAGTCGTAGTCGCCGTTCGGGGCCGGCTGCGTCCCGGCCCAGGAGAGCGGCGTCCGGATCGTCTCGACTCCTCCCGCGCGCATCCGCGCCAGATCCCGCTTGCCGAGGGCGGTCTGGGGCACGATCCCGAAGAATCCGGGCGGCAGCGCCTGGGCGCCGGAGGGCGCCTTGAGCAACAGGACGGTCGCGACGACCAGGACGATCAGAAGGAGCCCGCCGGCCCCCTTGAGGAGTCTCATCCTGGTCACAACCCGGCGCTACCCGGCAAGTCGCGGCAGGCCATCAAAGGCTGCCGGGCTCGGCCAGCCAGACGCTTTCGAAGCTGAGGCTGGTGTGCTCGAGGATCAGGTCGTAATCCCGGTCGTAGTGCAGGACGCCACCATCGATCTCGGCGGCAGAAGCGGCGATGATCAGGTCGTTCGGCGAGAGGCGGTGGTGGCCACTTTTCGCAAGCTCGCGCTGCGCCTTCTGCGCCGTCTTTTCCACCTCGCGATCGATCAGGACCTGGGGAAGCTGCTCCAGCCGGCCCATGTTCAGGCGATACTCCTGCGCGGTATGTGCGGAGTACCCCGCCTCCAGCAGGAAGGGAATGCAGGTGACCAACCGCCCCGCTCCAATCCAGTCGAGGACGGTTTCCTCTCGCTCCCCCGGAACCTGATCACCGATCAGCCGCGACCAGGCGGAGTGGTCCAGCAGCAGCAAACTATTCGTCGGGGTAGTTAGCTTCCAGTCCCAGGTACTTGACCTCTTCGGCCGCCTTGAGATCAACCTTGGGTCCATTGCCCGACCGAATCCACTCGGCGATCTCCTCGCGCGCCCGCCGTGCCACCTCAGGGCTAGACCTGAGCTCCCTAAGTTTGTCCTCAGCGCCACGCATCACTAAGTCGCCGAAGTCCACCTTCTCTCCCCCCTGTACACGGCGAAGTTCATCGAGAGTCCATTGCAAAGACTCAGTTTCCGTGATCATGTGGCGCGGTCGTTTGGTCGGCACAGCGCGAGTGTAGCACCGTGCAACACCTGCACCTACGCCGCGGCTTCAGGCGGGGACCAGCTCCAGATCCGCCCACGGACCCTCGCCGCGCATCGGCTGGGTGCGGCCCTCGAGCCAGTCGGGCTGGAGGTCGTCGTAGTGGCGGCTGGCGGGGTGGCCGGACTGGCCGGTGAACATCTGCCAGCGTGAGCTGTCGGGGTCGGTCGGGTCGGCGATCATCCGCCAGCTCGGCGCCCAGACGGCGCTGTAGGGGTCGTTCGGGTCGTAGGCGATCTGGCTGACCGTCTCCTGGGCGCCGCCGGCGCGGAGGCGGCGGTTGAGCAGGCGGTCGAAGAGCGGGTTGGCGTCGCCGAGCGGGTGCGGGAACTTCATCTCGTGGACGCGGCCCCAGCGCCAGCCCTCCGGGTCGGGTCCGAAGCGGTCGGAGAGGTCGTCGAGCGCCCCGGCCAGGGCCTCGAGCACGAGGTCCTCCCAGGGGCGGCCGATCAGCCGTGGGTCTTCTTCCTCCCAGAGCGCCATCAGGTGCGAGTGCCAGCGCCAGGGCGAGGTGCTGTGGGCGGTGAAGCCGTTGTCGTTGCGGTCGAGCCAGCGCTCGCAGAGGTCGCGGTCGCCGATCGCCGCCCGCGCCACCTCGCGCGCCAACCGCAGCAGGAACGCCTGGTAGATCGTCCCCGCGATCGTCTCGCGGTCGAGCTTGCCGTCCCAGCTGCGCAGGCGCTCGATCGCGCTGCGCTCGCGCTGGCCGCGCGGGTGCAGGCGGCAGAGCCGCCGCGCCGCCTCGACCCCGGGGATCGAGTAGTTGTCGCTCTGGATCGCCTCGAAGCTCTCGTGGTCGTGCTTCTCGCGGGCCTCGATCAGTTCCGCGATCCGCTTGGCGCGGAAGCCGTCGAGCCAGTCGCTGGTGATGTGGTGCGGGTAGTCGTCGCCGACGATCCGGTTGTTGGCGGTCACGAGGTAGCCGCTCTCGGGGTCGACGACCTCCGGCAGCTCCTCGTAGGGCACCGTCCCCTCCCACTCGAACTCGCCGGTCCAGCCGGGCTTCGGCAGGTCGGGCGAGCCGCCGCGCCGCATCGGCAGGCGGCCGATCAGCTTGTAGCCGATCGAGCCCTGGCGGTCGGCCCAGATCATGTTCGAGGCGGGAGAGGTGTGGCCCTCCAGCTTGGCGACCAGCTCCGGTCCGGAGCCGATCTCCAGCAGCTCGAAGATGGCGGCGAAGGCGGTCGGTTCGGCGAGCGTCTGCCAGGCGAGCGCCAGCGGCTCGGCCTCGTCGGCGCCGAGGGCGGCGTTGACGATCGGGCCGTGGTGAGTGGTTCGCACCTCCAGCTCGACCGGCCGCTCCCGGCCCTTGACGACGATCTCCTCGCGCTCGACCTGCAGCGGCCGCCACTCGTCGCAGAACAGGTAGCTGTCGCCCTCGATCCGCTCGACGAAAAGGTCCTGGACGTCGGCCATGACGTTGGTAATCGTCCAGGCGACGTCGTTGTTCTGGCCCATGTAGATGCCCGGCATCCCCGGCATCGAGGCGCCGCGGACGAAGCGGCCGTCGTGGCGCAGCTCGATCTCGAACCAGATCCCCGGCATGCTCGGCGGCAGGTGCGGGTCGCCGGCGATCAGTGGGGTGCCGGTGGCCGAGCGCTCGCCGGTGACCGCCCAGTTGTTGGAGCCCGAGGCCTCGGTGGCGAGGCCGATCGAGCGGCGCACGGCGTCGATCTGCTCGACCAGCGGCATGCCTTCGCCGCTGAACGCCGTCTGGTCGACGACCGGGTTGCTGGCCGGGTAGACGGGATCGAGGCGCGCCGCCAGCTCCGGGCCCAGCTCGCGGACCATGTCGGAGCGCAGCAGCTCCCGCTCCCAGTTGGTCGAGAGGCCGAAGGCGAGCAGCTTGCCGAGGCTGAGGATGTCGACCGACGTCCAGGGCTTCCAGCCCAGGCGCAGCACCTGCATCTCGAAGGGCAGCGCCCGGGCGTCGGCGGCGGCCTGGTTGACGCCGGCGCAGAAGCGCTCCAGCTGCGCCCGCAACGCCGGGTCGAGCTCGGCCTCCTCGCGCCGGGCGATCCGCCGGATTCCGAAGGTCCGCATCAGCCGGTCGACCGCGAGCCCCTCCTCCCCGGCCATCTCGGCCACCCGGCCCTCGACCACGCGCCGGTAGAAGTCCATCTGCCAGAGCCGTTCCTGCGCGTGGCAGTAGCCCTGGGCAAAGAAGAGGTCCTCGCGCACGTCGGCCTCGACATGCGGCACACCCCAGCGATCGCGTCGGATCCGCACCGGCCCGCGCAGACCCTCGACCTCGATCGTCCCCTTCACCTTGGGCAGCGGCCGGCGCATCAGCCGATGCCAGAGCACCGCCACCCCGGAGGCCGCGATGCCAGCCGAGACGGCGCCGCCGAGCAACCCGGCCTTCTCGATCCTCCGCATTTCCCGCCGCCCGCCCATGGGTGCATTGTGTATCACGGCTGGCCAGCTGGCCAGGATCCGTCTAACGAAACTTGCCCAGCACCTCCGGTTTACTTCCGACATGAAGAAGATCAAGTGCCTGTGTTGGTTGCTGACCATCGTCATCGCTCTGACGGTGGGAGGCTCGAAAGCCGTAGCTGCGAGCGGGCGCCTCGACACCTCCTTCGGGCGAGATGGCAAGCTGACGCTCCCCTCCTCCGAGGGGTGGGTTACGGATAGCGCCTTGCTGCCGGACGGCGGCGTGATCGTCCTGGTCAACGGCCATTTGCTGGCGCTTCTCCCGTCCGGAAAGATCGATCGCAGCTTCGGTCAGGCGGGAAGGGCAGAGTTGGCGAAGCCGGTGGGGGAGCATTTCACGGACTTCGAGCAGATCCTGGTCGACTCAGCCGGCCGCCTCGTCGTGGTCGGCATCTGCGACTTCTCAGAAGGCTCGGGAGTGCACCACCTAATCGAAACTCAGGAACTCCCGCGACAGATCTTGGTCCAGCGCTACCTGCCTGACGGAAGGCTGGATTCGACCTTCGGGGACGGCGGCACCGTTCTTACCGACTTCGGCCTTCCGCCCGCCCGGCCCGGGCTGACCCCGCACCTGTTCTACCCGTCCGCGACCGTCGGACAGGACGACAAGATCCTGATCACCGGGACGAGAAAGCTCGAACAGGGCGAAGAGGCGTTCGTCGGCAGGCTGACCAGCGACGGGAAAAGCGACTACTCGTTCGCACCGGGAGGCGGCGTCTCGCTGAAAGGGTTCCGCAACGTCGGCAAACCCGTCACCGACGACATCGGCGAGGTCTGGTTCATCGCCGGTCACGGCTTTCGAAAGAGGGATCTGCTGCGTCTCCAGCCGGACCCGCTGGAACCAACTGTGGTGAGTGATCGGCCGCTCACGGGCCGCGCGCTCTGGGAAACCCCAACCTTCGACCGGGCGGGTCGATTCTTGTACGCCAACCAGCTCCTTGGCTCACGGGAGCAGAGCCTCGAGAATGGAGTGCAGATCAAGCGCCTGCAACCGAACGCCGCCCCTGACCCCAGCTTCGGCAACCATGGGGCAGTCGCATTCCGGTTTCCCCGGTTGACCGCCACGCAATTGGCGACTGACGCCCGCGGGAGGGTTTTGGTCGCAATGGAACTGAACACCCTCTACAGGCCGTTCCACGTACAGCCGAAGCCGACGACGCTCCTCCTAATGCGTCTTCACTTGAACGGCATGGTCGACCGGAGGTTCGGTCGGCGTGGGCTGGTACAGATCCCCCTCGGCGACTCCGAACAGGGGGGCAGCTTCCAGGGTCTTGATGTATTGGGAAAGACCGCCCTGATCAGCGCAGTCTGGTGCGGTGGCCCTTGCCGCTCAGTTCTAACGCGCATCGTGCTCTAACCGCTTGCGGCAAGCGATGACAGCGGCCCTCAACCGGGCTCCAATTTTGTTTTCTTGCCCAGCGCAGGTTGGATTCCCTGAAACGCCTGTGTGCTCGGAGCGTGGCTACTCGCGAAGGCCGTCGGAGAGCCGGCCCTCGGCCTCGAGCTTTTCGAGGTGGGCCTCCATCGCCATCGCTGCCATCGGCAACAGCTCGATCGGGATGTCGTCCCAGACGGTTGCGAGGAGGTTGGCGCGGGAGCGCTCGCCGGCGTCGAGGACCTCGAGGAGGCGGCGCTCGCGCATCTGGCGGTGCTCTACGTATTCGGCTAGCTTCGCCTCGGGGTCGGTGACCCAGGGGCCGTGGCCGGGGGCGATCAGCTCGATCTCCTGCTCCTGCAGCAGGGCGAGGGAGTCCATGAACGCGGCGAGCGAGTTGCCGCCGGGCGGGACGATCGTCGAGCCGAGGCCGAGGACGAGGTCGCCGCTGAAGCAGACGCCGGTTTCGGTGAGGAAGCAGACGTGGTCCTCAGCGTGGCCGGGGGTGGCGAGGGCGCGGAGGCCGAAGTGCTCTTCGCCGCCGCTCGGCAGGATCACCTCGGCCTCGAGCTGGTCGGCGCCCTCGGTGTGGTCGCCGTGGGAATGGGTGAGGAGGACGAGGCCGATGCCGCCCCGCTCGGCGGCCGCGGCGCGGATCGCGTCGAGGTGGCCGCTGTCGGATGAACCGGGGTCGATGACGACGCAGGGGTCGGAACCGAAGACGTAGGTGTTGGTCCCTTCCAGCGTCATCGGCCCCGGGTTGGGGGCGATGATCTTCAGGACCTCGGGATGCCCCGGCGCCTCATCCATGATGGTTGGTGAATCCTCCACCGCCGACGGTAGAAAATTCACCAGGCGCTAAGCGGCCTCGGCTTCCTTGGCGATCGCCTCGCGGGCGTCTTTGGGCTCGAGCACGACGAGGTCGCCGGCGCCGCGGAGGATCTCCCGCACCAGCCAGGGCTTTCCCGCATACGGCAACTCGACGACGACGGCGCCGTCGGCGAGCTCCTCGACCACGGTTCGCTCCTCGCGCAGCCAGCGCGCCCGCTCGGGCGAGACCCAGACCCGTGCCACCTCGGCGGTCGGCACCTCACCGTGGGTCATCCAGCCCTCGACCCCGGCGAACTCCTCGACTTCGGGCCGCGGCTCAAAGGTCTCCTCAGAGAGGTTCGCCTCTTTGACCCGGTCGAGCTTGAAATGCCGCACGCCCTCTTTGGTCAGGTCGTAGCACTCCACGTACCAGCCCTCTTTGCCGTTCTCGAGCCGGTAGGGCTCGACCCGGCGCTCGGTGAACTGGTCCTCGTTTTCCTTGTAATAGGAGAGCTCGAGCACCCGGCTCTCGGCGATCGCCTGGTTGACGAGGCGGGCGACCTCGGCGTCGCCGCCGCCGGCCGAGGCGATCTCCAGCCCCTCCTCGGAGGGATCGTGCCCCAGCGCTTTGACGATTTTCGCCCGTGCGGTCTGCAGGTCTGACTGCGGCAGGTGGTCGCCGAAGAGGTCGATCGCCGCCACCAGCGCCTTCGCCTCCAGCGGCAGGAGGCGCGCCGGGCGGGCGAAGTTGTCGCCGTAGGGCTGCGAATCGACCTCGATCTCGTCGCCGATGATTTCGGCGTAGAGGACGTAGGTGCCGCCGCCGAAGTTGACGACGTTCAGCAGGTCGATGTCCTCGCGCAGCTCCTCAGGCGTCAGCTCCAGCCGCTCGCGCAGGTCGGCGGTCTGCAGCCGCTCGCCCTTTTTCGCCGCTTCGATCAGCAGCCCGGCGAGGGTGACGAGGCGGGCGAAGCGCTCGGGCCGAATCGCCGCCTCGCCGCGACCGTTGGAGCGGCTGCGCTTGGGCTGCTCGTCGAGCGGGCGGTCGACGATCTTCGCCGGGCTGAAGCCGTTCTCGTGCCGAGCCTTCAGCAGCTCGCGGCGCTTCTCGGTCTCCTCGCGGAGATCGTCGGGGCCGAGCACCTCGGCGTTGGCCCGCCAGCGCAGGACCCAGGCGATCAGCTCGCGCTCGGAGGCGTAACTGGTCTCGAAGACGCGGCCCTTGCCGGGAGCGTTGTCGGACTTCTTCGCATTCCGCAGCACGCCGTAGGTGCCGTAGTCGCGTTCGATCAGCCAAGCGATCCGCTCGCGGATGAAGATCTTCGCGGTGCCTTTCTCCTCCCCCAGCTGCCAGTCTGCGCGGCTGCCGTAGTCGCGGCGGTCGAAGTCCTCCGGCGGCGAGAAATCGTGCTCGGCCTTGGAGGCGTAGCCGACCTTGCCCTGGATCCGCGAGAGCCGGAAGACGCGCACCGCATCGCGCTCGTGCGCATGGCCGATCAGGTAGAACTGGCCGCCGCGGAAGACCAGGTGGTAGGGGTCCACCTTGCGCTTTTCGGTCTCGCCCCGCTCCATCGTGTAGTAGGTGAACTCGATCGTCTTCCGGCGTGAGATCGCGGTCTCGATCTTGGAAAGGCGCTGGGAGAGGTCGCGGCCGCCGGCCGACGCGGTCATCGCCATCTCGACCGGGGCGCGCTCGCCCTCGGCGAGCGGGTTCGGGTGGCCCCAGGCGACCTGCTGCAGCGCCAGCCGCAGCGGCTCCGCGTAGGCGAAGCCGCCGTCGGTGAGCAGCATCAGCGCCGTCGATAGCGCCGCCAGCTCGTCGTCGGAGAAGGAGATCGGGTCGAGATAGAAGTTCTCCGGCGGCAGCGAGTAGAGCTCGGCCTCGAAGAAGCCCTCGCCGGGCTTCTCGACCCCGAGCTGAATGCCGAGGCTCTCGAGCTCCGCGCGGTCGGCGTAGAAACGACGCGCGAACGCGTCGTCGTTCATGTCGCTGTAGCCCTCTACCTCGCGCTTGATCTCGAGGGCCGAGACCGGCCTCCCCTGAGCCATCAGGAACGAGATGAGAGAGAGCTGGCGGATCAGCTTCTCGGTGTCCTTCGCCACTGATCGGCAGGATAGTCTGCGCGCACTGTATGGAAGTCCTCCGCAACCTCTTCGGCAACGTAACCGCGGGCATTATCCGGCTTTTGGTGACCGTCGGAATCCTCGCAGCGGTCTATTTCTTCGTCGTCAAGCCCACCCTGGACACGACCAAGACGATCAGCCACGAAGTCAACGGCAACATTCAGCGGAGCCTGAGGGAAGCCCACATCGGCAAGACGATCGACGAAGTCAACCGCCAGGTTCAGCGCGAAATCAAGAAGTCGTTGCGCCACGCGCCGAGCCACAGCGCCGCCGACAGGCTGATCCGCTGCATCCAGCGCGCCCACCAGGACGTCCACAAAATCGAACGCTGCAACGACCGCTATTAGCGCTTAGAGGAGAGCGATTCCGGCAAGGGTCGCGGTGCTGCCGATCAGGGCAACCACGACAGCGACCGCTCCGGCGAACAGCGTGTGCTGCATCCGGTCGAAGCGCTGGTTCATCTCGTCGAAGCGCTGGTTCATCTCGCCGAAACGCTGATTTACCTCGCCGAACTGCTTATCCATCCGCGCTTCCAGGCGGTCAAAGCGTTCCCCCGTCTCCGCCTTTACCTCCGCAATGCTCTGATCGACACGCGCGAAGCCGTCGTCGACCTTCTTGTTGAGGTCGTCCAGCCGCTCGTCGGTCCAGGTCTCTCTCGGCATCATCACCGCCATGAGAATAGCGTAACGAATCGTCTGCGACGAAACACGCGCAGAAAGGAGAATTTGCTGCGCCGCTTCGTGCCGTTTGTGGAACTTCAGGCGGCCCGTTGGGCGAAGAATGCCGAGCCGGACAAGGCGCGGTCGAAGCCCGACCATGCCTCGCCGGCGGGGAGCTGGCGCTCGATCCGATCGAAGCTGCCGAGGCGGCCGCCGAGGTTGTCGATCATGTGAACGAGGACGGCCTCCCGGGTGGCGGGGACGACCGGCGAGCCGTGTTCGAGCGAGCCGTGGTGGCTGAGGATGATGTGGAGGACGCACTGGGCGAGGCCGGGGTCGAAGCCCGGCAGGTCTTCGATCGCCCGGCGCACGGTGTAGTAGCCGAGCGGGATCTCGCCCTGAAGGCGGCCGGCGTCGGTGAGGTCGATCGCCAGCCGGTCGTCGTTGTAGGCCAGGCACTTACCGATGTCGTGGAGGAGGGCGCCGGTGACGGCGACGTCGCGGTCGATGCCGGGGAAGAAGTTGGCCGCGGCGGAGACCGCCTGGGCGACCGAGAGCGTGTGCTCGAGCAGACCGTGGCGGTAGGCCTGGTGGTAGGTCTTCGCCGCCGGCGCGTCGCGGAAGCGCCGCCACGTCTCCGAGCTCTCACCGAAGAAGAGATCCAGCAGCTCGCGCAGCTGCGGGTCTTGGACCGTCGCCAGCAGTTCGCGCAGTTTCGCCTCGAGCTCCCCGACCGAGACGGCCGACTCCGCGGCCAGGTCCTCGGCCTCGAACTCGTGCGGCTCGGCCTTGCGGATGCCGCTGACCTTGATCTTCGCCCCCCAGCGCTCGCTGATTTCGAAGACGCCGCTGACGAGGACCGGCGAGCCGGTGCAGCAGAGGGCGTAGTGCGACTCGGCCTCCTCCCAGCAGACGGCCTCGGCGGTGCCGGTCGCGTCGCCGACCGATAGGCGCAGCCAGGGCTCACCGTTGCGCTTGCGCCGCAGCTCGCGCTCGCGCACCGCATAGACGCCGCAAACGCGCTGGCCGTCCTCGAGCTCGCCGAGTGGAATGCGGGCCGGTGCCTCAGCCGGAAGGGGCTCGGCCTGCGCAGCAGTCTCGGCGGGCACCGCCTCGGCGAGAGCATCGATCTGCGTCTGCGCGCTCATCGTTTCCTCAAGGTAGAGACGGCGGCGGACGCGCCATGGGCCGCAGGGCACGGCAACGCTGGAGCAGGAACGGCCCGGGCGAGCAGCAGGCTCCCCCGGGCCGTGATCGGTTACAGAAACTGCGAGGTCTGGACTCTGCAGTACCGGAATTCGTAGGGCAGGACCGTGTTGTTGGCGCGGTTGACGGTACTGGTCAGCTGCAGCGCCATCCGCTGCGCCCCATGCTTGTCGCCGGCCTTCAGCTTCTTCGAGACCTTTTCGAAGAGTTCGATCTCGGTCTTGATGTAGCCGAGCCACTTCGTCAGCCGGGCGCTGTCGGCAGCCGGTTTGGGGACGGCGGCCAGCTGGGCCCGCGCCTTCTTCAGCGCCGCGGCCCCCCTCGCGAACTGCGAAGCGGCGAGCTTCAGCTTCCCGGACTTGATGTTCTTTTTCACGCCTTTCAGGACCCGTTCGTTGGCTTCGCGGTTCTGCTTGCAGATCGGTTCGGCCTGCGCCTTGTAGGCCTGCCTTTCTTCTTCCAGATCGGCGGCGAGCGCCAGCGAAGACGCCAGCAGCAGGAACAGAGCGACAAACCCGCCTACCGCTGTGATCGTCCTGGGCCTTCTCATCTTTCTTCCTCCCTCGTGATCGAGATCTCTGCTGAACTGAAACCCAAGCAGAGTCGCGGTGATTCTGTAGTCGGCAAAAGCGAGGCTAAGCGGCGTTCGAGAGCTTCCGCCGCCGCGGCAGCTCGATGACCTGCCCACGATCCGCGTAGAGCGGCTCGAACTCGCTGACGGCGAGGACGACGTAGCTGTATCCGCAGGGGCAGGCCTCGCGCTCGACGTCCTCCAGCTCCTCGACGAGGACCTCGGCCTCCTCCGCGCAGCTCGAGCATGCAACCAGAACTTGGAACACGGCTCGATGGTGGCGCCGCCGCCGGACGGACGCCGGCAATTGCAAGGGAAATCCCAGCGCAAGAGTGGCGAGGGCCGGATTCGAACCGGCGACACCACGATTTTCAGTCGTGTGCTCTACCAACTGAGCTACCTCGCCGCGGCGCATGCGGCTGCCTGCGCTCGGGGAAGGCTAGCGGGAGCGCCGATGCCGAGGTTGATTGCATTGGGGGATGGGGCGGACGCGGGTAGCGGCGGGGCTGGTTGCCGTGGTGGCGGGAGGGCTGTTGGTCTCCGGGGGGTCGGGGGCCGATCCGCGGACGCCGCCGGGGCTGCAGGGTGAGCCGCCGCCGTTCCTCGGGACGGCGGTCGTCGGCAGCGGTGGAGTGACGGCGGCGATCGATGCTTACGGGGACGTGGTCGATCTGCGGGCACCGGGCCCGGGCGGGCGGGCGCTGATCGACAATCCGGCTGCGCGACAGGCCGCCGGAACGGTGCCGGCAGACGCCGGCCTGGTCCCTTGGGTGCGGACCGGCGGCGCACCGGCACGGCCTTTCTGGAGAGCTAACCGGGTCCGGCAGCGCTACTGGCCGGGGACGAACGTCCTCGTCACCGAAGCCAGCTTCGGCCGGGCGCGCGTGCGGATCGTCTACGCCGCCGGCGACCACGGGCTCGCCTGCCTCGCCAAGACCCGCGGGCCGGCGCGGCTCGAATTCCGGTCCCGCGAACCGGCCGTGGCCCGCCGGCTGCATTGCCACCCCGGCACTGCGCGGCGGGCGATCCGTGGTGCCATGCGGGGGGACCGGCGCTGGCTGCGACGGGCGCGGCCACTCGGTCCTGGTGCCCCGCCCTGGGCGGAGGGCATGTACGAGCGCTCGCTGCTCGTGCTGCACGCGCTGACGGATCGCCGCAGCGGCGCCGTTGTCGCAGGCGCGCGCGATGGCTGGGCATACGTCTGGCCGCGCGATGCAGCGACGGCGACGCTCGCCTTCGCTGCGGCGGGCTACCGCCGGCAGGCGCGGCTGAGCGCGCGCTTCCTGCTCGGGCTCGACGTCGGGTCAACCGCCCGCTTCCATGGCAACGGGCAGCCCGTGCCGGGCCGCGGGCCCCAGGGGGATGCGGCGGGATGGGTCACGGCTGCGGCCCACACGGTGGGGCTCCCTGCTCCGCCCCCACTGCCGTGGCGGAACCTCCCGGACTACCAGGAGGGAGAACCAGGCGACTACCTCGGCAACGCGATCGCAGCCTCCGCCGACGAGACGAAAACTGCCCTATGCGGGCCGAACTCGTGCCGGCGACTGGTGCGGCGGCTGGACGATCCCGACTCCGGATGGGATTCGGCGGCAGCCTGGGCGGTCGAGCCGTTCCGGCTTCGCCCGCTCTACCCGGCGGCGCGGAGGACGATGCTGCGGGTCGCTCAAGGCAGCGGCCGCTTCGGCATCCTCCCCAGCGAGGACTGGAGCGGCGGCCGCGATCCCTGGACCGCCCCCACCGCCTGGACCGCCTGGGCGCTGGCGGCGCTCGCCCGTGAAGGTGCCGGGTCGCAGCAGGCGCCTGCGGAGCGCCGCCTCGCCCTGAGGCTCCTCGGCGATCTGCGCCGGGCGGCTACGCCAGCCGGAACGATCCCGGAGCGGGTGGACTCCGATGCCGGCATCCCGACCTCAACCACGCCGCTGGCCTGGTCCCACGCCTTCGCGATCCTCGCCTTGCGCGAACTGTGGTCCGAGCCGAACCGCATCGACTTCCAAGGCCGGCAGTAGTAGAGGCCCGACCCCTTCGCGCTCACAGCTCGCCCCGCATCAGCTCCATCAGCTCCAGGGCCCCCGCCTTGTGCAGCGGTTCGTTGAGGTTGCCGCACTTCGGGCTCTGCACGCAGGAGGGGCAGCCGGATTCGCAGGAGCACTCGGCGATCAGGCGCTCGGCGTCGCCGAGCAGGCGCTCGAACTCCTCGTAGCCGCGGCGGGTGATCCCGACCCCGCCGGGGTGCCCGTCGTAGATGAAGATCGTCGAGCGGCCGGTCTGGAAGTGGACGTTGGTCGAGAGGCCGCCGATGTCCCAGCGGTCGCACATGGCAATTAGTGGCAAGACCGCGATCTGGCTGTGCTCGGTTGCGTGCAGGGAGCCGAGCAGCGCCTCGGTCGGCAGCTTGCCGCTGAGGCGGTCCGGCAGCACGTACCAGAGCGCCTGGGTGACGAAGTTCTGCTCGGGGAGTTCAAGGGCGACGATGTCGATCGGTTCCTGGTCAGAGACCGAGACGCGCTGGAAGGCGATCACCTGCTCGGTCACCGAGACCTCGCCGAAGTTGAGCTGCACGCCGGCGACCTGGCGCTGCTCGTGCACGCGCTCGATGTAGATCTCGGTCTCCTTTTTCGGCCGCGTGTACCAGTCGCCGTCGAAGCTGGAGACGAGTGCCCGGCGCTCCTCGACGTCGAGGCGGTCGACCTCGTAGGAGCGGCCGAGGTGGAGGTAGACGGCGCCGGGGTGGATCGTGGTGAAGGCGCGCTCGGCCTCGACCATGCCCAGCATCTCCCCCGCGTTGCGCTCGATCACCGCGACCGAGTCGGCCGAAGCCGAGCGCAGGGCGATCTTGTTGGCGACGAACTCCGGCCGGCGCGGCATCAGCTTGCCGCCGACCGCGCGCAGCTCGCCCGCCGCGACCAGCCGTTCGGCCCGCTCCCGCCAGCCCTCCCCGAAGACCTCGTCGTCCTCGTTGGTCAGCGGCAGCTCATAGGCGGCGGCGATCAGGTGCCGCGAGGCGATCTGGTCGTTGCCGTGGTCGAGAATCGCCGCCTCGACCGGGCGCCCGAGGAACTCCTCCGGGTGGCGGCAGAAGAACTGGTCGAGCGCGTCCTGGCCGGCGACGTAGACGGCGAGGCCGCGGCGGCGGCGCCCCGCCCGCCCCCACATCTGCCGCAGGCTGGCGACGGTGCCGGGGAAGGTGGTGCAGATCGCCGCGTCGAGCTCGCCGACGTCGATCCCCAGCTCGAGCGCGTCGGTGGCGACGACCGCCAGCAGCTCGCCGGCGGCGAGGCGGGACTCGATCTCGCGCCGCTGCTGTGGGGTGTAGCCGCCGCGGTAGGGGGCGATCCGCTTCGCCAGCTCGGGCTTGCCGCGGCGCTCGAGGTTTTCGCGGGCGAAGCGCTGGATCAGCTCGATCCCGCGCCGGCTTTTGAGGAAGCAGATCGTCCGCACGTCCTGGGAGACCAGCTCGGCGAGCAGGTCGGCGGCCTCGGAGAGGGCAGAGCGGCGGGTACCGCTGCGCTCGTCGAACAGCGGCGGGTTCCACATCGCGATCTCACGGCCGGCCCGCGGCGCCCCGTCGTCGTCGACCAGCTCGAACTCGGTCCCGACCAGCCGCTCGGCCAGCTCGACCGGGTTGGCGATCGTCGCCGAGGCGAGCAGGAAGCGGGGCTCGCGGCCGTAGTGGCGGGCGAGGCGCCGCAGCCGCCGCAGCACGTTGGCGACGTGGGAGCCGAAGACGCCGCGGTAGGTGTGGGCCTCGTCGACGACAACCCACTCGAGGTTGGCGAGGAAGTCGCCCCAGGTCTTGTGGTTGGGGAGCAGGGCGACGTGGAGCATGTCGGGGTTGGTGAGGACGAGGTTGGAGCGGCGGCGGATCGCCGGTCGCTCCTCGCGCGGCGTGTCGCCGTCGTAGATCGCCTCGCGGAGGCCGGGCGGGCGCAACTGCGCGAGCTTGCGCGCCTGGTCCTGGGCGAGCGCCTTGGTCGGATAGAGGTAGAGCGCCCGGTCTTTGGGGCGGGCGGCGATCGAGTTCAGCACCGGCAGGTTGAAGGCGAGGCTCTTGCCGGAGGCGGTGCCGCTGGTGATCACCAGGTTCGAGTCCTCGGCGAGCTCGAAGGCGCGCAGCTGGTGGGAGTAGAGGGAGTCGATGCCCACCCGCCCCAGCGCGTCCCGGAGGCCCGGGTGCAGCTCCACCGGCAACGGCGCCGGCCGTGAGTGCCGCTCCTCTTCAGAGGACTCGGCGACAATCCGCCCGTCACGGCGCGCGGGGTCGATCGCGATAGCCCAATCCGACGCGAGGAGCGACCCACCGCGCGCCATCACCCTTCCCCCCGCGCTGATTCGATCGGCTGACGGGACGAAAACCGGTCCATGTAAGCGGTTTTCGTCCCGTCGGCACCGGAATTGCCGCCGCGGCAGATCTCGGCGGCTACATGCATTGCCTGCAAGGAGGAGCGGTCGTGGATGCGGAGGATGTCGGCGCCCTCGCGGACCGCCAGGGTCACCGCGGCAACCGTTCCCCACTCGCGCTCGGCCGCCGGTAGGCGCTCGTCCCACGATCCGGCCAGGACCCCGCCGATGAAGTCCTTGCGCGAGAGCGAGACGTACAGCGGCAGGCCGAGCGCCCGCAGCTCGCCGAGGCGCCGCAAGATCTCCAGATCCTGCTCGGGGCTGAGGTCGAAGTCGAGTCCAGGATCGATCGCGATCTGCTCCTCCGCCACTCCAAGGTCCCGGGCCAGCTCGACTCTCCCCTCGAACCAGGCACGCAGGTGGTCGACGACGTCCTCGTACTCGCGCCAGGGCCGGTCCACCCGCGGCGGCCCCTCGATGTGCATGAGGACGTAGCCGGCGCCGGTCTCGGCGACCAGCCCGAACATCTCCTCCGAGCCGCCGGAGATGTCATTGACGACGACCGCTCCGGCCGCCAGCGCCCGCCGCGCAACCTCCGGCGAGAAGGTGTCGGCGGACACCGGCACATCCCGTGGTTCCTTTGTCATGTCCTGCCCGACAAAGGGACCACGACTTTGCGCTGCGACCGCCCCCTTCCTATCGCGTGGTTCTTTAGCCGTGCCTGAGCCGACGAAGGAACCACCCGATCGACCCCTGAGGCCTTCCACCGCCGGGATCAACGCCGCGGCCTCTCGCTCGGGCGGCACCGACGGGCCGGCTTTCGCCGCCACCGCGCCGATGTCGAGCATCCCGAAGCCCGCCTCCGCCAAGGCCAGGCCATCGGCGACAGCCTGCTCGGGCGTGCCGCTGCGGGCGCCCTCGAACATCGAGTCGACGGTGACGTTGACGATCCCGGCGCCGAGCGGCCGCGCCAGGTCGAGGGTCCGGTCAGCCAGCCTCCAACGCACGCCCGCTACGGTAGCGACCGCGCCGATGCCGCTCGCCTGCGTCTACACCGACCTCGACGGGACCCTGCTGGGGCGGGGCAGTTCGCTGTTCCGCGACCCCGAGGGCGGCTTCAGCCTGGCGCAGGCGCGGGCGCTGGAGGCCTGCCACCGGGCCGGTGCCGAGGTCGTGATCATGTCCGGCCGGCGCGAGCCGCAGGTGCACGAGGCGGCGCGGCTGATGGGCCAGACCTCCTACATCTACGAGGCCGGCTGCGCTTTCGCGATCGACGGCGAGACGACGCTGATGACCGGGGAGATGGCGCCGAACGAGGAGGGGACGATCTACGAGCAGATCGAGGAGCGCGGGATCCCGAAAATGCTCTTCGAGCACTTCGAGGGGCGGCTCGAGTACCACTCTCCCTGGCACCACGGCCGCGTCCTCTCTCACCTCTTCCGCGGCAAGGTCGACGTCGAGGAGGCCAACGCGCTCCTGGGCGAGCACGGCTGCGACGACCTGCGGCTGCTCGACAACGGCGCCATCGGCCGGCCGATGGCGACCGTCGAGGGCCGCACCCACGCCTACCACCTGGTGCCGAAGCAGGTCAGCAAGGCGGCGGCGGTCGCCGGCCACGCCCGCGCCCGCGGCTACGACGCCGCCGACTGCATCGCCGTCGGCGACTCCGTCGAGGACCTGGAGGTCGCGGCGGCAGTCGGCCGCTTCTTTGTCGTCGCCAACGGCCCGCAACACGACGCCGGCCTCCGCGCCGCCCTCCCCGCCTGGAAAAACGTCACCGTCACCGAGGGCGCGATGGGCGACGGTTTCTACGAGGCCGTGGTCTCCAGCCTGATGGAACGTCGCTAAGCCCCGCACGCTTCCCGAACTGCATCAAATTCTGGTGGTCTGAGAACCACAATTTGATGCAGTTCCGCCGTGGGGCGGTGGGTAGACTCGGCGCATGGACGCCCACACGACCGTCGCCGAGCAGGAGTACCTGGAGATCATGTTCTGGCTCGAGGAGGCGGGGCTGCCGATGACGGGGGCCAACATCGCCCGGGCGATGCAGCTCTCCCCCCCGACCGTGCACGAGATGATCGGCCGCCTGGTCGACGACGGCTACGTGGAGCGCAACCCGGACAAATCGCTCCACTTCACCGATTCCGGGCGCGAGCACGCCAGCTACATCGTCCGCCGCCACCGGATGATCGAGCGCTTCCTCACCGACGTCCTCGGGATCCCCTGGGACGAGGTGCACGAGGAGGCCGAGCGGATCGAGCACGCGATGAGCCCGGTGCTGGAGGAGCGGATGCGGGCAGCGATCGGCGATGCGACGACCTGCCCGCACGGCCACCCGATCGTCGAGGGCATCCGCGAGCAGGGGGCGCTGCTGGCCGACGTGGAGATCGGCGCCGACGTCACCGTCCTGCGCTTCGAGAACGAGGCCGAGGAGCTGCTGCACTACCTCAAGGACGCCGGCCTCCACCCGGGCCTCGAGGGCAAGATCGAGACCTCAGACGACGAGCGCGTGGTGATCGCATCCACCGACGGCAGCCACGAGGTCAGCCGCAGCGTCGCCGAGACCGTCTCGGTCCGCGCCGACCCGGCGCCGCCGCCCCGCGCGGCGATCCCGGAGCAGCTCGTGCTCAGCTCCGATCGCTACGGCCGGTAGGGCCTGGGTCACCCTCCCCAGACACCACTCGCCAATGGCTCGTGGTTGAGTGTCTGGAGAGGGTGACCCAAGCCCTACTGCGACACGCTCATCGTCACTATCGCCGGGGAAGTTGGTTCTTCGCTGCCGCCCTGGGGCTCTTCGGTGACCATCACCGTGTCTACACCGTTCATGTCGGCGATCGTCGTCTCCGCCTGGCCCTTGCGATCCGGGACCATCAGCGCCGGCACCGCTTCGACCGTTCCTTCGCGCCGCACCCAAGCCTCCAGGACCTTGCCGGGCGGCAGCTGGTGGACGTCGGCGAGGTGGAGCGTGCCCCCGTCGCCTTCCTGGACCATCCTCGCGGTGATGCCATGTTCGCTGGAGACCAGGGTGCTGCCCCCGCCGCCACCTCCGGAGCCGCCCTTGCCGATCTCGTAGCCGGCGACGGCTGCGATCGCGAAGGCGACGACGGCCAGCCCGGTCGCGATCCGCATCCCGCGGCCGGCGAAGCCTTCTCGCAGCCGGGCGGGAAACAAACCGCTGCGCTCGTGCCGCGACTCGGGCTGCGCCTCCGCCCGCACCGCGGTCATCAGCGCGGCCCGCAGCCTCGGCGGCGGCTCCTGGCGCTCGACCGACTCCGGCAGCAAGCGCACCGCGGGCTCGAACCAGCGCAGCTCGTTGCGGCATCGGTCGCATCCCTCCAGGTGCCGCTCGAGCTCGGCCGCCTCGCGGGGCTCCAGCGCGCCCAGCGCATAGGCCGCCAGGTCCTCGCCCCACTGTTTGTGATCGCTGCCGCTCATGCCAAGCCCTCCGCAAGCTCTCCTCTGATCTTCTCCAACCCGAGGCGCATCCGTCCCTTCACGGTCCCCATCGGCAAGCTGAGGATCTGGGCGATCTCCGAGTGGCTGAAGCCGCCGAAGTAGGCGAGCTCGATCACCTTCGCCTGCTCGCCCGGGAGGTTGCCGATCGCCCCGCGCACCTCTGTCGCGGTCTCCCGCCGCAGCGCCTCCTCCTCGGTCCGCTCCGCCGCCGGCCGCTGCTCCAGAGCCGACTCGTCGTCGAAGTCGAGTTTCGGCGCCTTGCCTGCCCGGCTGCGGAGGAAGTCGATCGCCCGGTTGCGGGCAACGCTCAGCAGCCAGGAGCGGACGCTGCCGCGGGTGGCGTCGAAGCGGGCGCCGCTGCGCCAGACCGAGATGAAGGCCTCCTGGGTGACTTCCTCGGCAGCGGTCCGGTCGCCGACGATCCGGTAGGCGAGCGAGAAGGCAGCGCCGCCGTGGCGGTCGTAGAGGACCTCGAACGCCTCGGGGTCCTTGCGGCCGACGAGGGGCATCAGCTCCTCGTCGGCCAGCCGCTCCGCCTTCTCTCGCCGTACCGCCATCGTCTCGATCTTCGCCGCCCGGCTACTCGATTCCTAGGCGAGGAAGGGTTCGACCGCCTTCAGCACCTGCTTTTCGTCCAGCGGCGGGTCGAAAGCCGCGGGCGCCGGTTCTTCGGAATTCTGCAGCCGGATCGCCGCCGCATGCCGCGCCTCGACCTGGACGATCGAGCCTGCCGCGCCCAGCACTTCTTTGGACTTGATCATCGGCGCGGCGCCGTTGTAGGCGCTCACCCCGGTGTCCTCGAAGGTTTGCGCCAGCTTCAGGAAGCCCGAGGTGCCGCTGTAGGGGAAGTCGAACTTCGGCTTCGCCACCGGCTTGCCGCCGAGCTTCTTGATCGTCCCTTCCAGCGCTTCGACGTGCTGCTGCTCGTCTTTGGCGAGCATGTCGACGAGGCTCTTCAGTTCGCCGCTCGCCTTCGCCCGGCTCTTCGCTTCTGCGTAGAAGGTCGACTCCAGGTACTCGAGGGTGAGGGCGAAGTTGAGGATGTCGACGTCGCTGCCGCCGGACATCGCCAGCGCCTTGCGGACGAACGGGCCGACCGCGAGGGTGCCGTAGACGGCGCCAGCCGCCAGCGCGCCCTTCAGCAGCACGTCGCTGCGGGAGAGGTCGGCGCTGTCGTCGTCGACGTGGACGGCGGCCAGCTCGGGGTTGGTGAGTTGCTCGTTGGTCATGGGTTTGGTGCTCATGACTGCTCCTTCTCTCGCGACGGCCTCAGCCGACGATGAACGGTTCGACGGACTTGAGGACGGTCGCCACGTCGGCGGGCACCGCGAAGGCGCCGTCGGGGGTGATCGATTCGCCCAGCAGCGTGTTCAGCGCCGCCGCGTGGCGGCCCTCGACGCTGTGGATCGCCAGCGCGGAAGCGAGGACTTCCGAGCTTTCGATGTTCGGCGCCTGGCCGAGGTAGGCGGCGGCACCGAGGTTCTCGACCGTCCCCGCCAGTTCCAGCACCGACTTCGCGTCCTTCAGCGGGAATTCGGCTTTCGGTTCCGGCGCCGGCTTGCCGCCGAGGCTCTTCACCGCCTGGGTCAGCGCCTGGACGTGTTCGGCCTCCTCGGAGCCGAACTTGCGGATCGTCGCCAGGTCTGCCCCCTTGAAGAGGCCGCTCTTCACCACTTCGGCGTAGAAGGCGGTCTCCAGGTACTCGAGCGTGAGCGCGTAGTTGAGGATGCCGACGTCGCCCTTGCCGAATTCGGCGGTTTCGCTCTTGCCGCCGCTCATCGAGGTCGTGCCGGTGGTCGTCGTGCTGCTGCTGTCGCTGCCGCAGGCGGCGAGGAACGCGGCAAGCGCGGTGGAACCGCCACCGACGGCGAGGAATTTGCGCCTCGATTGGGGTCCTGCCAGCTGCTTGATGTCTGCCATCGCGAAGTCGCCTCCTGGTCGTTTACCTGCCTAGCCCTACGGGGGAGGCATCCCGCGTGGATCAGAATCCCCGGATGTTTCGAACTGCATCAAATTCTCTTGCCAGTAGAAGGAGAATTTGATGCAGTTCGGGAAGACAGGCGCCGGGATGCGCGGGGCGGCGCTGCTGACGCTGTTCTCGATCGTCTCGGTGCAGTGCGGGTCGGCGCTGGCGACCGGGCTCTTCGACTCGGTCGGGCCGGCGGGGGCGGTGTTCCTGCGCGCCTCGTTCGGGGCGATCGCGTTGCTCCTGTTCACGCGCGGGGCACCGCTGCGCACGCGCGAGTGGCCGCACCGCGACGTCTGGCTGCTCAGCGTCTCGGTCGCGGCGGTGAACCTCTTCTTCTACGCCGCCCTCGACCGGCTGCCGCTGGGGATCACGGTCACGCTCGAGTTCGTCGGCCCGCTCGGCGTCGCGGTCCTGGGTTCGCGGCGTCCGCGCGACGTCCTCTGGGTGCTGCTGGCGGCCGCCGGGATCGTCCTGCTCTCCGACGGCGGCGGCGGCATCGACGGCCTCGGCGTGGTGCTGGCGCTGACGGCCGGCTTCTTCTGGGGCGCCTACATCCTCCTCAGCGCCCGGGTCGGCGCCCTCTCCCCGGGGCCGGGAGGGGCGACGATGGCGGCAGTCATCTCCGCCGCGCTCGTAGCGCCGCTCGGCATCGCCCAGGGCGGCGCCGACCTCCTAGCCGCCTCGACCCTCGCCACCGGCGCCGCCGTCGGCGTCCTCAGCACGGCGATCCCCTACGCCGCCGAGATGGAGGCCCTCCGCCGCCTTCCGCGCGCCGTCTTCGGAGTCCTGATGAGCCTCGAGCCAGCCGTGGCGGCAGCGATCGGCTTCATCGCCCTCTCCCAGGACCTCTCCACCCGAGAGCTGATCGCCATTGTCTTGGTAGTCGTAGCCTCGGCAGGCGCGCTGCGTTCAGCGGCGACGCCGGCGCCGCACGACTAGGGTCGTCTGACACAGCGCATAGCGGCGTCCTCGGTCGCTCGCGTGCAAAGCACGCCACGCTCCCTGCGTCCTTGCTCTGCTTGGTCAGACGACCCTAGAAAGCGCCGATGCCTAGCGGGGTTCCCACGCCGGTCGGCCCGTCGTAGCCGACGGCGCCTTTGCACATGATCGTCGTGCAGCTGCCGTTGCTGCCGCTGGTGACGTCATGGAGGACGGAGCCGTCGCCGAGGTGCCCGTAAAGCGCGGAGCCGCCGGTGCTGCCCGCGGGCAACCCGCCCGCCAGCGCGTAGACGCCGGCGATCAGCGGCGAGGAGAGGCTGGTGCCGCCGATCTGCATCCAGCCGGAGCGACCCTGGTACTTGACCGAGTCGTAGACGGCGGCACCGGTGGCGGGATCGGCGTCCGCGGCGACGTCGGCGGTGCCGCGCTTGCCGGCGCAGGCTTCGAGAAAGCCCTGCCAGGAAGGTGCCGTTGCGTAGAGACTGCAGCCGCTGCCGGCCCCGCTCCACACGGTCTCACTGCCGTAGGTGCTCCCGGCCCCGAGGTTCAGCGTCGTGCCGCCGACCGTGATCACCGAGGAGAGGGCGGCTGGAAAGCCGAAGGATCCGTAGCCGTTGTCGCCGGAGGAGACCGTGACGGCGACGCCTGGCTGGTTGTAGGGAGCGGCGTAGGTTTCGCTCAGCTCAGAGGAGAACTCAGAGCCGCCGTAGCTGTTGGAGATCTCGGTGGCTCCCAGATTCGCCGCCGTCTTCACCGCGGCCGAGAGGTTGGCGAGGCTGCTGGAGTTCGCCTCGACCAGAAGGACCTTGCAGTTGGGGCAGATCCCGTGGGCGACCTCGACGTCGAGGGCTATCTCCAGCGACCAGCCGCTGTCGGCGCGAGGGAACGGGCCGCCGGCGCTGCCGCTCTGGTTCACCTTCTGGAAGCAGGGATTGGCGCTGTTGCAGAGGGGTAGGCCGAACTTGCTGCTGTAGGTGTTGAGGTCGGCGGCGATATTCGGATCGTGGTAGGCGTCGACGATCGCGATCGTCTGTTGGGTGGCGGCACTGCTCGGGAGCGCGTAGGCGCTGCGGAACTGGCCGGGGCCGTAGCCCTTCGGCGCCGTCGTCGCCTGCGGCGTGCCCTTGCCGTCGGTGACGACGCGGGAGCTGCATAGCGCCTGCCCGGCGGCTACCGGGCCCGGACAGACCGGCCGCTGCGACACCGCCCCCGCAGGACTAGCCACCACTCCGAAGATCGCGACGACCGCAGCCGCCACCCACGCCAACTTCACCCGCAACATGCCCATTCCTTAAGTCCTCTCCCTTGAAGTTCGGGAGAAATCGTAGCCGCAGGACAAGGGGTCCGGGGGGATCCCTATCGAATACTCCCGGTTTTAGGTAGGTGCGCCGGCGCGGATGCTCTCCAGCGCTGCGGCAATCCGCCTCACGCCCTCGGCGGCCTTGTCCGCCGGCACCGGCGCGAAGGAGAGTCGCAGGCTGCGCTCGCCGCCGTCAAGCATGAAGTCGGGGCCGGCGACGAAGGTGACGCCGTGGTTCTTCGCCTCCGCGAGGAGGGCGGCGCTGTCGGTGCCCTCGGCGAGGTCGAGCCAGAGGAAGTAGCCGCCGCCGGGGACGACGAATTCCGCCTCGGGAATCTGCTCTTCCAGCGCCGAGACCAGCGCATCGCAGCGCCCCTTCAGCTCGCCCTTGACGAACGCGATGTTGCGGTCGAGCTCGCCGCTGCGGCAGAGCTCGAGCACGATCGCCTCGGCCAGCATGTTCGGCGAGATGTAGGTCTCGTTGGCTTTTTTCGCCAGCTTCTCTATCTCGCCGACCGGCCCGGCGAGGTAGCCGACGCGGACGCCGGGGCTGACCGTCTTCGAGAAGGAGGAGGCGTGGATGACCTTCCCCGCCTGATCCATCGAGAGCATCGTCTCCAGCGGCTCCCCCTCGAAGGGGAGCTCGCGGTAGGGGTCGTCCTCGAAGATCCAGAAGCCGTGCTCGGCGGCTAGCTCGACCACGCGCCGGCGCTTCTCGGTCGAGAGCGTGCAGCCGGCCGGGTTGTGGGCGTTGGGGATGACGTGGGCGAACTTCAGCGGCCCCTCCGCGAGCGCCGCCTCCAGCTCGCCGACGTTGAGCCCGTCGGCCTCGAGCGAGATCGGCACCAGCTCGACCCCGAGCTGCTGCAGCAGGAGGAGGGTGCGGTCGTAGGTCGGCTGCTCGACGGCGACGCGGTCGCCCGGCCCGAGCAGATGCTGGAACAGCATCGCCCCCGCCTCAAGCGAGCCGTTGGTGATCATCACCTGCGCCGGCTCCAGGTGCCCGTGCCGCTCCGCCACCCATTTGCAGAGCCCGGGATGGCCGATCCCGACCCCGTAAGAGAGCGCCGTTTCCCAGTCCGATGCAAGCGCCCGCTGAGCCCCCTCCCGCACCTGCTCGTGAGGGAGGATGTCGGCGCTCGGGGCCCCACGCGCAAATGAAATCGTGTCGCCGGCCATCGACCGCCGACACTAGCAACGCCGAAGCGCCCACGATTCCCTCCCAATGAGCGTGGTCGTAGTGCTGACCGCCCACTCCCTCAGGCCGCCCAGGGGGAGAACCGCCGGCGTGTCTGAGCTTGACCCACATGTATGTCGGGGAATCTCAGGCACGTCGAGCGGGAGCGGGCTCTACGGGCGCTTGCGACCCAGCAGCACGGCGTGGTCTCGCATCGCCAGTTGCTTGAGCTGGGCTTCGGGGTTCGATGGATCGAGAGACGGCTGGAGGAGGGGCGGTTCGCCGCGATACATCGCAACATCTATTCCGTTGGTCATGCGCGTGTGCCGAGAAAGGGCTACTGGTGGGCGGCTGTTCTCGCCTACGGGCCTGGCACGGTCGTCAGCCACCACTCCGCCATCGTCGTCTGGGAGCTCCGGCGCCCCCGACGCGGCCCCATTCACGTAAACGCCTTCCTCGGGTGGCAAGGGACATATCGCCGTTCGGGTATCTACCTCCATCGCTGCAAGCTGCAGCCAGAAGAAGCGACGGTTCACGAGGGGATACCGGTGACGACCGTCGCGCGGACGCTCTTCGACTTCGCCGAAGTCGCTCCATACGCCGAGCTGCGGAAGACGGCTGAAGCGGCAGACCGGCGCAATCTGCTCCAACTGCGCGAATTGGAGACGGTCTGCGAGCGGGGACGTGGACGCCGGGCATTGCGGCCCGTGCGGCAGCTACTGATCGAGCTAGGTGCGCCGGCGGAAGGTCGCTCACCGCTGGAGATTCGCTTCGCCGAATTCCTCCGCGAGTACGACATCCCCTTCCCCATTCAGAACGTGCTCGTCCTCGGTCACGAGGTTGACGCGCTCTGGGCCGCCGCAAAGCTCGTCATCGAGCTCGACAGTTGGGAGCACCACGGTGATCGCGCCGCATTCGAGCGGGACCGCGCTCGGGACCCGAAGCTGATGCTGGCTGGCTATCGCACGATTCGGATCACCCACCGCCGCCTCGACCGCGAAGCCCACGAAATCGCGAACCAAATTCGATCCCTGCTCACCCAGCCGCCGCTGCCCGGAGCGGGCACGTAGCTCGAGCTCGTCGACTAGTGGCTACAACGCGCGCAGCATCTCGGCGGCGATCTGCGCCGTCTCGGTGGGGCTTTCGCCGACCCGCACGCCCTTGGCTTCGAGCGCGTCCTTCTTCGCCTGGGCGGTGCCCGAGGAGCCGGAGATGATCGCTCCGGCGTGGCCCATCTGCTTGCCGGGAGGCGCGGTGAAGCCGGCGATGTAGGCGACCACCGGCTTCGAGACCTTTGATGCGATGAACTCGGCGGCCCGCTCCTCGGCGTCGCCGCCGATCTCGCCGACCATCACGATCACCTCGGTGTCGGGATCGGCCTCGTACATGGTGAGGATGTCGATGAAGTCCGAGCCGACGATGGGGTCGCCGCCGATGCCGACGATCGAGGAGTTGCCGGTGCCGGCCTGCTTCAGCTCGTTGCCGATCTGGTAGGTCAGGGTGCCGCTCTTGGAGACGACGCCGATCGGGCCGGGGTCGAAGAACTGGGCTGGAATGATGCCGACGTTCGCCTTGCCGGGCGAGAGCACGCCGGGGCAGTTCGGGCCGATCAGCCGCACGCCCGCCTTCACCGCCTTCCAGTACGTGTTCAGCATGTCGAGGACGGGAATCCCCTCGGTGATCGCGATCACCGTCTCGACCCCGGAGTCGATCGCCTCGTCGATCGCCGCCGCGGCGAAGCGCGCCGGGACGAAGATCATCGAGGTGTTGGCGCCGGCCTCGGTGACCGCCTCCTTGATCGTGTCGAAGACCGGCACGCCCTCGACGTCCTGACCGCCCTTGCCCGGCGTAACCCCGGCGACCAGGTCGGTTCCGTAGGCCTTGTTGCGCAGCCCGTGGAAAGAGCCCTCGCGGCCGGTCAGGCCGGAGACGGCGAGCTTCGTGCCCTCGTCGACGATGATGCTCATGACGCTCCTCCGGCGAGCTCGACGACGCGGCGCGCCGCGTCGAGCATCGTCTTCTCCTGGTGCAGGTTCGGCAGGTCGGCCTCGGCGAGGATCTTCAGCCCCTCCTCGGAGTTCGTCCCGTCGAGGCGCACGACCAGCGGCACCCCGAGATCGATCTGCTCGGAGGCGGTGACGATCCCGCTGGCGATCTCGTCGCAGCGGGTGATGCCGCCGAAGATGTTGAAGAGGATCGCGGAGACCTTGGCGTCGCTCTTGATCACTTCGAGCGCGTTGACGATCGCCTCGGCTTTGGAGCCGCCGCCGGCGTCGAGGAAGTTGGCGGGCGCGCCGCCGGCCTGGGCGACGACGTCGAGCGTCGACATGCAGAGCCCGGCGCCGTTGGCGAGGATGCCGACGTTGCCGTCGAGTTTGACGTAGGTGAGGCCCTTTTCCTTCGCCATCTGCTCCTGCGGGTCGTCGACCGTGTCGGCGATCTCGGCCAGGTCCTGGTGGCGGAAGAGGGCGTTGCCGTCGATCGTCACCTTCGAGTCCAGCGCAACGACGTCGCGACCGGCGGTGACGATCAGCGGGTTGACCTCGATCAGGGTCGCGTCCTCCTCGCGCGCCACCTCGGCCAGCCGCACCAGCGCCTGGGCCGCCTGGTCGAGCGCGTCCTCGGCGAGGCCGGCGTCGGCGACGATCGCGCGCGCGGCGGCGGCGTCGAACTCGCGGGTCGGATCGATGTGGCGTTTGACCAGGGCGTCGGGGTCCTCGGCGGCGACCGCCTCGATGTCCATTCCGCCCTTGGCGGAGACCATCGCCAGCAGCTTCTTCTCGCCGCGGTCGAGGATGACCGAGGCGTAGTACTCCTCGGCGATGTCCGAGCCCCCCTCGATCCAGACCTGGTCGACGCGGAACGGCCCCTCGCCATGGGGGCCGACGATGTCCATGCCGAGGATCGCGTCGGCGTGGGCGCGGGCCTCCTCGGCGTCCTGGGCGATCTTGATCCCGCCGGCCTTGCCGCGGCCGCCGATCAGGACCTGGGCCTTGATCGCGCACGGGTAGCCGATCTTCTCCGCCGCGGCGACCGCCTCCTCGACCGTGCCGGCGACCTCGCCGCTCGGCACGGGAAGGCCATGCTTGGCGAAGAGCTGCTTGCCCTGGTACTCGAGAAGGTCCATAAAAGAGGGGCGCCGGGGCGCGGCGCGCACCCTATCCAAGATCGCCTCCGCGCCGCCGAGTGGCACCGTGACTGCCTGGCCGGCGAGCCAATGACATAATGCCGCGCTCCGAAATGGCCCTTCCCAGTCTCAAAAACATCAAATGGGTGACCACCGACTGCTACGGCACCCTCATCGACTGGGAGAAAGGCATCGTCGAGGCCTGTAAGAAAGAGGCGAGCAAAGACGGCTTCAGCTTCGAAGAGGGGCCGTTCCTCGAGCGCTTCATGGAAGTCCAGGCCGAAATCATGGCCGGCTCCTACGAGCTCTACGCCGAGGTGCTGCGGCGGACGATCGTCAAAGTCGCCGGTGAGATCGGCTGGGAAGTGGAGCCTTCGCGGGCCCAGTTCCTGCCCAACAGCGTTGCCTACTGGCTGCCGTTCCGCGAGTCCAACGCGGCGATGGACCGCCTGGGCAAGAAGTACGAGATCGGGATCGTCTCCAACATCGACGACAAACTGCTGGGGATCTCGCGCCGCCACCTGCGGACCGAACTCGACCTCGTGGTTACCGCCCAGCAGGTGCGCAGCTACAAGCCGGACCCGGTCCACTTCAAAGAGACGGCGCGGCGGATAGGCGGCAAGAAAGGCTGGCTGCACATCGGCTGCGACTACACGACCGACATCGCCCCGGTGCTGAAAATGAACGTGCCGGTGATCTGGGTCAACCGCCATGGCGAGAAACTGGAAGGCCGCAAAGCCCCCAGCGCCACGGTGAAAAACTTCCGCGAAGCCGTCAAAAAGCTCGGCGCGTCCTGAGCGTCTTCTAGCGTTTGCGCCGCAACTCAGGCGTGAGGCGCCGGTTTCGGGGGATAGCCACCTCCCCCCTCCCCATGATGCAGATGCTTCCTCGACACCTCGGTAACCCCCGCGCGCGCCTCGGCGCCGCCGTCGCCCTGCTCGTCTGCCTGCTCCTCGGCGGTACGGCGCAGGCCAGGCCGGTCGCCTTGTCCTCGCCGATCTCCGAAGAAGCGCTGGAAGCGCGCGGGTCGGAGCCGATCAGCGAACGCCCCAGCTTCGTCGTCATCCAGACCGACGACGAGACGCTGGAACAGCTCTACACCGTCTTCAACGCGGGCGGGATCGAAGTCCCGGCGATGCCGAACACGCTCTCGACGATCGCCGGCCGGGGCGAGACCTTCAACCGCTACTACGTCTCCTATCCCCTCTGCTGCCCCTCCCGGGTGACGTTGCTGACCGGACGCTACGCCCACAACACCAACGTCCGCGGCAACGTCCAGCCCAACGGCGGCTACAGCGGCTTCCGCGCCCGCGGCGCCTGGAGCCACAACCTCGCCACCTGGCTGCAGGGTGCCGGCTACCGGACGATCCACATCGGCAAGTTCCTGAACGGCTACGGCGACGCCCCGTACGACAACGGGACCGAAGTTCCGCCCGGCTGGAGCGCATGGCACACGGTGCTGAACGCCGACACCCACCACTACTACTACGGCTACGAACTCAACGACAACGGCTCGATCGACGGCCCCTTCGGCGACTCCGGCAGCTGGGACACGCGCGAATACGGCGAACGCGACTACTTCGGCTGCCCCACTACCTCGATCGAAGAAAAACCCTGCCTCTACGAGACCGACGTCTTCAGCCGCATCGCCGCCGAAGAGCTGATCGGGACTCCGGCGGAACAGCCCTTCTACCTGCAGCTCGACTACACCGCCCCGCACGGCGACTTCCGCCGCCCGGCCGGGCCGGAGCCGGCGCCGCGCGACTACACCCTCTTCGACGGCGCCCCCTATCCGCACAACCGCGAAGAAGGGTTCAACGAGGGCAACGTCAACGACAAGCCGCGGTTCATCCGCGAAGCGCCCTACCTCTCCGGCGAAGAAATCCACACCTACCGCGTCTACTACGACAAGGCGCTGGCCTCGCTGCGGGCGATCGACGACGGGGTGAAAACGGTCCTCGACACGCTCGGCAGCCAGCACCGGCTGCGCAACACCTACGTCATCTTCGTCTCCGACAACGGCTTCTTCTACGGCGAGCACCGGCTGACCGGCGGCAAGTTCCTCGCCTACGAGCCCTCGACCCACCTGCCGTTCCTGATCCGCGGCCCCGGGATCAAAGCGGGGACCTCGACCGGCGAGCTGGCGGCGAACACCGACATCGCCCCGACGGTCCTCGAACTGGCCGGCGTCAAACCCGACAAAAGCATCGACGGCACCTCGCTGGTCCCGTTCCTGCGCGACCCCAGCCTGCGCACCCGGCGCGGCATCCTCTTCGAGTCCTTCGTCCAGACCGACGACGTCGAAGCCAACGGCGAACCGACCGCGCAGCGGGCGGTCACCGAGGTGCGGTCGCGACGGCGGAACGGACCCGCCAAGGCCTCGATCGTGGCGCCGCCGAAAGACTACGAGGGGATCCGCCTCGGCCCCTACAAGTACATCGAGTGGCCCGACGGCGAGAAAGAGCTCTACGACATCACCAAAGACCCGAACGAGCTCAACAACATCGTCCGCGTCCCCGACTACTTCCCGATCCGCGCCTTCCTGCACGCGCAGCTGATCCGCCTCGAGGCCTGCGTCGGTCGCGCCTGCCGCGAAACCGCCCCGCCCTTCCCGCTGACCCGCACCGAGCAGCGGAAGGTCAGCAAGGAACGGCGCGAAGAAGAACGGCGCAAAGAAAGAGAACGCGAAGAAAAGCGGCATCACAAACGGCACGCTTAGTGGGTGGGCTGGGACGGGAGGGGGTGTCCCAGACACCACTCGCCAACGGCTCGTGGTTGAGTGTCTGGGACACCCCCTCCCGTCCCGCCAGCAGAAGCGTGGTCAGCTGATTTAGGGCAGATGAAGGCGCTCCCGATTTTTGGCCCGCTCTGGTGGGGTGAAAGTCGGATGCGCTACTTGATTACGGCGAGGGTGTCGCCGCTTCCCACTGCCGCGCCTTCGGAGATCGGGAGCTCTTCTACTTTGCCGCTGCGGTGAGCGGTGATCTCGTTCTCCATCTTCATCGCCTCGATCACGCAGATCAGGTCGCCCTCCGAGACCTCGGCGCCCTTCTCCACAGCCACTTTGAGGACGGTGCCTTGGAGGGGTGAAGGGAGGGCCTCGCTGGAGGTGCTCGGGCCGCTGCCGCCTTTGCGCTCGCGTTTCGGCGGCTGTTTTTGACCTCGGCCGCCCGCGGCAGGTGCGGCGGCAACTCCGCCTGCGGGGGCCTCGCCGATCACCTTGACGTCGAAGAGCTTGCCGGAAACCTCGACCTTGTAGTCGCGGGTGACGACCTCGCCGCCGTCCTCGCTCGGCTCGGGCGGGCCGGCGTCCTCGGGAGCGGTCGTCTTCAGCCATTCCTTGTCTTCCATCAGGTCGCGGCAGGTCTCCCCCCGCACCCACTGCTCCGTGGCGAGGATCTTCTTGTGAAAGGGAATCAGGGTGGTGAGGCCGCCGGAGTCGTATTCGTCGAGCGCCCGCAGCATCCGCCGGGTCGCTTTCTCGCGGTCGACGTCCCAGACGATCAGCTTGGCCACCATCGGGTCGTACATCGGCGTCACCTCGCCGCCCGCCTCGACGCCGGAGTCGACGCGGATGCCGGGCCCGGAGGGCTCGTGGTAGGTGGGCCCGATCGGCCCGGGGGCCGGGGCGTAATTCTTGTGCGCCGCCTCGGCGTTGATCCGGCACTCGATCGACCAGCCCCGCAGCTCGACGTCGTCCTGGGCGATCGAGAGCGGCTGGCCGGCGGCGACGAGGATCTGCTCGCGGACAATGTCGACGCCGGTGACCATCTCGGTCACGCAGTGCTCAACCTGGACGCGGGTGTTCATCTCGAGGAAGAAGTACTCGTCGCCGACCTGCATCCCCTCGATCGTCCCGGCGCCGCGGTAGCCGACCGCCTCCGCCGCGTCGGTGGCGATTTTGCCGATCCGCTCGCGCATCTCCTCGTCGACGTGCGGGCCCGGCGCCTCCTCGACCACCTTCTGGTGGCGGCGCTGCAGCGAGCAATCGCGCTCGCCGAGGTGGATCACGTTGCCGTGCGAGTCGGCCAGGACCTGGACCTCGACGTGGCGCGGATCCTCGAGGTAGCGCTCGATGTAGACGCGCGGGTCGGAGAAGAACTTCTCGCCTTCGCGGGCCGAGCCTTCGAAAGCCTCCTGCAGGTCGTCGGGCGTCATCGCGACGCGGAAGCCCTTGCCGCCGCCGCCGCCCGCAGCCTTGCAGGCCACCGGGTAGCCGGCTTCGTCGGCTTGCTTGCGGGCCTCGTCGAGGTCCTTGGCGACCTCGGTCGAGCCGGGCACGATCGGCACCCCGGCCTTCTCCATGATCTCGCGCGCCCGGGTCTTCGAGCCCATCGCTTCAATCGCCTCGGGCGGCGGTCCGATCCAGGTGATCCCGGCCTCGGCGCAGGCGCGCGCCATCTCGGCGTTCTCGGCGAGGAAGCCGTAGCCGGGGTGGATCCCTTCGGCGCCCGCCTCCTTCGCGGTCTCGATGATCTTCGCGATGTTCAGGTAGCTCTCGGCCGGAACCGCGGGGCCGATCAGGTACGCCTCGTCGGCCTCGCGCACATGCGGGGCGTCGCGGTCGATCTCCGAGTAGACGGCGACCGAGACGATGCCCATCTCCTTCAGGGTGCGAGCGATCCGGATCGCGATCTCGCCGCGGTTGGCTATGAGGACCTTCTGGAACACGGCGGCGCAGTCTATTTATTTGGGCCGTGGAAGGGGGCCGGGAGGGGGTCCTCCAGACACCACTCGCTATGGCTCGTGGTTGAGTGTCTGGAGGACCCCCTCCCGGCCCCCTTAGCGACAGCTAGCTAGGGTGCGGCCGATGCTGATCGAGCTGCAGAGCCATTCGACGGTCTCGGACGGGCAGTTGGTGCCGTCCGAGGTGGTCGCTGAAGCCGCGAAAGCGGGAGTCACCACGCTGGCGCTGACGGATCACGATGCGGTTGCCGGGGTGGCTGAGGCGGCGGAGGCCGCAGAGCGGCTCGGGATTGAGCTGGTGCCGGCTATCGAGATGTCCTGTGTGCATCGGTATGCCGAAGACCTGCATGTGTGCGGGTACTGGGTGGACCTGGAGAAGATCGCACCGGCTTGCGACCGGGCTCAGCAGGAGCGGCGGGCTCGGGCCGGGGAGATCGTGCAGAACCTGCGGCGCGAGGGGTTTGACCTGACGCTCGAGGACGCGATCCGGGAGGCCGGCGCGGCCGATTCAATCGGCCGCCCCCACATCGCCCGGGCCGCCGGCGCGACCGGTGACCTCGGTCCCTTCTTCGAGGAGTACCTGGTGCCGGGGGCCAAGGCGTTCGTCCCCCGCCGCTGGCCGACTGCCGAGGAGGCCGTGGAGACGATCCGCGAGGCCGGGGGCGTTGCCGTCGTCGCCCACCCCTATTGGGACGTCAAGGACCCGGCCCAAGTAGAAGACCTGATCCGCTCGCTGAAACCGGACGGGATCGAGGTCTACTACCCCAGCCACGACAAGCAGCAGACCGAGCACCTGCTCCAGCTCTGCGCCGAGCTAGGCCTCATCCCCACCGCCAGCTCCGACTACCACGGCCCGACGCACAAGACCTTCGCCGACTTCGCCGCCTACGACACCTACGGCCTCGGCGAACCGCAGGTGCCGGCTAAGCCGTAGCCACCCGCAAGCAGACCCAGTCGACGAACTCGGCCTCGCTGATCTCCCTGGCCTCCACGGCCTTGAATATCGGCGGTACCACGAAGGCGTCCTCCTGCGACATCTTCCACGGCTGTTCGGCCTCGTCCAGCAACAGACACATGAACCGATAGCCGATCTTGCTGTTGTCGGCGGGGAAGGGCTGGTTCCGGACAACCCAGGCTGCGCATAGGGCGGCTAGTTCGACCATCGTGGGCAGCGGATTCGTTTTTTCGAGGCCAGTAAGGAGCGAGGCGAATGCCGGATCTGAATCAAGGGAGGTCCTCCGGAGGAGCTCCTCGGCAGGAATGCCCAGCTGCGCTTCCGCAACGAGGAGCAAATCTCCAATCAGGGCCACTTGATTCAGCATCGTCATACATATTAGCGCTTTAATGCCGCAAGCGAAAAGATTTCTTTTTCTATAGTGATTCCGTCTTTTTACAAAGCAGGAGAAGGCTCGACGGTTGAGGTATATATGCGTTAAGCTCCGCCCACGATGGTCAGTAAGGCAACGAGCTTCCGGCTCCCCGAACCAATGGCGGCAGAACTTGCCGCCGTCGCTCGCACCGACGGCATACCTATTTCAGAGGTCGTGCGCCAGGCGATCGAGAAGCACATCGCAGAGCGACGCGCCGACGCACAGTTCCAGGCACGCCTGAAGAAGCTTCTCGAAGAGGAGCAAAGGCTCCTCAAACGCCTCGCTAAATAGAAGAGGGAGCCAAGAGGCCCCCTCTTCACCGGCGCTTAAGCGATGCGACTAAGCGACCGCGGCCTCCTTGGCCGGGATCAGGTCCCGCTGCTCGAGGTAGGCGATCAGCTTCTCCGCCGACTCCTCGGCGGTTTCGCTTTCGGTGTCGCAGACGACCTCGGGCCGCTCCGGCTCCTCGTAAGGATCGGAGACACCGGTGAATTCTTTGATCTCGCCGGCGAAGGCTTTCGCGTAGAGACCCTTGACGTCGCGGTCGGCGCAGGTGTCGACGGAGGCCTTGACGAAGACCTCGATGAAACGGTCGCCCATCAGTTCGCGAGCCTCGTCGCGGATCTCCTTGTAGGGGGAGATCGCCGCGGTGATCACCGGCACGCCGTTGCGGCTCAGCAGGTCGGCGACGAAGGCGATCCGCCGGATGTTGGTGTCGCGGTCCTCTTTCGAGAAGCCGAGCCCCTTGGAGAGGTTTTCGCGGACGACGTCGCCGTCGAGGATCTCCAGCTTCGAGCCGCGCTCGCGCAGGTGCCCCTCCAGCAGTCGGGAAATCGTCGTCTTGCCGGCCCCGGAGAGCCCGGTGAACCAGAGGGTGAAGCCCTTCTCACCAGCCATGCTTTGTCAGTCCTCCTTGTAAGCGTCGATCAGGATGTCGGCGACCTCGTTGCGGGAGAACTCCTGCGGCGGCCGTTCGCCGTTGCCGAGCATCTCCCGCACCTTCGTGCCGCTGAGGAAAACGTGCGCCTCGTTGTCGTGGGGACAGGTCTTGCCGGAGGCCATCCCCTCGCACTCGTTGCACCAGAAGCTGTGCTCGAAGAACAGCGGTTCGATCCCCAGCTCGTCGATGTCGATGTCGTCGAAGATCTTCTGCGCGTCGTAGGTACCGTAGTAGTCGCCGACCCCCGCGTGGTCGCGGCCGACGATGAAGTGGGTGGCGCCGTAGTTGCGGCGGACGATCGCGTGCAGGACCGCCTCACGCGGGCCCGCGTAGTGCATCTTCGCCGGCTTCACCCCCAGCATCACCCGGTCGTTCGGGTAGTAGTTCTCCATCAGCACCTCGTAGCAGCGCATCCGCACGTCGGCGGGAATGTCACCGGCCTTGGTCTTGCCGATCAGCGGCTGGATGAAGAGCCCGTCGCAGGTCTCCAGCGCGGCCTTGGTCAGGTACTCGTGGGCGCGGTGGATCGGGTTGCGGGTCTGGAAGGCGACGATGCGCTTCCAGCCGCGCTTCTCGAACTCGGCCTTGGTCTCCGGCGCGGTCAGGTAGCGGCGCATGAAGGCGTCCTCGTGGTCGGGCAGCGCGTCGACCCCGATCGGGCCGGCGATGCAGCGGTTGCCCTCCTCGTAGATCGCGGCGACGCCGGGGTGCTCCTTGTCGGTCGTCAGGTAGACCGACTGCGCCTCGCGCTCGAGGTCGCGCTCATAGATCTCCTCGACGGTGATCCGGCCGAGCTTCTTGCCTTCATCGGAGGAGAGCTCGATGACGTCGCCGACCTCGCACTCGAGATCGGTCGCCAGGGTGATCGGGATCGGCCAGTACGCACCGTCGGCGGTCCGCATCTCGCTGCAGACCCGCTCCCAGTCGGCGGAGCCCTGGAAGCCGGTCAGCGGCGCGAAGCCACCGTTGCCGATCATCTCGAAGTCCGCGGTGTGGCGCTCGGAAAGGGTCAGGGACAACTCAGCCATGGTCTCGCTCATCTGCTCGTTTCACCAATCGGGGGAGGTTAGGGGGTGGTCTTGAGAATTACTGGGGGACTTGCGCCGCTTTGGGCAGCCGCGGCGCTAGTTGATCCCGCACTCGGTCTTGGCGAGGCCACTCCAGCGGCCCTCGCGCAGATCGCCGCCCGGGCCCACCGGCTTGGTGCAGTGGGTGCAGCCGATCGACGGGTAGCCGTGATCGTGGAGCGGGTTGTACGGGAGGTGGTGCTCACGGATGTAGTTCCAGACGTCGCGCTCGGTCCAGTCCGCCAACGGGTTCAGCTTCCAGAGGTTGAAGCGCTTGTCCCAGCCGAACTTCGGCGTCGCGGAACGGGAGCTGGAGTCTGCCCGGCGGACGCCGGCGACCCAGCAGTCTACGGAAGACAGGGCGCGGCGCATCGGCTCGACCTTGCGGATCCCGCAGCAGGCGTCGGGATCGCGGTTCCAGAGCTCGGGGCCGTGCTCGGCCTCCTGCTCGACCAGCGTCAAGTTGTGGAAGCGGTCGAACTCGACCCCCAGCGCCTCGGCGAGGCGATCGCGGGTCTCGTAGCTCTCCGGGAAGAGGACGTCGGTGTCGAGGTAGAAGAAGCGCGCCTCGGGGTTGACCGTGCTCGCCAGGTGCGCCGTCACCGAACTCGTTTTCTGGAACGAGCAGGCGATGTAGTGGCGATCGCCGAAGTTCTCGAACATCCACTCCATCGCCTCCTGTGCCGAGCTCTGCTCGAGCTCGGCGGCGATCGCCTCGTGATCGAGGTCCGCAGGTGTGGGGACGGTGCCTGACAGGGTGACGGGAGGTGGTTTCATCGCTGCGCTCGTGCGCGAGCTAGATCGCGCACTCTCCCTCGCCGCGCACGACCTCGTACGGGCTCGATCGGTTCCAGTCGATGAACTGCTGCATCGTCTCCAGGCTGAACTCGGCCGGCATCGTCAGCTCCTTGACCGCTGCTTCGAACGGCTCGGCACCTACCCGCTCGACGAAGGGGTTGAACTCCTCGCCCTCGTTGCGCTCGGACTCGTACAGCCGCACCCAACGCTCGACGGCCTCCGGTACCCGTTTAGAAGGCAGGCGCGCTTTCAGCCGCTTGCCGAAGACGACCTCGCCGCCCTCGAAGTTGCCGCCGATGTGCGGGATGTAGGCGGGCATCTGGCGGCCACCGACTTTCAGCGAGGCGCCGTAGAAGCCGATGTTGGCGATGTGGTGCTGGCTGCAGCCGTTCGGGCAGCCGCTCATTTTGATGTGGATGCGCTTGGTCAGCTCGTCGCTGATCTGCATCGACTCGACCCGCTCCTTGATCGCCCGGTTGAGACCCATCGAGGAGGTGATCCCGAGTTTGCAGCTGTCGGTGCCGGGGCAGGAGACGACGTCGGTGATCTCGCGGGCACCGGCCTCGCCGAGGCCGAGGGCGGTGAGCCGCTCCCAGACGTCGTAGAGCGCCTCGTCACGGACCCAGCGGAGGACGAAGTTCTGCTGCACCGTGCTGCGAGCGGAGCCGCCGGTGTACTCGCGCATGATCTCGGCGAGGCCGCGGAACTGCTCCGGGGTGAGGTCGCCGCGGGTGACCTTCACCTCGACGGTGTTGAAGCCCTCCTGGCGCTGCGGCTCGACGTTGCCGGCGAGGAAGCGCTCGAACTCGGTACGGTCGCCGTTCGGCGAAGACGGGGCAAGCGGCGGCTCGGGGGCGTTCGCCGCCTCGTCGACGGCGAAGCTGAGGCGCTCGACCAGCTCGGGGCCGAATTCGCGCTCGGCGACCCAGTCGCCCTCGAGCTCCTCCTCGACCTGCTCGCGGAAGGCGTCGATGCCGATCTTGTCGATCAGGACCTTGATCCGGGCGCGGGCGCGGTTGGCGCGCAGCCACTCCTGGCGGTCGAAGATCCGGAGGACCGCCTCGGCCACCTTGAGGTAGTCGCCGTTGTCGGCCTCGACGAACTCGTAAAGCGTCGGCGCGACGCGGGCCATGATCGAGGTGCCGCCGCCGACCCGGACCTCGAAGCCCTTGACGCCGTCGAGTTCACGCGAGAGGAAGGCGATGTCGTGGATGCCGCTGATCGCCCGGTCCTCGGCGGAGCCGGTGAACGAGGTCTTGATCTTGCGCGGCATCAGCTGCGTCGTCGGGTGGCGGACGAAGTAGCGGACGTAGGCGGTGCCGTAGGCGGTGGGGTCGAAGACCTCGTCGGCGGCAACGCCTGCCCACGGATCGCCGGTGACGTTGCGGATCGTGTTGCCGCAGCCCTCGCGTGAAGAGAGGCCGGCCTCGGCGATCTCCCGCAACAGCAGCTCGGCGTCGCGCAGCGGCACATGGTGGATCTGGATGTTCTGGCGGGTGGTGATGTGCCCTTTGTTCAGCGGGGCGTACTTCTCGACGACGCTGGCGAAGGTGTCCATCTGCTCGGGCGTGACGCCGCCGAACGGAAGCTTGATCCGGATCATCTGGACATCGGCCTGGCGCTGGCCGTAGACGCCCTGTTTGAGGCGGAAGCCGATGAACTGCATCTCCTCCAGCTCGCCGCTGAGGAACTGCTCGGCTTCATTGTCGAAGTCGTCGAACTCGCGCTCGATGATCGGGATGACGTGGCCGGGGACGTTCTCGTAGCTCTCGGGGTTCTCGAGGGTCCCGACCCGGCCCTTGCCCCGCTGCTCCTTGTTCTCTGCGACGGCTACCTCCATGTTGAGAAAGGTAGCAAAGCTGACCGGGATTCAGGTATTTAATTTCTTGAGCGGTCGGTCAGGGGGAAGCCGGGGGTGGTCCTAAGCGGACAAAAGCGGGAAGGATCCGCTTAGGACCACCCCCGGCTTCCCGACCTGTGAGCTAGCTGTGTGAGGGTTTTTTCTGCGCCTGCAGGATCGCCGCGGCCTCGCCGGACTCGGCGACATAGCCGCCCTCCGGCTCCAGCGGCAGCTCGTCCTCGCTCCAGCCGACGATCCCCTCGCTTAGCTTGACGGCCTCGAAGCCGGCGTCGCCCAGCGCGGCAGTGGCCATCGACGAGCGGTTGCCGCCGCGGCAGTAGACGACGACCGGACGGTCCCGGTCGATCTCCTCGGTGCGCTGCGGCAGCTCCGGTAGCGGCACATGCTTGGCGCCTGCGATCCGCCCTGCCTCCCACTCGTGGTCGGCGCGCACGTCGACCAGCTGCGCGCCTTCGTCGAGTAGCTTGCGGGCCTCCTCGCGGGAGACCTCGCGGATCTCGTTCCCCTGCTCCCCTGCCATCAGTCGACCTCCGTTCCCTCGATCAAGAATGCGACGCGGACGTGGGCCCGGTACTCGTCAAGGTTCTCGCCGCGGATCCCGGTGGAGACGATGTCGACCGCGCGGATGTTGCGGAGCGAGCCCTGCGCCTGCAGCAGCGCCTGTTTGGCAGCGTCGTCGGTCGACGTCTTGGAGCTGCCGACCAGCTCGATGATTTTCACGACAGCCATGCGGATCCTCCTCGTAGGTCCTCGATCGTCTCCTTGGCGCTGATCCCCTCCAGGTAGGCCGCCCGCTGCCAGGCGGGCGTTGCCGGCGCCTCCTCGGCGGGCGAGCCTGCGAATTCCGCCTCGAACTGCGCGATCGCGGCGGCCACAGCCGCGGCCTCGTCCCCCTGGGCGGTCTTCCGTGCCATGAAGCGAAGCCTAGTTCAAGGAGCGCGAGGTTCGTGGCCGGAGCCGGTACAAGCCCTTGGGCAACAGGCGGGGAAGGGGGGCTCTAAGCCGTGGCCGCCGACGCGAGTTCTTCCCGCCGCCGCTCGAGCAGCGCGCCGAGGTTTCGGAGGACGGCTTGCGGTTCCCGCTTGAAGCGTGGCGCCGTGATCCGGATCATCTCGATGCCCAACAGCTTCAGCTCCTCCTGGCGGCGACGGTCGCGCTCGAAGGCGGCGCGGCTGCCGTGCGTCTCGAAGAGATCGAGTTCGACCGCGAAGCGGAAGTCCGGCCAGTAGGCGTCGAGCTCGAACTCGGCGACGTTGAAGTTCATCGAGGGAGCGGGGATCCCGGCAGTTACGGCCGCCTGCCGGAAGCGCCGCTCGAACTTCGAGCGGGTGAAGGCGGGGTCGGGCCGGTAGATCGCAAGCGCCTGCGCAAGCCGGCCCCGCCCGCGGTGCCCACCGGCACGAGAAAGCACATCTTCAACCGTACGCACATCCAGCAGCTCCCGATCTTCAGCCCGCTCTAGATACCCCTCCACCTGCTCCGGCCTCGCTCGAATCGCCAGGTCAAGTAGCACCCTGGGAACCGCCGTGACCGGGATGCCCTGACAAACCGCCCGATCCTCCTCCGCCAGGATCGAAGAGAAGTGGACGCGAAAGTTCCGCTTCGCCCGCCGCCGAGTAGGCGCCGTCACATGCATCACATCCGGCGTAAACCGCAACAGGCCCCATAGATGGGCGGCCGAATAGTGACTAGCCACCGCCCGCCAACGCGCCGGCTCAAGAGGTTCCGCCGCCAACACCGCAGCCCAGCACCGCGAATACCAGGTCAACCGCCGATGCCCCACCGCATACACGCCGCGATGAAGGCGGTGCAGCCGCCCCGCCGCCGCCCACTCCAAGACGGCGTTTTCGGCGTGTCCCAAGGCCAAGAGTTGACCCATCGAAACAACGCCGTGCTGGCGCGTAGCGAGGTCTTGCAACGGGCGCACCGAAGCCGGCGTTCGTCCTTTCCCACGCATATGTAGGGGTAAGGACGAACGCCACGGTGGTTCTCCCCCCACGTTGGGGTGATTCCCCGGAATATCCGGCGAGTGGCGACGATGCGGGGCTCCCGCCATTGGGCGGGAGGGTCGTATCGGGGACAGGACCGGCCGGCCTAGCGCTTCGTCCCGCCGGCCGAGCGCTCCTGCAGACCCGCGCTGGGTTTTTCGCTCTAGCCGTTCAGGCCGGGGACGGGGTGGCCGTACTTGACGGTGGCACAGTTGAAGGGTTCGGGGTCGAACTGGTCGGTTAGGGCGCGGCCCGATGGTTCGCCGGTGCCGGCGATTTCCTTCGTTTCGGTCTTGCCGCCTTTGCCTTTGACCGTGATCGTCTTCGGCGGGGTGCCGCGGCCGCACTGGATCGAGACGTCGCGGACGCCGTCGCGGGCATCGATGATGTCTTCGCCGCCGTTGCCGAAGAACTCGTCTTCGCCCGGCTGGCCGAGCATCGCGTTGGGGCCGCCGTCGCCGATCAGGACGTCGTTGTCGAACGACCCCTCCATGTCCTCGTCGGTCGGCGAGAGGTGAACCGGGGGGCAGTGCTTCACCGTCGTCACCCAGGCTTTGTGCTGGGGGAAGGAGATGATCAGCAGGCCGGGGTGGGCCTGGGTCTCGGCGAAGGAGGCGTCGTCGCGGCCGGGACCGCCGACCAGCGCACCGCCGGCGCAGCCGCCGCCAGCGGCGAGGAGGTCGCCGTTGCCTTCGCCGTAGAGGTAGGTCGGGCCGGGGAGGCCGCCGACCAGCCCGTCGGCGCCGTCGCCTCCATATATGTGGTCGGAGCCAGGGCCGGACTCGACCAAGTCGTCCTCGGGGCCGGCGTGGATGGTGTCGTTGCCGAGGCCGCCGGCGAAGCGGACGCTGCCGACCGCCAGCAGGGAGCCGAGCACCCGCAAGCTGTCGGGGCCGGGCCCTAGGTCGGCCATCAGCCAGCGAGCCGGGCCGTCGGCAGGGCAAGAGACCGTGGTCCGGGTCCCGGGCGCATAGGAGCAGCCTTCGCTGATCGCCAGCCCGGCTTTGGCGGTGACGCTGAAGGTCTCGGTCGCTTCGTCGTAGGCGACGAAGAACTGGTCGCGCCCGCCGCCGCCGATCACCTGCAGCCCGGCGCCGCCCCCGGGGGTCGGGTCGAGCTGGACGTAGGCGCTGCCTTTCGGCGCCGCTTCCTTACCGCAGGAGAAAGTGCGGCCTTTGGCGCCGACGCAGCCGTCCCTCCCCTGCCCACCGTCGAGCGTGTCGGGCCCGCCGCCGCCGACGAGGTGGTCGTCGCCGGGTCCGCCGTCGATCAAATTCCCCTGCGGGCTGCCGATCAGCGTGTCGCGGAAGGCCGAGCCTTCGAGGCTCTCGAAGCCGAAGAGCTTGTCGTGGCCGTCGCCGAAGGCTTTGTGAGCCCGGAGGGAGGCCCAGACGCCGTCGCCCTTGCCGCCCGCGCGCGCCGTCGCGAAGGAGGCGATATCCCCCTTGCCCGCCCCGCCGGACATGCGGTCGTAGCCGTAGTCGCCGTGGACGAGGTCTTCGTTGCCGGGACCGCCGTTGACGTCGTCGATCCCGAGATCGCCGGCCACCTCGTCGTTGGGGCCGGGGCCGCCGAGGACCTTGTCGTCGCCGAGGTCGCCGTTGACCTGGTCGCTCCCCGGGCCGCCGTCGACTTCGTCGTTGCCGCGGCCGCCGTGGATCTGGTCGTCTCCCGGCCCGCCGCAGATCAGGTCGTTGCCGAGGTTGCCGTAGATCAGGTCGTCGCCCTTGCCGGCCCAGATCACGTCGCGCCCTGGCGTCCCCTGGAGGACGTCGTTGCGATCGGTGCCGACGATCTTCGCCCGGCGCCCGTGGCAGCGCGGCGTTTCTTCTTCTTGCGCCGCCGTCGCCGCGACCGCGCCGACGGCGAAGGCGGCGAAGGCGGCGAACGCCAGCAGGCACAGGACGACGATGACCCCCCTGGAGCGGCTCACGAGGGCTGGATCGTACTCAGGCGCTGCGGATCAACTTCTTGTTGACGAACTCGTCGGCGCCGTAGCGGCCGAGCTCGCGGCCGAAACCGGAGCGCTTGAAGCCGCCGAAGGGCAGCTCGGGGGCGTCCGCGCCGACCAGGTTGACGTAGACCATCCCGGCTTCGATCCGGTCGGCGACGCGGTCGGCCTGCTCCTTGTCGGTAGTCATCACGTAGGAGCCGAGCCCGAACGGGGTCTGGTTGGCGAGTTCGACCGCCTCCTCCTCGGAACCGACCTTGTAGACCTGCGCCACCGGGCCGAAGAACTCTTCCTGGGAGGCCTCGTCGCCCGGCTTGATCCCGGTAAGGATCGTCGGTTCGAAGAAGTTGCCGTCGCGCTTGCCGCCGACGACCACCTCGGCCCCGTTGGCGACCGCTTTCTTGACCTGCTCCTCAAGGCGGTCGGCCGCCGTCTGCGAAGAAAGGGGGCCGACCTCGGTGTCCTCGGAGGTCGGATCGCCCGGCTTCGCCGCCTCCAGCTTCTCGCGGAACTTCTCGAGGAAATCGTCGTAGAGCTCGTCGACGACGATGAAGCGCTTCGCCGCGTTGCAGGACTGGCCGGTGTTGTCGAGCCGCGCTTCGGCCGCGGCCGTCACCGCTTCGTCAAGATCGTCGGTGCCGAGCAGGATGAAGGGATCCGAGCCGCCCATCTCGAGCACGACCTTCTTCAGGTTGCGCCCGGCGATCTCGGCGACGGCGGCGCCGGCGCGCTCGGAGCCGGTCACCGAGACCCCGTGAACGCGCGGGTCGGCGATCACCCACTCGATCTGCTCGTTGGTCGCGTAGATGTTCTCGTAGCAACCCTCGGGGAAGCCGGCGTCGTCGAAGATCTTCTGCATCGCCTCGGCCGATTCCGGGCACTGCGGCGCGTGCTTGAGCAGGATCGTGTTGCCGATCACCAGGTTCGGGCCGGCGAAGCGGGCCACCTGGTAGTAGGGAAAATTCCACGGCATGATCCCGAGCAGGGCCCCGAAGGGGCTGCGCCGGATCACCGCGGTGCCCTCGCCTTCGGAGAGCTGGATCGGCTCGTCGGCCATCAGGTCCTCGGCGTTGTCGGCGTAGAAGCCGTAGATCATCCCGGCGAAGTCGACCTCCATCAGCGCCTGCTCGATCGGCTTGCCCATCTCGCCGACGATGATCTGGGCCAGCTCCTCGCGGCGCTCGGAGTGCAGCTCTCCGGCCTTGCGGACCAGCGCGGCGCGGTCGGCGACCGAGGTCGAGCTCGCCCAGCTCTTCGAGGCCTGATCGCAGCGGCCGATCGCCGCGCGGAGCTCGGCGTCTGAGATCTCCTCGTACTCCTTGACCGTCTCGCCGGTGGCGGGGTTGACAACCGCGTAACTGCTCATCTCAGTCCTCCCTATGGCTGTTGCAGAGTTCGTTCAAGTCCGAGCGCCTCCTCGACCGGCACGTAGTCCATGCCCACTCCCTCGGCGACGGCCGGATGGGTGATTTTGCCGCCGGCGACGTTGACCCCCGGCCGCAGTCCGGGGTCGCGTCGTATCGCCTCGTCTACCCCGAGATCGGCCAGGGCTATCGCGTAGGGCAGGGTCGCATTGGTGAGCGCGTAGGTGGAGGTGATCGGGACCGCGCCCGGCATGTTGGCGACGCAGTAGTGGGTGATCCCGTCGACCTCGAAGGTCGGCTCGCGGTGGGTCGTCGGGCGCGAGGTCTCGAAGCAGCCGCCCTGGTCGATCGCGACGTCGACCAGCACCGCACCAGGCTTCATCAGCGCCAGCTGCTCGCGCCGGATCACGTACGGGGCGCGGGCTCCGTGGACCAGCACCGCGCCGATTACGAGATCTGCGTTCGGCAGCATCTCTTCGACCGCCAGCCGGGTCGAGTAGACGGTCGAACAGCGGCCGCCGAAGATCACTTCGAGCTCCCGCAGGCGGTCGATCGAGCGGTCGTAGACGAAGACGTCCGCTTCCATCCCGATCGCGATGAAGGCCGCGTTCATGCCGACCACGCCGCCGCCGATCACCATCACATTGGCGGCGGCGACTCCCGGAACGCCGCCCAGCAAGATTCCCCTCCCGCCGAGCGGCTTCTCAAGCATGAAGGCGCCGGCCTGGGTCGCGATCTTCCCCGCCACCTCGCTCATCGGCGCCAGCAGCGGCAGCCGCCCGTGCGAGTCCTCGACGGTCTCGTAGGCGATCGCGGTGGCCCCGGAGCCGCAGAGCCCGCGCGTCTGCTCGGGGTCGGGCGCCAGGTGCAGGTAGGTGAAGAGGAGCTGGCCCGGCCGAAGCATCTCGATCTCCTCCGGCTGCAGCTCCTTGACGTGGAGGAGCATCTCAGCCGCCTCGAAGACCCCGGCGGCATCGGCGACGATCTCCGCCCCCTGCGCCCGGTAGTCGTCGTCGCTGATCGCGCTGCCCTCGCCGGCCCCGGCCTGGACCAGCACCTCGTGCCCGTGCTCGCTCAGTTCGCGCACCCCGGCGGGGGTGACCGCGACGCGGTACTCGTCGGACTTGATCTCGGTCGGGACTCCGATCTTCATGCGACAAGCTCCCTCGCTCGCAGGGCCAGCCAGAACTCGATGCGGTCGTGGGCGCGCGAGAGGTCGCGGCCCGTCAGCTCTTCCACCTTGCGCATCCGGTAGCGCAGCGTGTGGCGATGGCAGTAGACCTGCCGCGCCGCCCGCTCCCACTGGCCGTTCTGCTCGATGAAAGCCTCCAGCGAGCGCACCAGCTCGCCGCCGTAATCCTCGTCGCCGCGTTCGATCGGGCCGAGGACGCTGTCGCAGTAGAGGTCGAGCGCGTCGTCGTCCTGGATCGAGAGCAGCAGGGTGAAGGCGCCGAGGTCGCGCCAGGAGGCGACGTCGGGGGCGGCGCCGTTGTCGAAGGCGGTCGCCTCCAGCGCGCAGCGCGCCTCGTGGAAGGAGTGGCGCAGGCGGTCGGGCTGCGCGGGACGGCTGGCGGCGGCACGCACCGGGCTGTGCTCGCGGGCGAGGACCGACCGCGCCGCGCCGGCGACCTCGATCGGGTCGCGGTCAGCGCAGTCGATCACCGCGCAGAGCAGCTCGCGCCCGTTGAGCGAGTGGGGCGCGACGACGGCCGGGCAGGCCTCGGCGGCAAGAGCGGTTTCCAGTGCCGCGGCGGCCCCACCGGGATCGGCGGGCGAGAAGACGAGCACCGCGGCCTCCTCGCCGATCCCGAAGGGCTCGAGCCGGCGCCGCAGCTCGGTCGGGTCCATGCGCCCGCCGAGCGCCGCCGCCAGCACGTCGCCGGCCAGCCGCCTCTCGGTCTCTTGGGCGACGCGGCGGCGCATCAGCTCCAGGGCCACCACCGCCACCGCCTGCTGCAGGATCAGCCGCTCGAAGTCGCCGAGCCCGCCGGAGTCGCGGACGATCACCACCCAGGCCTGCGGCGGCCCGCCGCCGGGAGAGATCACGGGGTGCGCGAGCGCCCGCCCGACCACGGTCGGGTGCGAGGGGATGAACGGGTGGCCGTCGCCGGCGTGGCCGAGGGCTTCCTTGCGGATCGCCGCCACCGCGTCGGCGGAGAGCTGGCGGCGGAATCCGCGCCCGGCCAGGCGCTCGCCGCGGCCGTCGAGGATCGCCACCGTGCCGCCGACCGCCGAGGCGACGGTCGCCGCGATTTCCTCCAGGCCGCGCTCCTCCAGGACCAGCCGCTCGAGCCGCCGCTGCACCGCGACGCCCCGCTGCAGCACCTCGTACTGCTCGTTGACGAGTTTGGCGAATGCCTTCTCGGTGATCGCGATGAACGGGACCGAGTAGGGCACCTCGAAGAGCGGGAAGCCGCGCTTCTCGGCCTCGTCGACCAAGGCCTTCGGCAGCGATTTGTGAGTGAAGCCGGTGCCGAAGCCGAGCCCGGCGAGGTTGCGGTCGGCGAGGATCCCGACGAAGGCGCGCTGCTTGGCGGCGGTGTCGAGCGGGATCCCCGTGGTCAGCATCAGCTCACCGCCGGAGAGCCACGGCGTCGGGTCCTGCAGCTCGGAGATGTGGACCCAGCGCACCGGCGCCGCGAGGCCATCTGCGCCGGCCGCCGGCTCGAGGTCGAGCTCGTCGAGCAGGCTCTGGACGGTCAGCACCGTGGCTCCTAGATCGACGATCTCCGGCCGGGCACCGGCGCCGAGGAGCGCGAACCGCCGACCGCCTGATCCCAGGCCTCGGCGAGGACCGAATGCAGCACGTCGTGGATCTCTTCGAACTGCTCGGTGTCGGCGATCAGCGGCGGCGAGAGCTGCACGACGGGGTCGCCGCGATCGTCGGCGCGGCAGATCAGCCCGCGCTTGTAGAGCTCGCCGGAGAGGAAGCCGCGCAGCAGCTTCTCGGACTCCTCGTCGTCGAAGCTCTCTTTCGTCTCCTTGTCTTTGACCAGCTCGACCGCGTGGAAGTAGCCGGCGCCGCGCACGTCGCCGACGATCGGCAGCTCGTGCAGGGACTCGAGCATCTGGCGGAACTCGCCCTCCTTGGCCAGTACGTGGCCGCAGAGGTCCTCCTGCTCGAAGACGTCGAGGTTGGCCATCGCGATCGCCGCGGCGACCGGATGGCCGGCGAAGGTGAAGCCGTGGGCGAAGGAGGCGTTGCCCTCCATGAACGGCTCGGCGACCTTGTCGGAGGCGATCAGGCCGCCCATCGGCGCGTAGGCCGAGGTCAGCGCCTTGGCGACGGTGATCATGTCCGGGACGTAGCCGAAGCGTTCGCACCCGAAGTAGTGGCCTAGGCGGCCCCAGGCGCAGATCACCTCGTCGGAGATCATCAGCACGTCGTAGGTGTCGCAGATCTCCCGCACCCGCTGGAAGTAGCCGTCGGGCGGGACGAAGCAGCCGCCGGCGTTCTGGACCGGCTCGAGGATCACCGCGGCGACGGTCTCGGGACCCTCGAAGACGATCCGCTCCTCGATCGCGTCGGCCGCCCAGAGCGGATCGCGGTCCTCGGGCCAGCGGTAGATGTTGGTGTTGGGGACGTGACAGCCGCCCGGGGTTAGGGGCTCGAACTGGCTGCGCAGATCGGTGATGCCGGTGGCCGACAGCGCCCCCAGCGAGGTGCCGTGATAGGCGACCTCGCGGGCGATCACCTTGTGCTTCTGGCCTTTGCCGTGGATGCGGTGGTAGTTGCGGGCCAGCTTCAGCGCCGACTCGACCGCCTCCGAACCGCCGGAGGTGAAGAAGACGCGGTTGAGGTCGCCCGGGGTCATCGACGCGATCCGTGCCGCCAATTCGATCGCCTTCGGGTGGGCGTAGGACCAAAGGGTGTAGAAGTCGAGCTCTTCGACCTGGCGCGCCGCCGCCTCGCCGTACTCGGTGCGGCCGTGGCCGGCGTTGCAGCAGAAGAGGCCGGAGAGGCCGTCGAGGTAGCGGTTGCCGTGCTCGTCGTAGACGTAGCAGCCCTCGGCCCGGGTGATGATCGGGATCTCGTGGTCGGGGCCGTATCCGCCCATCCGCGAGAAGTGCATCCAGAGGTGCTGCCGGGCGAGTTGCTGAAGATCGGTTCCTGCAGGCGCTTGCGACGCGGTGGCCATTTCGCCCTCCTCCTCGATTACGACGTTATGGACAAAGCTAGAGCCCGCATCCAACAATCGCAAGTGGTCTTTGGGTCAAGGACTGGCGATTGCCTTATCCATTAAGTACAAGTTCCTCCTGTGCTTTTAGGACATTCGCCCCTTGCGCCGCCCTCCACCGGGGCTTACCGTCGCTGGTAGATACCCGGAGGGATGGGTAGAAGCTCCGCACTACAGGAGGGCCGTTAGACCAACGATGGATGCCCACGGAGAGACCCCCAGCGTCGAGCTGCGAAGCGTGACCAAGCGCTTCGACCAGCTGGCCGCGGTCGACAACCTCGATCTGCAGTTGGCCGAGGGCGAGTTCTTCACCTTGCTCGGCCCCAGCGGCTGCGGCAAGACGACGACGCTGCGGATGATCGCCGGCTTCGAGCGGCCGACCAGCGGCGAAGTCCGGATCGAGGGCGAGGACGTCGCCCAGCTGCCGCCGCACAAGCGGCCGACCAACACCGTCTTCCAGAGCTACGCGCTCTTCCCGCACCTCAGCGTCAAGGACAACGTCGCTTTCGGGCTGAAGCGCAAGAAGGTCGACAGGGAAGAGATCGAGCGGCGGGTCGCGGCAGAGCTCGAGCGGGTCGGGCTGGCGGCGGAGGTAAACCGGCGGCCCTCGCAGCTCTCCGGCGGGATGCAGCAGCGGGTGGCCTTGGCGCGGGCTCTGGTCAACCTGCCGAAGGTCCTCCTCCTCGACGAGCCGCTCGGGGCGCTCGACCTGAAGCTGCGCAAGGAACTGCAGGTCGAGCTGAAGCGGATCCAGCGCGACGTCGGCATCACCTTCGTCTACGTCACCCACGACCAGGAGGAGGCGCTGACGATGAGCGACCGGATCGCGGTGATGAACCGCGGCCGGGTCGAGCAGATCGCGGTGCCCGAGGAGGTCTACGACCGTCCTGCCACCACCTTTGTCGCCGGCTTCATCGGCGTCTCCAACCTGATGCCGGCGACGGTGACCGGCAGCCACGAGGTGAAGCTCGACCAGGGTCAGACGATCGCCGCCGAGACCGACGGCTTCTCCCGCGGGGACCGCTGCCACGCGGTCGTGCGGCCGGAGAAGCTGCGGGTCGAGCTCGGCGAAAACGGCGGCGGCGAGCAGGCGCGGGTCGAGGGGGTCGTCGCCAGCTCGCTCTACCTCGGCACCGCCACCCAGATCGCGGTCGACCTCGGCGAGGGCACGCGGATGACCGTCCTCGTCCCCAACGCCGACGAGGCCGAGCGTCAGCGCCTGCCCGGCGGCGGCGCCCGGGTCGGCTTGAGCTGGGAGCCCGAGCACATGCACCTCGTCCGCGAGTCACCCGACTTACGTAGTAACGGCAACGGCGCCGAAGCCGCCGACCAGGCGCAACTGGAAACCACCCACGGAGGTTGATGGCAGATGGTCAGTGAGAAGGACCCACGGAGGATCACCGCCCTGCCGGCGGTTGCGGTCGCGGCGGTGGCGCTGGCTCTCGGCCTCGCAGCCTGCGGTGGCGGAAGCGGCGGCATCGGCAACAGCGGTGAAAAGGAAGCGCCGAAGGTGAAGCTCGAAGGAAAGCCCTCGGGCAGCCTGACGATCTCCAACTGGCCGCTCTACATCGACAAGGGCACTGTGCCGGCGTTCGAAAAGGCCAGCGGCGTCAGCGTCAAGTACATCGAAGACATCAACTCCAACGAAGAATTCTTCAACAAGCTGCGCCCGCAGCTGGAACAGGGTGAATCAGGCGGCCGCAGCATTTTCGTGCTCGCCGACTACATGGTGACGAAGATGCACAAGCTCGGCTACCTGCAGGAATTCGACAAATCCGGCCTGCCGGAAGTCGAAAAGAACCTGGTCGCCAGCCTCCAGCACCCGCAGTTCGATCCCGGCCGCGACTACACGGTGCCGTGGCAGAGCGGGATGACCGGGATCATCGTCAACAAAGAAACGGGCAACGACATCCGCTCGATCTGCGACCTCTTCAACCCGAAATACAAGGGCAAGGTCGACATCCTCAACGAAGTCCGCGAAGCGGTGCCGCTGGTGATGAAGTGCGAAGGCGTCGACCCCAACCAGGCCGGCGAAGCGGACTGGATGAAGGCGATCGAAAAACTGAAGTCGGCTTCGGAATCGGGGCAGATCCGCCGTTTCACCGGCAACGACTACCAGAGCGATCTGACCAGCGGCAACGTGGTCGCGGTGATGGGCTGGTCGGGCGACGCGGTGCAGCTGCAGGAAGACAACCCCGAACTGGAATGGCGGATGCCGACCGAGGGCTGCATGCTCTGGTCCGAAGACATGGTGATCCCGGTCGGGGCGCCGAACCCGACCGCGGCCGAGGCGTTCATGAACTACGTCTACGAACCGGAAGTCCAGGCCAACATCGCCGAATACGTCAACTACGTGACGCCGGTCGAAGGGGTCAAAGAAGTGCTCGCCAAGCGGGAACCGAAGCTGGCCGAAAACCAGCTGATCTTCCCCAGCGCCTCCTTCACCAAGAAGTGCTCGGGGACGCCGGTGATCGAAGGCGAAGAGGAACAGAAGATCATCAAGGCCTTCGACGCGGTGCTGAACGGCTGAGTCGAATGGGTGAGGCACGAAGCGGCGGAGGGAGCGAGGGCCGATGAGCACCCTCCGCCGCCGCCTCGTCCCCTACTTCCTGCTCGGCCCGGGGACGATCTGGCTCGTCGTCTTCTTCGTCGTCCCGCTCTATTACATGGCCAAACTCTCGCTCTGGTCGGGGGTGATCGGCGAATTCGAATTCAGCTGGAACTGGTCGAACTACAGCGAAGCGTTCTCCGCCTACGACACCCAGTTCCTGCGCTCCTTCTACTACGCCGGCGCGGCGACGCTGATCGCGCTGGTGATCGCCTACCCGCTCGCCTACGCGATCGCCTTCAAGGCCGGGCGCTGGCGCAACCTGATGCTGTTCGCCGTCGTCGCCCCGTTCTTCACCACCTACCTGATCCGGACGATCGCCTGGGAGACGATCCTCTCCGACGAAAGCCCGGTGACCGAATTCCTCCACGCGATCGGGCTGGCCCCGAGCGGCCACATCCTCGCCACCGGCCCGGCGGTGATCGCCGGCCTCACCTACAACTTCCTGCCCTTCATGATCCTGCCGATCTACGCCAGCCTCGAGCGGATCGACGGGCGGCTGATCGAGGCGGCGAAGGACCTCTACAGCTCGGCGGCGCAGAGCTTCTGGCGGGTGACGCTGCCGCTCTCGGCGCCGGGGATCGTCGCCGGCACCCTGCTCACCTTCATCCCGGCGGCGGGCGACTACGTCAATGCCCAGTTCCTCGGCGGCGCCGGCAACCGGATGATCGGCAACGTGATCCAGTCGCTCTACCTGAGCCAGTCCGACTACCCCTCGGCGGCGGCGCTCTCCTTCGTGCTGATGGCGCTGATCATGGTCGCCGTGATCCTCTACATCAAATTCGCGGGCTCTGAGGCGCTGATGGGCGAGGAGGCGGTCTGATGGCCGAGAGCCGGGGGGCAAGGGGCTGGCGCTGGCTGCGCGAGCACGCGGTCAACATCGTCGCGGCGCTGGTCGTCCTCTACCTGCTGCTGCCGATCGCCGTGATCCTGCTGTTCTCCTTCAACGATCCGCAGGGGCGCTACAACTACACTTGGGTCGGTTTCACCCTCGACCACTGGGCCCATGCCTTCAGTCGTCCGGAACTGAACGAAGCGCTGCTGACCAGCCTCAAACTGGCGCTGCTCGCGACGCTGATCTCGACCGTCATCGGCACGATGATGGCGGTGGCCCTGGTCCGCCACAACTTCTTCGGCCGTCGGCTCGCGAACTTCCTGATCGTGATCCCGATGGCGACGCCGGAGGTGGTGATGGGGGCGGCGCTGCTCTCGTTCTTCCTCATCCTCGGCACCTTCAGCCTCGGCTTCGAAACGCTGCTGATCGCCCACGTGATGTTCTGCATCAGCTTCGTCGTCGTCGTCGTCCGCTCGCGCCTGATCGGCTTCGACCGCAGCCTCGAGGAGGCTGCCCGGGACCTCGGAGCGACCTCCGTCGGGACCTTCCGCCTCGTCACCCTCCCCCTGATCATGCCCGGCATCTTCGGCGCCGCCATGCTCGCCTTCGCCCTCTCGATCGACGACTTCGTCATCTCCAACTTCAACTCCGGGACGACGGTCACCTTCCCCCTCTACATCTTCGGCGCCCAACAGCGCGGCATCCCCGTCGAAGTCAACGTCATAGCGATGATCCTCTTCTCCTTCACCGTCGCCGCAATGGGCTTCGCCACCTGGCAGCAGCGCCGGGCGGAAAAGATGGCCAGCGTGCGGCCCGAACAGGAGGCCGGGTTCGGCGCCGGCCCGGGCGTCCCGGCAGGAGCTGCGGCGGCGACCTAACCCGCGTATGTAAAAGCGGGCACCTGGCGCGCAGACACACGCTGCGAGCGCTATCCCTTCCAATCGCCCGGATACAGTTCTCCTGGTCTGATGACGTTGGAATAGTGGAAGTTGCGGCAGTCGGCGTCCGCACATTGCTCAGTTCGACCGGCTGTCCAACATCGTTTGGTTGCGACAGAACTCACTGAAGGTTTGACGCCATCACCAGTCAAGGACCTACAACGAGTCCCACCACACTCCCTATGAACGGTCAGTACAGAGGGGTGCTTTAACCGACACCGGGGCCGAGCCTTTTCAGGGCCCGATCTGCTGCTAAGCGTACCGCCGAGCTTGAATCCTGCAGCCGAGGGATAAGTGCCACAGTCGCTCGCTGATCACCTATTTCTCCAAGAGCAGAGGCCGCAAAGCTGCGAATCCCCCAGTCGGAGTCGTCAAGCTTGGCAACTAAGCGCTCGACGCTGTCGCGGTCACGCAACCGCCCCAAACTACCAATCGCCCACATCTGCACCTTATCGGACTCGTCTCCGAGTGCGGTTCGCAGGGCAGGAAGGGCGGCATTATCGCCAAGCTCACCAAGCGCTTTCGCAGCCCCACAGCGCACGGCAGATGAAGAGTCCTGTAACAACAACTGGCAGACAGCCGGAACCGCCTGACTACCGCCAATCCTTCGCAGGCTGGTAACCGCCGCGGCTCTCAAGTTGCCAGATCTTTCCACCCGCGGCGCACCGAGTGCCTCAGCGAGCCCTGCCACGTCGCCCTCCTTCTCCATTCGCTTGAGGTGCGCGTAGCCATACGGTTTAGAAAACGGCGTGAGTCCCAATCAGAGCTCCCTCTAATGTCTGAGGTGTTCTTCCATCCAGTGCCCGTCGTCGTTAACTGGGTCAGTGCTTCGCCTGCGTGACACAGGCCCGTGTAAACCGTCACTCCTGCGGCCCTGGTGGGCCGCTTGATCGTCCAAAACAAACAACAACACTATGCGAGAGCCAGAAAGCGAACAAGAATGAAAACATCCCAGCCCAACGCTATTAGCGTCCCGGCACGGGCGTGATCCTTCTGAATGGATTGCTTTCATAAGAAGATGGTCCTTCCAGAGATAAGTGCCAAAGAGCGCGACACCCGATGCAGCAAACTCACATATCACCCAGAACGTCATGTTCCTAGTCTAACCAGCCGAGCGATCAACCTGACCCGCAAGCGAGCTGGCTGCGAGTCCCGGGTAGCCTCGTTCGTCGAGTATCTCCGCTAACTTACGAGTTTGTTCAGCAGGCGCAAGCTGCGCGGCTTGAAGAGCCACGCTAGAAGCGGCGAGATCGGCTTGGAAGATGCCGGCTCGCTGAAATGCGACCATTTCAGGCGCCCTACGAGGACAGCCTTCGGGCACGACACGACGACCACCGCACCCTTCGCGGGCGCGCCGTAGACCTTTGCGGAAACCATGTCCAATTGAACGAGTTCGGGTTGGGACAGTTGCTGCCAACCAAACTGCGCCAAGGGGGAAGCGATCTGCCGGTGCTCCAGCCTGGCCGAGTTACTGGGCCAAATCCGGGCCGGGGCTTTGGAAGGGGTCAAGGCCCCGTAACTCTTGAGGATCTTGGCCTCGACGCGGACATTGTAGATGGGTCCTCTAAGTGAATCATGTGCCGAGGTGAGCAACCTCAATGATCGGAGGCCAACCCATGCATAGCTGGGGCCGATGAGGATTGCGACCCATCTGAGGATCCTTCCGACCTGGTCAATCCCCCACCCATGAGCCAGGGGGAAGGCAATGAGCCAGAAGCTCATGATGGCCAAAAAGATGAGGATCGCCCGCTTGGTAAGTCGTTCCGTCCTGTCATCCCAGAACACGGATAACGGGCACGCGATCACGGCGACAACACCGAGGAGCACCCCCACCGGACGGGACGACAGGCCCGCAAAGAGGAGCAGACCGAGGCCGCTCGCTACTGCGCCCAGGACGATGTACCGTCGCGCCCGTTCTTCCATTTTGCCGAGCAAAGCGAACTCCCGTGACGGTGTGGCCGAGCTCCCAGGTGGCCGGGGAAGGTTGGCAACGCCGGCGGGATCTTCTTTCGCGTTTCGTTCCGGACCGTATCCAGGGTCCCGCCCGGGCGTCTGCTCAAAACAGGCGGATTGTGTTCCACGAAGACCTGACCATGGCGGCTCGACCGGACCCCGCCTATCGGCGAATCCCTTTGCCCTCGCACATCCAGGGCAGTAAGTCTCACCGTGCACAAGACTCCAATCGGCGGCGCGCAGACCCTTCTCCGGCGAGCGAGAATCGACAGCAACAGCAGCTGGACAGCCGTAGCAGTGGACTCGCACCTTGTCCATGTTAGCTCTATCGACCATTCTACCGGACGACTTGATACATCTAGGGATTACACAAAGAGTTAAGAATGCTTGCTGCCTCCGCACGGTATCCAAGTCTGTCGAGGAGGTCTGCCAAAGCTTGGCTTTGTTGGGCGGAGCTCTCGCCAGCTAAACTCGGAGATATTGACTCTAGCTCCGTAAGCAACCGCTCTGCGGCTGCAGTGCCGCCTAGGACACTCGCAAGCCCGTCAATGGCCGCCTGTAGAGTATTTCCGTTTGCAGCATCTTGTCCTGCCGCATAGGCTGATGCTGCGGCGGAGACAGCACTGAGAGCAGCTGCCAGTGGAGCGAATGGCGTAGGGGCAAGAATGGCCGCTGCAGTCATAGTCACGCCAGCTAATAAGCCAGCGTTTCCTCCGAAGAGTTCAACTGCGGCCTTGGCAGCCTGGTAGGCACAGTTTTCTTCGGAGAAGGGGTTGACGCTTTCTAATGCTTCACTCGCTGATCCAATTCCACACTGGCCACTCGGGTCGACGTAGCGGAGTGGGTTGTCGCTTGCATAGCCGTATGGGGCCATGGTAAGGGCCTCCATGGGATCTCTCGTCAGGAACTGCCCAGTCGCCGGGTCATACACCCGTGCTCGCAGGTACTGCAGGCCACTCTGAGCGCTGGTGAACTGACCGGCGAAGCCGAGCGGCGTGGTCTGCGTGCCGCTGCTCCCGGTGAGCATCCCGTACGCGCCATAGGTGAACTTGCCCGTAGAGGCACCTGAGGAGTTCGTGAGCATACGGGTACTACCGAGTTGGTCATGGTGGTAATAAGTCGGCGTTTCGGATGCGATCTGCTCGATCGGTAGGCCGCCCGCGCCGTAGATGTAATTCGCCGAGCCGTCGTTGAGGAGCAGCGGCAGGCCGCCGGTGCCGTCCCAGGTCAAGAAGCTTTTCGTCCCGGCGACGGTCTGGGAGGCGCGCAGGCTGGCTCCGTCGTAGGCATAGGTTTCATTGATTGCGGGCGTTTTGCCGAATTCCCGTCGCTGAACCGAAGTGAGGTTGCCTGCTTGGTCGTAGCCGTAGGTGGTGATCTGCCAGAACCATTCCTCCACCCTGTTGTTCTGCGTGTCGGCCACCCAGACGTCGCCGCTCGAGTCGACCGAGATGCCCTGCGGTTCGGAGAGCTGGCCGTTGTTGTTGCCGGCGGCGCCGAACTGGGAGAGGTATTCGCCTTCGGCGCTGAAGCGCTGGGCGCGGTTGTTCTGGGCGTCGGCGACCCAGAGCTTTCCTTCGGGGTCGAAGGCGAGGCCGGAGGGGTGGGAGAGCTGGCCGTTGCCGGCGCCGGCGATCCCGACCTGGCAGGTGGTGGTGCAGGTCTGCAGTTTGGCTTCGCCGTTGGCGACGCCCCAGCCGAAGCCGCGGATCAGTTCGCCCGAAGGTTTGAACTCCTGGATGCGGTTGTTGGTGGTGTCGGCGACGTAGACGTTGCCGGCCGAGCTCACCGCGATCCCCTGGGGGGACTCGAATTTGCCCGCTTCGGTCCCGAGGGCGCCGAACTGGGAGAGGTAGGCGCCTTCTGAGCTGAACTTCTGCACCCGGGCCGATGCTTTGCCGGCCTCGACGCTCCAAAGGTGCCCTTCGGGGTCGACCGCCAGGCCCTGCAGGCCGCTGAACTGGCCGTTGCCGGTGCCGGAGATGCCGGCGCGGCAGGCGGTCGTGCAGACCTGCAGTTCGGCGGCGCCGTTGAGGACGCCCCAGCCCCAGGCGCGGATGAATTCGCCTTTGGAGTTGAACTCCTGGATGCGGTTGTTGCTGCGATCGGCGACGTAGAGGTTGCCCGAGCTCTGGCTGATGGCGAGGCCGCGCGGTTCCCTGAACTGGCCTTTGCCTTCTCCGGAGGCGCCGAACTGGCGGATGAATTCGCCTTTGGAGTTGAACTCCTGGATGCGGTTGTGGCCGGTGTCTGAGACCCAGGCGTCGCCTTCTTTGTCGGTGGCGACGCCGGCGGGGGATGAGAGCTGACCTTGGCCGGAACCCACTCCGCCGAGGGCCAGGTTGAACACCGGCGGTTCGGTGGCGGAGGGGGCCGTCCTGGTGCGCTCGCCCTCTTTGTCGTAGGTATAACTTGCGGTCGTGCCGGCTTCGAGCTCGGATGCGTTGTCATAGGTGTTCGTCGTGCCCGGCGCTTTCGTCAGGTTGCTCGCGGCGTCGTATTCGAAGCTTTCGGTTCCCGCTTTGGTGAGCCGGTTGTTGGCGTCGTAGCCGAAGGCTTCTGATTCGGCGCCCGGCAGCCCTTTGGAGGTCAGGGATTCGAGCTGGCCGACTTTGTCGCGGGTGTAGCCGAGCGAGGCCAGAGTTTCGGTGCCCTCCTTCATCGTCACCGCGCTCATCTGGTCAGCATGGTTGTAGGCGTATTCGTCGGTGTTGCTCGTCCCTTTGGGGAAGCTGCTGCTGAGCAGATTGGAGTTGGGATCGTAGGCGAAGCTCGTCGTGTTGCCGAGCCAGTCGGCGACGCTCGCCAGGCGGCTGGCGTTGTCAAAGCTCCGCGTCACTTTTTTCCCGTTCGGATAGGTGATCGAGGTCTCGTTGCCGGCGAGGTCGTAGCCGTAGGAGGTGGTGTCGCCGTGGCCGTCCTTGGCTTCGGTCAGTCGCCCGAGCGAGTCGTATTTGAAGGTGCTTTCACCGGTCCCGTCTTTCATCGAGGTGCGACGACCGTCGGCGTCGTAGCCGTATTCGGTCGTCGGCGTCATGCCGTCGGAATAGCTGACTTTGGTCAGGCGGTTGGCGTCGTCGTAGCTGTAGGTGGTGACGCGGCCTTCGGGATCTTTCCTCGTCTTCAGGTTGCCGAGCGCGTCATAGGCGTACGTGCCTTCGCGCCCCAGTGGGTCGATGCTCGAGGCGAGATGGTCGAGCGGATCGTAGGCATAGGTCGTGGCGTGTTTCAGCCCGTCGGTCTGCGAGGCGACGTTGCCGTCGGCGTCGTAGGCGGTTTCGGTCGTGTTGCCGTTCGGCTTTTCGACTTTCGTCTGCTGATTGGCCGCGTTGTAGGTGAAGGTCGTTTTGTGGAGGTTCGGGTCGGTCTCGGTTTCGAGATTGCCGTCGGCGTCATAGGTCCATTTGCGTTCGTGGCCGAGCGGGTCGACCGCGGTGAGCCGGTTGCCTGCCGCGTCGTAGGTGAAGGTCGTGGTGTATTCGGTGGCTTTCCCGCCGCTGACGTTGCCGCGCGGACTGACCTGAGTGAGGCGCTCGCCGATTTCGTCGTAGGTGTAGGTCGTCTCGTCGCCTTCAGGGTCGGTGACGCTCGCGAGGTCGCCGGCCGGGTCGTAGGCGAGCGTCGTTTTCTTCCCGTTGGGATCGGTGATCGCGGTGACGTCGCCCGGGTGTTCTTTGCTTTCGTGGGCATAGGAGACCGTGCGGGTCTGCAGCGGTTCGGAGCCGACCAGCGGCGTCGAAGAACTCAGCAAGTTCCCCTTTTCATCGTATTTGTATGTCGTCGTGACGCCGTTGGCGTCGGTGTATTCGGTCAGATCGTCGAGCGAGTCGTAGACCGATTTCGTTTTGTGTATGAGGGCGTCTTCGGTCGAGGTCTGGTTGCCGCGGGAGTCATAGGTAGCGTGGCTGGTGTGACCGTTGGGGTCGGTGAGCGCCGTGATACCCTCGGTGTCGGGGTCGTGTTCGTAGGTCCAGGTCGCGCTCGAAGCGGTGCCGGCCCCCTCGATTTTCTTCGCCAGGACTCCGCCCTTGTATTCGTATTCGGTGACGTAGCCGCGCGGGTCGGTAACTTTCGTCGTCGTGGTCGTCCCGGCTTCTTCGTAGGAGTAGGTCGTTTTGTTTTTGAGGGCGTCGGTCTGGGTGAGGACGCGGCCGCCGGAGTCGTAGGTGTTCGTCATGACGACGTCTTTGCGGGGGTCTTCGCGGGTCAGCAACAGGCCGCTTTCGTCATAGGTGAACTTGGTGATCTTGCCGCGCACGTCGGTCACTTCGGCCAGGCGCCCGGCGGCGTTGTAGGCGTAGCTGACCGAGCGGCCGGTGGAATCGGCGACTTTGATCAGCTGCCCGGCTTCGTTGTAGGTGAAGGTGAGGGTGCGGCCGGCGCCGTCGGTGGCGGTATGGAGCTGCCCGGCTTCGTTGTAGGCAAGCGTCGTTTTGTCGCCGTTGAGATCGGCGACCCCGGTGAGCTTGCCCGAGGAGTTGAAGGTGTAGATCGTCCGCGCCTTCACCTTGTAGGTGTAGGTGCCGTCTTCGTTGTGGACGAGGGTCGCGAGGATCCGGGGTGGGGCGACGTAGCCGCCGCCGGGGGCGGCGTCGAACTGCGTCTGGCTGCCGTTCTGGTTGGTGATCGTGACGAAGCCCTTTTCCGGGTCGACCTTGAGGGACATGCCGTAGGAGAAGGCCCAGCCGCGTCCGAGAACCGAGGAGACGCCGGCATGGGCGGCAAGGGAGCTGTAGGTGCGGGTCATCGCCAGACCAGGGCCGCGGCCGGGGATCGCGAGGTCGGCGCTCCTCTCGGCATAGTCCCCCGTCGCCGTATTGACGGGGTCACCGCTGCAGATCTGCGAGCAGGCCAGTTCCGAGGGGTTGCCGCCGCCCCAAGTGGCGCTCGCGGGAATCGGCACCGCGGTCACGGTGAAGGGCACTTCGATCGTGTCGGTGAGTTTTTCCCCGTCGCTGAAGGTCTCGGTGAACGAGTACACCAGCTTCCAGGTGCCGAGGCAGGACGTGGGCTCGCTGGTGGGGATGGTCGTGACGTGGCCGCCGACCCAGCCGGAACTCATGTATTCGGTGCCTACGACGTGCCAGCTGTGGGTGCCGCCGCTGCTGACTTTGGTCCCGCAGGCGTCGTACTCGGCATCTTCCTGTTCGTTGATGTCCGGGACTTCCGTGGAGGATTTCCGGGTTGCGTCGTAGAGGTAGACGTTGCCACAGGGATCAAATGAGCTGCCGATGTAGGGCTGGGCGGTGGCGGTGCACCGCACCCAGTAGGTCGATCCTTCTTTGTAGTACGGGGAAGGATGGGCAGTTGAGATTTCGACGATGTCGCCCTGCGGGTCACTCACATTCGGGGAGAGCGAAGTGGCGGGGCCGGAGGCAAGAGGCGCGGCACCCCCGGTAGTCGAGCCTTCGTCTGGGACCGAGAAGGCCGGCTCTTCCATGGCGCCTCCTGGAACGAGCCTTCGGCCTTCATTCGCCCGAGCAGAACCGGCAAAAATCAGCAACGCGCATAGGAGTAGAAGCGCAGCAAGGCCGGTAGCGCCAGCGTGACTGGGGTCGCTGGACCGAACTGGGGTGAACCGGTGGATCGTCACATCGCCTCCCCCCTAACGGACTGCATCGAGCTGGGCTACCACTCGAACAGGTGCGGTTGGAAAACGCAATAGCGCTCAAGGAAGTTCTTAATTTTCGGTAGACCTAGCTCATAGTCTCGTTGAGCGAGGTTTTCTCTAAGGGAGCTAGCGGCCGATGTGGAAGCCGATCAGCTCGGGGACCCGGACGATCGCTGAGGAGAGGGGGTCGGACTGACGGCCATCTCTGCTTCCTCTTTTTTCTCTATCGCGAAGCGAATCGATTCGCCGCCTGCCAGTGGAGGGGCTCGGGAGACGCGGGGAGGCTTGGTGAGCGCTGCCTCCTTACTCACGCGCGGCGGCGGAGATCTTCGAGCCGCCCAACCGTTCCCTTGTCAGGTCGATCCAGCGCATCTAGAAAACGACTCGCCTCCTGCTTGCCGAGAGCGATCGCACGTAGATCTGCAAGCGGCTCTTGGATTCGACGAGTCTTCAAGGTGGTCGGTTCCATATCGGACAATGTACGGGTGTCTACTCAGCGGCCGATGTGGAATCCGATCAGCTCGGGGACCCGGGCGACCGCCGAGGAGACCGGGTCGGGCTGACGGCCGGCCATCTCTGCGTCCTCTTTTTTCTCTATCGCGAAGCGAATCGATTCCCCGCCCAGCCAGTGGAAGGGCTCCGGCGGGACGCGGGGGGTCTTGGCGTCTACGAAGGCCAGCGCCGTGTGCTCGTCCTCGCGCCCCAGGGCCAGGGAGGCGAGGGTGCGGCCGACCATGTTGCTGGGGCCGACGCCGTTGCCGGTGTAGCCGGCGGCTACGAAGGCGTTGCCTCGGCCGAGGGTGGTGACGGCCGGGAGGTGGGTCGGGGAGGCGTCGATCGGGCCGCCCCAGGCGTGGGTGAGGCGGCGGCCGCGGAGCTGGGGGAAGTAATCGTGGAGGTGTTCGGCCGCGGCTGCGATGGCGGCGGCGTCCACCTCGGCCCGGCCCTTGGTCCTGGCGCCCATCGCGATCCGGCCGCCGCCCCAGCCGAAGGCGATGCGGCCGTCTTTGGTGGTGCGGAAGTAGTGGAGGAGCGAGCGGGAGTCGGTAATGCACTCGCCGCCGGTCCAGCCGAGCTGCTCGAGGACGTCGGGCACCGGCTCGGTGAGGATTATGTGGGAGGAAGCTACGGTGAGGCGGCTGCGCAGCGGGCCGGCCTTGGCGGCGCTGCCGATCGCGAGCACGCCGCGGCCGGCCCGGACGGAGCCGCCGTCGGTGCGGGCCTCGACCCCGCCGTTCGATTCCTCGAAGGAACGCACCGAGGTGGACTCGTAGATCTCCACCCCCGCCGCCAGCAGCTGCTCGCGCAGGCCGAGCGCCAGCCGAGCCGGCTGCACCGTCGCCGAGGTGGGCGACTCGGCGCCGGCGCGAAAGGCCGGTGAGTTGCAGCGGTCAGCCACCTCCTCCCGGCTCAGCGGGCGCAGCATCTCCGGCACGCCGAGCTCGCGGCAGGCCTCGACCGCGTCGAGCCAGGTGCAGTCGTGTGCCGGCGCGGTGGAGACCTGGACGTAGCCGGCGGGGCGGAACCAGGCGTCGACTCCCTGCTCGGCGCAGAAGCGCTCGATCCGCTCGACCGCTGCCTGGGCCGCGCGGGCGGTCGCCAGCGCCCCCTCCGCCCCCCAGCGGTCGCGCATCGAGGCGAGCGAGAACCACATCGCGTTGCAGAAGCCGCCGTTGCGGCCGCTCGGCCCGCGCCCGCAGACCTCTTCGGCCTCGAGCAGGACGACCCGCGCTTCGGGCTCCATCTGCCGCGCGTACCAGGCGGCCCACATCCCGGTGTAGCCGCCGCCGACGACGAGGACGTCGGCCTCGCGGTCGCCGGCCAGCGCCGGCCGCGGTTCGACCGTGCCCGCCTCCTCGATCCAGTAGCCAAGGCGCGTGTGGCGCATCACCGGATTCTCCAGCACCCACGGCTTCGGCAGTGGACAGAGATCGAGTGGCAGATCGTCCAAAGGCCGCTCAGGCCGATCCGTAGACTCGGCTCGATGTCCGATCCGGGTCAGGAGTCGACTCCCTACGTCGACGCTCTGCTGGCCTACGCCGAGCTCGAGACCGGGCGCTTCCAGGTCCCTGGGCACAAGGGCGGCCTCGGCGCCGACCCGGCGATGATCGAGCTGGTCGGCGAGGTCGGCCTGCGCAACGACATCCCCTCGGTCACCGAAGGCGTCGACATCGGCCCCGAACCGACGCCGTTCCAGCAGGCGCAGGACCTTGCCGCCGAGGCCTGGGGCGCCGCCCGCTCCTGGTTCGTCACCAACGGCGCCTCGCAGGGCAACCACGCCGCCTGCATGGCGCTCGCCCACCTCGGCAACCGGGTCGTGATCCAGCGCAACGTCCACTCCTCGGTGATCGACGGGATGGTCTTGAGCGGGATGCGGCCGACCTTCGTCGCCCCCGAGCTCGACCCCGAGCTGGGGATCGCCCACGGGCTGACGCCGGACTCGCTGGCGGCGGCGCTGGACGAAACCCCCGGCGCGGTCGCGGCGATGGTCGTCTCGCCCACCTACTTCGGCGCCTGCGCCGACGTCGCCGCCCTGGCCGAGGTGGCGCACTCGCGCGGGGTGCCGCTGGTCGCCGACGAGGCCTGGGGAGCCCACCTCCACTTCAGCCCCGAGCTGCCGGCCGACGCGCTCGCTTCCGGCGCCGACCTCGTCACCTCCTCGACCCACAAGATCGTCGGCGCCCTGACCCAGGCGGCGATGCTCCACCTCGGCAAGGGCGGCCGCATCGACGCGGCGATCGTCGACCGCTGCGTCAGCCTGGTCGAGACGACCAGCCCCAGCGGCCTGCTCTCCGGCTCGCTCGACGCGCAGCGGCGGCAGATGTACGTGCACGGGGAGGGGCTGCTCGGCAAGGCGCTGGCGGCGATCGCGAAGACGCGCGGGCGGATCCGCGAGATCCCGGGCCTCGACGTCCTCGACGAGCGCCTGGTCGGCCACCCCGGCGTCGCCGGCTGGGACCCGCTGCGGCTGGGGATCGACGTCCGCGGGACCGGCTCTAGCGCGCAGCGGCTGTGGAAAACTGCCTTCCACGTAGCGAATCTCGACCTCGAGCTGTTCTCCGGCAACGTCGTCGTCGCCATCTTTGGTGTCGGCGAGAACGCCGAAGCTGCCGGCGAGCGCTTGGTTGAGGGCCTGCGCATGGCGGTTGCAGAACTGGAGGAAACCCCCGGGGCTCCTGATGAGGTTCTAGCGCCGGCGCCACCCTGGGGCGAGCTGGTGCTGACCCCGAGGGAAGCTTTCCTCGGGCCGCAAGAGGTGATCCCCTTCGACGCCGCCGCGGGACGGGTCGCAGCTGAGGGGCTGGCGGCCTATCCGCCGGGTATTCCCAACGTGCTTCCAGGCGAGCGGCTGACGCCGGAGACGCTTGACTTCATTCGCGAAAGCGTGGCGCATGGCGGCTACGTGCGCGGAGGGTCGGATCGGGAGCTGAGGACTCTTCGGGTGACGCGGTAAAGGGTTGGGGTGGGGGTCGGCGGACAACAGCGGGGAGGGTCCGGCGACCCCCACCCCCAACCCTCTAGGCTCACAGCGTGTCTAGCTTCGATGCGATCGCGGATCTGCCCTTGGAGGTGGAGAGCTGTGAGTTCGAAGGGCTCGAGCTTGTGCTGGGGTCGTTCGAACGGCTGACGACGATCGTCAAGTTGCGCGGGGGTGGTGAGGAGGGGATCGGCGAGGACGTGGTCTACGACCCGATCGACCACGTCGGGCAGCAGAGCCAGGGGCCGCCTGAGGGGCTCGCGGGCAAGTTCACCTTTGCCGAGTTCTCAGATCGGCTGGGGGAGATCGACCTGTTTCCGGCGGGGCCGCCGGAGCGGGCAGACATCTCACCTGCCTACCGGCGCTGGGCCTTCGAGTCGGCGGCGCTGGACCTGGCGCTGCGGCAGGCCGGGACCAACCTGGCGGCGGCGCTGGGACGGGAGCCGAAGCCGGTGAACTTCGTCAGCTCGTTCCGGCTCGCCGGCTGGGAGGAGGGCGCTCGCTCCTCGATCGAGCCGCTGCGGGAACGGCTCGCCGTCTACCCGACGCTGCGCTTCAAGCTCGACGCGACCAACGACTGGGACGACGAGCTGATCGCGACGCTGGTCGAGACCGGGGCGGTCGATTCGGTCGACTTCAAGGGCTTCTACAAAGGGACGCCGGTAGACGTCGAAACCGATCCCGAGCTCTACCGGAAAGTGATCGAGTCGTTCCCGGAGGCCTGGCTCGAGGATCCCGACGTCAACGACGAGACGCGGCCGCTGCTCGATCCCGTCGCCGAGCGGGTGACCTGGGACGCGCCGATCCACTCGATCGCCGACATCGAGGCGATGCCCTGGTCGCCGCCGAAGACGGTCAACGTCAAGCCCTCCCGCTTCGGCCCGGTCCGCAACCTCTTCGCCGCCTACGACTACTGCGAGGAGCGCGGGATCGGCGCCTACGGCGGCGGCCAGACCGAGCTCGGCCAGGGCCGCGGCCAGATCCAGTACCTCGCCTCGATCTTCCACCCCGACACGCCGAACGACGTCGCGCCGAGCGGCTACAACGATCCCGAGCAGGCGACGAAGCCGGGGCTGCCGTCGACTCCATTGGAGCCGGCGATCGAGAAGATCGGTTTTCGCTGGAAAGTGTGAACCGATTTGTCCCCGGTGCGGGGACAACCGCGTTCGGTTGACCTAACGCCCGCTTCGGCCGGCCGAATTCGCGCTTTCGGCTACGTTGGGCGCACCCCCGCCCCGCGACAAGGAGCCGAGATGCCCGACAAGTCTTTCGCCGACGCCCTCAACGAGCAGATCTCCAACGAGTTCGCCGCCTCCCAGCAGTACGTGGCCGCCGCCGTCTACTACGACGCCGAAACGCTGCCCCGGCTGGCCGCCTTCTTCTACCGGCAGGCGCTCGAGGAGCGCGAGCACGCGATGATGATGATCCGCTACCTGCTCGACGTCGGCGAGCAGGTCCGGATCCCGGACATCAAGTCCCAGCAGACGACCTTCGCCGACGGCAGCGCCCCGGTGCGGATGGCGCTGCAGCAGGAGCAGCGGGTGAGCGACGAGATCTTCGGCCTCTTCGAGCTCGCCCGCGAGCTCAAGGACTACCGCGCCGAGCAGTTCCTGCAGTGGTTCGTCAAGGAGCAGGTAGAGGAGGTCTCGCTGATGGGCGACCTGCTCAACGTCGTCGAGCGCTCGCGCGACAACCTGCTCCTCGCCGAGGACTACATCGCCCGCGAGAAACTCGGTGAAGAGGGCACCGACCCGACCGCACCACCTGTGGCGGGGGAGTAGACGCACGCACAGCGCCTGAGGCCGAGCTCTCAGACGCTGTGGGCGAGGACATTTCCGGCAAGCATCACCACCAGGACAATGAACGCCCAGTAGAGGCGGTCCATCCGAACATCCAATCGGTTCAAGCGCTCGTTGACTTCGGCAACGCTCTCCTTGGTAGCAACCCGCTCGAACCGCTCTTCGACCTTGTCGAAGCGCTTGTCGACCTTGTCGAAGCGCTTGTCAACCTCGGCAAAGCGCTTGTCAACCTCGGCAAAGCGCTTGTCAACCTCGGCAAAGCCATCTTTCACCCGCCCGTTCAATTCGTCGAGCCGGTCGTTATTCCATTCGGTCATCGGCGTCTCCATCTTCAGTGCCTCCATCATGGCAACTGTAGACGATAAGTTGCAACAACTTGCACGCAGAAAGACAAATTTCGGGCGCAGGATCGAGACGAAACCGAAGCCTCAGCCGAGCCAACCGGCGCGTTTGCGCATCGTGCGGATGCGGCGGAACTCGGCGATGTCCTCGCGTAGGGCGGCGGGGGCTGGAGCCGGGAGGAAGCGGGCGGGCAGCGGCGACTCGGTGACCTCTCCGTCGCTGGAGGTGACGCGGTAGGCGCGGGCGCCCCGGCGGGCGGTCAGAGCGCTGGGCGTTCCCTCGCCCTCCCAGAGCAGGCCCGCGTAGTCATCGAGGCCGTAGCCGGAGGGCATCCCGTCGGCGACGGCTTCAAGGTAGGCGGCGCGGCGATCGGGTTCGTTGTTGTAGTGGACGCAGAGGCTGCCGTGGAGCATCGCAAGCCCGGCCGCCGCCCGGGGCCTGCCCGAGGACTTGGTGATCCCGGCCTCGAACCAGCACATCGCGCCGGCGCTCTGGCCCGCGAGGACGATCCCCTGCCGCCAGGCGAGGCTGAGGATCGAGGCGATGTCGTGCGCCTCCCATACCGCGAGCAGGTTGACCATGCTGCCGCCGCCGACGTAGATGAGGTCCTGGGCGAGCAAGTGGTCGCGCAGCGCCATCGGCCGCCGCCCGAGCCGGAAGAGAGAGACGTCGGAGGGCTCGCAGGGACGCTCGCCGAAGGCCGAGTAGAAGCTGGCGATCTGCTCGGAGGTGTCGCCGCTGGCGGTCGGGATGATGCAGATCCGGGGCCGCTCACCACCGCGCTCGCCGGCCAGCCGCAGCAGCAGCTCGCAGACCGCCCGGTCCGGCGGCCGCGAGCTGAACTCGTGGCCGCCGAGGGTGAGGATGCGCCGCACCGGCGTGGCCGCGGCCGGGACGCGACCGTTGCCGCTCATCCGGCGGCGGAGGCCGCCGGGGTCGAGAGCGCCTCCGGCACCGGGGCGGCCGGGATCGCCCCGTCCTCCCCGAGGAAGGTGGTCGCGATCTGCATCTCGACAACCCGGCGCTCCGCCATGTCGAGCCGGTAGCCGCGCGCCTGCGGGCGCGAGGCGACAACCCGGCTCAGCTCCTCGCCGACGAAATGGAGCGCGGCGCCGTCTTCAGCCGCGTAGCCACCGCGCATCCCTTCGCGCAGGAAGCGGATGAAGGCGTCCTGCCGACTGCCGCCCCGCTCGTAGTGGACACAGTTGCTGAACGGCAGCAGCCCGAGCCCGCGCACCCGTTTCGCCTCGCCGTGGAAGTTGCTGATCGCCTCCGCGAACCAGCAGAGCGACCCGGCCGAGAGGCCGCAGAGGATTACCCCCGATTCCCAGGCCTCGCGCAGGATCGAGTCGATCCCGTGTGCGCGCCAGACCCCGAGCAGGCTGACGACGCTGCCGCCGCCGACGTAGATCAGGTCCTGGGAGAGGAGGTGGCGGCGCAGGTTGCTCGGCCCCTGCTCGCGGCGGAAGAGCGAGATGTGGCTCGGCTCGCAGCGGTGGGCCGAAAAGGCGCGGTAGAAGCGGACGATGTAGTGGTCGGCGTCGCCGCTGGCCGAGGGCAGGAAGCAAACCCGCGGACGCTCGGCCCTGGTAAGGCCGAGCACGTAGTCGTCGAGCAGGGGGTTGCCCGACTCCATCGAGAAGCCGCCGCCGCCGAAAGCGACGATCTGCCGCGGGGTCGTCTCCATGGAGGGATGTTCGTCGCGATCGGCGCCGTCGTCCTTGTACAGCGGTCCGAACTTCAGGTCGGGGCGCTCGCCCCTACGTACAGCAGGCGCAGTTTCGCCCGGGCGCGGTGCAGTCTCACCTTCACCGTCCCCTCTGGGATCCCGAGCCGGCGGGCAATCGCGGCCTGGGTCAAGTCCTCCTCGTAGCGCATCTCCAGCAGCCTGCGGTCGCGGTCGCCGAGGGCGTCCATCGCCGCGTGCAGGTCGGCGAGCTCGACCGCCGCCAGCACCCGCGCGTCTTCCTCGCCCTCGCGGAACTCGATCGTCGACGTCGGGTCGGGCCGGACCCGAGCGTGCTGGCGGAAGGCCTCGTTGCGGACGATCGCCGCCAGCCACTGGTTGCGCCGCTCGACGTCGCGCAGGGTCGAGCGCCGCCGCCAGGCGCGGAGCAGGGCATCCTGAGCTATGTCCTCGGCTTCGCTCGGATTGCTCGCGTAGCGGTACGCCAGCCGAAGACAGACCCTGTGCGCCTCACCCCACTCCCAGCCGTCGTCGTTCCCGCGACGATGCTCATCCGGAGCGTTGATTAAACGAACCTACACCGAACCAGCTCTTTCCAATGCTGGAATTTGTCCCGAACTTGGGAGTACGCCAGCGTGCCTTGTGCAGCGCTAGGCCTCGTCCGGGCGTTTCACCTCTCCGCGCCAGCCGCCGCTCGCCCCCTCGGTCTCGACCAGCTCCTTGAAGCGTTCGAGATCGCCGTGGACGCGTCGGTCCGCGGCCCCCAGGGCGTCGCCGATCGTCTCCTTGATCCCCTCGGGGACGAAGTCGAGCTGGACCATCACCCGGGTGACGTCGTCGTCGATCCGGTGGAAGGTGACGGCACCGGCGTTCTCCTTGCCGTCGGTGTTGCGCCAGGCGACCCGCTCGTCGGGCTTCTGCTCGGTGATCTCGGCATCCCACTCGTGGCGCGAGCCGCCGAACTCGGCCACCCAGTGAAGGTGGGTGTCGTCGATCTGATGGATCTCTTCCACCCCCTCCATAAAGCGGGGGAACTCCTCGAACTGGGTCCACTGGTCGTAGACAGCGCGCAGTGGCGCGTTGACCTCGATCGACTCCTCGATGGTGGACATCTCCTGCCTCCTGATCGGTTGAACGTTTATCCCGACGGGTAGCCGTCTGGCTCAGAGATAAACGCGGAGTCGCCGACCAGGCTGCGGCTGCCGCCCGACGCGTCGCAGGCTGGAAGGAGCAACCGAGAGCATGACCATCGCCGGGATCTGCGAGCTGGTTCTGGAGACCGGCGACGTCGAGCGGCTTCAGGGCTTCTACGAAGGGTTGGGCCTGAGGCGGCTGCTGAGCGAAGACGAGGACCGGGTCGGCTGCGCGCCGGCAACCTGGTCGAGATCTGGGACTTCTTCGAGGACAGCGACAGTGCCGAGGAGGGCGTGATGGCGCTGGCGGAGGGCTACGATGGCGCGTAACCGGGTTCATATAGACGCCGCTCCCGAGGACGTCTTCGCGGTACTCACCGATCCCGAGCGCTATCCCGAATGGGTTGTCGGCGCCAGCGGCGTGCGGGACCACGACGAGAACTTCCCCGAGGCCGGCTCGCGCTTCCACCACAAGGTCGGGACCTGGCCGCTGAACGTCAAAGACCACACGGAAGTGATCGAGATCGACCCGCCGAAGCGGATCGTGCTGAAGGCGAAGGCGCGGCCGCTGGGAACGGCAACGATCGAGCTCGACCTGCAGGAGAGTGCCGGGGGCACCGAGCTGGCGATGGAGGAGTGCCCGGGCGATCGCCTCACCAGCCTTGTCGCCGGCAACCCGATCGCGGACACGGCCCTGCGGGTGCGCAACGCCGAGGCGCTGGCGCGGCTGAAGCGGCTGGTCGAGGGGACGCCCGAGGGCCACCCGATGCGCGCCCGCGAGCTCGTTGACCAGCGCGTTCTCGTCACCGGGGGCAGCAGCGGAATCGGCCTCGCCGTTGCAGTGGCGCTAGCGGCTGAGGGAGCCGAGGTGGCACTGCTCGCCCGTAACGAGGTCGGCCTGGCGGCGGCAAAGCGCAAGCTCGCCGAGACCGGGGCCGAGGCGGTCACGGTCGTCGCGGACGTCACCGACCGCGAGGGGCTCGCAGCCGCGATCGACGAGGCGGCGCGCCGGCTCGGCGGCCTCGACGTGCTCGTCACCGCCGCGGTCGGCCTCTCCTTCGGCCGCTTCACCGAGACCGAGCCCGACGACTTCGACGCCACCGTGGAAACCGTCCTCGGCGGCACCGTCGACACGATCCGCGCCGCCCTCCCCCACCTCGAGAGCAGCCGGGGAGCGGTGGTTGCGATCGGCTCGATCGCTGCCCAGATGCCGCTGCCGGGTATGGCCGCCTACACCGCCTCCAAGCACGGGCTGGTGGGCTTCATGGAGACGGTGCGTGTTGAGCTCGAGGAGGGCGGCTCCTCGGTGACGCTTTCGCTGGTCCACCCCGGGGCCGTCGACACCCCGCTCTGGAACAACCTCGAAAGCTCGACCGGGCTGCTGCCGCCCTCGCCGCCGAGCCCGACCCTGTACTCGCCCGAGGCGGTCGCCGAAGGCGTGCTCTCGGTCGTGCGGCGCCCGCGCGACGAGCTCACCGTCGGCGGCTTTGCCCGCAGCCAGGTCGCCTTCTACGCCCACTTCGGCAGCCTGGGACGGCGGGCGATGCGGGCGCTGGCCCGGCTCGAGCACACCGCTGGCGACCGGCCCGCCGACCCGGGAGGCCTCAGCGAGCCGAAAGGCCAAGGTCGGACCGACGGCGGCTTCGGCGGCCGGCCGAGCGTGACGACGAAGGTCCTCGGCGCCTGGGACGGGATGCTGCGAACGATCGGCCGAGGCTGAGTTGACCAGCCGGGTAGGTGAACTGCATCAAATTCTGGTCCCATGACAGCCAAAATCTGATGCAGTTCGGAAGATGGCGATGAAGGTCGACGCTGTCGTCATCGGGGCCGGGCCGAACGGCCTGATCGCCGCCAACCACCTCGCTGACGCGGGGTGGGAGGTCGTCGTCTGCGAGGAGCAGCCCGAACCCGGCGGCGCCGTCCGCAGCGGCGAAGTGACCGAGCCCGGCTTCGTCCACGACCTCTACAGCGCCTTCTACCCCCTCACCCTCGCCTCCCGGTACATCAAACCGCTGGAGCTCGAGTCCTATGGGCTGAACTGGCTGAGCGCCCAGGGGGTCGTCGCCCACCCGAGCGCCGACGGCCGCTGCGCCCTGCTCTCGATGGACCTCGAGGAGACCTGCGCCTCCCTCGACGCCTTCGCCCCCGGCGACGGCGATGCCTGGCGCCGTCTCTTCGACCTCTGGCGCAAGGCGGGACCGCACCTGGTCGGCGCCCTGCTGACGCCGCTGCCCCCGATCCGACCCGGCCTCGGGATGTTGAGCGCGCTCGGCCCCCGCAAGCTCGCCGACTTCGCCCGATTTTCGCTGCTGCCGGCGCGGCGGATGGCCGAGGAGGAGTTCCGCGGCGAGGGCGGCGCCTGGCTGATCGCCGGCAACGCCCTCCACGCCGACCTCACTCCCGACAGCTCCGGCGGCGGCCTCTTCGGCTGGGTCCTCTGCGGGCTCGGCCAGCAACACGGTTACCCGGTCGCCGAGGGCGGGGCCGGGAACATCACCGCCGCCCTGGTCCGGAGGCTGCGGGCGAAAGGCGGCGAGGTCCTCTGCGAGACCCCGATCGAGCAGATCGAGCTGAAGAACGGGAGGGCTCACGCCGCGCTCGCCGCCGACGGCCGCCGCTTCGAGGCGAAGCGGGCGATCCTCGCCGACTGCGGCGCGCCGGCGCTGGTGCGAAAGATGCTGCCGCCCGAGGCGGTCCCGGCCCGCGTGCGCGAGGATCTACGCCGCTACCAGTACGACAACTCGACCTTCAAGCTGAACTGGGCGCTGCGCGAGCCGATCCCCTGGACGGCAGAGGAGGCGCGGCGGGCGAGCACGGTCCACGTCGCCGAGAGGATGGGGGCGTTGACCCGGGCGACGGTGCAGCTGGCCGAGCGGGCGATCCCCGACCAGCCCTTCCTCGTCCTCGGCCAGTACTCGATGGTCGATCCCTCCCGCTCGCCGGAGGGGACCGAGACCGCCTGGGCCTACACCCACGTCCCGCAGAGCCCCACCCGCGACGCGGCGGGAGAGCTGCAGGGAGACTGGGACGACGAGCGCGAGGCGGAGCGCTTCGCCGACCGGATGGAGGAGCAGGTGGAGCGGCTGGCGCCGGGCTTTCGCAAGCTGATCATCGAGCGCCACCTCCAGACCCCGCTCTACCTCGAGCGCCACAACCGCAACCTGGTCGGCGGCGCGATCAACGGGGGGACGGCGATGCTCTATCAACAGGCGATCTTCCGCCCTTATCCCGGGTTGGGGAGGCCGACTACGCCTGTTCGAGGGCTGTATCTCGCATCGTCCTCGGCGCACCCTGGAGGAGGTCTGCACGGGGGGCCGGGCGGAAATGCGGCGCGGACTGCGCTTCGGTACGACCGATTGCGGTTGCGGTAGGGAGCCGGGGATGGGGTTCGGCGGGCAACAGCGGGGAGGGCCCGGCGAACCCCATCCCCGGCTCCTTTGACAGTCAGCCTGGGTTCAGGCGGGCGAAGTAACCGAAGGCGGGACCGGAGGACTCGGTTAGCTCGAAGCCGGCCTCGGCTCCGAAGCGTTCGAGGCTGGCCCTCGAGGTGAAGTGCGGGTCGCCGAAGAGCTCACCCACGATCAAGCGGCCGCTTGATTTGAGGACGCGGTGGATCTCTTGGAGGGCAGCTGCTCGGTCCGGGATCTCGCCGAGCACGGCGGTGAGGATCACCCCGTCGAGGGAGTTGTCCTCATACGGCAGCTGCGTTGCGTCGCCTTGGGTTGGGGTGAGGTTGACGAGCCCGCGGTCGGCGGCGGCTCGCATGGTGTGGTCGAGGAACTCTTGCTGGAGGTCGAACAGCTCCAGGGATCCCTCGGGGGCGACCCATTCCGCCAACTCGCAGCTGTAGTAGCCGGTCCCTACTCCTAGCTCAAGCAGGCGCTCTCCGGGCGCCGGGCGCAGGACTTCGCGCAAGCGGTCCCTGGTGATGAAGGGGTGCGGGGCTTCTACCCAGAAGCGCTGGCCGTAGGGGCAGGCGGACGGGTTCTTTCGCCACCACACGGCGGCGGCCAGCGTCCCGGCGGTTGCCGCGCCGAGCAGGTGCCGCGCTCGCATAGCTCGGCTAGGCGCCGAGGCCGAAGCCGACCCGGTGCTCGCCGGAGTCGACGCGGAGGAACTGGACCTTGCCGAGGTAGAGGGCGATCGTCCCGTCCTCGGTCGGCAGGTCATGCCAGCCGCCCTCCTCGAGCCGGGCGCGCAGGTCCTTGAGGTCATCCTCGGAGAGCCGGGTGGAGATCACCTGGCCGCCCTCGAAGCCGATCTCGACTCGCTGCGCGTCTGCCATCAGTGACCTCCTGCAGGTTCGACGATCTCGGTCAGGACGCCGCCGGTCGAGCGCGGGTGCAGGAAGGCGACGCGGCTCCCGCGGATACCGACCCGCGGCTCGGAGTCGATCAGTCGCAGCCCGGCGGCAGCGAGCTTCTGCAGGGTGGCGTCGATGTCGTCGACCGCGTAGGCAACGTGGTGGAGTCCGGCGCCGTTCTTGGCCGTGTACTTGCCGACCGGCGTCTCGGGGCCGAGCGGCGCCAGCAGCTCGACGTGGCCCTCGCCGACGTCGAGCAGGACCGCCTCGACGCCTTGGGACTCGACGGTCTCGCGGTGGGCGAGCTTCATCTCGAAGCTGCCTTCGTAGAGCTCGATCGCCGCGTCGATGTCCTCGACGGCGACTCCGATGTGGTCGATGCGGCCGAACACGGGGCGGAGTCTATGCGGCCGGCGCCGGTTCGGTGGCGTCGGCGCTCTCGCCGCCGCCCTGCTCGACCCGGAGGATCTCCTCCAGTGCGGCAACCGCGACCTCGAGCTGCTCGGGCGACGGCTCCTTCGTCGCCCAGTGGCGCTGGATTTCGCGGCCGGGCGTGTGGAAGGCCTCGGCTAGCTGGTCGCCGTGGTGGCGATCGCTCCAGGCGAACATCTCGACCGCGAGCGAGGCGCCGGCGAGGGCAACGCCGCCGCGCGCTGCGTTGCTCGGCTTCTCGACCAGCCGTTCCAGCAGCATCGTGCCGCCGGCGGAGAGCAGCATCATCGGCACGATCAGGTTGGAGCCGCAGCGGTCGTGCTCTTTGGGGACCGAGGCGACGTCGTCCACCACCCCCTGCTCGTAGGCGGCGATCGTCTTGTGCTCGGCGCCGTGGTAGGCGGCGAGGTCGCGGTCGGCCAGCGCGACCAGCGCCGGCACCGCCCCGATCGCCTGCACGATCCCCTCGCGGACGGCCGTCGCCGGCGTCCGCTTGCGCAGCAGCGAGGTGGCGATGATCGTCGTCGCTGCGGCAGCGACGACGCGCCGGTCCTCGAACGGCATCCGCGCCGCCGGCAGCCGACGGCGGGCCAGCGGCAGGACCAGCATCGCCTCGGCCAGTTTCACCGGCCCCCGCAGCCCCGGCACTTTCGCCACCAGAGCCGGGGCCAGGTCGGGCTTGCGCTCGGAGGCGACTTCGATGCCACCGTCGCGCTTGCGCACCGCCGCCGCCCAGTGGCTCGGGCCGTGGATCAGCAGGCCGTTGCGAAGGGCCATGCCGCCAAGGCGGAGACGCTCGGGCTGGTTCTCGGGCACGGGTCCAAGATAGGCGATCGGCCGATTCCGCCTGCGGCGTCCGTCCTTGTATCGCTATATCCGCCGAGGACGAACGCCGAAATACATGAGGGCGTCGAGCCCAGTCAACTCGACGCCCTCGTTCCCCCCTGTTTGTGCAACAGGCCCGGCCGGAGGCCCCCAGTCCTGGCCTCCGGGCCGGGTTGTCGGCTCTCCCTGGCTTTAGCTTGGGATGCCACCTCTTCAACACCCTGAGGGTCCGAAAGTTGCGCGGTGCTTTACGGGTTGTCCAATTTTTGTCGCAGCTCTGACAGGCGACGGCCCAGCTCGGCCTCGAGGCCGCGATCGGTGGCCTCGTAGAAGCGGCGCCCGTGCAGCTCCTCGGGCAGCAGCGGCTGGCTACCGACCCCGTCCGGTTCGTGATGCGGGTAGCGGTAGCCCTCGCCGCGGCCGAGCGCGGCGGCGCCGGGGTAGTGGGCGTCACGGAGGTAGTCGGGCGGGGTTTTGGCGCCATGCGCCCGCACCTCGGCGCGCGCCGCGGCGAGACCTTTGTGGGAGGCGTTCGACTTCGGGGCGAGGGCGAGGTAGACGGCGGCCTGGGCGAGGTTGAGCGCGCACTCCGGCAGGCCGACCCGGTCGACCGCCCGCGCCGCCGCGTCGGCGACCAGCAGCGCCTGGGGGTCGGCGTTGCCGACGTCCTCGGAGGCAAGGATGACCATCCGGCGGGCGATGAAGCGCGGATCCTCGCCGCCCTCCAGCATCACCGCCAGGTAGTAGAGAGAGGCGTCGACGTCGGAGCCGCGGGTCGCCTTGATCCAGGCGGAGATGAAGTCGTAGTGGCGGTCGCCCTGGCGGTCGTAGTCGATCGCCTTGCGCTGCATCGCGTCTTCGACCGCGGCAACGTCAACCGCAGCCGACTTTGACCCCGCCACATTGTGGTCAGTGTCGGCTACGCGCTCGGCGGCTCGCTCGAGCGCACCGAGGGCCACCCTCGCGTCGCCGCCGCTGCGCTGGGCCAACATCTCCAGCGCCTCAGGCGTCACCTCGGGAGGGTCAGCGATCCCCCGCTCTGAGTCGCGCAGGGCCCGGCGTAGCAGCTCTTCCACCTGCTCGGGCTCCAACGGCCGCAACTCGTAGACCTGGGTTCGCGAGAGCAGCGCCGAGTTGACCTCGAAGTAGGGGTTCTCGGTGGTCGCTCCGATCAGGGTCAGCGTCCCGTCCTCGACCGCCGGCAGCAGCGCGTCCTGCTGGGCCTTGTTGAAGCGGTGGATCTCGTCGAGGAAGAGGATCGTCGGCCGCCCGTTCGCCCGGCGCCGCTCCCGCGCCCGCTCGATCACCCCGCGGATCTCGGCTTTGCCCGCGTTCACCGCCGACTCCTCCTCGAAGGCCCCCTGCGCCCCGATCGCCGCGATTCGTGCCAGCGTCGTCTTCCCCGCCCCCGGCGGCCCGTAGAGGATCGCACTGTGCGGCTTGCCGGATTCGATCGCGCTCCGCAGCGCCGACCCTTTCCCAAGGACGTGCTCCTGCCCGATCACCTCGTCCAGCGACTGCGGCCGCATCCGCACCGCCAGCGGGGCGTCAGCAACGGATCCCGGTGGTTCCGGGTTAGGGAGGTCGCCAGTGTCGAATAGTTGTTCGGCCATCGTGGCCGGCTAAGCGGCGACCGGAAGCCCGTGCAGATCCCGCACCTCGAGGCAGGCGCCACCGTCCGGCTCTGGGCAGATCAGCAGCTCATGCCCATCTGGGTAAACGAGCACGACCGGATTGCCGTCGCGCAGCGCTTTCGTCGCAGCTCGAGCGTCCAGAGAATCACCGGCCTCGAAAAAGTGGGTGTGATCGGGGTAGCGCGCGCCCACTTCAGGGTCCTGGCCCCACGCAAGAACCTTCTCGAGGATCACATCACGATTCTGATTGCGACTCATGACTCCCACCAGTGTCTCACGATCTCCGCAGCTTTCTCACGACATTCGGCATTAGCGACGGCCATCGCTCCGTTGACGGAATCGAAGTGCCGGACGAGCGGCATCTGCTTTCCATCTTGCCTGGTGTATTCGTGCACATGATGCTCATTGACATCGTCGGCGTTGTCCCATAGCCGCACCGTGGGCCAAACGTCGCCCTCCTCTTCGACCTCCAAGGTGATCGCATAGGTGTACGGAGGCGGTGGCTCGCTGCGGCGGTAGCGGCCGCGGGCCTTCGCAGCATCGACCTCGTAGACAACCTCTCGCTGGGTAGCAACCACCCATGCCTAAGGGCGGTGCGACTTAAATCCTCCCCCCAAGGAGCCGTACAATTGCCCAATATGGAGAGCGCAACGGCAGTTCAGACGGCCCCGTCCACCTCGACTCTCGAGTCGTTCAACCCGGCGACCGGCGAGCTGGTCGGCACGGTGCCGACGATCGTGCCCGAGGAGGTGCAGGGGATCGTCGACGAAGTAGCGCGGGTGCAGCCGGCCTGGGCGGAGCTGCCGGCGAAGACGCGGGCCGGGTACATGCGCCGCGCCGCCGAGGCGCTGCTCGACGACATCGACGAGATCGCCGAGCTGCTGACGACCGAGCAGGGGAAGCCGCGGGCCGAGAGCTACACGATGGAGCTGCTGCCCACGGTCGACGCGCTGCACTGGTGCGCGAAGCAGGGCCCGAAGATCCTCGCCGACGAGAAGATCCCGATGACCCAGGCCTTCACGCTCTCCAAGAAAGGCCGCTTCAGCTACGAGCCGATCGGGGTCGTCGGTGTGATCGCGCCTTGGAACTACCCCTGGTCGATCCCCTTCGGCGAGGTCGCGATCGCGCTGATGGCGGGCAACGGCGTGGTCTTGAAGCCGGCGAGCCTGACGCCGCTGCTGGGCGAGCGGATCGCCAAGGTCTTCGAGAAGGGCGGCCTTCCGGAGGGCCTGGTCCGAGTCGTCCACGGCGGCGGCCGGATCGGCGACGCGCTCTGCCGCTCCTCCGTCGGCAAGGTCTTCTTCACCGGCTCGGTCGACGTCGGCCGCAAGGTCGGCGAGGTCTGTGCCGCCGACCTCAAGGGCAGCGTTCTGGAGCTCGGCGGCAAGGACCCGATGATCGTCTGCTCCGACGCCGACCTCGACAATGCCGTCTCCGGCGCCGTCTGGGGCGGCTTCGCCAACGCCGGCCAGACCTGCTCGGGGATCGAGCGCGTCTACGTGATGCGCGACGTCGCCGACCGCTTCGTCGAGGGCGTCGTCGCCGAGGCCGAGAAGCTGCGCCTCGGCAACCCGATCGAGTGGAACACCGAGATCGGCCCGATGACCTCCGAGGAGCAGTACGGGATCGTCTGCGAGCTGATCGAGGACGCGGTCGCCTCCGGCGCGACCAAGCACTGCGGCGGCCCGGTCGACCCGCCCGGCCTCGAGTCAGGCCGCTACATCGCCCCCACCGTCCTCACCGGCGTCAGCCACGAGATGAGGATCATGCGCGAGGAGATCTTCGGCCCGGTGCTGCCGATCGTCGTCGTCGACTCCGAGCAGGAGGCGATCGACCTCGCCAACGACTCCGAATTCGGCCTCGGCGCCTCCGTCTGGACCAGGGACCGCCAGCGCGGCGCCCGGATCGCCCGCCGGATCGAGTCGGGGATGGTCTGGGTCAACGACCACTCCTTCAGCCACGGCGCCTGCCAATGCGCCTGGGGCGGCGTCAAGGACTCCGGCCTCGGCCGCTCGCACTCGAAATTCGGCTTCTACGAGTGCGTCAACATCAAGACCAACGCCTGGGAGCCCGGCCTCACCCGCGACTTCTGGTGGCACCCCTACGACCAGACCCTCGGCGAGGCGGTGAAAGCTTCGGCGAAGATCCTCTACGGCAAGGGCGAGATCCGGAGCAAGGCGCTGCGCGATGGGATGGGTCCGCTGCTGAAGATCGGGCGGCGGACGATGCAGAAGCGCCGCAACAGCGCGCTTTAGAGCCGGTCGCTTCACAATCCGGCGGGGATGCCCCCCGAGCAGAAGAACGCCGCGCCCGCGATCGCCGTCGTGGGGCTGCGGCGCGACTACGGCGACCGGCCGGCGGTCGATGGCGTCGGCTTCGAGCTGGGCGCGGGCGCGTCGCTGGTCGTCCTCGGCCCCAACGGCGCCGGCAAGACGACGCTGCTGCGAGTGCTGGCGACCCTCTTGCGGCCGAGCGGCGGTGAGGTGCGGGTGCTCGGCTGCTCGCTGCCGAGCGAGGCCTGGAAGCTGCGCGGGCGGATCGGCTACCTCGGCCACGAGCCGCTCCTCTACCGCGACCTCTCCGGCCGCGAGAACCTGCGCTTCCAGGCGCGGCTCCATGGGATGGAGCGAGCCGCCGCGGAGGCGCGGATCGAGGAGCTGCTGCGCGCCGTGGGGATGGAGCGGCGAGCCGACGAGCGGGTCGCCGAGCTCTCGGCGGGGATGCGGCAGCGGCTCTCGATCTGCCGCTGCGTCCTCCACGAGCCGGAGCTGCTGCTGCTCGACGAGCCCGACTCCAACCTCGACGTCGAGGGACGCGAGCTGGCGCGTGAGCTGATCGGTCCCGGCTGCGGCACCCGCGTCGTCGTCACCCACGACCCCGAGCGTCACCTGCCGGAGGCCGACCAGGTGCTGCGGCTCGGGATCGGCGAGGCGGCGGTGGTCTCGTGACCTCCTCCCGCACCGCCTTCGCAGCGATCCTCACCAAGGACCTGCGCTCGGAGCTCCGCACCCTGCAGTCGCTGCCGGCGATGGCGCTCTTCTCCGTCACCACCTTCGTCATCTTCCGCTTCGGCCTCGACCGCACCAGCCTCTCCGGCAGCCTCGCCGCCGGGGTGCTCTGGGCGACGCTGCTCTTCGCCGCCGTACTAGGCATCAACCGCCTCTTCGTCGCCGAGCGCGAGGAGGGCGGCTTCGACGCGATCCGCCTGGCGCCGATCGACCGCAGCGTCCTCTTCGGTGCCAAGGTCGCGGCGCTGCTGGTCTACCTCGCGGCGCTGGAGCTGGTCGCGGTGCCGATCTTCGCCCTCTTCTTCCTCCAGGACCCGGGCGGCCTCGGCCCGCTCGTCCTCGTCCTCCTGCTCGCCGACCTCGGCCTCGCCGCCACCGGCACCCTGATCTCCTCGATGGCGGTCAACTCGCGTGCCCGTGACCTGCTGGTGCCGCTGGTCCTGCTGCCGCTGGTGGTGCCGCTGATGATCGCCGCCACCGGTGCCACCGAGCCGCTGCTGGTGCTGGGCGGCCCCTCCTACCACCGCTTCGGAACCTGGCTGATGGTGCTCGGCCTATACGATTTGATCTTCGGCCTGGTCGGCTACGCCGTCTTCGACTTCCTGCTCGAGGACTGACCGGGCGCCACCATCCCCCACCTTCCGAGGCGCATGTACGGCAAAGGACTGAAGCCCCTCTCGATCGCCACCGTGGCGATGCTCGCCGTGTCGCTTTCGCTGGTCTTCTTCTACGCGCCGCTCGACGGCGACCAGGGCTTCATCCAGAAGATCTTCTACCTGCATGTGCCGCTGGCGATGACGGCGCTGGTCGGCTTCATCGTCGGCGGCGTCTTCGCGATCGCCCACCTGCGCACCGACGACCGCAAGTGGGACGCCTACTCCTACGTCTCGATCCACATCTCGGTGATCTTCGGCGTCGCCGTCCTGATCACCGGGGCGATCTGGGCCAAGGCCTCCTGGGGCCACTGGTGGGTCTGGAACGAGCCGACCCTGGTCAGCTTCCTGATCGTCTTCCTGATGTACGCGACCTACTACCCCTTCCGCTACGCGATCGAGGACCGCGACCGCCAGGCCCGTTACGCCTCGGTTTTTGCGATCACCGCGGGGGCCTTCGTGCCGCTCAACTTCATGGCGGTGCGGATGGCGCAGAGCCTCGTCCACCCGCGCGTCTTCGCCACCAGCAACGGGGGGCTGCCGGGAGAAATGCTCGTCGTCTTCCTCTGCTGCCTGGTGGCGATGGCCCTGCTCTGGGTGACTCTGGTCAAGTTCGAGCTGACGGCGAAGAGCGCCTCGGGACAGGTCAAGCGCCTGCGGCGGGCGCTCGACGCGCCGGCTGGGGGCGGGTCCTCGCGGATCGCCCCGGAGGTGAGCTGATGCTGCTGCCGCTCGGCGCGCCGGCGCTGCCGCTCGACGAGGCCGGCAAGTACGTCGCCGCGGCCTACGTCGTCTTCATGGTCCTGCTGGTCGTCTACATCGCGATCATGGCGGCGAAACTGGGGCGCATCGAGCGCGAACTGAGGGACGTCGCCGCGATCGCCGAGGAGAAGAACGAGGCCCAGGCCGCCCCCGGGCGCGGGAGCGAGACGCCTCTGGCGTCGCGCGGGAGCGGAGGAGGCGGCACGGATGCCTGAGTTGCTGGCGCTGGGGGTCTCCCACAAGACCGCCCCGCTCGACCTGCGCGAGCGGCTCTCGCTGACCGAGGGCCGCGCCGTCAGCGCCCTCGCCGAGCTGACCACGGCGCCGGGAATCCACGAGGCGGCGGCCATCTCGACCTGTAACCGGACCGAGCTCTACCTGATCGTCTCCGACCCGGTCGAGGCCGAGTCGACCGCGCTCGGCGTCCTCACCCGCAAGGCGGAGATCCGCCCGACCGAGCTGCTCGGCCACCTCTATTCGCTGCGCGCTGCCGACGCCGCCCGCCATCTGCTGCAGGTGACCGCCGGGCTCGACTCGATGATCCTCGGCGAGGCCGAGATCCAGGGCCAGGTCAAACGCGCCTACGAGCTGGCGCTGGTCGAGGGAGCCACCGGGCCGATCCTCAACCGCCTCTTCCGCGGCGCATTGACCAGCGGTGGCCGGGCGCGCGAGGAGACCGGGATCAGCCAGAAGGGCGTCTCGATCCCTTCCGTCGCGGTCGAGCTGGCGCGCCGGGCGCTCGGCGACCTCGCCGACAAGCGCGTCCTCGTCGTCGGCGCCGGCGAGACCGCCGAGCTCGTCGCCAAGGCGCTGGTCGCCCGCGGCGTCACCACCGTCTTCGTCGCCAACCGCCACTACGACCGGGCGATCGGCCTCGCCCAGCGCTTCGACGGCACCGCGGTCCGCTTCGAAGAGCTGCCCGAGCAGCTGACAGTCGCCGACATCGTCGTCTCGGCGACGAACTCGCCGCACCACATCGTCGAGCGCGAAGGCCTCGAGCAGGTGATGGCGGCGCGGCCCGAGCGGCCGCTGCTGGCGATCGACCTTGCGGTGCCGCGAGACGTCGATCCCGCCTGCCGCGAGGTGCCCGGCGTCAGCGTCCACGACATCGACGACGTCCAGCAGATCGTCGAACGCAACCAGGGCGGCCGCGAGGCGGAGACCGTCAGGGCGGGGCGGATCGTCGAGGCCGAGCTCGACCGCTTCGAGCGCTGGCTCGCCTCGCTCGAGGTGGTGCCGACGATCAGCGCCCTGCGCGGCAGCGGCGACGAGATCGTCCGCCGCGTGCTGGCCGAGAACGAGGGCCGCTGGACCCACCTCAGCGAGGCCGACCGGGAGCGGCTGGAGACGATGGCGAAGGCGATCGTCTCGCGGCTGCTGCACGAGCCGACCGTGCGGATACGCCGCTCCGCCGGCTCCGACGACGCCTACTACTACGTCAGCGCCCTGCGCGAGCTCTTCGGTCTCGACGTCGATACCGAGCCGGAGGGCGAGGCTCGGGGCAACGTCACCGAGCTGCGCCGCAAAGACCAAAAGGGCTGAAGTGCGGATCGCGACGCGCGGGAGTGCGCTGGCGCTGACGCAAGCACGGTGGGTCGCCGACCGGCTTGGGGGTGCGGAGCTGGTCCAGGCGAGCTCGGACGGAGAGCCCGGCGACAAGTCGCGCTTCGTCCGCGGGGTCGAGCGGGCGTTGCTGGCGGAGGAGGCCGAGGTCGGCATCCACTCGGCCAAGGACCTACCCGCCGAGATGCCGGAGGGACTGGAAATCGCCGGCGTGCCCGAGCGCGAGGACCCGGCGGACGTCTGGATCGGCGTCGGCAGCTCACTCGACGAGGTGCCGGAGGGGGCGCGAGTCGGGACTGCGAGCCTGCGGCGTCGGGCGCAGCTCTTGGCGACGAGGCCCGACCTGCGAATCGAGGAGCTGCACGGCAACGTCGACACCCGCCTGCGCAAGCTGGCGGAGGGAGAGCTCGACGCGATCGTCCTCGCCGCCGCCGGCCTGCGGCGACTCGGCCGCGAGGCGGAGATCGGCTTCACGCTGCCGGTCGAGCAGATGTGCCCGGCGGCGGGCCAGGGAGCGCTGGCGCTGCAGGTGCGCTCTGACGACGCGGAAGCCGGCGAAGCCGCCGCCGCGCTCAACGAGCTGAAAGCGATGCGGGAGCTGACCGCCGAGCGGACCGTGGTGGCGCTGCTTCAGGCGAGCTGCAACACGCCGCTGGGCGTGCACGCGCAGGTCGACGGCGAGACGCTGACGATCGACGCCTTCGTCGGCCTCCCCGACGGCAGCGAGTGGATCCGCGACCGCATGGAGGGCCGGGCCGAAGAGCCGGCCCTGGCCGGCGCCGAACTGACCCAGCGCCTCCTCGGCGCCGGCGCCCGCGAGATCCTCGACCGCGCGGAGGGAGCATGACTGCCGGCGGGACGAAAACCGGATACATAGACCGGAAATCGTCCCGTCAGCGAGGGGTTTTCGAATGAGCGCCCCCGCCGGGCGGGTGTATCTGGTCGGCGCCGGGCCCGGCGATCCCGGGCTGATGAGTGTGCGCTCGCTGGAGCTGATCGCGATCGCCGACGCGATCTTCTACGACCGCCTGATTCCGCCCGGCGCCCTTGCCGGCGCACGACCCGAGGCCGAGCTCGTCTACGTCGGCAAGCAGCCGGGCGTTCCCTCGGTGCCGCAGGAGGAGATCGGCGAGCGGCTGATCGCCGCCGCGCGCGAAGGCAAGAGCGTCGTCCGCCTCAAGGGTGGCGACCCCTTCGTCTTCGGCCGCGGTGGCGAGGAGGGGGAAGCGCTGCGCGAGGCGGGAGTCGAGTTCGAGGTCGTGCCCGGGATCACCGCCGGGGTCGCCGCCACCGCCTACGCGGGGATCCCCGTCACCCACCGCGACGACGCCTCCGCCGTCGCCTTCGTCACCGGCCACGAGGACCCAGAGAAGCCCGAGAGCGCGCTCGACTGGGCGGCGCTGGCCCGCTTTCCCGGCACCCTCGTCTTCTACATGGGGGTGAAACGGCTCGGTGTCAACGCGACCGCGCTGATCGAGGCAGGGCGCGATCCCGAGGAGCCCGCGGCGGCGATCGAACGCGGGACGATGGCCGGGCAGCGGACCGTCGAGGCGACGCTGGGGACGCTGGCCGAGGCGGTCGAGCGCGAGCGGGTTAAAGCTCCTGCCCTGATCGTCGTCGGCCAGGTCGCCCGTCGACGCGAGCAGCTCGGCTGGCTCGAGCGTCGGCCACTGCACGGCCGCCGCGTCGTCGTCACCCGCGCCCGCGCCCAGGCCAGCGGCCTCGCCCGCACCCTGCGCGAGCTCGGAGCCGACGTCGTCGAGCTGCCGGCGATCCGGATCGAGCCGCGGACCGACTCGCAAGAGGTGAAAGACGCGGTAGCGCGGATCGGCGACTACTCCCTCGTCTGCCTGACCAGCCCGAACGGCGTCCGCCTCCTCTTCGAGGCGATGCGGGAGGCCGGGCAGGACGCCCGCGACCTCGCCGGCGCCACCCTCGCCGCGATCGGCCCCGGCACCGCCCGCGACCTCGCGGGGCACGGCATCGTCGCCGACGTCGTCCCTGAGCGCTTCGTCGCCGAGGCCCTGGTCGAGGCACTCGCCGACACCGAGGTCGAGGGCAAACGCGTCCTCGTCGCCCGCGCCGCCGAGGCCCGGGACGTTCTCCCCGACGCCCTGCGCGAGCGCGGCGCCGAGGTCGACGTCGTCCCGCTCTACGAGACCGTCCGCGAGCAGCCCGACGAGACCGAGGTCGAGCGCGCCCAGGAAGCCGACTACGTCACCTTCACCTCTTCCTCGACCGTGACCAACCTCGTCGAGGCATTGGGCGACCGCTTCCCCAAGACCGCCCGCATCATCTCGATCGGCCCCGTCACCACCGAGACCGCCCGCGCCGCCGGCCTCGAGGTAGCGATAGAGGCGGAGCGCCATGACATCGACGGCCTCCTCGACGCTCTTCTCGCCGACGCGTCCGCCTGACCTGTCGCGAAACTCTCGCTATGCGAGAGGAAGGCGACACTCCCTTCGGGCGTCCCCACCGGCACTATCTGCGAACCGATTCCACGAACACCCGCGCCCGTGAGCTCGCTGCCGCAGGCGCCCCTCATGGCACCGTCGTCACCGCCGCCGAGCAGACCGCAGGGCGCGGGCGCCAGGGCCGTACCTGGACTGCCCCGCCGAACAAGGCCCTCCTCTACTCCGCAGTCGTCCGTGCCTTAGAAGAGCGCCACATGATGCTCCCGCTCGCCGTCCCCCTAGCCGTCTGCGAGGCGGCGGAGCAGCTGAACCCCGATCTCGAGTGCAAGGTCAAGTGGCCCAACGACATCCACGTAGAAGGCCGCAAGCTCGCCGGGGTCCTAATCGAGGCCCGTCCCCAAGACGGCTGGGCAGTGATCGGCATCGGCCTGAACCTCTCGATCCGGCAAGAGGAGTTCCCCTCTGAGCTCCAGAAGACCACGATCTCGCTATTCAACCCCGGTCACTTGGGCGGTGGGAGGGGGTCCGCCGGGCCCTCCCCGCTGTTGCCCGCCGGACCCCCTCCCACCGCCCCCACCAAGGCATCCGAAGTCCTAAGCCAGCGCCTGGAGCACTGGGTCCAAGCAGAACCCAACGAAGTCCTGAGGACCTGGCGCGAACGCGACGCGCTACTAGGCAGAGAAGTCGAGTGGGACGGCGGCTCAGGCGTCGCCGACGGCGTCGACGACCGGGGTTACCTCGTCGTCGTCACCCCCGCCGGCGACCGTATCGCCGTCGGCGCCGGCGAGGTCCACCTCACCCGCTTCTGAGCTTTTCGGCCTGCGCCGCCGGCGCTGGCGTTTCGGCTTCGCCGGCGCGTCGCCGTCCTTCGCCTGCTCCTGCTGCGCCTCGCCATTGCTCGCGGCCTCAGGCGCGTTGCCGTTTTCGCCCTGGGCCTGACCGGCACCGCCGCGTTTGCGCTTGCGCCGCCGCTTGCCGCCTTTGGGGAAGTTCTTCAGCAGCTCACGGGCTACGCCTGAGGGTTTCCGCGCCATCCGCATCCGCGCCCCGCGCAGCACCTCCTCGCCCTCGGGCGTGTGCGAGACCGCGGCCGCCAGCAGCGCCACCGCCAGCCGCCGGTCCTGTTTGCGCGCTGCGTGGACGAGCCGGCGCGCGTTGCGCCCGTGCGCCCGCCCGGAGGAGTTGACCAGCAGGCCCAGCAGGCGCTTGGTCTCCGGCCAGCGCTGCACCGCGTACTCCTCGTGCAGTTCGCGGGTGTAGGAGGCGAGCCGCCAGACCCAGGCCTGCGCCTGGTCGCGGCGGCCGATCCGCTTGTCGACCAACGCCTGCAGCAGCGCCTTGGTCCCGGCCCGTTTGTCCTCGCGGCTCCAGGTGCCGACGATGTCGATCGCGTCGTCAAAGGCGTCGGCGTCGCCGAGGTCGGCGATCTCCCCCAGCGCTTTCAGCCGCAGCTGCGCGTTGCGGTTGCGCTGCACGCAGGTGAGCAGGAAGCGGCGGCGCAGCTCTTTGGTGCGGTCGTTCTGCAGCATCGCCCGCGCCCGCCGCCAGCCCTGGGTGTTGACCCGGGCCCCGGCCAGCGCCGCCCAGGCGTGCTGCTCGGGGTAGTCGAGGTTCTCGACCGCGATCCGCCAGATCTCGCGTTCCAGCACCTCCATCCGCTTCTCCTCGACGTCGGAGACGGGGACGATCCGCCGCTCGACCCGGACCTTGCGCCCGCGTCCGCGCCGCACCGGCCCGACGACGATCGCGCCGCCGCGGTAGACGTCGCGGTCGAGCAGGCTGTGGAGGGTGATGATCGTCTCGTCATGGGTCGTCGCCGGGTGGACGAAGTCGAGGACCAGGCCCGCCTCCTTGCCCGGCGCCCGCCGGGTTACGCGGCCGACCCGCTGCTGGTAGATCCGTCGCGAGGCGGTCGGCGCCAGGTGCATGCAGATCGTCGCCCGCGGGCTGTTCCAGCCCTCGGCCAGCAGCATCGCGTTGCAGAGGACGTCGACGGTGCCGCGCTCGAAGCCGGCGAGGATCTCGGCCAGTTCTCGCTTCGGGGTCTCGCCAGAGACCGCCTGGGCGTTGATGCCGGCGTCGCGGAAGGCTTTGGCGACGTTCTTCGCGTGCTGGACGCCGGCGGTGTAGACGACGCCGGGGACCTTGCGGAAGCGCGAGCGGTAGAGGTCGGCGATCGCGACGTTGAAGGGCTCCTGGTCGAGCAGCGCCGCCAGCTCCTCCTGGTCGAAATCCTGGTCGACCTCGCCTTTTCGCAGCGGCACCTTGGCGATCGTCCGCACGCCCGGGCCGGGCGGGATCCGCAGGCAGCGCAGTGGCGCGATCACGCCGCGGCGAGCCGCCTGGGCGAGGTCGAAGCGCGAGGTCTGGGTCGGGAAGAGGTCGGCGACGTGGCGGGCGATCAGAGCGCCCGTCGCGGTCATGCCGATGTAGACGGGTCCCGGCATGTCGCGGATGCAGGCGCTGGTTTTCTCGCCCAGGGCGGTGTGGGCCTCGTCGCAGATGACGATCGAATAAGCGTCTGAAATCTTCTTGTGGTTGCGGACGAACCACTGGTAGGTCTCGACCGTGACCGGGCCGTCGGGGTCGTCACGGCCGTCGAGCAGCGGCGGTCGCAACCGCTCCTTGTAGCCGCGGTCGGAGATCTCGCCGATGAACTGGTCGACGAGGTTGCGGCGGTGGGTGAGGATCAGGACGCCGCCGGTCCGGGTCGCCTCGACGAAGCCGACTGCGGCGACCGTCTTGCCCGCCCCGGTCGCGTGCTCGAACCAGAAGCGGCGCTCGGCGCCGGGATCCTCGGGGGCCTCCTCGACGACCTCCTCGTCATCCTCATCGGGTTGTTCCTCCCAGTCCTGCGGCTCCTCGTCGGGCGCGACCTCGTCGTCCTCCTCCTCGTCGAGTTCGGCGCCGTCGTCGGTCTCCGCGCCGGCGGTCGCCGTCGCGGAACCGCCCCCGTTGCCCGAATCGCCGTTGCCGTTGCCGTTCTCGACCGGCGCAGCGCTGCCGGTCTGCTGCTGGCCCATCAGCTCGGCGAGGGTGCCGGAGAGGGCGTCGACCTGGTGCGGGTTGAGTTCGGCGCCGTCGCGCAGCTTCGGCGGTTCCTCGGCGAGAAAGCGCTCAAGCCCGAGCAACAGCGAGAAGTCCCGGCGCCACCGGATCGAGGGGTGCTCGGCGCCCTCGTCCAGCTCCTTCAGCGCCGCGTCCAGCGCCCGCCGCCGCGCGGTCCCCGGCGCCAGCGCGTCGGGACCCTCGCCGTCGAGCAGGAAGGGCTCGCGGGCGAATGCCGCTGCGCGCTCGATGTCGGCGCTTAGAGGAACTGCCGCGTCAGCGGCAACATCGCTGGTGTTGGCCATGGAGGCTTCCGGGATTCAGTCCCCGCCGGACAGAGACATACGGCCGGGAACAGGTGGAAAATCGGAAAGTCGAACGAGGCTGCGGGGCATGACTGGAGGTCTCCCCGAAGAACTCAGCGGCCCGCGAACCCGCGAACCGAACGTACGTATTGTACCCATTGAGCGGATGCGTACGCGAATCGGACTCCTCCTGACCGTGACCGCGGTCTTCGCGGCGGCCCTGGCCGGCGGCGGCTGCGCAAGCGCCGGCGAGAGCGGCAACGGCTCCCACCCCGACTACGCGAAGGCGCTCGCGGGCTCGCCGCCGCCCCTTGCCGCCCTCCACAAGCAGGCAAACGACCTCCTCCCCGGGGGCCAGGAAGCGTTCGAAAAACGGATCGCCGGGCTGCACGGCTACCCGGTCGTCGTCAACGTCTGGGCTTCCTGGTGCGTCCCCTGCAGGCAGGAGTTCCCGGTCCTGCAGAAGCTCTCCGCCCGCTACGGGAAGCAGGTCGCCTTCCTCGGCCTCAACTCCGAGGACTCTGACGACGCGGCGGCGACCTTCCTGCGCGAGGAGCCGCTCTCTTATCCCAGCTACACCGACCCGCACAAATCGACCGCCGGGTCGATCGGCGTCGTCGGCTTTCCCGACACCGCCTTCTACGACAGGTCCGGGAAGCTCCTCTATCTCAAGCAAGGTCCCTACGGAAACGACTCCGAACTCGAAGCCGACGTCCGCCGCTACACCGCCGCCGGCGCCTAGGCAGGGGCATAATCAGAGACGATGGAAGCCTTCGTCGTCATCGCGCTGATCGGGCTGGGGCTTCTGCTCGCCGAGCTGCTGCTGCCGACCGGCGGGATCCTCGCGGGCGTAGGCGTCGCCGGCCTCACTGCCGCCGGCATCGTCGCTCTCAACTCCGACAGCGTCACCGCCGAGTACATCGGCGGGGCGCTGATCGCGCTCGGGGTGATCTCGGCGATCAGCTTCTACTTCGTCACCCGCAAGGTCCTGGCGGCCCGCCGGCAGCCGCGGGTCCGCACCGGCACCGAGGGCATCGTCGGCTCCTCCGGCGAGGCCCGGAGCTCGATCGACCCCGACGGCCGCGTCTGGCTCGGCGGCACGATCTGGAGCGCCCGGCTCGCCGCGGGTTCAGGGCCGATCGGGCTGGGGGATAGAGTCAAGGTCGAGGCGGTCGACGGGCTGACCCTGGTGGTCCGCCCGGAGCCGCAGACGGCGGTCCAGTCCAGAGAAGGAGCCGGTTGATGGAGGCTGTGGCAGGGATTCTCATCGTCCTCGTGTTCTTCGGGCTGATCGCGCTCGGCACCTCGGTGCGGATCCTGCGCGAGTACGAGCGCGGGGTGATCTTCCGCCTCGGCCGCCTGATCGCCCAGAAGGGGCCGGGGCTGATCCTGCTGATCCCGCTCGTCGACCGGATGGTCAAGGTCGACCTGCGCACCGTCACCCTCAACATCCCGCCGCAGGAGGTGATCACCCGCGACAACGTCCCCTGCCGGGTCAACGCGGTCGCCTACTTCCGCGTCGTCGACTCCAACCGGGCCGTGGTCGAGGTCGAGAACTACCTGGTCGCGACCTCGCAGATCTCGCAGACGGCGCTGCGCTCGGTGCTCGGCAAGGCCGAGCTCGACCAGCTGCTGGCCGACCGCGAGCGCCTCAACGAAGAGCTGCAGAAGATCATCGACGAGTCAACCGAGCCCTGGGGCGTCAAGGTCACCGCGGTCGAGATCAAGGACGTCGAGATCCCCGAGCAGATGCAGCGGGCGATGGCGCGCCAGGCCGAGGCCGAGCGCGAGCGGCGGGCGAAGATCATCAACTCCGAGGGCGAGTTCCAGGCCGCCCAGAAGCTCACCGACGCCGCCGACATCATCAGCACCAACCCGGCCTCGCTGCAGCTGCGCTACCTGCAGACGCTGCTCGAAATCGGCTCCAACCAGAACACGACCGTCGTCTTCCCGCTGCCGATGGATGTGCTCGAGCCGTTCGTCGGCAAAGGTGCATCGGCGCGGGCGGCGGGCACCGAGCGAGCCGCTGGACCGACGGCCTCACCGCCGCCGCCTGAGCCCCCGGCGGACGATCCCGACGTCGGCGACCTTCCCCCCTCCCGGTCCTGAGCGCGCCGGAGATCCGCATCGACCAGCTGACCGGGCTGAGGACGATCCTCGCCCCGGGCCGGGCTGCGCGCCCGGACAGCTTCTCGCCCCGCTCGACCGAGCCGAAGGGCTCGGACAACTGCCCCTTCTGCGAGGGCCGCGAGGCCCGCACGCCGCCCGAGCTCTATGCGCTGCGGCCCGATGGCGGCGACCCGGACACGCCGGGCTGGACGACCCGCGTCGTCCCGAACCTCTACCCGGCGCTCGGCGGCCCCGACGGGCCGTCCCCGGATACCGGGGAGAATTCGGTTCACAAAGACGGGAGTCCCTCCGCCGACGCCGGTTCCTTCGCCAGCGCCGGCGACCCGCTGCTGGCGACCAGACGGGCGGGCGAACCGGACCTCTTCTCCTCGCGCCCGGCCGCGGGCTCCCACGAGGTGCTGATCAACTCGCCCAAGCATGTGACCGCGATGGCCGAGCTGGACGAGGAGCAGTTCGCCACCGCGGTCGCCACCTGGCGCGAGCGGATGCGCGTCCAGCCCGACGCCTCTTACCTGCAGCTGATCGTCAACGAGGGCGGTGGCGCCGGCGCCTCGCTCGAGCACGCCCACGCCCAGCTCTACGCGCTGCCGTTCGTGCCCGCCGCCGTCGCCCGCGAGCGCGAGCGGGTCGGCGCCTACGGCGAACGCACCGCCGGCGGCGGGCTGCTGAGCGACGTCCTCGTCGAGGAGGTGCGGCGCCGGGACCGTCTCGTCGCGATCGACGACGATGCGGCGCTGATCTGCCCCTGGGCATCGCGCTCGCCGTTCGAGCTCCGGGTAATCCCGCGCCGCGAAGCGCCCCGCTTCGAGGAGGACGAAGGCGGCGCGGGGATGATCCGCACAGCGATGCGTGCCCTCGCCGGGCTTTTCAACGGCCCCCCGGAGCTCAACCTCTGGGTCCGCACCGCCCCCCGCGGCGCCGAGCAGTTCCACTGGCACGTCGACATCGCCCCGCGACTGACGATCAAGGCCGGCTTCGAGCTCGGCACCGGCGTCGACATCAACGTCTACCCGCCCGAGCGGGCGGCGTCCGATCTGCGAGATTGCCTCTGATGCGACCGAGCGAGCGACCGATCCCGCGCTTTATCGCCGACACGACCCAGGAGGGGATCCCGCACGGCCGCTTCGCCGAGCGGCTGCGCGAGGAGTTCGCGAAGGCGGTCGCGGGGATCGGGGACCTACCGGCGGGCGCGGAGACGCCGGCCGAGGTCGACTGGTTCCCCGAGCGCGCCTGGGGTGGCCGGGTCTGGGTCCCCTGCTCGGCGAAGACCGAGAGCGAGGAGGGGCGCCTCGAGCTCTTCGGCCACGTCTCCTACCTGCAGCCGCCGGAGGGGGAGCCGCACGGCTTCGCGGCCAAGGCCGACTTCACCGACATCCTCGCCGAGGCCCACCCCCACTGGCGGATCGACCTCAACGACGACGTGATCGGCCGCTGGCGCGGGGAGAACGGGCGGGCCGGCGCGGTCACCCTCGTCTGGGGGCGCCCGCTCGTCCGCGGCGCCGTCGCCGCCACCGCCGTGCTCGAGACCGAGACCGTCGACCAAGAGCTGATCTCCCAGGGCCGCTTCACCCTGATCGCCCTCGACGCCCTCGAGGGCTACGGCGACGAGGTCTTCATGGAAGTGAAGCTCTGGAGCCGGCGCGCCGACGAGCTCGCCTCCGAGACCCTCTACGCCTGACCGAGCACCTCGATCGGCAAATCCACACCCGACCGGGCAAGCCGCGCATCGAAGGTGAGCAGCGGTTCGTCGAGCATCAGGGCCAGGGCTAGGTAGAGGCCGTCATAGAAGGAGAAGTTATGACGCAGGTGCCAGGCGACGTGCATCAGCGGTTCATGTTCCATGCGCTCGACCGGAAGATCGCCGGCTTCCCATAGAGCCCTTCCTGCCGCCTCTGCAGTGAGTTCTCCCAGGCGGACCTGCCGTCGCAGCGCCTGACCGATCTCCGCATCGATGAGGTGCGGCGCCCACAGCGTTTGTTCTTCAGCGTCCAGCCGCTCTTCGACCACCTCCGCATATGGCCCGTCGCGGAGGAGTTCAACAAGGACCGACGCATCAACAACAGCCATCAGTCCCCGCGAGATTCACGGATGATTTCGACAAGTTTCTGCGTGCTCAGAGTTGACCCCGCACTGCGTCCTTTACTCCTCGCGCCGATCTCCCGAATCGTCGATTTGCGGCTTTTCCGGCTGAGCTCCTTCTTGATGTAATCGGACATGCTCATCCCGGCGAGCGCCGCCCGCTTCTTCAGGTCCCGGTGCAGCTCGTCGGGCACGTTCCTGATCTGGATCATTTTGGACATGTGCACCACATTAGACCGTGCGGAGGACATGTCGACAGCCTCTAGCGTTCTCATTCAAGCGATCGTGCCGGGCCACGACGCACGCGTGGCGCGCACAATGAGCCAATTCACGCACGGCTTCCGCATCTAAGCGACAATTCGACCCCGGCCCCGATAGCTCAGATGGATAGAGCGATCCCCTCCTAAGGGATAGGCCGCTGGTTCGAATCCAGCTCGGGGCACTCTCAAGGCCACTTCTAGAGCCAAATTCATACGGCGGTCCGGCCCGAATCCGTTTGCTTCCCGGCCTGACCCACTCAGGTTGGCCCGACCCACCATGGTGCAGATCGCCCCCACGAGGCGGGCCGTCGCGGAAAATGATGGTGATAGAGCGCCCCCTTTCGAGGGGGTAGACCTACCCAGGAGGCAGGGCCACTGGAAAACCAGGGCTGCGACTCTTGTCCCAGCATGGTTGCCGCCAGATCCCAGCGAGCAGTGGACCCCGAGTTGGGCTCTGGCCAAAACCGTCTCCCCAAATTCTGTACTCAGAAAGCGACGCTGTACTCAAACGCCTTAGGCTCTGCGGCGCGCAGGGCGCTTCCTTCGGCCTGAGCCAGCTGATGAGACTCCACAAGCCGATCACCTTTCAGCAAACGTCGTTTCGAGAGAAATCGCTGCAAGCAGACCCCGACCCAACTGTCAGGAACGCTTTGGTTCCCTTGCACGAAGAACGCGCGTTCTTCTTCACCGGTGCAGGCTCAAGCGCGGGACGGCCGACTGAGCTTCCGACGGGGCCCCAACTGGCCGCCAAGCTAGTCGAATGGGCAAACGAATCGGGGGCGAAAGATGCAGTAGAAGGGGTGGACGATCCAAACGACCTGGGGCAGGTCTGCACAGCACTTGAAGTGGCGCTCGACCGAGATGCCGTGGTCCGCCATATTCGTAGAGCCATTGCTTGGCGCGACTCAGAGATCAACCTCTGCCACATGGTGATCGCTCTGCTTTACGCGGAGGGGGTGCTGCAGATCAGCTTCACGGCTAATTGGGATCCAAAGGTCGAGGACGCCCTTGATCTGGTCGTTTGCGCCAAACGACCACGGATCGCCCGCGATGCGGCAACGATGGGGGAGGTCGGCACGGACCCGTGCCTCGTGCACCTGCATGGCTATTACGACGACCCGTCGTCGCTAGTTATGACCGACGCCGACCTCGCCAAACCCGCCGCAATCAAATGGACCGACCCCATGCTCAAGTCAGCGCTTGCCGCACAAGACCCGATCTTCGTCGGGTTTGCCGCAGAGCCAGAGTATGTGATCCGCTCTTTGACGGAAATGCGGTCCGCGATGCAGCGAGCGCCGGCATCGGTTATCGCTCTCGAGAGTCTCAGTGACTTCTGTGCGAAGTCCGTCGCCTTGGCGGAGGCGCTGAAGCTCGCCGAGGATGAGGACCGTTACGTATCGGGAGACGCGCTCGAGGTGATGGGCGAGCTGCTTCGCTGCTGCTACCGGAAGCTACTTGATCAGGTCCTCAGCGAAGCCGAGAAAATGGCACAAGTCGGAAGCGGCGCGGGAAGAGTTTTGTCCGATACCGGAGTTGAGCGCGTTCGCGAAGCACTACGAGACCTGACGCTCGAACGGTTGCTGGCTCTGCTTTGGGCGACCACCGCCAAGGCAGCCGAGCACGGCAGCGCACCACAGGCCACCCTGCTCTGTCTTCAGACAGCCCTCGCGGAGACGCTGGCGGTGCTGATGGTGCTCTCCTCATGTCAGGATGCAGCCCAGCTGAGCGTTACCGATGGGGGTTTTCGGATCGGGCGGGAGAACGGCTCGAGCATTGATCTTTGGCCAGCGATTCCCACTGAGCACCTGAACCCCACCGACGCCGTGACTCGCGCCCTTCGCCACGGTGATCGCTTCAGCGGGCCGGCCGACTCGGATGTCCCGCTGGTGGTCATCTGCGCGGGGACGAGCGGAGTCTTACCCGGGAGGGGCAAGGTCTCTCTAACCGGTGCAGGCGCGCCGGAGAAGGTGGCCCGCGCCCGTCGGGAGCCTGCGGCTGCGATCAATCTGAGCGCGATCGATGGCCGCTTTGACGGCTCAGGTGAGGATGACACCCTTGCCCGAGGGTTGGGATTATGAGTGAGTCGGTCCATAGGCTGCACGCCGCACTGCAGGCGGTCGACTACCGCGTTGGCGAGATCGAGGACGAACGCTCCTTCCTCGCCGAGAGTCCGGAGCGTGCCGTCTGGAGCATCGTCTTCGAGACTCCGCAAGAGCTGCTCGGGTCCTGGCAAGACGCGCAGGCGCAGGCGATACATCGAACCCAAGCCCTCAACCCTGAGAAGTCATGGGAGCTCTACCTCCTGCTCGGCACTGAGCTTGAGCCCAGCGAGGAGGAAGAAGCCGCGCTCGACGCGGTCCGTCGCGATACCTCTTATGCACGCAAGGTACTTGTGCTCGGTCTCGACGCGGTTACGACCAACATCGATTCCTACCTGGCGCCGCTAATTCCACTTGAGGTCCAGTCAGCAGTCGAAGAGCGTGACGCCCTCTCCGAGTTGGAGAAGCTTGTGAATACGGCGGGCAGCGAATCCGAGCGTGCAGTCTTGGCCGCCTACATGGAAAATCGACCGCTGTTCGATCAACTCTGATGCGGATCGAGGAAGTCGCCGTCGCCAACTTCCGCGGCTTCTGCGAGGAGCGTCGTATCTCGATGCCGGCTGATGTGGTCATCGTCCGTGGGCCCAATGGCTCCGGCAAGACGAGCTTCCTTGATGCAATTCAGTGGCTTCTGCTTGGTGACGTGCAACGCCTTCGGCTCGGCGCGTTGAAACCCGCCGAGGATTACCTCAGCAACCGCTACGCGAGCGGCCCGCCATTCGTCGAAGCGAACCTACTCGGCACCTCGGGAGAGGCTGTTCGCGTCACCCGCCGCGGAGTCGGCAAGTCGATGCAGGTGCAGGTCAACGTCGGCGATGAGCCGCCGCGGATTGGGGATGAGGCCCAAAGATGGTTGAACACGACGATGGGTTCCGGCCCGTACGACCAAGGTCCGATTGACTTCCTGCGTCGTTACCTCCTTCAGCAGGATGACATGCGCGAGTTCCTCGGCGCCGACACGAAGGAGCGCTACAAGTTCATCGCAACGCTCAGCGGCATGGAGCGTCTGACCAATCTCGAAGGCCAACTGCGAGATGAGCTAAACGCGGCCCGCAAAAGGGTAAGAGAATTGAAGGACGATGCTACGAAGGTCGCCGTAGAGGTTGAGGTAGTGCGCGGGTCTGTCGCCCGAGCCCGCGAGATTGCCGTCAGCCATGACGAGGCCCCGAGCTCGACGGAGACCGAAGCACGAGCCCGTGAGCTGCTCGGTGATCGGGTTGACGACGCCCTGGCATCCTCGCGGGAACGTTCGGCCGCAATCGGCGCGGCCGTAGAACGAATTGACGAATTGCGCCGCCGGGAGTCAAGCGCCCGAGCTGAGCTTCGCGATCATGGATCCGATGGGACCGGAAAGGTCGCCGAGATCGAAAACGAGATATTGAAGGCGAAGGCCGCCGATGAGAGCTTGACGAGGGAACTGGGTGCACTCGAAGCTGCACTAGCCGACGCCCGTGCCGCCGCTGACAAGGCTCAGCAGCTGGCTGCACTCGCTCTTGAGCAAATCGACGGTCCCTGTCCCGTTTGCCTGCAGGAACACAATGTGGAGCAAACTCGTGCCCACCTGCAGCAGCAGCTCGAGGGGTCGCCGGGGCTAGCCGATCTGACGGAGGTGGTGGAGCGAAAGCACGCCGAACGCGGTGAGCTGGAGAGAAGGTTGGCGGGGCTCGACGCCGATATAGATGCCCTTCGAGGAAGAGCTGAGCGACGGCGCCAGGTCGAGGACTTAATCGCGGAACTTGTTCAACGAATCCTTGACGAGCAACACTCACTTGCTTCCCTGCTGCCGCCTGACACTCAGGCCAAGGGTGACCTGCTGGGTGCCGCAGATAAAGCTCAGCGAGAGCTGAAACAGCTTGCGGTAAACCTCCAGCATGCGGCCGAGGCCGAGGCACGCTCACGGCAAGCCCGCAAACGGGTCGAGGTGGTTGAACAACAGCGGGTGACCAGCGATGAACGGCGCCAGCGGTTGGCCGCTGCTCTATCGGAGGCGGAAGCCAAGGCCGAGCGAGCCAAAGAGGCGCGCAGTGCCATCGGGCTTAAGATCACCGAGGTGATGAGGGAGGTCTCGAACTCGTCAACTGGGTTAATTAACGCGATCTATAGCCGTCTCGACATCCACCCGACGTTCCGCGAATTCGGCTTTCGCACGGAGCGTTACAACGAGGTCGGACACTTGCGTCCGTGGGTGTATGACCCCCGCCGCAAGAAAGAGGGCAACGCACTCCACGTATTGAGTGCTGCGCAGCTCAACTCACTAGCAATATGCCTCTTTCTCGCGCTCAACCTTGAGCGCGACTCTGAACTGCGCACTGCAATCCTGGACGATCCCGTGCAGAGCCTCGATGACGTCAATCTCTTGAGCCTCGCAGATGTACTTCGGACGGTGAGAAACCGGCGACAAGTCATCGTCTCCACGCATGATGAAGTCTTGGCAGAGCTTCTGATCCGCAAGCTGCGGCCGTTGGGGACGGAGAACGCAACTGCCGTTGTAACGATCAACAAGTGGGGCGAAAACGGGCCACAGGTCACCTCCGAGATGCGTGATGCCACCGAACTTGAGCCCGAGTTCCAGTTGCTCGTCAATACACCCTGATCGGAGTTGAACTAGGTCTCTGGGGCCTGAGTCCACACTTCAAAGTCGACATCGATGACGGCTGACTGCGGGAGCAACCGGTCGATGAACACGGCTAGGACTTTGCCCTCCCCCGCAGCCGACGGCGCGAGGATCGCCTCTCGACCAAGGTATTGAGCCGCCTCCCCTATTGCTTGGGTGGCAGTCAGGTCATCCGAGCCAAGATCAACGTCGGCAAGTTCGGATGGGAAAACGTCGGGACCGGTCAGATCAACAACGGCCTGAAGTTCCACGGCGAGCCGATAGATGCGCCGTGGTAGGAACTGGCTCGGGTGGAGACCTTGCCGAGTTGCCATCCGCCGGAACTCCGCCTCAACCGTCGCCTGTCGATCCGCGAGGTACAGCGTCGCGAAGCTCTGTGGCGGGTTCCAGCGCCCGCCCTGAGAGCGGGCGCCGGCACCGGAGAGCGGATGCCGCCCGACTGCCACATGCCGAAACAAGTGGCCTGCATAGGGGACCGGCTCAAGCCGGTCGATCGCATCGACCAGATGTGATGAGGGCATCTGCGCTAGACGAAGACGCCCTCGGCCAAGGCGTCAATCGCGCCGAGGACCCGGCGGTACTCCCCGTCACGCAGGAGATCGACCGGCTTGTAGTGGTCGAGCATCTGGTTGGGGGAGAAAAGCCAATCGTGGGCGGCTTGTGGCTGTAAGACGCCTGATAGCTGCTCGAGCACGGCCAAGAGCTCGAGAACACGCTCGCGCGAATCTGGCCGCGGAGCGGTCTGTCGGTGCATCCACCGAGCGACCGTGCGGGGGTTGGTGTCGAGAACCCGGGCAAGATCGGCCTGGTCGAGCTCCACTTGCTCACTTGCCAGCTCCAATCGGCTGGCTAGATCCGTCGCCACCTTCGCCTCCTTTTTGTCGTCTACTACGTCGTCTAGTTTGTCAGATCAGTGACGCAGACGTTAGAAGCCCCGCCGGACTTCCTCAGCGAGCCCACCTTCCTGCCGCGAGTTTCGCAGCACGACGGTCGCGCGATCGAGGAAGCGCTGGCAGCCACTCTCTTCGACAGCGGTGTGCGCCTGCGCGGCGCCATCGTCGAGGCGACCTATGCCGCGTCGGATCCCCCGCTCCTCAAGCGCCTGCGCGAGGACGGAGTGCCCCGTCTTTTAGAACCGCAGAGCCAGCGATTCACGACCAAGCGATTCCTGGAAGTCGAGCAACTCAAGTCGTTGCCATATGCACCGTCCGCGCCTATCACCGCCGACAACTTCGATCCGGAGATGGCAAGGTCGCTGGCGATGGGTGCCTTGCTGTTCGAGCAACGGCAGCGCTGCGATCACTATCTCTCTGCCGCCCTCCCCTATTACGACCACGACTTCCTGAAATGGGTGTCCCATAACGACCGGCTGCTCGAGGAGACCTCCGCGGCCAACGGCGGCGCGGAAATCGACCGCCGGCCACTCATCGCGTCGGTACTCCCAGGCCGCCAAGCGCTGATGAAGCCCGAGTTCGTTGTCAACCGCCTGCTCGACTACCCGATCGCCGGCGCCTACGTCCAGCCACTGCTATTCGATCCGGTTCGCGCCGGCCCCGAGAAGCTGCGGCTCTACGTCGAGTTCCTGCTCGCGCTCGCTGGCGAGGGCATCCCGGTGATGGCGAGTCGGGTCGGTGCCTTCGGGTTCGTTCTGCAGGCGCTCGGGATCAACGCCTTCGACTCTGGCCTTGCCCAGGCCGAGGCGAGCAACCTCGCTCAGCTGAACCGACCGCTCACCGAGAGAGAGCGAGAGCGGCGCCGCGAAGGTAGGGGCGGTGGCCCCGACAAGCGGATCTACCTGGAGCCCGTGAAGACGACGATGAAAGGCGCCCACGCGGATGCGATCTTCGAGCGGCCGGGCCTGCGCTACCGGTTCGTCTGCAACTACAGCTGCTGTCAGTACCGCGGCTATGAGGATCTGCCGGCTCGCCGACGGCAGCATTTCCTTTGCACCCGAGAGGCGGAGGTGTCGGAAGTGAGGATGCGCGCCACCACCGGGCTTCGCCTCGACTTTGTGCGGGAGCAACTTCGTGACGCCCAGGAGACTGGACGGGTGGTTCGGCGGGCGCTGTTCGATCTCGGCGCTGCCGCTCCCACCTTCGAGCATCTCGATCGATGGATCTCACTGCTCGCTCAGGAGCAAGTGAACAGGGCATCGCGCACTGAGTTCTGACTTCTCCAGCAACGATTCACGGGCAGGAACCCCATCTTGCCGCCTTTCGCCGCCGCCACCCGATCGCTAAGAGCAGGTGCGAGAACGCTGCGGGTCGGGCCACAGGTCGGGCCAAAATTGACCCCTCGCGTCTCAACTTGTCCGCTCAAGTTCCCTCGGGACATCCCATTCCAGAGCCATTTGGCGATTTCAAGCCAAGTTTAGGCTTGACAAATCTCCCCTCCTAAGGGATAGGCCGCTGGTTCGAATCCAGCTCGGGGCACTGCCGGGTTGCAGGCTCTCGCCCAGGGGGGTGCAACTTTTGACCTCCCGCGTTGCTTGTATCGAGAGTGCAGATCGTGAACCGGCCCCTCCGCTCGACTTTGCTCCGGGGAGCCCCGCCGGTGCTCGGCCTCGTCGGGCTGCTCGGCCTCCTGGCCGCGCCGGCGCCTGCCGCCGGGAGGCGGGTCGTGCGCTTCGACGGGCGGGCGGTCGAGGTGCCAGCGGGCTGGCCGGTCTACCGGCTGGACCGGCATCCGCGGATCTGCGTGCGGCTTGACCGTCGGGCGGTCTATCTGGGGACCCCGTCGCCGCGGCAGAACTGCCCGGCTGAGGCGATCGGGCGCCGCAGGGCGATCCTGGTCGAACCGCGCAGGCAGGATGCGCGCCGCTCGCTCCTACCTCTGGCGCAGAGCAGCGCCGCGACCCGGGCCCGCTCGGGCTCCGTCTTCACCGGCCTCGGATTCGACGCCTGCAGCGCTCCCTCGGCGCGCTCGATGAACGCCTGGAAGGAATCGCCCTACCGCGCCGTCGGCGTCTACATCGGCGGCGTCAACAGCGCCTGCTCGCAGCCGAACCTGACCGCCGATTGGGTGGCCGCACAGACGGCCGCGGGCTGGCACCTGATCCCGACCTACGTCGGCCTGCAGGCGCCGACCAGCGCCTGCTCGAGCTGCGCCAAGCTCAGCTCCAGCCAGGCGACGGCGCAGGGAGCCGCTGCCGCGGTCGAAGCGGTCGAAGCGGCGAGCGAACTGGCGATGAGGCCAGGTAGCCCGATCTACTTCGACATGGAGTCCTACAGCCGCACCTCCTCGGCGAGCGCCGCGACGCTCGCCTTCCTCGCGGCGTGGACGAGCAAGCTGCATGCGCTCGGCTATGTCTCCGGCGTCTACAGCTCGAGCTCCTCGGGGATCACCGACCTCGGCGCCCAGGTCGGCAGCGGCTACGAACTGCCCGATCACCTCTGGATCGCCAACTGGAACGGCTCGACCAGCACTTCGGACCCGGTCGTCCCCAGCACCGCCTGGACCCCGCACAAGCGCATCCACCAGTACGAGGGCGGCCACAACGAGACCTACGGCGGGGTGACGATCAACATCGACAACGACTCGGTCGACGGGGCGACGGTCGGCGAAGTGACGCTGCCGCCGACCCCGGAAGACAACCCCGTCGGCGCCCTCGAACTCGCCGCGTCCGCGCCCGGGCAGGTGCGGGTCCGCGGCTGGGCCCTCGACGGCAACGCCCCGACCGAACCGTTGTCGATCCGCCTCGTAGTCGGCGGCCGCGAAGGAGAACCGGGGGTCACCTCCTACGAACTCGGCCCGGTCGCAAACCTCTCGCGCCGCGACGTCCGCCTGAAGTACCCGGAAGCCGGCGGCCGCCACGGCTTCGACCTCGAGCTGCCGGTGGTGAAGTCCGGGCGGCAGCGGGTCTGCGTCTACGCGCTCGACATCGAACCCGGCGAAGACAGCCTGCTCGGCTGCAAAGGGGTGACGATCCCCGTCCCGATCCAGCTCTCCGACCTGACGGCCGGGCGCAACCGGGTGCAGCTGCAGCTCACCTGCCTCTGGCCGGCCGGGAGCGAATGCCCGGGCCGGATCGCCCTGCACGCCCGCTTCCGGGTCCCGGTTGCCCACCGCGGGCGCGGCCCGCGGACGCGGGCGGTGAGCCGGGTGATCGGCCGTGCCTCCTTCCGCGTCGGCGGCGGCGCGGCGCAGGCCTACCGCATACCGCTGACCGCCGGCGGCCGCAAGCTGCTGCGGCTGCGGGCGCGGCTGAAGACCCAGGTGATCGTCGCCGTCCCCGGCGGCCGCCGCGTCGGCGTCGTCGAACTGCGCGGCTAACCCTCGCCGAGCGCCTCGCGCAGGCTCGCCAGCTCTCCTCGCAGCGACTCCAGCTCACGTTCGATCCGGTCGAGGCGGTCCTCGGTGGAAACCCCGACAGAGGCCTCCGCCGCCCGCGTCGGCGCCTGCTCTGGGCGATCGTCCTCCGCCGCCGCAGCGGCCTCCAGGTCATCGTCTCCGCCGCTCAGCACCTGCTCGTAGCGGTCCTCCTTCTGCCCCGAACGCCGCGGATGACGGATGACGTACTCGCGCTCGACCAGCCGCTCCAAGGTCTCCTGCACCGCGGGCAGGCCCTCGAACCGATGCAGGCGCTCGCTGCGCCCCTTCAGCTCACCCGGCGTCTGCGGCCCGCGCAGAATCAGCCCCGCGAGCAGCGCCAGCTCTCCGTCGTCGACCCCCAGCGCCTCCGGCAGCAGGTGGCGGTACTTGCGGGCGCGGCTGCCTGCGCCGCTGGCGAGGCGGGTCCAGCCCCGCAGGGCCAAACGCCGCAGCGCCTCCACCACCGTCGCCTCGTCGTAGGAGACGACGGGGTCGCGGTTGGTCGACTGGTTGCAAGCCAGCCGCAGGCCGTTGAGCGAGAGCGGATAGGCGTCCGGCGTCGTCCGCTGCTTCTCGACCAGGCAGGCGACCACCCGAAGCTCGACCGCGTCCGGCTCCATTCAGCCCCTGTCGGGCCGATCCGGATAAATCTCGTCGATCGTCACCAGCGCCCGGTAAGGAGCTTCGGCCACCGCTTCGATCCGCTCCCGCCCGCCAGCAAGCCGGTCGACGACGCCGACGACGCCGACGACGTGGAGTCCCTCATACAGAATCCGCTCGATCGCCTCCGCGGTCGACCCGCCGGTGGTCACCGTGTCCTCGACGACGAGACACGGGATTCCCGCTCCGACGGGACCCTCGACCCAACGCTGCAGCCCGTGCTCCTTGCGCTGGCTGCGGACGAAAAAGGCGAGAAGATCCTCTCCGCCCGGGACCGCGATCGCGGCACAAGCGGGGGGAATCGCCGCAGTGGCCGGACCGCCCACCGCCTCGGCTCCCAGCGCATGGGCCTCTGCCGCAATCAGCTCCCCGGCCGCCCGGAAACCCGCCGGGCGCATCAAGGTCCGCCGCGCATCGACGTAGTACTGCGCGATCGCCCCGCTGGCCAAGGTCACTTCACCGATGCTCAGGGAATGAGCGCGCAGCTCCGCGACCAGCGTCTGCTTGACGTGGGCGAGGTCGGTCACCGAGCGCATCCTAAGCGTGAGCAGCGGACGGGGGTGTCCCTCTCCAGACACTCAACCACGAGCCATTGGCGAGTGGTGTCTGGAGAGGGACACCCCCGCCCGCCCACAACTCAGAAAACGAAGATGCTCTCGCCGTAGTGAAGCTGTTCGTAGATCCGCGGCTGGTCGGCGATGAAGGTGCGGACACAGCCGTGGCTGGCGGCGTAGTTGGGGACTTCGGCGTAGCCGTGGACCGCGTAGCCGTTGTGCCAGTAGAACGAGTAGTACATCCCCTCGGAGTTGTAGCCCGGTTCCTGGCGGTAGAAGTGGTAGTGGCCGGTGATCGTCGGGGTCGAGGGCTTGCCGGTCGATACCGGGTAGATCGCGAACGGCTTGCCCTTCTTGATCAGGACCAGGACCTGCTTGCCGAGCGGGACCTCGGCGTGTTCGCCGGCGTTCGGGTACTTGGGCTGGTAGCCGCCCTTGCCGCCGAAGACCTTCTTCACCAGCCCGGCGCCGGCCTTCTGGCTGCGGTTCATCTCGTTGACCTTGCGGTAGGCGAGGACCTCGCGGCCGAGGCGGCCGTTGAAGCACTTGCCGCCGCCGGCGACGTAGCCCATCTTCGCCAGCGCCTTCTTGAAGCCGCCGACGACCGGGCCGCATTCACCCGGGTGCAGCGAGGGGAAGCTGACCTTCCAGCTCTTGCGGACGGTGCTGTCGCCGCCGAGCGCCGCGTTCGCCTTGTGCTTGGCGGCGACCGCGTACTTGCCGTCTTCCCTGACCACCACGCTTGATTCGAAGGTCCCGGTTTCGCCGCTGCCCTTGCTGACCGCGACCTGGCGGCTGAGCAGCCGTTGGCCGTCGAGGTAGAAGGTGACTTCGACCTTCTGCCCGGGGACGTAGGGCGAGAGGGTCCCGCGCACCGGCACCGTGTCGTAGATGCCGGCGCGGCCGCCGTGCAGGCCGCCGACGTCGATCTTCACCGTCGCCGCCGGAACCGGCGGCGGTTTCGGCTGGGGCTTCGGCGCGGCCGCCGCGGCAGCAGGCAGCGCCATGGCGGTAGCGAGGACGAGCAGGGACGAGAGGCGCTTCACGAGGCGGGAACTTTACTGCCCGAGCAGGGCGACAGAGTTGTTCAGCATGTGCAGCAGGATCCCCGGCACGATCGAGCCGGTCTTCTCGTAGAGCAGGCAGAGGAGGAAGCCGAAGACGATCAGCGGCGGCACCGCGGTGACTCCGGTCAGGGCGTGCAGCCCGCCGAAGATGAGGCCGGCGATCAGCGCCGCGGGGAGCCTCGGCAGCCGCTCGCGCAGGCCGCCGAAGAGCATGCCGCGAAAGCAGGTCTCCTCGCTGATCGGCGCCAGGATCACGATCAGCAGGACCCGCACCGGGACCGCCCCGAACCCTTCGGCGATGTCCTTCTGCTTCGGTTCGACGATCAGCAGCGAGTAGAGCGTGGCGAAGAGGAGGTAGACGACGATCGCCGCCGCCATCCAGCCGAAGGCCGAGGGGCGGAACGGCCGCCAGCCGAGCCGCCGCAGGATCTCCCCCATCCCTTTCGCCCCCTGCTGGGCGGCGATCGCCATCGGCACCATCAGGAAGCCGAGCGCGGTCGCCAGCTGGGTGCCGACGTTGCCGAAGGTGGTGAGGCCGCCGCCCGGCTTGTGGCCGGCGATCGCCGCCGGGACCCCGAGCACGATTCCGGTCCCGAGCGCGAGGACGACTCCGATCAGCGCGGTGCCGGCGCCCCAGTTGGCGTAGGGAAACTGCGCCGGGCGCGGCTCGGCGACGGGCGCGGAGGTTAAGTTGGCCTCCATGTCGCCCGCAGTCTCACAGGTCTCGCGCACGACCCGGACGCGGCTGCGGATCCTCCGTCGCCTCGCCTTCGTCGTCGTCTTCCTGATCGTCGCGATGCTGGTGCTGAGTCAGTTCACCGAGCTGAAGCGGCTGGCGACCGGGGTCCTCGCCTCGACCGCGCTGGTCGTCGCCGTCGTCGGCTTCGCCGCCCAGCGCACCCTCGCCAACATGATCGCCGGGATCCAGATCGCCGTCTCGCAGCCGATCCGGATCGGCGACCGGGTCGAGTTCGACGAATGCAAGGGCCGGGTCGTCGACATCACCCTCTCCTACACCTACCTCGACCCCGGCGACGGCAGCTCGATCGTGATCCCCAACCAGCTCCTGGTCGAAGGCGCCGTCCACAACCTCTCGACCGCAGACACGATCGAAGAGAAACCGGCCTGAGCGCGCGGGCGCGCGAAGTACCCTCTGCTCGATGACGCAGCGCAACCGGCGACGCCGGCGTCCGCACGGGGGGATCGGGGCGAAGCTCCTGCTGGTCTTCGGCAGCATCCTCGTCCTGCTCGGGATCGGCGCTATCGCCGTCACCTCCTGGGTGCTCGACGTCGCCGCCGAGGCGCCCTCGCTCGCCTCCTGCAAGCGGATCGCCAAGGGCGGCAACACGGCCCTCTACGCCGCCGACGGGACCAAGCTCGGCCTCGTCCGCTCGCCGGTGGCGCGGCAGCTGGTCTCAATCGAGCGGGTGCCGAAGAGCCTGCAGCTGGCGACGGTGGCGATCGAGGACCAGCGCTTCTACCAACACGGCGGCGTCGACTACGAGGGCATCCTGCGGGCGGCGGTCAAGGACCTCGAAGCCGGCGAACCGGTCGAGGGCGGCTCAACGATCACCCAGCAGCTGGTCCGCAACCTCTGCATCCGCAAGCCGCAGCGCAACCTCGAACGCAAGATCGTCGAGGCGAAGCTGGCGGTCGAGTACTCCGAACGCCACAGCCGCAGGGAAATCCTCGGCTCCTACCTCAACGTCGCCGCCTACGGGACGATCGAAGGCAGCACCGCGGTCGGCGTCGGCGCCGCCTCGGAGTTCTTCTTCTCGAAGCCGGTCTGGAAGCTGAAGCTGCCGGAAGCGGCGCTGCTGGCGGGGTTGCCGCAGGCGCCGTCGGATTACAACCCGCTGCTCAACCCCGCGGCCGCGAAAGCGCGGCGCAACCAGGTGCTGGGGCAGATGCGCAAGCTCGGCTACATCAGCGACGCGCGAGCGCGGCAGGCGAAGGCGAGCGGGCTGCGGGTCGATCCCTCCAGCGGCTACTTCGGCCATCGCGAGCCCTACTTCTTCGACTACGTCGAAAACAAGCTGATCGAAAAGTACGGCGCCGAGACGGTGCGGCGCGGGGGGTTGCGGGTGCAGACGACGATCGACCCGCAGTTGCAGCAGGTGGGGTTGGAAGCAATGCGCTCGACCCTCCCCTACTCAACCGACCCCTCTTCGGCACTGGTCTCGATCGACCCCCGCAACGGCCACATCCGGGCGATGGTCAACAGCTCCTACTACGACCAGAGCCAGTTCAACCTCGCCGCTCAGGGGCACCGGCAGCCCGGCTCGACCTTCAAGACCTTCGTGCTGACGACGGCGATCAAGCAGGGGATCGACCCCTACTCGACCTACTACACCTCGAAACCGCTCGACCTCTTTCTGCCGAAGTGGGGCCACTGGACCGTCCACACCGCCGACGAAGGCTATTTAGGGACGGTCAACCTCAAGGAAGCGACGGTCGCCTCCGACAACACCGTCTTCGCCCAGCTCGACCTCGACGTCGGGCCGGCCGCGGTTGCGGCGACGGCGCACTCGATGGGGATCACCTCGCCACTGGACGGGATCCCGGCCGAGGGGATCGGCGGCCTGCGGGTCGGCGTCTCGCCGCTGGAGATGGCCGACGCCTACGCGACCCTGGCCTCCGGCGGCGTCCGCCACGATCCGGTCGCTGTCACCAAGGTCGTCTTCCCGAGCGGCAAAGTCGACCACCCCGAAGGGGCCGACCCGCAGCAGCGAGTTTCCAAACCCGTCGCCTACCAGGTAACCCGCCTGCTGCACGACAACATCGTCGAAGGCACCGGCACCGCCGCCTACACCGGCTGCGCCGGACAGGCCGGCAAGACCGGGACGACCGACGAATACACCGACGCCTGGTTCGCGGGCTACCAGCCGAACCTGGCAACGGTGGTCTGGGTCGGCTATCCGGAATCGAACGAGATCTCGATGTCAAGCGTGCACGGGATCATCGTCTTCGGCGGCACCTTCCCGGCCGAAATCTGGCACTCCCTCTACAGCGGTGGTGGCATCCCCTGCGAGGAATTCACCGAACCGAAACAGCAGATCAGCTGGGCTCCGTTCTACGGGCGCTACGCCCGCTCGAGCCCGCGCGACAGCGGGACCCTGACGGGCGGGGGCAAGGGCGGGGGCGGCGAACCGCCGCCGGGATCGGCCGCGGTCGGCGGCTATAACCCCAACGCCTACGCGCCGGGAGCTGGGCAGGAACCGATGCCGCTGCCGCCTCCACCGCCGCAGAGCGGGGTCGGCAGCGGCGAATCCGCCAATAGGTAGCCGGGGTAGCCACGATCGATCCCGGGCTCGGCTATGGCCTGATGTGGGCCGGCTTCGCCGCCTACCTCGGGGTGCTGTGGAGGGCGCCGCGGCTGGGGAAGCGGGTCGTCTGGGGGCTGATCCTGGCCTTGGTCGCCGCCTTCGCCCTCGCGCCGGTGATCCTCTCCCACGACGTCTACAGCTACGTCGATTACGCCCGGCTCGGGGTCCGCCACGGGCTCGACCCCTACGTCCATCCGCCGCTCGCAGCACCCGGCGACCCGGCCTACGCCGACGTCACCTGGACCGAAGCGGCGAGCGCCTACGGCCCGCTCTTCACCCTCCTCACCTACCCGCTTGCCTGGCTGCCGGTCGGCATCGCCGTCGCCGCGCTGAAGGCGATCGCCGCCCTCTCCGTCCTCGCGATCGCGGCCCTGACCGCGCGGATCGCCGCCTGGCGCGGCAGCGATCCCCTCCGCGCCGCCGCCTTCGTCGCCCTCAACCCCCTCGTCCTCGTCCACGTTGTCGGCGGCGCCCACAACGACTCCCTGACGATGCTCCTGGCAATGCTCGCCGTGGCGGCGATCCTCAGCGCCCGCGAGCTCGCCGGGGGCGTGGCGCTCCTAGCCGCCATAGCCACGAAGCTCTCCGCCGCCGTCCTGGCCCCATTCGCCCTGGTCGGAGCCGCCACCGCCCCGCCGACGGGACGAAAACCGCTTACATGGACTGGTTTTCGTCCCGTCGGCGGGCTGTTCGCGGGGGCGCTTGGGGCGGCCCTGGCGGTGGGGGTTGCCGCTTACGCCGCCTTCAGCTGGGCCTGGCTCGGCGGCTTCGGCCTCGCCGGCGAGAACCAGAGCCGGACGAGCCACCTGAGCATCCCGACCACGGTCGCCCGCATCGCTAGCCTCGACGGTGGCGGCGTCCGCCTCGCGGCCGCCGTCCTCTACGCCGCGCTGGTCATCTACCTGCTGATCTGGACCGCCCGCGGCAACGACTGGATCCGAGCCGCCGCCTGGGCCACCTTCGCCCTCCTCCTGGCCAGCGCCTGGCTACTCCCCTGGTACCTACTCTGGCCCCTCCCCCTGGCAGCCATCTCCCGCGACCGAACCGTGCAACTCCTAACGCTCGCCCTCACTGCCTACCAACTAGGAGCCCGCATCCCCCTCTGAAGAATCAGAGAAGGGGACATCCCTCGAACGGGCGGATACTCAAAAAGCCGGCCTAATTAGGCCGGCTTTTGTCCGAGCGAGGGATGTCCCCTTCTCTCCCCCTAAGTAGAAAGAGGATCCGGTTCCTCACCCACCGCCGCTTCCTCCTCCTCAGACGGATGCAGGATCCCCGTGTGGATGCTCCATTTCTCCCGCCGCCCGAGCGCCGTCACCAGCCCGACGTAGATGAGTTCCCCGATCGTCATCACGCCGCGCACGGCGATCGCGATCAGCGAGCCGAGGGCGAAGCTCTTGCTCGGCAGCGCCGCCTTGACCGCCCAGGCAAAGGCGGCGTCCCTGACCCCGAGGCCCGCCGGGGCGACCAGCGTCACCAGCGCCGCGAAGTAGCCGATCGCCTGCGCCGAGCCGACCAGCAGCAGGTCGCTGAAGGGGATGTGGGTGACCGAGCGGGCGACGCAGTAGATCCCGACCGCGACGACGACCCAGTTGAGCGAGTAAAAGACGATCAGCGCCAGCACCCCGCGCAGCGAGATCACCTCCGGCAGCGGCTCGCGGCCGAGCGCCCGCAGCGCCTTGCTCGAGAGCGGTCCGAAGACCTTCGGGTGCAGGACGACGATCGCCAGGGCGATCAGCAGCAGCACGCCCCAGCGCCAGATGTCCCCCTGCAGGTCCGGGTGCTTGATGATGAAGTAGGCGGCGACGACGATCGCCGAGGTGGCGGAGATCGCCTGTTCGTAGACGATGCTGGCGATCGTGATCCGGCGGGGCACGCCGGCTTTTTCCGACAGCAACACCCGACCAAGCACGTAAAGGACGCTGCCCGGTACGTAGCGGGCGAGCAGCGGCTGGCCCCAGGCGACCTGGGCCCGGCCGAACCCGAGCGGGTAGCCGAGGTAGCGCAGCGTCAGGTCCCAGCCGAGGGCGCTGATCGCGAAATAGATCGGCAGGATCACGATCCCCGGGATCAGCCAGACGACGTGGAAGTGGACGCCTTCGCTCTTGATCTCCGACCACTGGTCGATGACGGTGAGGACGAGGAAGCCGAAGATCAGCGCCGCGAGGCCGATCTGCAGGGCGAGCCGGACTTTGCGGCTGCGCGGGGGCTTTTTCCCCACCTTCGACCCGACTTCGCCGACGCGGTGTAGGAATGGTTGGCGGCGCTTCACGTCCGCGCACCTTAGTGATTGGCACCCCAGTATTTGGGATAGTCGGGAGATGGGCGAGTTCGAGTTGCTGGCGAAGCTCCGCGAACGGCTCCCCCCGGCCGGGCCCCGGGTCAGGCTCGGCAGCGGCGACGACGCCGCGGTCACCGTTCCCGGCGGCGCGACGGCGACTTCGGTCGACGCGATCGTCGAGGACATCCACTTCCGGCGTAGCGAGGCTCCGCCGCAGACGATCGGCCGCAAGGCGCTCGCCGCCGCTCTCTCCGACCTCGCTGCGATGGGGGCTGAAACGGGCGAGGCCTACGTCGTCCTCGGCGCTCCCGTGGACCTGTCGGAGGGCGCGTTCGAAGCCCTGCTCGAGGGCCTGCTGGCGCTCGCCGCCGAGACCGGCACCACCCTCGCCGGCGGCGACCTCACCCGGGCGCCGGCCCTGACGCTGGCGGTGACGGTCGTCGGCCACGCCCCCTCCGCGGGCGACTTCGTGCCTCGCTCCGGCGCCCAGCCAGGCGACCTGCTCGTCCTCACCGGCGAGCTCGGCGGCGCCGCCGCGGGCCGGCTCCTCCTCGACCGGCCCGAGGTGGGGAAGGGTCTGGCCGAAAGTACGGCCGACCATCTCCGCAACCGCCAGCTCGACCCGACTCCCCGCCTACGCTCGGGCCGAGCCCTGGCCGCGGCAGGCGCCAGGGCGATGATCGACCTCAGCGACGGCCTTGCCGGCGACGCTGGGCACGTCGCCGAGGCCGGCGGAGTCGCCCTGCGGGTCGAGGCCGGCGCGCTGCCACTGGCCAAGGGCGTCGCCGAGATTGCCATCGCAACCGGCCAAGACCCTCTGCGGCTGGCCGCTTCCGGCGGCGAGGACTATGAGCTGTTGGCGGCGCTACCACCGGATCGGCTCGAAGAGGCTTCCAGTCAAATAGCCGATGCGGCCGAAACGACCCTGACTGAGATCGGCCGGGTCAGCGAGGGCGAGGGAGTCGAGCTCAGGCTGCCCGGGGGCGGACTACTGGAGGTTCGGGGCTACGACCATTTTGGGACGCAGAGCCGTGAATCCCGGTGAGCAGCTCACGGACGCCGCGGCGGCTCAGCATCGCCATCGCGATCTCGCCGGGGTCCGGCTTGTAGGCGCCGGACTCGACCATGGATTTCAACTCGTGGGGCTGCATTGCTCTCGCGGTCATTATCGGCTTTGGTTCCCACATCCTTAGTTCTTAGTACTCGCACATGCGTCCAAACTGACCCGCTCATTACCCTTGTAGGCATGCCCAACGGCTCGACCCGCATCCTCCTCGTCGACGACGAGCAATCGATCCAGACGCTGCTGAGCTACCCGCTGCGCAAGGACGGCTACCACGTCACCTCCGCCCTCGACGGCTCAGAAGCGCTGCGTCGCTTTGAAGAAGGCCGCTTCGACCTCGTCATCCTCGACCTGATGCTGCCGCGGATGGGCGGCGTCGAAGTCTGCCGCCAGCTGCGCTCCCGCAGCCAGGTCCCGATCATCATGCTGACCGCAAAAGGCAGCGAGACCGACAAGGTCGCCGGACTTGAGGTCGGCGCCGACGACTACATCACCAAGCCCTTCTCGATGCGCGAGTTCCGCAGCCGCGTCAAAGCAGCGCTGCGGCGCTCGCGGATGGGGGGCGAGAGTCCCGAGGAGACGAGCGGCGCAATCGAGTCCGAGGAGCTGACGATCGACTTCGACCGCCGCATGGTCACCCTCGGCGACGCCGAGGTCAAAGTCACCTATGTCGAGTTCGAGATCCTCGGCGCCCTCGCCCGCTCGCCCGGCCGCGTCCTCACCCGCGAGACCCTGCTCGAGCACGTCTGGGGCGACTCCGACTACCGCGACCCGCGCACCGTCGACGTCCACATCCGCCACCTGCGCGAGAAGCTGGAGGCCGACCCGAAGGAGCCCGATTACCTCTTCACCGTGCGCGGGGTCGGCTACCGCTTCCGGGAGTAGCGCTCGTGCGACGGTCCACGCCCCCTTTGAGCGGCGGTCGCAACACGATGTTCTGGATCGCGATCGCGGCCGCAACCGCCGCGATCATCTACCTCTACACGGTCGGGATCGGGCTGGCCGCCATCCACGACGGCTCGGTCAGGGCCCAGATCTTGATCGGCGGCGTGCTCGTGGGCGTGCTCGAGATCCTGATCGCCCGAAGCTATGTGCGGACCTACGCCAGCAACCTCAGGCGGCTGGAAGAGGCTGCGCGCAAGGTCGCCGATGGAAACTTCGAGACGACGATTCCGGTCGCCTCCGTCGGACCCCTCAGGCCGGTCGCCCGCACCTTCAACGAGATGCAGCGGCGCCTCGCCGAGCTCGACAGCGCCCGCAAGCAGTTCATCGCCAACGCCTCGCACGAGCTGCGGACGCCGATCTTCAGCCTCGGCGGCTTCGTCGAGCTGCTCGAAGACGAGGACCCGAGCCCCGAGGAGCGAGCGGAGTTCATCCGCACGATGCGCCGGCAGATCGAGCGCCTGACCAAGCTCACCACCGACCTCCTCGACCTCTCCCAGCTCGACGCCGGCGCGGTCGTGATGCGGGCCAGTACGGTCGACCTCAGCGCCCTCGCCCGCGAGGTGACGCGCGAGTTCGGGCCGCGCGCCGACCTCCGCGGCTCGCGGCTGCAGCTGCGCACGCCCGAGCAGCCGGCGATCGCCCTCGGCGACCCTGACCGGGTGCGGCAGGTGATCCGTATCCTGCTTGACAACGCCCTCACCCACACCCCCGAGGGCACCGACGTCACCGTGACCACCTACTCCGCCAACGGCCGTGCCGAGCTGACCGTCTCCGACGAGGGGGCCGGCATCCCCCAGCGCGTCCAGAAGCGGATCTTCGAGCGCTTCTACACCGCCGACTCCGCCGGCGGCTCCGGCCTCGGGCTGGCGATCGCCAGCGAGCTCGCCCAGCGGATGAACGGCGAGATCAGCATCAGCTCCAGCCGCCGCTACACCGCCTTCACCCTGGACCTGCCTCCGGGTCCCGCCGCCGCGCCCCTCCCGCGCCCCTCGCGCCCCACTTCCCGGGCCGCGGCGTGAAGAAGCTGGGCGCCCTCGCGGCGCTGCTGCTCTGCCTGGCGCTGGTGGCCGGCTGCGGCTCCGGTGACGAAGGCAGGGCGACGGCAACCGGCTCCGCCAGCCCGAAGGAGGCGGCCGGCACGCCCGCGCCCGCCCCCCAGGTGGCGATCGAGACCTCGAGCCCAGGCTTTGACGCGACCCGCGTCTACCGCGAAGCCGCGCCGGGGGTGGTGACGATCCGCTCGGTCTTCGACGAAGGCGCGGCCGAGGGATCCGGCTTCGTCCTCGACGACCAGGGTGAAATCGTCACCAACGCCCACGTCGTCACTGACGAAGCAGGCGGCCCGCGGGTGCCGGCGAAGAACGTCTACGTCGAGTTCCCGGAACGGAACGTCGTTCCCGCCCAGATCGTCGGCTTCGATCCCTTCAACGACGTCGCCTTGCTGAAGGTTGCGCCGAAGGGCCTGCCGCTGCACCCGCTCCAGCTCGGCGACGACGGCGAACTGCAGGTCGGCCAGCCGGTGGCGGCGATCGGCAGCCCCTTCGGCGAGCAGCACTCGCTCTCGGTCGGCGTCGTCTCCGCCACCGACCGCTCGGTCAAATCGCTGACCCAGTTCGAAATCTTCGGCGCGATCCAGACCGACGCCTCGATCAACCCCGGCAACTCCGGCGGGCCCCTGCTCGACGCCGGCGCCCGGGTGATCGGCATCAACCAGCAGATCGAGACCAACTCCGGCGCCAACGACGGCGTCGGCTTCGCCGTACCGGTCTCGGCGATCAAACGCTCGGTCGCCCAGCTGCGCGAAGACGGGACCGCCGAATACGCCTACATGGGCGTCTCCAGCCAGGCGCTTTACCCCCAGCTCGCCCGCAAGCTCGGCCTCGACACGACCTTCGGCGGCCTGATCTCCGAAGTCGTCCCCGGCGGCCCGGCCGAGAAGGCCGGGTTGGTAGGCGGCAGCGACGAAGTCCGCTTCCAGGCGGCCAAATGGCGGGCAGGGGGCGACGTGATCCTGCAGGTCGACGGCCAGGACATCGTCGAGGAAAACGACCTCGCCCGGGTGATCTCCGCCCATCAGCCGGACGAAAAGGTGACGCTGACCGTCCTGCACGACAACAAGCGGGAGAAGGTCGAGCTGACGCTCGGCAAGCGCCCGGACGAACCTTCCTCCGGCTAACTGCAGCAGCAGCGGGCTGGACAGCATGTCGCCGCCTATCGGTGTAGAACTCCAGCCTTGCTTCAGGAAGTCGCCCTCGGCCATAAGACCCTCACCGACTACACCCACATCGTCGGCAAAGACCTGACGGAGCGGATCCGGCAGCTCGCCGAGCCGTTGAAGGGGAAGCGGGTGCTGCACGTCAGTGCCACCGCGTTCGGCGGCGGCGTCTCGGAGATCCTCTACACGATGGTGCCGCTGATGCGCGACGTCGGCCTCGACGCGCACTGGCATGTGATCTTCGGCAAAGAAGAGTTCTTCAACGCGACCAAGCTCCTCCACAACTCCCTGCAGGGAGCGGAGGAGACGCTGAGCGACGAGCAGTGGGAGATCTTTGACGAGATCAACCGCGTCAACGCCGACGGCCTCCAAGGCGAGTGGGACGTGGTAATCGTCCACGACCCGCAGCCGATCCTGATGCGCCGCGAGGCGCCGGAGAAGAGCAAGCACTGGATCTGGCGCTGCCACATCGACCTCTCGACCCCGAACCCGGCGCCGATCGAGCGGCTGCTGCCGGTGATCGAAGAGTACGACGCCTCGGTCTGGCACATGGAGCAGTACGTGCCCAACGACATGGGCCGCCACCGTGAGGCTGTCAACATCATTCCGCCGGCGATCGACCCGCTCTCCCCGAAGAACATGGCCTTCTCGCCCGAGGACGCCGCCTTCGTCTGCCGCCAGTTCGGGATCGACGTCGACCGGCCGCTGATCACCCAGGTCTCCCGCTTCGACCCCTGGAAGGACCCGATCGGGGTCATCGACGCCTACCGCCAGGTGACCGAGAAGGCACCGGAGGCGCAGCTGGCAATGGTCGGCTCGATGGCCACCGACGACCCCGAGGGAATGGAGTACTTCCAGAAGACCTTCGAATACGCGGGCGGCGACGAAGACATCAAAATCCTCAGCAACCTCAACAACGTCGGCGCGATCGAGGTCAACGCCTTCCAGTCCCAGTCCGATATCTGCTTGCAGAAGTCGATCCGCGAGGGCTTCGGCCTCACCGTCACCGAGGCGCTCTGGAAGGGGCGGCCGACCGTGGCCGGCAACGTCGGCGGTATCCCGCTGCAGATCGAGGACGGGGTCAGCGGCTACCTCGTCAACTCGCCCGCAGAGTGCGCCGAGCGCTGCCTGGAGATCCTGCGGGACCCGGAGCTGGGGAAGAAGCTCGGCCGCGAGGGCAAGGAGCACGCCCGCCACGAGTTCCTCACCCCGCGGTTGCTGCGCGACTGGCTGCAGCTCGTGACCGACCTCGACAGCTAGCGCGGCGCGAACTCTTCCGACCCGTCACCGAGGGGAGGAGGCGGTGCGGGAGCAGGCGCCGGAGGCGCAGGTTCGGGCGCGACCGGAGCGGGCGTCGATTCAGGCGGCGGAACGTAGACAGGCGATCCAGGTGCCGGCGGGGAAGGTTCGGGGGCGGGTGGGCTTGGCGGGTGGTGACGATGGCGTCTGTGGTGGACTCGGTGCCGTTTCGGCGCCCTCCTCCGAACTGCATCAGATTTTGGTTGTTTCGCAGCCAGAATTTGATGCAGTTCGGGCTCAGGCTCTCTCAGCAGCCGCTTGGGCACGACCTGGGGCAGGCCGACATCCGGGGCCAGCGGTGGTGGCTCTGGCGGCTTGAGAAGGGACGGAAGGGCTTGCAGGATCGCCAGGGCGCCGACGGCTATCGCCGCCGCTTTGACCGCACTTGCCCATCGCACCCGCACGCCGCGCACGCCCCCTTAAGGGCTCGGCGGCCGAAACTCTCCCCCTCAGGCGACCGACTGTCGTGCCGCCTCGATGTCCTTCAGCTGATCGTCCACCCAGTCCCCTGGGTTGCGGGAGAAGATGATCTCCCGCAGGCCCTCGGCCCAGCGGCGCTTCTGCTCGGGCTCCATCGTCAGCGCCCGGTAGATCGCGTCGGCCTGCTCCTGGATGTCGAAGGGGTTGACCGAGAGGACGTAGTCGATCAGCTCCTGGTGGGAGCCGGTGTTCTCGGAGAGCATCAGCACCCCGTCGCGGGTGTTCACCGCTGGCGCCTCCTTGGCGACCAGGTTCATCCCGTCGAAGAGCGAGTTGACCATCAGCAGGTCGAAATGCTTGTAGCGAGCGACCGCGTCGTAGAAGTTCTCGTAGATCTTCAGGTCGATCGGCATCCAGTCGGTGGTGCCGTGGCGGTGGTTGACGACCGCGACCAGGGCCTCGATCCGCTCCAGGTACTCGGCGTACTCGGGGACGTCCTGCCGTGAGGGCTGCAGGTGGGCGATGAAGGTGACCTTTTCGCGGAACTCCGGGTGCTGGGTGAGGAAGGTGTCGAAGCCGGTGAAGCCGCGCAGCACGTTCTTCGAGAGGTCGGCGCGGTCGACGCGGATGATCAGGTGCCGGCGCCGGCGCTCGAGCACCTCGCGCTCGGCCTCGGCGACCTCCGGCGAGGCCGCCGCCCGTTTCAGCCGCTCGGCGTCGATCCCCAGCGGGTAGGCGCGGGCCAGCGTCTTGCCGCCGGCGTGGCGGACCTCGGCTGCGTGATAGTCGACCTCGACGTCCTCCAGCAGTTCGTCGCAGCAGCGGAGGAAGTTGATGCAGTAGGCGTGGGTGTGGAAGCCGATGATGTCGTTGGCCAGCATCCCCTCGAAGATCGCGTCGCGGATCCGGGTCGGGAGGATCCGCCAGCTGTCCGGCTGCGACCAGGGGATGTGGACGAAGTGGTGGAGGAAGACGTCGGGCCGCTCGGCGCGGATCATCCCCGGCGCCGTGTAGAGGTGGTAGTCGTGGAGCATCACCAGCGGCCGCTCCTGCCCCTCGATCTCGGCCAGCACGGCGTCGGCGATGTCCTGGTTCACCGCCTGGTAGCCGTAGTCCCAGGCGTCGAGCTCCTGTTGGCGGATGTCCGGCGCGTTGGAGATGTCCCAGAGGTAGTGCTGAATGAACCAGAGGATCGGGTTGGCGATGACGTTGTAGAAGCGGTCGTAGGCGGTCGGGTCGCTGCCGACCAGCCGCACCCGGTACCGGACCCCGTCCAGCTCCTGCTCGATCGGCCCCCCGGCCTCGCCCGAGACGGCGACGTCCTCCTCGCTCATCGCCGAGGCGATCCAGAGGGCGTCGCGATGGGAGACCAGGCCCGAGAGCGCCGTGACCAGGCCGCCGCCGCCGCGGCGCACGGTGCGCTCGCCGTTCTCGTCGCGGTCGAACTGGAGCGGGCCCCGGTTGGAGACGATGATCAGCGGCGAGGAGCTCACGCTCCAGAGACTAGAGCGTCGATTGCGGCGCGAGAGCGCGCGTCCCCGGCGGCTGCTCGCCGCTATAGTCCTTCGCCGTTTTGGCAGCAGCGCGCGAATACGAGCTTGTCCTGATGCTGGACCCCCAGCTGGACGCCCCTGCCCGCGACGCGCTCGCGCAGGAGGCGCGTGGGCAGATCGAGGGCTCCGGGAGCCTCAAGCACGAGAACAGCTGGGGCCTGCGGAAGATGGCTTACGAAATCAACCGCCGCACCGAGGCCGACTACCGCTGGATGCGGTTCGAGGCCGAGAGCGAGCTGCTCTACGCGCTCGACCACAACCTGAAGATCGCCGACGGCGTCCTCCGCTTCCGTATCTTCAAGGTCGATCCCGGCGCGCCGGTGATCGTCCCGCCAGCCGCCACGGCAGCGCCCGGCCCGCGCGAGCGCAGCGCCCAGGGCGCTCGTGAGGATCGCGGCGACTCCCGCGAAGACCGCGGCGACTCCTTCGGCGATTCCGAGGAGTAATCCGCCAGGCGGCCTCGCCGGGCCGCCTAGTTTGCGGAAAAGCTGCTCTTCAGGGGGGAGAGTCGCGCCGTCCGGCTCCTTAGACTGGGGTCCTGACAAGCGAATCCGCAAGGAGTGAGTGAATTGGCAGCTTCGAACGTGAACGTGGTGGTCATCACCGGGAACCTGACCCGGGATCCGGAGCTGCGTCATCTCGGCAGTGGCACCGCCGTGTGCAAGCTTCGGGTCGCGGTCAACAGCCGCCGCAAAGACCAGAGCGGCAACTGGGTCGACAAGCCCAACTACTTCGACGTCACCGTCTGGGGGGCGCAGGGCGAGAACTGCTCCACCTACCTCGCGAAGGGCCGCCCGGTGGCGGTCGAAGGGCGGCTTGACTGGCGCGAATGGGAGGACCAGGGCGGCAACAAACGCCAGAGCGTCGAGATCATCGCCAACACCGTCCAGTTCCTCGGCTCCCGCGACGGGTCCTCCGGCGGCGGCAACGGCAACGGCGGTGGCGGTGGCGGCTTCTCGCCGCCGCAGAGCGACGTCCCTGCCGACATGGGCGACTTCGAAACCGCCCCGGCAGCCGGCGGCGGGGCCTCGGAAGACGACATCCCGTTCTGATCGCCCCAGCGGTCGCTAGGCGGCGTCCTCGTTCGCGCGGGTAGCGGCGCTACCCGCGTGACCTGCGCCCTTGCCTAGCGACCGCTGGACCTCCTCAGTCGCTAGCATGCGCGGCCGATGGCACGAGCAACCGAGTCTTCATCACGTACGGGCGGCGCGCGGCGCGGCGGCAGGCGCGGCGCCGATCGGGCGCGTCCGCGCAAATACACGCGCGTCAACTCCGAGGTCGTCGACTACAAGGACCTCAACCTGCTGCGGCGCTTCCTCTCCGACAAGGGGAAGACGCGCGGCCGCAGGGTCACCGGGCTTTCCCGCCGCCACCAGCGTCAGCTCTCGGTGGCGGTGAAGCGGGCGCGCGAAATCGCCCTGCTTCCCTACGTCGGAGAGCGCTGATGGCGCAGGCGATCCTGCTTGCGGACGTCGAGGCCCTCGGCGAGCGCGGCCACGTCGTCGACGTCGCCCCCGGCTACCTGCGCAACTACCTGGTTCCGCGCAAGCTGGCCCAGCCCGCCACCGCCGGGGCGCTCGAGGAAGCCAAAAGGCGGATGGAGGCGGCCGAGCGGGCCGCCGAGGCGCGCCGCGAGCGCGAAACGCAGGCCGCCGGCCTGCTCGGCAAAACCGTCCTCACGATCCACCAGCGGGCCGGCGAGGACGGCAAGCTGTTCGGCTCGGTCGGGCCGAAGGAGATCGTCGACGCCCTACGCGAGGCCCGCGACCTGCGGATCGACAAAAAACAGGTCCAGCTCGAGCAGCCGCTGCGCGAGCTCGGCACCTTCATGGTCGAGATCCACCTCTCCGACGGCACCACCGCCGCGGTGAAGACGATCATCAGCGAGGAGAAGTAGTCCCGACCTCTAGGCTCGGCCGATGCGCCCGCGCCTGCCGACCCGCCTGACCCGCCGCGCCAAGGCCCGGACCCGATTCGGCTGGGCCGCTTCCGAGCGAGCGACGGTCGGCCTCGCCACGGTTGCGATCGGCGCCGCCGGCGCCGTCCTCGCCGGCCAGTACAGCCGCATGCTCGCGCGGCGGGCAAGCGAGGCGCGCGACCCCGAAGCGCTGCTTGAATCGGCGCCCGCCGCCGCCGCCGACACGGTCGGCGTCGCCGTCCGCGGCTACACGGCGGCGTCGCGCAGCGAAACCGTCCTCTTCAACCTGCTCGCCGGGTTCCTCGGCTCTTTTGCTCTGGTCCGCATCTCGACCTGGGGCATCCGCGAGAACGTCGGCCCTTTCCGCAACGTCAAGATCGGCGGGCGCCATATCCACCATTTCGTGCCGGGAATCTTGATCGCCTTCAGCTCCGGCACCGCGGCGCTGCTGACCGATGACGACGAGGTCGAGCAGCGGCTGGCGATCCCGATGGGAGCCGGCATCGGCCTCACCTTCGACGAGGCGGCGCTGCTGCTCGACCTGCGCGACGTCTACTGGACTCGCGGAGGCCTGCTCAGCGTCCAGCTCAGCCTCGGCGCCACGGCGATCCTCAGCATCGCGATCCTCACCCTGCGCATGCTCCGGCGCGGCGAGCGGCGGGCCGAGCAGGAGGGGGCAATCCCGCCGGCGCACCCCGACCAGCTCTCCTTCGGGACCAGCGGCTAAGTGCTCCTCCGGAACTGCCGCAGAATCGTCACGGAAGTGTGAACTGCTTTCGGCGCGATTTGCACGGAAGGGTCATGCCACTGTGCCGCCCCTCTGGTTTGCTTGACGAGGCTCGCCCAGGGCCGTCGCTTCCGCCGTTCAGCCGCCTATACCTAGACCGATGCCGCAGCCGTCCGCCAGCCACGTCCCGCCGCAGAACATCGAGGCCGAGGAATCGGTCCTCGGGGCGATGCTGGTCGCCGAGTCGACGCTGACCCGGGTGATCGACGAGGTGAAGCTGAACGCGGCCGACTTCTACCTCGACAAGCACCGGGAGATCTTCGCCGCCGTCCACGACCTCTACGCCGCCTCGAAGCCGGTGGACGAGCTCAGCGTCAGCGAGGCGCTGAGCCAGCACAACAAAATCGAGGACGCGGGTGGGCGACACTACGTCTCCGAGCTGGCGGCGAAGGTGCCCGCCGCCGCCAACGCCAAGCACTACGCCGAGATCGTCCAGCAGAACTCGCTGCTGCGGCGGCTGCTCGGCGCTGGCCAGGAGATCCAGGGCTGGGTCCACGAGCGCGACGGCGAGCCGCGCGAACTCTCCGAGCGGGCCGAGAAGCTGCTCTTCGAAGTCGCCCACAAAGAGCAGGCCAGCGACTTCAAAAAGCTCTCCGACATCCTCCACGACGAGGTCGACCGGCTGGAGAAGCTCTCGACCGGCGAGACCGAGATGACCGGCACCCCCTCGGGGTTCCGCGACATCGACGCCGTAACCGGCGGCTTCCAGCCCGGCAACCTGATCATCGTCGCCGCCCGCCCGGCGATGGGCAAGAGCGCGCTGGTCGCCAACATCGCCGAAAACGTGGCGGTCAAGCGCAAGCTCCCGGTCGCCTTCTTCTCGCTGGAGATGTCCGAGGTCGAGCTGGCCCAGCGCTTCATCGCCTGCCGGGCGCGGATCTCCGGCGACAAGCTGCGCAAGGGGCAGGTCAGCCAGCGCGACTGGCCGAAGGTGGTGCGGGCCTGCAACGAGCTCGAGGAGGCGCCGCTGTGGTTCGACGACTCCTCCGACCTCGGGATCCTCGACCTGCGGGCGAAGGCGCGGCGGCTCCACGCCCAGGAACAGGAGCGGGGCGGCCTCGGCCTGATCATCCTCGACTACATGCAGCTGATGCGCTCCGACGACCACCGCGCCAACCGGGTCGAGCAGGTGGGCCAGATCAGCCGCGGGCTGAAGATCCTCGCCCGCGAGCTCGAGGTCCCGGTCGTTGCGATCTCGCAGCTCTCCCGCGCGCCGGAGCAGCGGACGCCGCCGAAGCCGCAGCTCTCCGACCTGCGCGAGTCCGGCCAGATCGAGCAGGATGCCGACGTCGTCGCCTTCCTCTTCCGCGAGGACTACTACCGCGACCCCGACGAGGAGCCCGACGGCCTCGCCGACCTGATCATCGCCAAGCACAGGAACGGCCCGATCGGGACCAGGAAGCTGGTCTTCCTCGACCGCTTCCCGAAATTCGCCGACCACGCCCACCAGGAGGCGCCGATCGAGCAGCCGGCGGGCGAAGAGCCGCCCTTCGCCGACGCGGCCGCCGCAGGGCCTGACTTCTGATGCCGGCGATCGCCCGTTCCGAGCCGTTCCGCGAACAGGCCTGCCCGTTCGGCGTCTGCGACGGCTCCGGCTGGATCCTCGGGCCCGAAGACGTGGCGCGCCCCTGCCAGTGCCGGGCCGAGCGACTGAATCGCGGCCGCAGTCGCGGCGTCGCCTCGGCGATCCCCACCCGCTACCGCGGCGTCTCCTTCGACCGCCCCCCGGTCTCCGACATGGCCCGGGACATGACCACCCGCCACGTCGTCCAGGCGGCCCGCACCTACCTGGAGGAGCTCGACGCCAACATCGAGGCCGGCAAGGGCCTGTGGTTCATGGGCGGCACCGGGACCGGCAAGACGACGCTCGGGATGCTGATCGCCAAGGAAGCGCTGGCCGCCGGGAAGACGGTCGGCATCTACTTCACCCCGAAGCTGCTTACCCGGATCCGCCAGACCTACCAGGAAGCCGACACCGAGAACGCCTACGCGCAGTTCTTCGAGCGGGTCACCTCGGTCGACCTCCTCTACATCGACGACCTCGGCTCCGAGCGCCACACCGACTGGGTCGTCGAGCAGCTCTACGCGGTGGTCAACGAGCGCTACGAGAACCAGCGGCCGCTGATCGTCACCAGCAACGCGGACAACGACGTCGTCGACGAGGGTCCGAAGCAGCTGAAGGAGCAGATCGGGTCACGAACCGTCTCCCGCCTGATCGAGATCTGCGGCGACCCCCTGCCCCTGTTCGGTGACGATCACCGCTCGAAAACGCAGCACCGCATCGTTTCGGGCTGAGTCCGCTCCGCATCGCTCCCGGCCGCACGTCAGAATGCCCCGCGCATGCCTGGCGTGGTCATAGTCGGAGCCCAGTGGGGAGACGAGGGTAAGGGCAAGGTGGTCGACCTGCTCGCCGAGCGGGCTACCACGATCGTCCGCTTCCAGGGCGGCAACAACGCCGGTCACACGATCGTCCGCGGCGGCGAGGAGTTCAAGTTCCACCTGATCCCCTCCGGCATCCTCCACGAGGACAAGATCTGCGTGATCGGCAACGGCGTCGTCGTCGACCCGCGGGTGCTGCTGAGCGAGATCGACAACCTTAAACGCGCCGGGATCAGCGTCGCCAACCTGCGGATCTCCGCCAACGCGCACCTGATCATGCCGTACCATGTGCTGCTCGACCAGGCCGGGGAGACGAAGCTGGGGAAGCTCTCGATCGGCACCACCCGCCGCGGCATCGGTCCCTGCTACGCAGACAAGGCATTGCGGCTAGGGATCCGGGTCCAGGACCTGCTTGACGAGAAGATCCTGCGGACGAAGATCCGCGCCGCCTTGGAGCCTAAGCAGCAGGCGCTGCGCGAACTCTCGGTGCAGCGGCGCAAACGGCTGAAGGAGGCGGGCGAGGAGGCAAAGACCGGCGAGGCCGGCGCCCAGGAACCGGACCCGCGGCTCGACCTGCACACGATGGTCGAGGAACACGTCAGCTACGGGCACCGGCTCGAGCCCCACATCGCTGACACCGCGCGCCTCTGCTGGGAGGCGCTCGACCGCTCCGAGACGGTGATCTTCGAGGGCGCACAGGCGACGCTGCTCGACCTCGACCACGGCACCTATCCCTTCGTCACCTCGTCCAACCCGATCGCCGGCGCCGCCACCGTCGGCGCCGGCATCAGCCCGAAGGACATCGACGAGATCTGGGGGATCGCCAAGGCCTACGCGACCCGGGTCGGCGCCGGCCCCTTCCCGACCGAGCTCTTCGACGAGGTCGGCGAGCAGATGCTGCAGCGGGGCCACGAGTTCGGGACGACCACCGGGCGCCCGCGGCGGACCGGCTGGATGGACCTGGTGGCGCTGCGCTACGCCGTCCGTCTCAACGGCCTCGACGCCCTGGCGATCACCAAGCTCGACGTCCTCAGCGGCATCGGCCCCTTGCGTGTGGCCGTCCGCTACCGCTCAAAAGAGGGCGCCGAGCTCGACACCTTCCCCTACCACCAGTCGATCCTCCACTCGGCCGCGCCGGAGTACGAAGAGCTGCCGGGCTTCGACCTCGACCTCACGTCCTGCCGCAGCGCCGCCGACCTGCCTCAGGAGGCGCGCGACTACCTCGGCTTCATCGCCGACTTCGTCGGCGTGCCGGTGCGCCTGGTCGGGGTGGGGCCGGACCGCGAGCAGGTCATCTGGCTCGAGGACGCCGCGTGTTGACCGATCTCTGAACTTGCTGCGGCTATGCAGCGCCCGCCTGCATCAGCGGCCAGAAAGAGCCGGCTGCCGGAAGAGCTCCGCCGAGGGGATGCCGATCACCTCGCCCCGGAACCGCTTCCTCGTCCCATAGACGAGCCAGGTGGTATCGATTTCGCCGATGTCTAGGTCGAGACGCAGCTCGTCTCGGTGCTCTTCGAAATGCTCGATGTGGGTCAGGCCGGAGTCGTAACGGCCCGCCAGCAGCTCCTCGCCGACGACGGGCTTGGAGACCACGTCGATGATCTCCTTCCAACCGGCTAGATCGACGTAGCCCTTGGTTGCGGGGACGATCCCGAGCGAACGCGGCCGCTCGACCTCGCGCCGGGTCAGCACCACCAGGTGCTTGGTCGGGTAGATGAAGGTGTCGACGACGAAGACCTCGCGCCAGTAACGCTCGGTGACCTCGTGCACCTTGGGATGGGCGCTGCACTGGATCAGGAAGGCGCCCTCCCGGCCCCGGATCCGCTCGAGGCCGTCCATGAAGTCGGCGATGAACTCGATCTCGAACTCCTCGATCCCCTGGAAGTCCATGTAGCGCCGCACCGCCCGCTCGTGGCAGGTGCCTTCGGGCCCCAGCGTCACCACCGTCACCCCATTGGACCGGCTTGCCTTTCCCTCGTCCATTGAGTGCACAGGATACGTCGATTAGACGAAAAGGCAATCGCGATGGTCTGCTTCCCGGTCCCTGGAAGCACAGATATTCCTTGACAACTCCACTGCCGTTCCAATACCGTCACTGGGCCAGGGGGTGGGTTCCCGGGCCACATGGCAGCGGGCGCCTCTGGGATGGAGAAATAAACAAACAGGGAGGGTTCGATGTTCTCGAAGCTTCATCAGCGCCTGGGCACGGCGGGGTTGATCATTGCCGTAATCGCGCTCGTCGCCGCTCTCGCGGGTACCGCCTTCGCGGCCGCGGGGCTCAACAGCAAGCAGAAGAAGGAAGTAAAGAAGATCGCCAAAAAGTTCGCCGGCAAGCCGGGTCCCGCTGGATCCCAGGGCCCTCCCGGGGCCAAGGGCGACACCGGCGCCAAGGGCAGCGCCGGCCTGGAAGGCCCGCGGGGTCCCGAAGGCCCACAGGGCAAACAGGGAGAACCCGGGCCGCTGCTCACCAAACTCACCAGCGAAAAGAGCTTGACGGGCTTCTGGAGCGTGGCGGGGGATGGTGGAGAATTCAACCCTGCGCTTGCCACTATCTCCTTCCAGTTCCCGGTCGAACCGGCGCCCGTGCTCATCCAGATCAAAGAAGGCGGCGAAATCGGGTACAAGATCAGCCCTAGCGGCCTTGAAGGGCTTTTGAACGAAGAAGAAATCGAACTGTTCTGCCCAGGATCCGCCACGGCTCCGACCGCCGAACCCGGCTACCTCTGCGCCTATACGCTGAAGGAAGAAGGCTTAGAACCGTCGGTTTTCGAATTGATGGCCGCCGGCTGGTCGAACCCGACCCCCCAGGGGGCCGCGCTTTCGCTTGGAGTCGCTGCTACCTCTGAACATGGCCTGGCACGAGGGACCTGGGCGGTCACCGCTCCGTAATCCCGCCGCCAACGGCCAACCGTCGGGAAGAGCCGCCTCCGGGCGGCTCTTCTTTTTCGGGACGCCCAGCCTGCCACTGATGCCATATGCTCAGTTTGCACAGAGCATGCAACGGCAGGAGAGTGATGAGATGAAGCGTCTAGCCGCTCGAGCAGCCCCATTGCTCGGGCTCGCGTTGATCGCGGCCGGCTGCGGCGGCGGTCAGCAGGCGGGTGGAGAAGAATCCTCCGGCACGGGGGCCGCTCCGTCGAAGGCCCAGTTCATCAAGCAGGCCGACAAGATCTGCGCCCAGGCCGATAACCGGCAAGACCGGATGCGCGGCATCTACCTGAAGAAGCACACGAATGCCGAAGCGAGCCAGGCGGGTCAGATAGGGATGGTTGCGGAAGCGGCCCTTCCCCCGATCGACCAGGAGGTGGCAAGGCTGGCCGCGCTCGAGCCGCCGGCGGAAAGGTGGCGCCGAAGTTGAAGCGCTGATCGAGGAACTGGAAAAACGCGTGGGCGAAGCCGACGCAGACCCCAAAGCGGTCGTCGAAGGAAACTGGTCCCTGGCGCGCGTAGAAAAGCGGGCGAAGAAGTTCGGCTTCAACTCCTGCGCAACGCCAAGCTGAAGAACGTCCAGCTCGACCGGAGCAAGAAGAAGGGCGGCCATATGGCCGCCCTTCTGCAACGTGCCGCGTCTCTCAAGGAGCGTTCCCCGAGGTGGGCGTACCTACTTGCCCTTGCAGGTCCGGACGATGCTGCCCGTGGCCTTGGTCCCGTCGGCAAAGATGCCCGTGGCCTTGGCCTCGAGCTTGCCATCCGGGCATTTCGCCATCAGGACGCCCTTCTTGTTGATCGTCAGGTTGAACGATTTCACCGAGCCGGCGCCGTTGGCGATCTTCGGGATCGTGGCGACCGATTTGAGGCCGTAGCGGCCGTTGTGGACTTTCTTGATTTTCACGGTGGTGACGATCGCCCCGGTCACCGGCGCCGAGAAGTAGGCGTGGATGAAGAGGGTCGTCTTGCCGCCCGAGGTGCCGCCGTTGAGGACGAGCAGTTTCGAGGTGACGGGGACCGGCCGCTGTTCAGGGAACTGGACCTCGACGGTGGTCGTACCGGTGCCGATCAGCGACTTCCCGCAGACCTTCATCGCGGCGTTGGTGTCGCGGGCCTGCAGCTGGCCCGACTTGCAGACCGGGATGCCCTTGGTGTTGATGGTGCCGTTCTTGTCGGTTTCGACAATGGCTTCCTTCAGCGCCGGGGGATGCGTGCCGTCAATCGTCTTGATCGAGCCCGACGCGTTGAACGTGATCGGGGCCAGCTTCTTCTTCGGCAGCGTGGTGGGGCTGAAGCCACCGTTGTAGGTAACTTCGAGGTTCCCGGCTTTGACCGTGACCGGCGAGTTGTTGCCGGCCATGGCGACGCCGGCCACGCTAACGGCGATCAGGGCCCCGAGGGCCATCGTCAACATCAGGTACTTGCGCATATCGCTTGTGTCTCTCCTTTTAGCGGCTGCCCGTCCCAGGGCCGATGCCGTCGGAAGCGTTGATTTCAAATTCTCTCCAGCGGGTCAAACTACCACCCGGGCGTCCTTCATAAACCCCCCGTGGGACCCAAAGGAGCGGTGGCGGCCTCAGGAAGGCTGCATCGCCAGGCGCGCCCGCTCCCGCTCGGCGGTCGCGCCCTCGCCTCCGAGGAACGGCAGCGCCACCCAGAACATCAGGTCGGGGAGCCGGCTCGGCAGCCGCGAGACGGCGCCGTGGATGATCTCGCTATAGAGGAGCTCGTTGATCCCGCCCGCGACCGCGATCGAGGTGATCCCCGGCAGCTCGACCGAGGTCTCCGAGCGGCCCGGCTCGAGAAAGCCGGTGAACTGCCGCAGGGCAGCGTCGCGGCGCGCCAGCGCCCTCGGGCCCGCGGCCAGGACCTCGACGATCGCGAAGCGGGCCTCGTCGGGATGCCGGGAGAGATGCTCGAGCAGAGCCTCGAGAACGACGGCGATTCGCTCGGCCCAGGGCGCCCCGGGCTTCGACGCGAAGGCGTCGGTCGCCTCGCCGAGCAGGTTGCCGACCAGGACGTCATAAGCGGCGAGGAAGCAGTCCTCCTTGCTGTCGAAGAGCTCGTAGAAGGTCTTGCGGGAGACCCCGGCCACGCCGATCACGTCGACCACCCGGGTCTCCGGATACCCCCGGGCCCCGACGACCTCGACCATCGCCTGGTGGATGCGGCTGCGCTGGGACCCGGTCACCGCCTCCCTCGGCAAGCCGTGCCTTCCCCGCGGCAGCCGCTCCGCGAACCTGGCAGAGCGTCTATTGGAAGCCACCAGCAGACTGTAGAGGAGCACGCGAGTGGTCGGGAAGGGTTCTCCTAAGTCTCGGGAGGCGTGCTGTCGAGCCGAGCTAACCGAGGGTGCACTGCGATACGTGCAGGGCGAAGGCGGCTTTGTCGGTCTTCGTGAAGGCCAGTCCGTTGACGTAGCGGTCCGGTTCCCTCTTGATCGCCTCAATCTCGCTTTCCATCGCGGCGATAAGCCTCTCCGTCTTTTCCTTCAGGGATGGAGGCGGGGACATCGTCGCGAGCTGTTCAGGCAGCCGTTCAAGAGTCGGCACGGCAACTTCAAGGGTGAGCTTTCGAAGATCTGCTTGGCTGGGATTGAGTTCGCCGGTGCCGGCCGCCAGCGCCTTGAATGCGTGTTCGAATCCCGCATACTTTTCGTGTTCGACCTGCTTGCAGGCCCTGCTGACGCGGAAAAGAAACTGGTGCGGAGTCAGCGTAGTAGTTGCGTCTTCTCCTCCTCCACTGCCGCACCCGAACACGCTACCGACGATCATGATGGCAACTAGGCCCATCGCGCCTGCCCGCTTCATTGCTCCTCCTCAGCTTGAGTAATCCACCACCATGATTGTAGAGACTGCAGCAAGCTTTCACACTCAGGCAGTGTGCTCTACGGGTCCGCCCCTGAACGCTATGTGAGGAACAGCGAGCTCGGGGTTTCGATGGAGTAGCGGCCGGTCCAGGTCGCTTTTTCCGAGCAAAACGAGCTGCTCGGCGACTCCCTGACCAACGGAACCGCTGTGGCCTCGATCGTCGGTGTCGTGTCGCTGCCGAAGACGTCGAAGTTTACGGACGCGGCCGTGTAGTAGCAGTTGACGGTGCTGCCGAAGATGACGCAGGCGTAGTGCAATGTGATGTTGCTGACGTCCATCGAGCCGTTGCCGTCGCTTTTTCCGCTCGCTGTCCATGTCGCGGGCCAGGGAGTGGTAGTCGATGCGTTGCTGTCGAAGGTGCAGTTGTTGGTGCTTGAACCGCTAGAGCGACACCCGCTGAAGGTAAGGCTGGTGACTACCCCGGTCCCGGCCGTCCCGTAGGTCACTTCGCCTTCCATAGTCGAGCCGGTGCATGTGGTCGTGGTGAAGTTGGACTGGAACATCGCGTGCACTTCGGTCGTGTTTGTTGTCGCGGTCAGGGTCGCTTTGATCGGGCCGCTGTAGATCTTGCCGTGGCTTCCTGCGCAGGCTTCGCCGGTGCCTGATGTCGAACAGACTCTGGCGCTTGCCGCGGCCGACCCGGCGCCGACGAGCGCGCCCAGCGCGAGTGCGGTTGCGATGGCGACGCCGAGCACCTTTGCGTGCTTCCTCATTATTCCTCCTTGCCGATCGGTTCCAGAAGCCTCGCGCAAGCCGCCAGTGCACACGGCGCAAAAGCAGCCGCCTCCCGAAGGAGGCGGCTGCCGGCTTGCCTCATACTTAGGCAGGTACCGCTACGGCTTCGTCCCGTTCGCTATGTAAGGAACAGCGAGGTCGGGGTTTCAATCGAGTAGCGGGCGGTCCAGGTCGCGGACGCCGAACAGAAGCCGCTGCTCGGTTCCTCCCTTTCAAGCGAAACCGCTGTCGCCTCGATCGTCGGTGTCGTATCGCTGCCGAAGACATCAACGTTGGTCGAGGCCGCTTTGTAGTAGCAGTTCACGGTGCTGCCGAAAATGACGCAGGCGAAATGGCCTGTCACGTTGCTGACGTCCATCGAGCCGTTGCCGTCGCTTTTGCCGCTGGCTGTCCCTGTCGCGGGCCAGGTGTTGGTTTTCGACGCGGTCGTGTCGGCGGTGCAGTTGTTGGTGCTTGAACCGCCGGAGTGACACCCGCTGAAGGTGAGGCTGTTGATTACCCCGGTCCCCGTTTCCCCGTTGGTAACTTCGCCTTCCACGGTCGAGTTGGTACATGTGACGCTGGTGAACTGGGACTGCAACACGGCATGCACTTCGGTCGTGTTTGTTGTTGCGATCAGGCTCGCTTTGATCGGGCCGGTGTAGACGTTGCCGTGGCTTCCGGCGCAGGCTGCCCCTTTTCCTGCTGTCGAGCAGACTTTGGCGTTCGCCGCGGCCGAGCCGGCGCCGACGAACGCGCTCAGCGCGAGCGCCGCGACAATGGCCAGGCCGAGCACCTTTGCGTGCTTCTTCATTATTCCTCCTTGGTACCGGTGCAGATGCACCGGTTCGGTTTACGCGGCCGGGCGAAGAGTGTCGCCCGACCTTGCTCCTATTCCTACCAGGAAGGTATGGGTAAAGTCAAGCATATCTGAGAAATCAGGAAGCCTAGGTTGCGCAACCGCCGATACGACTAACGACTAACGGCGGTTCTCCCCGCAGCTCGCCTTGAGGTGACTGGAGCGCGCGGTGCGCTTTCCGTTCTGACCGACCAGGGTGATCGAGACCGGGTGGGAAGCCGCACATAGATCGGCGCTGTTTTGCAGGAGGCCGCGCTTGCCGCCGTACAGCCGCATCGTGAACTTCGCCACCGACGCGTCCGGAAGGTGCGCGAACGTCGTGCGGATGCGGCTGGATTCCGAGCCCTTCGCATGGACGGAATCGACATAGCCGACAAGGGTCACGTGGATCGGTCCTTCGAGGTCCACGACGATGTCGGGGAGTTCCCGTTCGCCGCCGTTGGAGCGGAAGTACACCTTTCCTTTCAGCGGCGCTCCCAGGAGGGGGCTGAGCGCCTTGGCCGTCCCCAGGACCGAGTCGGCCGGGCACTGGCCGGCGGCGAACTGCACCCGGGTGCAGGGGCTGCTGAGATGCGACTGATCGAGGAACTCGCTGCGGGGAAGGATGACACTGGCGCTCGCGGTGTTGGCCTGCCCAGGGCGCTGCGTCAGCACCGCGGTCAGCGCCGGGTGCTGGGTGCGCTTCGTTCCGCCCCTGAGCCGCAGCGAGAGCTTCGGCCGGTAGCGCAGGCGGGCACAGGCGGTCGCCTGGTAGGGGGCCGTCGGACGGGCGACAGCGCCGCCGCTCGAGCTGACCCGCGCGGCGATCTGCTTCGGCGCGCAGTTCGTCGGATTGAGAGTGAAGTGCGGGCGGGTGATCTCGGCGTGGATCCGCCGGTAGGTGATCGGCACCCCTTCGAGGATCTGGGGGAGGGGGTCAGAGGCCACCGTCACCCGCGCCGATTCGGGGTCGACGCGCAGCGCGGCCCTCACGGCCACGGTGCCGAGGTCAAACGGCCCCGCCTGGGCGGGGACGCGGATGACCAGGCTGTAGGGAGCGCCCTTGTAGGGCCCGGCGAGGAAGATCGCCGTCGGCGCCTTCCCGGGCTGGGGAATCCAAAGCGGGTTCGTCCCCGGGCCGGAGGCCACGGCGACGGAGCCGACCCGCGAACCGGGAGGGCAATCGGCCTCAGGCTGACAGAGCGGGACGCCCTTCAGCTTCGCGAGCAGCCCCGGAGGCAACGACACCTCGAGGCCGGAAACGTTTTGTTCCCCCGATTCCCGGGTGAGGTCGAAGATGAAGGGCGCGAAGTCGGCCGCGCGCGTCTCGGTCGTCCCCGCCGAGAGCTTTGGAGCGAACCCGCCGGTATCGCAGCCGCGGTCGATCGACATCGCCGCTTCCCGCAGCTCGGCGGCAGCGCCCGACCAGGGCGCCAGCGACCAGGCGCTCTGGTACACACCGCAGGATGACGGCGTCGCCAGCGGGGCACGGGGCCCGCCGAAGATATGGAGCTTCGCCTCGCGGAGCGGGACCTGGGGCGTTTCGAGGAAGGTCGAGGTCACCCGTCCGGTCAGGGGGTTGAGTTCGATCTCGCCGGGCAGGGCGACGTGGACCCCGAGTTCGTCGGCGATCAGCCAGACGCGGAAGAGGTGCCCCGGCTCCGGCGTTCGCTGGTAAAGGCCGCCGTGGAGGGGATGTTCGAGCGCCGGCACGTCGAGCTCGACCGAGCCGATCTTCGCGGCGTCGGGGCAATGGGCAGGGCCATGTTCCTGATAGGCGGCCTGGGCAGCGTCGCAGGCGGCGAGGCCATCGGCGGCGCCCGCGGCGATCGTCATCCCTTCCGGCAGGGTCACCCGGACTTCCCTCATCTGGGCGGTGGCGCGGCCCCCGGGTGCTTCGTCCTGCGGCACCTCGACGTCGACGTCTAGGCCGGTGGGCGCGGCGGCTTCCGAGGACGTCGGCTCCGCCGAGACCGAGGGCTCGAAGCTCAGCCCGCTGCAGCCGACGATCGGCGGCATCGTCACTTCCCGCCGCGAGAAATCACCCGCCGTCTGGTAGCTGTCGGCGGCAAAGGTGAGGTGGAGCGGCACCCCGCAGCGGGTCGGGTTGGAGAGGAAGGGCTCGGGCGGCAGCCCGCTGGGACGGGAGATCGGCGTTCCGGGCGGGTCGCTGTCGCGGAACCTTTCCGAATCGTGGCTGGGATCACCCGGGACCCCCCAGATAGTGGTGCGCGCGCCCTCCAGCGCGATCTGGGAAGCGGCGTTTTCGACGTCGACGTCGACCCCGTAATCGCCCGGCCGGACCCGGGCGCTGAAGGTCACCGGGAAGAAGGTGGTGTCGAAGCCGAAGCGGGCAACCACGTCACCCCCCGGGGAGACCATGTTGTAGACCGGCTTCGTCAGCGGCGCGACATTCCCGAATAGGAAGACTTCCGTGATCCCGACCTGCGAGGCGATCGGGCAATCGTGTTCCCTCAGCTCTTCGACCGTGCATCGCGGTAGGACGTTCGGGTTGCCGAGGAGGCCGGGGGGAAGGCTGATGCTGACGTCACGGGTCTGGGCGAGCTCGCCGCCGGCGAGTTCCTCCTTGACCCGGAAGTAGGTGGTGAAGTCCGCATGCGCTCCGGCTTGGTAGCTCGAGAGCGAAGCGGCGGCTTCCTCAAGTTCGAATTCGCTGAAATCGGCCTGGGCGGCGGGTGCCGCCAGTGCCAGCGCGGCCGCAATGGTGAGAAGCGCGAGACGCTTCATCGCGAACCTCCTCTCTGCCCGCGGTGGCCGGCTCTTCGGTGGTGCTTTCGATGGCCGTTCTTGACGCAGCGGGATTTGCCCTTACGGTGGGCCCGGTGTCGGCCGCGGCGGCAGTGGCCGGAGCGGGCATGCGGTGCCGTGGTGGCGGGCTGGGCCAGGACGGGCGGCGGCGTCGGCTGCTCCTTGCAGGCTTCGCCCACGCAGGAGCGTTCGTCCGCTTCGGGAAAGCCGCCGCCGACCCGGGCGTCGTAGATCGAGCCGGTGGTGTCATGGTCGGCGCCGGTGAGCAGATCCGCGGTTTCGAAGAAGACGTCGTTGCCGCTGGGCGTCGCTGCGAAGAGGTAGCTCAGCACCCGGCTTTGGCCGGAGGAGATCAGGGCGAGGCAGCCGCCGGGGCGGGTGCAGCCACTCTTGCCCTCGGCCCGCCACTCGTAGACGTCCTCGACGCCGTCGACGTCGCGGGGGACGAGACGGTCCGGGCTCTGGAAGAAGACCGTCCTGCCGTCGTCGCTGATGTTCCGGACCGGGGTGCCCGGCGCGGTAGGCGGAAGGTGGTCGCTGCCGGAGTCCTGCAGGTGGGAATTGCCGGTCGGCGGCAACAGCGTCGGGTTACACGAGAGGCAGGTGAGGGGCGGCGACGCACCGAGATCGTACCTGTAGACCTCGGAGTTACCCTCCGCGTCATAGCTGGTGAGGTCGGCGTGCGACTCGAAGACGATCGCGGCGCCATCAGGGGTGGTGCGCGAGGGGTCGCGGGCGAGGCCGTGATTGCCGTCGAGCGGGTCGATCGCTTCCACCCAGGACCCGAGGCCGTATTCGGGTTCGAAGCCTACTTTTGGGATCCCTTCGAGATCGAGGTTGGTCAGGGTTCCGATGAAGTGGATGGCGCCGATGGCGCCATCCCAGACGTAGAAGTTGTCGCCGCCGGGGATCGCCCCCGACCCTGGAGCCAGCACTTTTTTGGCAACGAAATAGACGCGCTCGCCGGTCGCCGATACGTTGACCGGGATCGACCTCCCTCCCGACCCGATCGGGGTGGTGATGAGGTCGGCGGCGTCGAAGCTGAAGAGGTTGCCTTCCTTGACGTAGGTGAGCCTGCCGCCGCCGCTCGAGAGGCCGGCGAATTCGGTCGCCCCGGTGGCGACGGCAAGCGTGGTCGCGTCGTCGCGGCGCTCGTAGAGCGTGGTGACGTCTTCCAGGGTGGTCGGGTCTTTTTCGGTGACGGTGAACGCGACCGCTGAGCCGTCGGCCGAGGCACCGCGGTAGCGAACGGCGGCCCCTCCCTGCGGCGCCTGCCCGTTGGGCTTGAGTGAGACCACGTGCGTGACCCCGTCGGCGGTGCGGTCGTAGATCGTCGAGGCCCCTTTCGGCGACGCCCCCGGCGCGAGCGGGGGCGAATCGCTGGGCGTGTAGAAGATCAGGTGGCTGCCACCGGCAGAGGCGTACGCCCCTTTGACCCGCGGGTCGGTTGCGAGAGGCCCTTCGCCGACCAAGCGGAAGCTCCCGTCGGGCTGGCGCACATAGCCGGTCCCAGCGACCAGGGCCAGCGAGCCGTGGTCGTTTTCGTTGCCGGTTTCCCAGAACCAGTAGCCGTGGTCGGAGGATGCCGCCCCGAACGTCGGGTTCTGCGACTGGGCGCCGGTCGGCCCGGCGAGACGGGTTGCCCACCCGCTCGAGGAACGGGTCGTCTCGTAGGCGTCGCTGAAACTGCCCGCCCCGGGCGCGATTCCCGTCAACGACCCGCCTTCCGTCGTGAAGAGCAGGTCGTTCCCGTCGGCGGTCGCCAGTTCGGTAGAGACCCCGCCGAGGCTCGCCTTCGGGTAGTGCCCGTTGGTGTCGGGCGGGGTGACGAGCTCGTAGGCGCGACAGTCCGGCAGCGCCGCCGAGAGGCCCCTTCGAACGGGTTCGTTCGGGCATGGCCCGGTGGTCTCTTCCGCTGGATAGGTGGCGAAGAGGAGCTCAGTACCGTGGCTGACGCACAGGGTTTCCGGGTCGCTCGGATCGCAGTGGTTGCCGGCGGTGACCCGCAGTCGGTAGGCGGTCCCGGGGGTGAGGCCGGTGGCTGAACCGCTCACCGGCGCCGGCTGGCCACCGGCCGGCAAAAGACCTTCTCCCGCCACCGCGGCATGGTCGAACCCATGTTCCGCACCCGCTTCTTCGACGTCGCGGCGGTAGGTCGCGTCGTCTACGTATTCGAAGCGGTAGCTGGTGGCGGCCCCGTCGGGATTGACCTGCGCGGAGGCGGAGAAGTCGTTCAGCGAGGGCTGAACGGAGGTACCGGAGACGGCCGGAGCGGAGACTTCCGTGGGGACGAAGGCGAACAGGTGTCCGGAGGTGTTCGCGGAGGAGACGTAGACATTTCCCCGGGTGGGGTTGGAAGGGCCGTTGGAGACCGCGACCCGCGAATTGTCACCCACCAGGGAGTGTTCTTCGAGGTCAGGATCGGGCCGGTAGTCGTATGACGAGCCCACAGGATCGAAACGGTAGACGTGTCCGCTTCCGAAGACATCGTCGACGAAGACTTCACCACTGCTTTCGTCAACGGCCGGGTAAACATTGCCCCCGGGCGAGAGGAAGCCGCCTTCCGGCGTTTCAGAGCCGGCTATTTCACCCGTCTTCGTGCCGCTCGAATCGAATACATAGACGACGCTGACGTACTTCTGCGATGAAGTCGGATTCGTTGGGCAGCCCGTGCAGACCGAGCCCACGAAGATCTCTCCGGTAGTCGAGTCGACGGCGACGCCTTTGGGTTGGTGAAGGACTCCTTCGCCGATGTTCCGCAGGAAGGCATTTCCTTCGGCAGCCGAGGAATATTCGGTAACTTGGCTGCCGAACCCGTCCATTGAAACCAGGAGGTGGTCGTTTTGCGGGTCCACGGCCATCGAGGTCGGGAAGGCAGCGCCATCGGGAACCACCATCGAAGGCGTGCCGTAGGTCACCGAGGGGGAGGGCGGATAGGAGCTGGGGGTAAAGCGTACGACCCCTCTTGATTCGAACCATTCATTCGCCCTTCGAAGGTCCACATAAACCGTGCCGGCGGAATCGACGGCTACATCGCACGGCTGGTTCGAGGGAGGCGGAGGGTCTTCGGAGCTGGGGGGCGTTTCGATCTCGACCTGGAATTCGCCCGCCGGGTTGAAGATGTCGATCCGCCCGCGCACGAAGGTCGATGCTTGATCGAAGTCCCCCAGGCTGGCGACGTACACGTATCCGTTCGGATCGACGGCGACGCCGCAGGGATGGGCGAAGGGTCGAGGGGGGTGGGCCGGCCCGGGATCGGGCACGGGGTCCAGGGTCGAGGTTTCGGTGCTGCCGGTGAGCGAGAGAGACGCGCTGAAGGAATGATCCGGTTTTGCCATCGCAGGCGTGGCGAAGAGCGAGGCGACGGCCAGAGCGGTGGTCGAGAGGCAAAGCGTCGCGGCGGAAAGCAGCCGTGGCCACTGCGAGAAGATCATTATTTCCCCTGTGATCGATGGTCTCCCCTGGCCGGAGAGATGGTCATCGGGGTCGATGTTCCGACCCCCCTGCACACCGGAACCCAATCCGGGCTTTATGAAGGTACGGAACGCTTTTGACGTTGTCAAGGAACTAGATCGGTACCCCGGGATGCTGTTTCACCGCCGGCCCCGCCAACGCGCGAGTTGAGGCGCACTCCCTCGCCTGACTCAGCGCCAGGGGTGCCAGGGCCCGTGGGGGAAATGCTTAGCCGGCTACCTGGCGGGTACATGAAGCGAACCGGTCGTGGCCACGGCCCTTCCAGGAAGACAACTGATGACGACTGGCTTTTCCGATATCGACGTCAGCCCCGCCCAAGAGGACGACGCCTGCGTCGCCGGCGCTTCGACCGCCGACGTCCTGCGGCTGCTGAGCGCGGGCGCCACGGGGGCGATCCTGATGGCGCTTGGTGAAGGGCCGCTGCGGACGAAGGAACTGACCGAGCGGGTTCCCGGCTACGCGCCGCGGACGATCTACCGCTACGCCGGCAAGCTGGCCGAACTCGAGGTGGTCGAACGGGAAGAGGAGCCGGGCGTGCCGTCGAAGGTCGTCCACACGCTGACCGACGAGTGCGGGGCCGAACTTTACGAGCTGGTCAACCGCTTCGCCGACGCCTCGATGACGCGGCTGCCCGACGGCCGGATCGACGCCCATGCCTGGGCGGCGCTGGGCCTTCTGGCAGACCTCTGGGAGACGGGGATGGTCGAGGAGCTGAGCTGCGATCCCCGTTCGCCGACCGAACTGGCGCGCGGGCCGCACGGCCTCAGCTACCACCAGGTCAACCGCCGGGCGGGCCTGTTCAAGACCGCCGGCCTGCTCTGCGAGTGGCCGGGGCCGGGACGGCGGCGCTGCTATGCCCTGACCGACAAGACGCGGAAGACGATGGGCCTGATCGTCGGAATCGCCCGCTGGCGCCACCACCACGTCGTCGCCGACGACGAAGAAGGGATGACGGCGGCGGAGATGGCCACCGTGCTGAGGGCGGCGCTGCCGCTGGTGCGGGTTGAGGGCCGCGCCGGGAAGTCGATGAAGCTGTGCGTGCTCCGCGGGGACGATCCCGCGGGCTCCGAAGGAGAGGCCGTCTGGGCGGAAGTCGAAGAAGACGGCAGCCTCCATAGCTGCTCACCTACCGCCGAGTCCGAAGACGCCTGGGGGCGCGGCAAGGTCGCAACCTGGATCCCGGCGATCCTCGAAGCGAACCCCCGCAAGGTGCTGGTCGGCGGCGAGGAGCAGCTGGTCGGAGACGCGCTGACGCAGCTGCACGAGGTGTTGTGGGCGCCTAGCCCTTTCTAGCCGCGACGAAGATCTCGAACTGCGAATCGGTCGGTTCCTTAGGCCGGCCGTTGCCGTGGAAGACGCGATCGAGGGTCATCCCGACCGAGGCGTAGATCTCCCGCAGCTCGTCTACCGAGTAGAGGCGCTGGCGGAATTCGATCCGCTTGTCGAGATTCTCGAGCACCTCACCGAAGCGGACGGGGATCATCGCCCCTTCCATGTAGCGCTCCTTCTTGTTCCAGCGATGCTCGACGAGTTCGACCATCGTCGAGCTCGGGATCCAGGAGCGCTGCGGCAGATGGGCGCGGGCGTAGAGGACGTTGGGGACCTGGATCAGGTTCAGGCCGCCCGGCTTGAGCGCGCGCGAGATCACCTCGAAGGTCCGGTGGTTCTCCTCGTCGCTCTCGAAGTAGCCGACGGCGCCGTCATTGAGGTTGAGGACGATGTCGAACTCGCCCTCGAACTCGAGCTCGCGCAGATCGCCCTGGACGAACTCCGCCTCCAGGCCCTGCTCGGCAGCGTCCTTGCGGGCGATCTCGACCAGTTCCTCGCCGATCTCGACGCCGACCACGGAGAAGCCCTGGCGCACCAGCTCCAGCGAGTGGCGGCCGGTGCCGCAGGCGAGGTCGAGGATGCGCTCGCCGCCCTGTGGGCGCAGCATCGTCAGCGCCCGCCTGATTTCCGTCTCCGTCCGCTCGGTCCACGCCATCTCGGCGCTCATCCCGGTGAACGCGGTCGCGTACCAGTCCTGCGGAATCTCGTCCTGAAGAACCGTCATCTCCCTCTCCCTTGCTTCCCCATTAGACGAAGAAGCTTAAAAGATCAGGGGGTGTGCTGCCTCTCCTCGCGGCGGTGGCGGTGGACGAGCGGGGCGATATAGCCGATCAGGGCGCCGATCGCCGCTGCCAGCAGGATGACCACGATCAGCGGCGCGTTAAAGCTGGCGAAGAGGACTTCGAAGCTGACTTCCTGCGAGTTCTGCAGGGCGACGATGAGGACGAGGGCGCTGAGGATGCCGACGAGCCAAGCGCGCCAGTTGACGGGCTTCTTCTCCTGCTTCATCTGCCGATCCTCAGCTCACCTCGGAGAAGGCAGGCTCCGGCTCGCTCTGCTCGGGCGCAGGCATCTGCTGCGGCCGGGGCGCCCGCAGGACAAATACCGCGATCGCCACCGCGACGGCCGCGAGCAAGGCGCCGGCCAGGTAGGCGACGTGGTAGCCGGAGGTCAGCGCCTGGGCGAGGCTTTCGCCTTCGTCGAGCAGCGCCTTGGTGCGCTCGCCCGAGAGGGTCGCCAGGACGGCGAGCCCGATCGCGCCGCCGACCTGCATGCTGGTGTTGACGAGGCCCGAGGCGAGGCCCGCGTCCTCCGGCGTCGCCCCCGACATTGCCAGGGTCATGATCGCCGGGAACGAGGTGCCGACGCCGATGCCGATCAGCAGGAAGGGCGGCAGCAGGTCGACGAAGTAATCGGCGTCGACCGGCGTGCGGGCGAAGAGGAGCAGCGCGACGACGACCAGGCAGACTCCGGGAATCAGGGTCGTGCGGGGGCCGAAGCGCATGATCAGTTTTTCCGAGAAGCCGAGCGAGAGGGTGCCCATCACCAGGGTCGTCGGCAGGAAGGCGAGGCCCACCTTCAGCGGGCTGTACCCGAGCACGCGCTGGAGGTAGAGCGCCCCGAGGAAGAACATCCCGAACATCCCGGCGACCAGCAGCGCCTGCAGGGCGTTCGAGCCGGCGACGTTGCGCGAGCGGAACAGGCGCAGCGGCATCAGCGGGTTGGCGATCGTCGCCTGGCGGTGGAAGAAGATCCCGAGCAGCGCCAGCGAGACCGCCCCCAGGACGAAGATCCGGGTGTCGTTCCAGCCCCAGGCTTCGATCCGCAGAATCGTGAAGACGCCGAGCATCAGCGAACTGGTGATCAGCGCCGCGCCGGGGAAGTCGGCGCCCTCGCTGAGCCCGATCCCCTGGGGGTCGGCGACGAGGCGGATCGCCAGGAAGGCGGTGGCGATCCCGATCGGCAGGTTGATGAGGAAGATCCAGTGCCAGCTGATCGCGTCGGTGAGGACGCCGCCGAGCAGGAGGCCGATCGAGCCGCCGGCGGAGGCGACGAAGCCGTAGACGCCGATCGCTTTCGCCTGCGCGCCGGGCTCGGGAAACATCGTCACGATCATCCCCAGGATCACGGCCGAGGCGAGCGCGCCGCCGATCCCCTGGACGAAGCGCGCGGCGACCAACATCTCCTGCGATACCGAGGCAGCGCAGACCAGGGAGGAGACGGTGAAGATCGCCAGGCCGATCAGGAAGACGCGGCGCTGGCCGAGCAGGTCGCCCATCCGACCGGCCAGCAGCAGCAGCCCGCCGAAGGGGATCATGTAGGCGTTGACCACCCAGGCGAGGTTGCTCTGGGAGAAGTCGAGGCTGTCCTGGATCGAGGGCAGGGCGACGTTGACGATCGTCGCGTCGAGGACGATCATCAGCATCCCGGCGCAGAGGACGTAGAGGGCCAGCCAGCGGGTTCTGTCGTTGTCGGTCGCGTTCATTCGGACGGGGATCGGGGGACGGGGGTCCGAACCTAGCATCGCGACGCGGCCGGTTCGGGCGCGGCAGGCTGAGGCGGCTCGAGGCTCCACCTCGCCCGCGCTGACGCCACCGCTTTCGGAGGCCCACGAGTGACGATCCCGGTGCGCAGAAAATGTCACCCCCTTCCAGCGAAAACAGCCGTCTGGCGGAAACTATTCTCGCTCGGCTTTGGGCGCGAACTCCTCCGAGCTGACGACTCCGCAGGTGCTGCGGCTGGTAGGGGCCGGCGCCGGCGGGGCGATCCTGATGGCCCTCGGGGAGGGTCCGCTCCGCACCAAAGAGCTGACGGAGCAGGTCCGCGGCTATACCCCCCGCACGATCTACCGCTACTCGAGCAAACTGGTCGCGGCCGGGATTCTCGAGCGCCACGAGGAGCCGGGCGTGCCCTCCAAGGTGACCCACAGCCTCAGCGAGCCGCGCGGCCGGGAGCTCTACGAGCTGGTGGTTGCTTACGCGGAGGCCTCCTTCACCCGCCTGCCGGACGGCAGGATCGACGCCCATGCCTGGGGATCGCTGGCGATGCTGGCCGACCTCTGGGAGTCGGGCCTGGTCGAGGTGCTCAACCTCGGCCCGAAGTCGCCGACCGAGCTGGCCCAGCTGGAGCACGGCCTCAGCTACCACCAGGTCAACCGCCGGGCGGGCCTGTTCACGATCGGTGGCTTCTTGCGCGAGGGCCTGGGCCACGGCAACCGGCGGGTCTACACGCTGACCGAGAGGGCGCGGCGGGGGATGGCGCTGATCGCCGGCATCGGCCGCTGGCGCCGCCGCCACGTCGTCGGGGAGGGAAGGTCGGGGTTGACGGCGCGGGAAGCGGGTGGGCTGCTGCGGACGGCGCTCCCCCTCGTTGCCCTGCCCGAGCACGCCGGCAAGAGCCTAGGCATGGCGATCGCGGCGAGCGGCGGCAAGGAGGAGGGCGAAGCCGTCTGGGTCCGCGTCGAACCCGAGGGCAGCGTCCTCAGCTACGAGGGACCGCTGCCGGATGTCGACGCCGCCGCGCACGGGGAGGTGGCGGATTTCATCGACACGATCCTCGACGGGCCCGGGAACGGGCTGCGGGTGGACGGCGACGAGCGCCTGCTTCGGGCCTGCTTCGGGCGGCTGCACTCGGTCCTCTGGAAATCCTGGCCCGACGGCTCAGCCACGCCGGCCGAAGGCATGACCGGCGGGGACGACAGCCCGGAGCTCAGCTACAGCTAGCTCGCGCGAGCTCGGGGGAGGTGTCTGCTCGGCCCGGGGAGGCGCAGGTGGAGCCGGACGCTCGAGGGGCGCCAGATCCTCGGCGACGACGTTGATCGCGCCCTCGCGGCGCTCGAGGCGACCGCGGGCCCGGAGCAACGGCGCCGAGCGGACCAGCGGCCGGCGCCGCTCGAAGACCGGGGGCGGGACGACGAGGTTGACCGAGCCGCACTCGTCCTCGAGCAGGAGGAAGGTGATGCCGTTGGCGGTCTCGGGGCGCTGGCGGGCGGTGACCATTCCGCCGACCTCGACGGTCGAGGCGTGGTCGATCCGTTTCAGGTCGGAGGTGCGGACGAGCTTCGGGTCGAGGCCGGGACGCAGGAGCTTCATCGGGTGCTTCTCGACCGTCATCCCGGTCGAGCGGTAGTCGGCGATCAGCCTCCCCCACTCCCCCAGGGGCTCAAGCGCGGGCGGCACGGGCGGCTCCATCGGCAGCGCCAGCTGGGTGCCACTGCGCTTGAGCCGGCCGGCGGCGGTGACGCCGACCCGCCAGAGCGCCTCGCGGCGGTCGTCTTCCGAGCCCGCCGGGATGCCGTCGAGGGCGCCCGCCCAGGCGAGCCGTTCCAGGCCCTGCAGGCCCACCCCCGAGCGCGAGGCGAGCTCGGCGATCCCCTTATAAGGACCGCCGCGCTCGCGCTCGGCCACCAGCGCCTCCATCTCCTCCTTCTTCACACCCTTCACGTAGCCGAGGCCGATCCGCACCTGCAGCCCGCCCCGCACCTCTGTGCCGCGCGGCGATTCGACGTGGCAGAGGACCTTGCTGCGGTTGGCGTCGACCGCCGCCACGCGGATGCCGCGCCGCTGGGCCTCGTGGACGAGCGAGTCGGGTGGGTAGAAGCCCATCGGCTGCTCGTTCAGCAGCGAGCAGAGGAACTCGGGGCCGTAGTGGATCCGCAGCCAGGCCGACTGGTAGGCGAGCAGGCCGAAGGCGGCCGAGTGGGCCTTCGGGAAGCCGAAGCCGGAGAAGCCCTGGATCTGCGACCAGACCCGTTCGACCGTCTCCTCGGAGACGCCGTTGGCGGTGGCACCGGCACAGAAGCGTCGGTGGTGCTCGCGGATCGCCTCCTCTGAGCGCTTGCGGCTCATCGCCCGCCGCAGCCCCTCGGCCTCCGAGGAGCTGAAGCCCGAGAGTGCCATCGCCACCTCGATCACCTGCTCCTGGAAGACGATCGTCCCCAGAGTCTCCTCCAGCACCGGCTCCAGCAGCGGGTGCTCGTAGGGGACCTTGAACTCGGGGTCCTCGCGGAGCGCCTTGCGCCTCTCTATATATGGATGGATGGCGCCGCCCTGGATCGGCCCCGGCCGCACCAGCGCCACCTGGACGATGACGTCGCCGAGGTCGCGCGGCTGGGTCCGCGGCAACATCTGCATCTGCGCCCGGCTCTCGATCTGGAAGACGCCGGTGGTGTCGGCGGCGCGGATCGACTCGTAGACCTGCTCGTCGTCGAGCGGGATCCGCGAGAGGTCGAGCCGCTCGCCGCGCGCCCGGCCGATCTCCTCGACGCAGCGCTCGACCGCCGAGAGCATCCCCAAGCCGAGCAGGTCGATCTTGAGGAAGCCGGCGTCGGCGCAGGAGTCCTTGTCCCACTGGACCGTCTGTCGTCCCACCATCGCCGCGGGGACGACCGGGCAGACGTCGATCAGCGGTCGGGTCGAGATCACCATCCCGCCCGGGTGCTGGGAGGAGTGGCGCGGCAGGCCCATGATCTCGGCGGCGAGCGGCAGCAGCGCCTGCCACCGCGGCTCCTTCGCCCGCTGCGGCCCCAGCGCCGCGACCAGGTCGCGCTCGATCTCCTCGGCGCCCTGGAAGAAGCCGACGCTCTTAGCGACCTTGTCGATCTCCGCCGGCGGCAGCCCCAGGGCCTTACCGAGGTCGCGAACCGCGCCCTTCGGCCGGTAGGTCGGGAAGGCGGCGACGAGGGCCGAGTGCTCGTGGCCGTAGCGCTCGTGCACGCGCGGGATCAGCGCCTCGCGGATGTCGCGGGGGAAGTCGAGGTCGATGTCCGGCATCGAGGTCGTTTCCTCGTTAAGGAAGCGGCCGGAGAAGAGGTCGGCCTCGACCGGGTCGACGTGCGAGAGGCCGGTCAGGTAGCAGACGATCGAGCTGACGCTGGAGCCGCGCCCCCGCCCCGGCGGCAGCACCCCGCGCGCGGACTCCGGCCCGCGCACCTCGGCGGCGACCTCGCGGGCCAGCTCGAGCAGGTCGCGGTGGAGGAGGAAGAAGCCGGAGAGGCCGAGCTTGCGGATGATCGCCAGCTCCTCCCCCAGCCGCCACTCGGCTTCGACCAGGCGGGCGTTGCCGCTGTAGCGCTCGGCGAGGTGGTGGTTGCAGAGGCGGGCGAGCTCGGCGTCGGCGCCGGGGTCCTCGCTGCCGGGGTAGCGGTAGCCGAGCTGCTCGGTGAGGTCGAAGCGCAGCCGCTCGGCGATCCGCGCGGTCTCGGCGACCGCGTCGGGGTATTCGGCGAAGCGCGCCGCCATCGCACCCGGCGAGGTCAGGGCCGAGGTCGAGTTGCCGCGGCGGCGCGGCTCGGACTCCTCCAGCGTCTCGCCGAGGCCGATCGCAACCAGCGCGTCCTGCAGCGGCGCCCGGCGGCGGTCGTGGGAGTGGACGTTGCCGGCGGCGACGCAGGGGACGTCGAGTCGTTCGGCGAGCAGCGCCAGCCAGCGGTTGCGGGCACGGTCGCGACGCCAGTAGGGCCGCTGCAGCTCGATCCGGAAGCGGTCGCGGCCGAAGGCGGCGAGCAGGCGGCGGGCGAGCCGCTCGCCGCCGGCGGTGTCGCCGTGTTCGAAGGCTCCCGCGGCCGTCCCGTCCCGCGCACAACCCGAGAGGCAGACCAGCCCCTCCGCATGTTCCTCGACCTGCTCCAGCGTCGCCCACGGCTGGGTCTGCGAGCGAGTGGTGTTGCCGCGGGTGTGGGAGTGCGCCAGCGTCAGCAGCCGGCAGAGGTTCCGGTATCCCGCCTCGTCTTCGACCAGCAAAGTCAGATGCCGACGGGACGAAAACCGGTCTATGTAAGCGGTTTTCGTCCCGTCGGCGAGGAGAGCGACGGTCAGCTCGGTGCCGGTGATCGGGCGGACGCCGAGGCCCTTGCAGGCGTGGGCGAACTCCATCGATCCCCAGACCCCATCGTGGTCGGTGAGGGCGAAGGCGGGGTAGCCGTGGGACGCCGCGGCGGCGGCGAGCTCCAGCGGGGCCGATGCGCCGTCGAGGAAGGAGAAGGCGGAGTGGGCGTGCAGCTCGACGTACATGGACAACCAACTCCTCAACCTAGGCCCGCTGCCGGTACCAGCGCTGGGCGCCGGCGCCGCGGAAGACGGTGAGGGCGCGGCCGTCGCGCATCACCAGATCGAAGTAGTGGCGGCGCAGCGGCTGCGGCGTCCACCAGCGGTCCTCGACCAGCCACTCCTCGCGGACGGCCTCGACTGTCGCTCCCTCGACCAGCATCGGGGCGCCGGCGGGGTCGGTGCGGACGGCCACCCTCCGAGGGGCGTAGAGCCGGCGGACCCCCGGCATCAGAGTTCGGGATAGGGGGTCAGCAGCGCCCAGCGCTCGGGCACCCGCGAGGCGCCGTCGACGGGCAGGATCTTCAGCAGCGCCTCGGCACCCTGGGCGGCACGGACCTCGCGCACCGCCGCCCGCAGGCGGCGCCGCCGCGGCTCGGCGGCGCCGACCGCGAGCTCGAGCTGGTCGCGCGCCGGCGGTCCCAGCCCGACCGCCCGCAGCCGCAGCGCCGTCGCCGGGCCCGGCAGCTCCTCGAGCCGCGGCGCGAGGACGTTGCGCAGGACCCGCGGAGAAGCGCTCGGCCGGCCCAGCCCCTGCTCGACGCTCCAACTGCCGCCGCTCGCCAGCAATGCCCCGAGCCGCAGGCCCAGCAGCGTTCTCCCCCGGCGCCGTGGCGCCGCCAGCAGGCGGTCGACGAGCAGCTCCAGGGCGCGGTCGAGCTGGCAGCCCGCCGTCCCTTCCGGCAGCTCGATCTCCTCGGCCACTTCCTCGTGCGGCACCCGCGGCCGCAGCGGCTCTTCTTCGCCGTGACAGAGACCCAGCGCCCGCAGGCCGTGCGGCCCGAAGCGGTCGGAGACCTGGTCGGCCGAGAGCCGGGCGAAGGCGCGGAGGGTCTGGATCCCCAACCGCTCGAGCGACTCGATCAGCTCTTCGGCTTCACGCTCGGCACATCCCAGCCGTCGCCGCAGCGCGGTGACCGGGACCGGCCGCGGCCACTCCTCGGCAGCGAGGAAAGCCGCCAGCCGGGTGCGGCCGGTGGCGATCCGCCACCCCTCCCCCACCGCGCCCCGTGCCGTGTCGAGGACGCCGGTGGAGCTGCCCCCGTAAAGGCCGCGCAGCCCGTCGACCGCGAAGAAGGCCTCCCCCGCCTGCTCTGACTCGACCGCGGCGCCGATCTCCTCCAGCGCCCGCACCATCGCTTCGGTCGCCTCCGTCGCCGCGAGGGGATCGAATACGCGCCCGGGCCGGGGCCCCCCGCCGCGACCCGGGCGCGAGAGACTCGCCCACAGCGCCAAACGCTTGTCGATGACGCAGGCGATCTCCATACGAACGTATGTTCGTGTACAAGGGAGCATAGCGCCATAGAGACGGCCTCAAGGTCCTCCCATCTATGCGAAGAGCCCGTGCCCTCGTCGGCCGGGAGGGGCACCCGGAGGGGCCTCCCCAAATTTGCGACGGAGGGTGCCCCCTCCCGGCCGCTAGCCGTTCCGGGCGACTTTCGCCGCCTCGGCGCTGCCGAGGTACGGCGTCAGCGCGAACTCGACCAGATCCGGGAGCAGCGTCTCCAGCTCCTCGGTGCGCTCGGCGAAGATCCGGCGCGAGATCAGCGAGACCATGCCCCCGACCAGCGCCTCCTCCGTGGTGGGGGAAAGGCCTGCGAGCACCTCGGCCGAGCGGCCCTCGCGGCCGGCTTCGAAGTAGGGGACGAGGCCCTGGATCGCGGCGTCGTAGCGCTCGACCACGACCGGGCCGGCAACCAGCGCCTCGACCATGCTGAGGCGGGCGAGGTGCGGTTCGGCGGTGAGGAACTCGAGCATCACTGCGATCCCCGCGCGCACCGCCCGCGGCCATTCCTCCTCCTCGTTGAAGGCCTCGTCGACGCGTCGGCGCAGCTCCGCCATCACCGTGTCGTAAGCCGCGATGAAGCACTCGTCCTTGCTCTCGAAGTGCTCATAGAAGGTGCGCCGGGAGACGGCGGCGTGACGGGTGATGTGAGCGATCGTGGTGCCGGCGTAGCCGTTTTCGGCGACCGCCTCGGCCAGGCCGGCGATCAGCCGCTCGCGCTGGTTGCGGGCGACGAACTCGCGCGGCAGGCCATGGCGACCCGGCGGCAGGCGTGCAAGCTCAGGGGGGTACTCCGGCGACTCGACAGAGGGCTTGACAGGATCGCTCAAGAGAATCGACGATACCGATTCAAACGATTGCAGCTTAAACTGGCCAACTGGCCAGTTTTTTGAGGCGGCGCCTTAGCCGCGCGCAGTCGAGGCCCGGGAAGCACCGTCTCCCTCCGCTGCCACCGCGCGGGCGGCCGCAGCTCCCAGATAGGGCGTAAGGGCGAACTCGACCAGCTCAGGCAGCAGTTCGCCGACCGCCTCCGGCCGCTCGAGCAAGCGTTGGTAGAGGATCCAGAAGACCCCGCCGATCAGGGCCTCCTCAAGTGTCTCCGGAAGCTCCTGGCCATGCGGCGAGACATCGCGTCCAAGCCGGAACAAGGAGACGAAGGCCTGCAGCGACTCCTCGTAATAGCGCACGGAGCTCGGGGCGGCGGCGAGGGCGTCGACCATGCAGGTACGGGCGAGGGCCGGCTCCTCGGCGACGAAGCGTAGGAAAGCCGCCAGCCCCGCCTCCACCCGGTAGGACCAGTTGTCGATCTCCCCGGCGGCCTCCACCACCCGTCCCAGCGCAGCGGACATCGCGTACTGCTGGGCGGCGAGGAAGCAATCCTCTTTCGAGCTGAAGTTCTCGTAGAAGGTGTTGCGGGCGATTCCGGCGCGCTTGACGATGTCGGCGACGGTGACGGCGCGGTAGCCCTGCTCGGAGACCTCGAGGGCGAGCGCGTTGATGATCCGGGCGCGCTGGTGCTGGGCGATGAACTCGCGCGAGAGATGGTGCCTGCCCGGAAGTGGACGCGGTGTCGATCTAGAAGCCACGAACGAAAGAGTACCGAAGACCGCCCGCGGTGTCGTCTTCGACCGGAACCGGATACCGTTTAGGTACCAAAGCTAGACAAGGCGTTTTCTCAATCATTTTAAACCGGGCGGGGACTTTGACCGGAAAGCGTGAACGCATTCTCCAGGGAATGCTCCAAGCAGTGGGCAGACATGGTTATGAGCGGACGGCGGTCCAGGACGCCATCACCGAGGCGGGGTTGTATCGCCAGGCCTTCTACGACTCCTTCCGCGACAAGGAGGACTGCTACCTGCAGGCGCTCGACGCCGGCTCTGCCTGGGTGGAGCTGGCGATGCGGGATGCGGCCGAGGGGGAGGTGACCTGGCGCGGCCGGCTGCAGGCGGCGCTGGCCGGGCTCCTGCGCTTCCTCGACGAGCAGCCGGCGATCGCCCGGGCCCTGCTGGTCGAGGTGCACGCCGCCGGGCCGCGGGCGGTTGCCAAGCGCACGGAGGCGATGTCGCGGGCGGCAGCGGCAGTGGACCTGGCGCGGGAGGAAAGCGACGACGGCGCGCCGGCGATCTCCGCCGAGGCGGTGGTCGCCGGCATCCTCGCGGTCCTTCACAGCCGCCTCGCCTCCGAACAGACAGATGGCTTGCTCCGCCTCCTGCCCGAGTTGATGTACCTGGCGATCCTCCCGTTCTTCGGCGCCGAGGAGGCCGCCGAGGCGATGCGCTCGAGCGGAAGCTAGGGCGCCCTCAGACGCCGCTGCCGCCGCGGCCCTCGCCGCCGGCGAAACGGGCGGCGCCGCGGGCGGCCACCTCCAGCACCTCGCGGCCCGCCCGGCGCTCCAGCTCCAGTCCCTCGGCCAGCGGCAGGCCCGCACCCTCCAGGGCGGCTCGGCGGTCGCTCAGCATCGTCTCCTGCGGGAACGCGCCGATGCGCTCGGCCAGCCCCAGGGCGCGGTCCAGGTGCCGGTCCGGATCGGCCAGCTCGTTGACCAGGCCGATCCGCTCCGCCTCCTCAGCCCCGACCGGGCGGCCGCTGAGGATCATCTCCAGGGCCCGTCCCATCCCCACCACCCGCGGTAGGCGCTGGGTGCCGCCGTCGACCAGCGGCACCCCCCAGCGGCGCTCGAAGCAGCCGAAGACCGAACGCGGCGTCGCCACCCGCAGGTCGCACCAGAGCGCCAGCTCGAGGCCGCCGGCCAGGCACCAGCCGTCGATCGCGGCGATCGCCGGCTTCGATGGGGTGAGCCGGGTGAAGCCGAGCGGCCCTCCCGGGTCGTCGACGTCCAGGTCCAGGGCCTTGAGGTCGGCGCCGGCGCAGAAGGCCTCGCCGCTGCCCGTCAGCACCAGCACCCGTGCCCCCTCGTCGCCCTCGAACTCCTTCAGGCCTTCGCGCAGTGCGGTGGCCGTGGCGGCGTCGACGGCGTTGCGACGCTCCGGCCGGTCGATGGTCAGAACCGCGGCGGCCCCACGGCGCTCGTAGTGGACCTCCGAGCTGCTCATCTGCGGGATCCTCCCAGGTCTCCTTCCCGGAAAGCGAGCGGAATCGACCTGCACAGGTCCTGGACGAGCCGCTCCGGCTACCCTCAGCGGGTGCGCATCGACGAAATCATTGCTGAGCGGAAGCCGACTTTCTCGGTCGAGTTCTTCCCGCCGAAGACGGCGGCGGCGGCGGACGAGCTGTTCGCAACCGCCCGCGAGCTGCAGGCTCTGGAGCCGGACTTCGTCTCGGTCACCTACGGCGCCGGCGGATCGACCCGCGACGGCACGGTCGAGATCACCGCGGCTCTGAAGCACGAGATCGGTTTCGAGACGATGGCGCACCTGAGCTGCGTCGGCGAGACGACGGCCGGTCTGGCGACCACGCTCGACCGGATCGAGGCCGCCGGGATCGAGAACGTGTTCGCTCTGCGCGGCGATCCGCCCAGGGGACAGGCCGACTTCGAGCAACCGGAGGGAGGGCTCGGCAGCGCCGCCGAGCTCGCCGCCTTCGTCGCCGCGGGCTGGGACTTCGGGATCGGCGGCACCTGCTTCCCCGAGGTCCACCCGGAGGCCCCTGACCTCGAGACCGATCTCCGCTACCTGAAGACGAAGGTCGACGCCGGGGTGCGCTTCCTGATCACCCAGCTCTTCTTCGACAACCAGGTCTACTTCGACTTCGTCCGCACCGCGCGGGTGCGGGGGATCGAGGTACCGATCCTGGCCGGGGTGATCCCGGTGACCAGCTTCGCCCAAACCAAGCGCATCTGCGACCTCTGCGACGCGACGATCCCGGCGCCCCTGGAGGCGGCCTTCGCGGCGGCGGGCGGCGACCCGGAGCGGGAGTTCGAGCTGGGGATCGCCTACGCCGCCCAGCAGTGCGCCGAGCTGCTGATCGCGGGGGCTCCGGGGATCCACTTCTACGCCCTCAACCGGGCGCCCGCGACGCGGGCGGTCCTCGGCGCACTGAAAGCCTCGCGACCGTGGGAGGGGGTGCGGGGGGACGCAGCCGAAATGGAGCGAGCCGACTAGGCTTAGGGACCGTTATGGGCAAGGGTGAGCGGGAAAGGGAGAAACTCCGGCAGGAACGGGTCGAAGCCGAAAAGCGCGAATCGCGCAGCGGCAACTCGCGCCTGATCCTCGCCTATGCGATCGGCTCGGCCGTCGTCCTGGCGATCGCGGTCGTGGTTTTCATCCTCGCCACCGGCGGCAGTAGCAGCAGCGGCTCCGGCGGCGACGCCCACATCAACGTCAACGCCGCCTTCGGCTCGACCAACGGGGTCGCGCCCGACGAACGCGAAGGCATCCCGCCGCCGGCGCCCAAGGTGACCGACCTCAAGCAGGCGGCGAAACAGGCGGGGTGCAAGCTCGAGCTCCACCTCGAAGACGAGGGGCACGAACACATCCCGCCGAAGTCGCCGGAACCGAAATACAAGACCAACCCGCCGACCTCCGGCAACCACGTCGAACCGCCCTACCAGCAGGCCGACGGCGCCTACGCCGAAGAACCGGAAGCGATCGACTACGTCCACTCGCTGGAGCACGGGCGGATGGAGATCCAGTACTCGCCGAGCCTGCCGGAAAAGGAGCAACTGGAACTGAAGGGCCTCTACGACACGATGTACGGGGCGACGCTGCTGTTCCCGAACAAGAAAATGCCCTATCAGGTCGCGGCGACCACCTGGACCAACCTGCTCGGCTGCCCCGAATACAAAGGCTCGATCACCCTCGACGCGATCCGCGCCTTCGGCAAGGAAACCTGGGGCAAGTACGGCGGCGAGCCCGTCTTCGGCTTCAAATTCACCGGCCCGACTCCGTCGGAACCCGAAGAAGCCGAATCCTGAGCTGAGCTAGGCGCGGTAGGCGGGGAAGAAGCCCGCGGGCTCCCGTCCGGAGCTCAGGTCGCCGTACTTCTCCTCGTCGCAGACCAGCTCCGAGGTGAACCAGGGCAGGCGGCGGTTGGCGAAGCCGCGCTTGAACTCCTCCAGCGCGTCGCCGGGGGCGATGCCACCGCCGAGGTTGAGCGGCAGCCCGAGCTCCTGCGCATGCTCGACCAGCCGGGTGACGACGTTCTTCATCGGCGCCTCGCCCAGGCGCGAGTCGCGGCTGCCGCTGAGGTAGTAGTGGAGGTAGCCGTCGCTGACGGCGGCGATCGAGGCGGCGGCGGCCTCGCCGTCGGGAGCGGTGGCGAGCGCGAGCCAGGTGCAGTCGGCTTCGAGGATGCGGTCGAAGTAGGCGGCGCCGAAGAAGTAACGCTCGGCGGCGCCGGTACGGCGCATCGTCTGCTCATAGGCGGCGAGGAACTCGGCGCGCTGCCCGGGCGTCGTCTCCGGGCCCGGGACCAGATCCAGGGCGTAGCCGGCTTCGAGGTTGCGGCGGACCTGGCGACGGTCGCTGGGGCGGCTCTTCGGTGGCAACGCCGGGTCGGCGATCTGGACGACGTTGCGCTCGGTCGCGCCGCTCAGCGGTGCGGGGCCGAGGGTGTGGCGGATGAAGACGCTGACGAGATTCGTCGCGCTCCAGTCGATCGCGGCGGGTTCGAAGGTGGGTGGAGGAGGGGGGGTGTCCCCCGGACTAACTGCGGGGAGGGTCCGGGGGACACCCCCCCTCCTCCCATCCGCCTCGGTTAGCCCGGGGTAGCCGTACGGGGAGACGGCGTCGTGGTGGTCGGTGCCGGGGATGTCGCGCACGATCAGGGGGGCGAGCAGCTCTCGACCTTGGTCGTCGGCGATCTTCAAGGTGTGGGTGGCTCCCTCGGCCTCTAGAAAGGATTGCGAGCGGAAAAACTCGTCGTCGGCCGCCGCCGCGCCGCCGTCCTCGATCAGCTCCGCCTTCGCGGTCACTCGAGCAGGTCCGCGGCGGCAGCGCGGAACTCGTCCGGGAGCACGCCCCAGACCTCGCAGTCGTCCGGCGGTCCGTCGCGGCGGGCGAGGTGGCCGCGCATCGTCCCCTCGTGCTTCCAGCCGAGGCCGGCGACGGTCTTCTTCGCGACCTCGTTGCGGGCGGGGATGCGGCCATAGACCCGGTGGGCGCCGTACTCGTCGAACGCCCTGGCGATCGTCAGCGCCTCGGCCCGGCGGCCGACGCCCTTGCCGCGGACGTCGTCGCCGATCAGGGCGCCGAGCTCGGGGGCGGTCTGGCGGAACAGGCCGTAGAGCGCGGTGAACCCGACCGGCTCCTCGTAGCCCTCGACGACGATCGCGAACTTGCGGTCCTCACCCGAGCCCTCCATCGCCCGCCGCGTCCACGCCTCCGCCTGCTCGAGCGAGAACTCGTCCCGCTGCTCCATCAGCGAAGCGACCGCCGCCGGGTTGTTGAACCAGCGGTGGACGGCGGCGGCGTCGCCCTCTTCGAAGGGGCGCAAAGTCACTGCTGGGCGGTCAGCACTCACGCGGAGAACCCTAATCAGTCCGGTGCCAGGCCCTGGCCGGTGAGGACAAGCCATCCCGTCTTCAGCAGAATGCGGAGGTCCAGCGGGAGGCTGCGGTGGTCTACGTACCAGACGTCGAGCTCGATCCGCTCCTCCCAGGGGATGCCTGCGCGGCCCTGGACCTGGGCCCAGCCCGTGATCCCGGGGAGGACCTCGTGGCGGCGTTTCTGGCGCGCGGTGTAGTCGTCGACCTGGGCCTTGATCGTCGGGCGGGGGCCGACGATCGCCATCTCGCCGCGCAGCACGTTTATGAGGTTGGGGATCTCGTCGAGCGAGGTGCGGCGCAGGAGGCGGCCGGGGACGGTGACGCGCGGGTCGTCGCGGTAGACCACCTTGCCGACGCCGACCGGGTCGGAGCCCTGGACCATCGTCCGCAGCTTCCACATCTCGAACTCCACGCCGCCGCGGCCGACGCGGCGCTGGCGGTAGATCACCGGGCCGGCGCTGGTCAGCTTGATCGCGATCGCCGCGATCAGGAGGACCGGTGAGAGGATCGCCAGGGCGACCATGGCGATGACGGCGTCGAGGGCGCGCGGCATCAGCGGGTGCCCTCCGCCTTCTCCCAGCGCCCACCCGCTCCGTGGCGCAACCGGTCCCAGAGGCCGGCGGCGATCGAGGTGGTGGTGAGGACGTAGTAGCGGGCGATCCGGAAAGGCGCGACCGGAACCGAGCGGCCGAGCAGGGCGGCGGCGATCAGGGCGAGCTGGAGGACGAAGGCGAAGTCGTAGAACCAGCCGCTGCCGAGCAGGAAGGCGTTGGCGACCAAGGCGACGAGGTGGAATAGCGGGCTCAGGTAGCGCAGCAACCGGTGGGAGGCGATCTCGAACGCGTAGAGCGGCGGGTAGCGGCGCGGCGAGAGCATCCCTTCGCCGAGAACGATGTCCCAGAGGCCGACCATCATCCGTCGTTTGCGGGCGAACTCGCCCTCGATCGTCGGCACCATCTTCTCCTCGGCGCGGGCGGCCGGCGCGTAGAGCGAGCGCAGCCGGCGCTTGGCCAGCAGGAAGGGGAAGCTGAGGTCGTGGCTGCCGGAGGGCGCCAGCGGGAGGTAGGCGTCGCGGCGCACCGCGTATATGGCGCCGTTGCCGCCGGTGACCCCGGCCAGCGCCGACTCGGCTTCGCGCACCGCCATCTCGTAGCGCCAGTAGGCCCCCTCGAGGTTGCCGCCGTCGGGATCGAGGAAGCGGACCTGGCCGCAGACGTAGCCGACGCCGGGATCGGCGAAGGGGGCGACGAGGCGGCGCAGCGCGTCGCGCGCCCAGACGCTGTTGGCGTCGGAGAAGGCGAGGATCTCGCCGGCCGCCTGCTCGGCGGCGGCGTTCAGCGCGGCGACCTTGCCGCCAGGTGACAACTCGAGGACGAGCGAGGCGCCCGCGGCCCGGGCGCGCTCGGCGGTCGCGTCGGTGGAGCCGTCGGAGGCGACGATCACCTGGAGGCGGTCGCGTGGATAGTCGAGCGCGAGCGCGTTGGCGACTTTCGCCACGATCACGTCCTCCTCGTCGTAGGCGGGGACGATCAGGGAGACGGCTGGGAGGCTCTCCGAGGCGGAACCCGTACCGCGCGGCTTAAAAGGCCGCCGCTCTTTCTTCACCCGCGCCATCCCCATTAGCAGCAGCGGGTAGCCGAGGTGCGTGTAGAGGATCGCGCCGGCGCTGAGCCAGAAAAGGATCGTGGCGACGGTGGTCACGAGCGCGCCTCCAGCAGCTCGCGGTAGAGGTCGAGCGTGCGGCGGCCTGCCTCGTCCCAGGAGAAGGGACCTGCGGCGGCGTGGGTCGCGGCGGCGGCCAGATCGCGAAGGGCGGCCTCGTCCCCGACCAGCTCCTCTAGCGCGGCGGCAAGCGCCGCCGTGTCGCCCGGCGCGACCAGGCGACACGGCGGCGCTTGCCGCCGCGCTAGAGGAGCTGG
>Ga0207702_10000032_pt1 | contig 168047 bp, 118 predicted proteins | sample KBSCornC62_FD_184302 | JGI IMG/M metagenome (GOLD analysis project Ga0207702, IMG submission 184302) | Corn rhizosphere microbial communities from Kellogg Biological Station, Michigan, USA - KBS Corn C6-2 (SPAdes) (version 2) | ecosystem: Host-associated > Plants > Roots > Rhizosphere > Soil ...
TGGTTGCCGGGGGTCCACTCCGGATACAGCAGGGTCAGCTTGCCGGCCTCGACCGGTATCGTCTCGTGCACGCGGAAGATGCCCTGCCGCGTGTCGCTGGCGTCGACATGGATGGCGATGGTGCCCGGATACGGCGTGTCCTGCGGCGCCGGCACCTGCGTGCTGCGCGACACCTGGGCGGAAGCGGCGCCGGCGGCGAGCGCCAACGCCACGGCCAGGGCGATGCGGCAATGGGCGTGTTGCGGACGCACGGACGAGGCGGGGAACATGGCGGCACCTGCGGGCGGTTGGGGGATCTCCCCAACTTAGCACCAGCCGCGCACCGCGCGAGGGTGACGATTGGCACTGTGCGACCATCGGGCATCGCCACCCTCGAGGAGCCCGCCATGACCGCACGCCATCAGCCGCAGGACGTCGTCCGCTTCTGGCGCGAGGCCGGCCCCGGCAAGTGGTTCGACAAGGACGAGGCGTTCGACCGTGCCTTCACCGCGCGCTTTCTCGACGCGCACATGGCGGCCGCGCGGCGCGAGGTGGACCACTGGCTGGACGAAACCGAAGGCGCGCTGGCGCTACTGATCCTGCTCGACCAGCTCCCGCGCAACGCCTTCCGCGGCACCGCGCACATGTTCGCCACCGATCCACTGGCGCTCAGCTTCGCGCGGCAGGCCGTGGCACGCGGCCACGACCGCGCGGTGGAACCCGCGCTGCGCGTGTTCTTCTACCTGCCGTTCGAGCACAGCGAGTCGCTGGCCGACCAGGAGCGCGCGGTGGCGCTGTGCGAAGGGCTGGACAACTACGCCAAGTACGCGCGCACCCATCGCGACGTGATCGCGCGTTTCGGTCGCTTCCCGCACCGCAACGCCGTGCACGGCCGCGAGACCACGGCCGAGGAGCGCGCGTTCCTCGATGCAGGGGGCTTTGCCGGGTGAGCGGGATTCCTGTAGGAGCGCACCCTGTGCGCGATCGAGGCTCTTCGCGAAGAGTTTCATCGCGCACAGGGTGCGCTCCTACGGTGGGCGTCACGCCAGCTTGCGCGCTGCCGCCACCACGTCCGCCTCACCCGGCAGCACCAGGAAGGCTGCGCCAGCCAGCGGGGTGAAGGTGTCGGCGCCCACCACGCGCTCCAGCGGCGTGGCGCCGAGCCCCGCCTCGACGATGGCGGTGATCACGCCCTCGCCCACGCCGGCGCTCTTGCGGCCTTCGTCCAGCACGATGATGCGCTTCGCGCTCTTCGCCTGCGCGGCGATGAACGCGTCGTTGAGCGGCGCCAGCCAGCGCAGGTCGACCACGCGCACCTTCCACTTCAGCTCGGCCTCGATGGTGCGTGCGGCGCGCAGCGCCATCGGCACGCCGTTGCCGAAGGTGAACACCACGAGGTCCTTCGCCTTCTCGTTGTAGACGCGGCCCTCGCCCGGCGTCATCGCCTCGCCCGGTGCGGGATAGGCGAACTGCCACGCGCCGTCGCCCGCCTCGTACAGATCCTTGGTCATGTACAGCGCGATCGGTTCGAGGAAGGCGCACACGCGCCCGTCCACCTTGGCCATGGCGGTGAGCGTGCGCAGCATGGTGGCCGCGTCGTCGCCGCGGCTGGGGCAGCCGACCACGAGGCCGGGGATGTCACGCAGCGCGGCGATGGAGTTGTCGTTGTGGAAGTGGCCGCCGAAACCGCGCTGGTAGCCCAGCGAGGCAACCCGCATCACCAGCGGGTTGCGGTACTGGTCGTTGGAGAAGAACTGCAGGCTGGCCGCCTCGCCGCGGATCTGGTCGCCGGCGTTGTGGAAGTAGGCCAGGTACTGGATCTCCGGGATCGGCAGCATCCCCATGTTGGCGTAGCCCTGGGCCAGGCCGAGGATGACGGTCTCGTCCAGCAAGGTGTTGAACACGCGGGTGTTCTTGAACGCCTTGTGCAGGCCCTTGGTGACCGTGTAGACACCGCCCTTCTGCGCCACGTCCTCGCCGAACAGCAGCGACTCGGGGTACTTCGCCATGACGTCGTGCAGCGCCTGGCCGATCTGGATCGCCAAATGGCGTGGCGGCTGGTTTTCCGGCAGCTTCGACTCGCCGCCGAAGGCCTTGATGCGCGCGTCGGCGTAATCAGTGCGCTCGGCTTCGGCCTTCACCTTCGCGGGGGTATACGGCGCCAGCGGCGCCATCACGTCGTCCAGCCGCTCCAGCTTGGGCCGGCGGTCGGCTTCCTCGGCGGCGGCGAAGCAGCGCTTGCGCGTGGATTCGTACAACGCCAGCAACGAGTCCTTGGTATACAGCCCGGACTCCAGCGCGACGGCCGCCGAGCGCAGCAGTGGATCCGTCGCCTCCAGCGCCACCAGCTCCTCGATGCTGCGCCACTCGATCTCGAAGTCGGTGCCTGCGTGGCCCATGATGCGGGTGGTGCGCAGGTGCAGGAAGGTGGGCCGACGCGTGCCGCGGCAATGCTCCACCGCGCGCTGCACCTGGGCGTAGCCTTCTGCGAGGTCAAGACCGTCGGCATAGAAATAGTCGAGGTTGGAGCGCGACTGGAAGTTGCTCGCCACCCAGCCGGTCGGCGTCTTCACCGAAATGCCGATGCCGTTGTCCTCGCATACGAACAGCACCGGCGCGGGCAGCTTCTGGTAGGCGGTCCACGCCGCCGCGTTGAACGCGGTCTGCGCGGTGGCGTGGTTGCTGGAGGCGTCGCCGAACGAGCAGATCGCGATGGAATCCTCCGGCACCGGCAGCGTGTGGCCGATGCGCCGCGCGTGGTCGATGGCGACCGCCGTGCCCAGCGCCTTGGGCAGGTGCGAGGCGATGGTCGAGGTCTGCGGCAATACCCACAGCGGCTTGCTACCCCACACCTTGTGGCGGCCGCCGGAGGCCGGGTCGTCCTTGCTGGCCGCGAAGGACAGCGCCGAATCCATCACCGGGTCGCGTGGTTTTCCATCGGTGCCCGGCAGCTTGCGGAAACGCTCCGCCATGAAACCGCCGCTGCGGTAATGCAGGAAGGCCGGATCGGTGTGCCGGGTGAGCCGCGCCACCATCGCGTTGCCTTCGTGGCCGGACGAACCGATGGTGTAGAACACCTTGTTCTGCACGCGCAGCACGCGCGCCATGAGATCCAGGTGGCGCGAGATCAGTTGCGATTCCAGTAGCTCGCGAAAACCGCGCGCATCGAGCGCGCTGCCCGGCAGTACCGGTGCGTCGTCGCGCGGTGCGGCGCGCACCTCGCCCCGCCACTCGCCGACGAACTCGGTGAAGTTCTGGTCGACGATCTCGGCGCGGTTGAAGCCCTTGTGGCGGGCGGCGATGGGAGCGGGCGTGGTGGTCATGGCAATGCCGTCAGGAAGAGGGAACGATGGAAAGCGCGGATGGCTGGCGCAGCCGGCGCAAAGCGGTGGCGCGGGTGCGATCCTTGTCGCGGCCGAAGGATTCGAGGATGCGGATCTGGTCGTCCAGCGAGGGCACCGGCACAGCCATGCCTTGCAGGCCGGCCAGCACCAGCCGGCCCGGCAACACGGGTTGCCAGCCTTCGCCCCGGTCGAGTTCCAGCCCGCCCATCACCTCCACCGGCAGACCGGGAAAACGAAAGCGGGCAAACCGCGAACGGAAGCGGCCGTCATCGGCCGGTGCATGCGCGGCATCGCGGCGATCGGCCCACAGCGTCGCCAGCGTATCGGCATCGGCACGCGAAGCCAGCACGTCGACGTCGGCCACGCTCACCTCGGCGCCCAGAAGGCGTGCCGCGGCACTGCCAATCAGGCACCACGGCTCGGCGCAATGCACATGCAGTTCGGGCACCAGCTCGGTGAGTGCGACGAACAGCGCGGGCGGGATGTGGCTCATGCGTCGAAATGGGTGCGCGGGATCAGGCGTTCGGTTTCGATGCGAATGTCGGGGGCATGCAAGGTTTTGTTCCTTGAAGCCCCTCTCCCGCCGGGAGAGGGGTTGGGGTGAGGGTTCGTGCTTGCGGCTCGCCGGCGTCAAGGCGCGCTTCGAGCAGGTGCCATCGCAAGACCGGCCCCTCACCCCGCCCCTCTCCCCGACGGGGAGAGGGAGTATCGGATCAGAACGCGTTGATGCCGGTCAGCTCGCGGCCCACCACCAGCTCGTGCACCGTCTCGGTGCCCTCGTAGGTGATCACCGACTCCAGGTTCAGCGCATGGCGGATCGCGCCGTGCTCGGTGGTGATGCCGGCGCCGCCGAGGATGTCGCGGCACTGGCGCGCGATGTCGATGGCCATGCGGCAGTTGTTCCACTTCGCCAGCGAGACCTGGGTGGGCTGCATCTTGCCGGCATCCTTGAGGCGGCCCAGTTGCAGCGACAGCAGTTGCGCCGTGGTGATGCGGCGGGCCATGTCGGCGAGCTTGAGCTGGATCGCCTGGTTGGCAGCCAGCGGACGATCGAACAGGATGCGCTCGGCGGTGTAGTCCAGCACTTCCTTGAGGCAGGCCTGCGCCGCGCCGATCGGGCCCCAGGTGATACCGTAGCGGGCTTGGGTGAGGCAGCCCAGCGGGCCCTTGAGACCCTTCACGTTGGGCAGGCGGTTCGCGTCGGGCACGTGCACGTTGTCGAAGAACAGCGCGCTGGTGACCGAGGCGCGCAGGCTCATCTTCTTGTGGATCTGCTGGGCGGTGAAGCCCTTGCTGTCCGTGGGCACGATGAAGCCCTGGATGCCGTCATCGGTCTGCGCCCACACCACGGCGATCTGCGCGAGGTTGCCGTTGGTGATCCACATCTTGGCGCCGTTGATGACCCAGTCGCCGCCGTCCTTCTTCGCGTAAGTCTTCATGTTGGCCGGGTCGGAGCCGCCGTGCGGCTCGGTGAGGCCGAAGCAGCCGATGATCTCGCCCGCCGCCATCTGCGGCAGGTATTCCATCTTCTGCTCTTCGCTGCCATAGGCATAGATGGGGTACATCACCAGCGAGCTCTGCACCGACGCGAAGCTGCGCAGGCCGGAATCGCCACGCTCCAGCTCCTGGCAGATCAGGCCATAGCTGACGCCGTTCATGCCGGCGCAACCGTACTTTTCCGGAATGGTGGCACCGAGCAGGCCGAGGCTGGCGATTTCCGGGATCAGCTCGGTGGGGAAGCGTGCCTGGTCGAAGCAGTCGCCGATGATCGGTAGCACCTTCTCGTCGACGAAGCGGCCGACGGTGTCCTGCACCATGCGCTCCTCGTCGGTGAGCAGCGAGCGGACGTCGTACAGGTCGAGCGGATTCAGGCGGGCGGCAGCCATGGGCGTTCCATTGAAGGACAGGAAACCCCGGATTCTACCCGGCGCACCCGGTGCCGGTCATGGCGGAGCGCAGCAGGCGCGCCGTGCGATCATGCGGGTTACTCCCCTCCCACCACGGAAAACCCATGCTCAAGGGTGTGCTGCTGGGCTTCGCCAGCTTCGCGGCCTTCGCCATCAGCGACGCCTTCGTGAAGGCCTTGCATGGCAGCGTTCCCCCGTACGAATCGGTATGCATCGGCGCTGCGCTGGGCCTGGTCGCCCTGCCCTTTCTCATGGACAAGGGCGACCGCTGGCACGACGTGTTCGCCGCACGCCGGCCGAAACTGTGGTGGGTGCGCGCGCTGGCCGGCGCAGTGGGCAACATCGCCTCGGTCACCGCGTTCACCCTGCTGCCGATGGCCGAGGTGTTCTCGATGATCTTCCTGATGCCGATCTTCGTGACCATCCTCTCGGTGCTGCTGCTGAAGGAGCACGTGGGCTGGCGGCGCTGGACCGCGGTGTTCGTGGGCTTCGCCGGGGTGCTGGTGGTGCTGCGCCCCGGCTTCCGCCACCTGGGGCTGGGGCATTTCGCCGCGATCGCCTGCGGCATCGCCGCCGCGGGTTCGGTGGTCGCGCTGCGCATGGCCGGCGCCGAGGAAAAGCGCATCAGCCTGTACGGCGCCGGCATCGTCGGCCCGCTGGTGGCCGGCGGCGTGCTGATGCTGCCGCACTTCGTGTGGCCGGACCTGGCGCAATGGGGCCTGCTCGCCGGCTACGGCCTGCTCGCCGGGCTGGCCAGCGTGCTGCTGATGTACGCCACCCGGCTCGCCCACGCCAACCGCGTGGCGCCCACCCAGTACAGCCAGATGCTGTGGGCGATAGGCTTCGGTTACTGGCTGTTCGGCGACAAGCTCGACTGGCCGATGCTGGCCGGCATCGTGCTGATCCTCGGCGCCGGCCTGTTCACCCTGGTGCGCGAGGAAAAGGTCACCTCGTGGTGGAAGCGCACCAAAATGGTCTGATTCCGCCCTCCACCCCTGCAGCCTTGCGAACTCACATGACCACGCCGCACACGCCTCGTCCCGACCTCGCGCTCTCCCCCATCGTCGCCGGCCTCTGGCGCATCCGCGACTGGAAGCTCGACGTGGCCAGTCGCGTGCGCTGGATCGAGCGGGCGCTGGAGCTGGGCATCACCAGCTTCGACCACGCGGACATCTACGGCGACTACCAGGCCGAGGCGCTGTTCGGCGAAGCGCTGCAGGCAGCGCCCGCGCTGCGCCAGCGCATGCAGCTCGTCACGAAGTGCGGCATCCGCCTGCGTTCGGCCAGCCGGCCCTACCGGATCAATTACTACGACACTTCGGCGGCCTACGTGCGCGCGCAGGTGGAACAGTCGCTGCGCAACCTCCACACCGAACAACTGGATCTGGTGCTGATCCATCGCCCCGATTACCTGATGGACGCCGCCGCGCTGGCAGACACCTTCGCCACGCTCACCCGCGAAGGCAAGGTGGTGCACTGGGGCGTCTCCAACCACACGACCGGCCAGTTCGCGCTGCTGCATGCCCACCATCCGCTGGCGACGAACCAGATCGAACTGTCGCCGCTGGCGATGGGCGCGCTCGACGACGGCACGCTGGACCAGGCCCAGCAACTCGGCCTGCGCCCGATGATCTGGTCGCCGCTGGGCGGCGGGCGGCTGTTCAGCGGCGAAGGCGAACAGGCCGTGCGCGTGCGCGCCGAAATGCAACGCATCGCCGAACGCCTCGGCATCAGCCTCGCCACGCTGGCCTACGCCTGGGTGCTGCGCCATCCCTCGCGGCCGCATCCGATCACCGGCAGCGGCCGTATCGAAGGATTGCGCGAAGCCGTGGCCGCGCTGGACGTTTCGCTGGATGCCGAGGACTGGTACGCGATCTGGACGGCGAGCAAGGGGCATGCGGTGCCATGACCAAGTGGCTACAACACATGCCCGCTCGCCACGCATTTGCGCGGATTCCCCGCTGAAGGGCCAATCCCCGGGGAAACGGCTCAGGCGCTAACCGCCCAACCAGCCCCGCGATTGCAGCAACAGCATCGCGCCGATCAACACCAGACCAGCGTACAGGCAACGCACGAAGACCTGGCCACTCAGTCGCTTGTTGAGCATGCGGCCCAGCAGCGTGGCGGCCAGCACCGCCGGCAAGGCCAGCAGATAGTCCCTGGTCACGGTGGACGTCCACAGACCGGTCAGGCCATAGCCGGCCATGGTCATCAGGCTGGCCGGCAGGAAATAGCCCTGCAACGTGGCGCGGAAACGCTGCGGCGACCAGCCGCGCAAGGCACCGTACACCACCAGCGGCGGCCCGTTCATCCCGTACGCGCCACCAAGCACGCCCGCACCGAAGCCGAAGACCCAGGCATGGCGATCGTCGTGCAGGGCCGCCTGCCGGCGGCACACCAGGGCGAACACCGAGAATGCCATCACCACGGCGCCGAGCGCCATCTTCACCAGATGCTCGTCCAGCGCGTGCAGCGCCCACAGGCCGAGCGGCGTGCCCACGACGGTAGCCAGAAACAGGTGGCACGCGCTGCGGAAGTGGATGTGGCGCCAGTCCTGCGCGATGGCCACAACTGCCACCGTGATCGAAACCAGCGCGGCAATCGGCGCGGCCACCTCGACCGGCATCGCGAAGGCCAGCAGTGGCACCGCGATCAAGGCCTCTCCGAACCCGAAGGCCGAGCGGATGAAGCTGGCGATGAACAATATCGTCAATACGGAAAGCAGCACCAGCACTCCAGCAGCGATCGGACAGGGAATGGAACGAAGCCCGATGCCATCATCCGTTGCTGACCCCATGCGGCACATGCCCCGTCGCCACGTGCTTGCGCGCGGATTCCACGTTGGCGGGCGAGTCGTCGAAGAAGATGTCGGCGCCGAAGGCGTCGAGGAAGGGGCCCTTGTCGCGGCCGCCGAGGAACAGCGCCTCGTCGATGCGCACGCCCCAGCGGCGCAGGGTGAGGATCACGCGCTTGTGCGCGGGGGCGGAGCGCGCGGTGACCAGGGCGGTGCGGATCGGCGAGTCTTCGGCGGGGAATGCGCTTTGCAACCGGTGCAGCGCGGTGAGGAAGCCGCGGAACGGGCCGACGGAAAGCGGCTCGGCCGCGTGTTCGGTCTCGCTGCGATGGAAGGCTTCCAGGCCTTCCTCGCGGCTGACGCGTTCGCCCTCGTCGCCGAAGATCACCGCGTCGCCGTCGAACGCGATGCGCAGCTGCTCGCTCATGCGCGGCGGCGCGGTGCTGGGCAGGATGGTCGCTGCGGCCACGCCGGCCTTGAGCGCGCGGCCCACGTCCTCGGCGTTGGCCGACAGGAACAGGTCGGCCTTGAACGGCGCGATGTAGTCGGAGGTGGGCGCGCCGCTGGTGAAGGCGGCGCGACTGATCTCCAGGCCGTAGTGCTGGATCGCGTTGAAGATGCGCAGGCCGGTGTCGCCGGAATTGCGCGACAGCAGGATCACTTCCACCGGCGGCACGTCGCCCGCCAGCTTGTTGAGGTCGAGCAGCTTCTGCACCAGCGGGAAGGCCACGCCGGGTTTGAGGATCTCGTCCTCGTGGGCAATCTGGAAGCTTCGGTAGGCGTCCAGCCCCTCGCGTTCGAACAACGCGTGGCTGTTGCCGAGGTCGAACAGCGCGCGCGAGGAGATCGCCACGACGAGGCGGTTGTCGGTAGCGGCGGAAGAGTCGTGGGCAGGCATGCGACCAATCTAGCGCATGCTATGCGCATAGCGTGAGACTGGCCTACTTTAAGGAGCGCAACCTTTGCGCGAATACTTTTCGCTCGAACCGAAGCCCAAGGCATTCGCGCGCAGGGCGCTGCTACGCAAAGTTGCCCTTCGTCCCAACCCTCTCCCCGCCAGGGAGAGGGAGGCAAGCGGTCAATCCGCCGCGAACTGCTCGTCGAGGATGCGCTGTTCCAGGTTGTGCTCGGGATCGAACAGCAGGCGCACACCCTGCCCTTCGGCCTGGCGAATGGCGACCTCGCGCACGTCGCGCACCTCGTGGAAGTCAGCGGTGGCGCTGACCGGGCGCTTGCCGGGATCGAGCACGCGCAGGCTGACCTGGGTGCGGTGCGGCAGGATCGCGCCACGCCAGCGGCGCGGGCGGAACGGGCTGATCGGCGTGAGCGCCAGCACGTTCGCGTCCAGCGGCAGGATCGGGCCGTGCGCGGAGAGGTTGTAGGCGGTGGAGCCGGCCGGGGTGGCTACCATCACGCCGTCGCAGGTCAGGTTCGGCAGCTTCACCGTCTCGTTGAGCTTGACCTCGATGTGCGCGGCCTGATTGCTCTGGCGCAACAGCGAGACCTCGTTGAAGGCCAGCGCGCGGTGGGTGTCGCCTGCGGCGTCGATGGTCAGCATTTCCAGCGGAAACAGTTCGGCCGCGTGCGCGCGAGCCACCCGCTCGGACAGGCCGTCGATCTTGTGCTTGTTCATCAGGAAACCGACGCGCCCGAGCTTCATGCCGTATACCGGCACGCCCAGCGCGAGATGCGCGTGCAAGGTGCGCAGCATGAAGCCGTCGCCACCCAGCGCCACGATCAGCCCGGCCTTGTCGACCGGTGCGTCGCCGTAACGCTCCACGAGCTTGCGCCGCGCCTGCTGGGCGACGCTGGTGTCACTGGCGACGAAGGCGAAGCGCATGGCGAACAGGCTCCGAGAGGGGTGATGGGAGCTTACTGCATGACGTGCCGGGGCTCGCCGAAAAAAGCGAAGCCCCGAGGATGCCGGGGCTTCGCATAGACATGGCATGCGTTCGCAGGCTTGCCCTCTCCCCCCAACCCTCTCCCGCATGCGGGAGAGGGGAGCACCAGGGTCAGCCCACCGGAACCTGCGCCAACTGCGCAAGGCGACGCACCGCGACCGAGGCGATCGGGTAGTCGGCGTTCTGGGTGAGTATCTCGGCCAGCATGCCGCGGGTGTGCTGCAGCGTGGCGTCGTCGCGCTGCAGCCAGACCTGCACCGGCGAAGCACCCTTGCTGCTGCCGGCCAGCGTCAGCACCTGCTGGGCCAGCGCGCGATGCTGGTGATTGAGCTCGTCCAGCAGCGAACCGCGCGCCTGCGCATGCCAGTGGCCTTCCACCGGCAGCGCCTCGATCTGGCCGCGCAGCCATTCCAGGTCCAGCGCCTCGCCCAGCTCGTAGAACACGCCGGCCACCTTCTCGATCGGCTGGCCGCTCTGCTGCGCCACCTCGACCATGTCCAGCGCGGCGCGCAGTTCGGAGACGCGCGCCAGCCGCACGGCCAGTTCGGCGGGCAGGCCCAGGCCTTCCCACTTCTCCTGGCTGCTGGCGAAGTCGCCCTTGCCGGTGGCGGTGAGCACCTCCGGCAGCGCCTTGCGCAGGGCGCTCACGCCGGCCTGGTAGCGTTCGACGTTGGCGGCGATCTCCAGCGTGCCGCCGGGGCGGTTGAGCAGCCAGCGAGTCAGGTGGCGCAGCAGCGACCACACCTGCATCACCGCATCGACCTGGGTGCCCTCGGCCACCTTGCTGTCCAGCGCCTCGATCTCGGCCCACAGCTCGCGCGCCTCCAGGATCTCGCGCGCGGCGGTGTAGGCCTTGGCGATCGCCGCCGGGCCTTTGCCGGTGTCCTCCTGCATGCGCATCATGAAGGTGGCGCCCATGCGGTTGATCGTGGAGTTGGTCACCGCGGTGGCGATGATCTCGCGCTTCAGGCGATGGCGCTGCATGTGCGCGGCGTACTTCTCGTGCAGCGGCGCGGGGAAGTAGCGCACCAGTTCCTTGGACAGGTACGGATCTTCCGGCACGTCGGAATCGAGCAGCTGCTGGAACAGGCGCATCTTGTCGTAGGACAGCAGCACCGACAGTTCCGGACGCGTCATGCCCTGGCCGCGCGTCTTGCGCTCGGTCAGCTCGGCCTCGCTGGGCAGGTTCTCCACCTGGCGGTCGAGCTGGCCCTCGGACTCCAGCGTGCGGATGAAGTGCGCCATCGAACCGATGCGCTTGGCCGACTGGTGCTCCATCAGGGTGATCGCCTGGTTCTGGCGATAGTTGTCCCACAGCACCAGCTGCCCCACCTCGTCGGTCATCGCGGCCAGCTGCTTGTTGCGGTCCGCTTCGCTGAGCTCGCCGCGATGCACCGCGTCGTTGAGCAGGATCTTGATGTTCACCTCGTGGTCGGAGGTGTCCACGCCGGCGGAGTTGTCGATGAAGTCGGTATTCAGCAGCACGCCCTTCTGCGCCGCCTCGATGCGGCCCTTCTGGGTCATGCCGAGATTGCCGCCCTCGCCCACGATCTTGCAGCGCAGCTCGCCGCCGTCCACGCGCAGGCCATTGTTGGCGCGGTCGCGGGCGTCGGCGTGGGTCTCGCTGCTCGCCTTGACGTAGGTGCCGATGCCGCCGTTCCAGAGCAGGTCCACCGGCGCCTTGAGGATGGCGTTGAGCAGCTCGTTCGGCGCCATCTGGGTGACCTCGGGCTTGAGGCCCAGCGCCACGCGCGCCTCCGGCGAGACCGGAATCGACTTCGCGCTGCGCGGCCACACGCCGCCGCCGGCGGAGATCAGCGACTTGTCGTAGTCGTCCCAGCTCGAACGCGGCACCTTGAACATGCGCTCGCGCTCGACGAAGGAGCGCGCCGCGTCCGGGTTCGGGTCGATGAACACGTGGCGATGGTCGAACGCGGCGACCAGGCGGATGTGTTTCGACAGCAGCATGCCGTTGCCGAACACGTCGCCGGACATGTCGCCGATGCCCACGCAGGTGAAGTCCTGCGTCTGGCTGTCGCGGCCCAGCGCGCGGAAGTGGCGTTTCACCGACTCCCACGCGCCCTTCGCGGTGATGCCCATGCCCTTGTGGTCGTAGCCGTTGGAGCCGCCGGAGGCGAATGCGTCGCCCAGCCAGTAGCCGTGCTCGATCGAGATGCCGTTGGCGATGTCGGAGAACGTGGCGGTGCCCTTGTCGGCGGCGACCACCAGGTACGGATCGTCGGCGTCGTGGCGCACCACGTCGTGCGGGTTCACCACCTTGCCCTCGACCAGGTTGTCGGTGATGTCGAGCAGGCCGTTGATGAACAGCTTGTAGCAGGCGATGCCCTCGGCCTGCTGCGCGTCGCGATCGCCTGGTTGTCCGGTGATGGCCGGCGGCTTCTTCACGAAGAAGCCGCCCTTCGAGCCCACCGGCACGATCACGGTGTTCTTCACCATCTGCGCCTTCACCAGGCCCAGCACCTCGGTGCGGAAATCCTCGCGACGGTCGGACCAGCGCAGGCCGCCGCGCGCCACCGCGCCGAAGCGCAGGTGGATGCCCTCGACGCGCGGCGCGCACACCCAGATCTCGCGGTACGGCACCGGTTTGGGCAGCTCGGGTACCGCGTGCGAGTCGAGCTTGTAGCTGATGTAGTCGCGGTACGCGCCGTTCCACTGCTGGAAGAAGCTGGTGCGCAACGTGGCGTGGATCGCCGCGATGAAGCTGCGCAGGATGCGGTCCTCGTCGAGGCTGGCGACGTTCTCCAGCAGCACGTTGATCGCGCCCTCGATCGTCTTGATCTGTTCGGCGCGCGGCTGCGCCAGCGCGGCGGCGAGGCCGTCGACCAGCGCCGGATTCGCGGCCTGCACGCGCGCCGGGATCAGCACCGACATCTCGCCGTGCAACAGCGCGGCGGCAGTCTTGCGCTCGTCCGCCGTGAGCGTCTCGCGGCGCGGGTCGAACTTGGCCAGGAACAGCTCCACCAGCAGGCCGGCGATCGCCGGATAGCGGTTCAGCGTGTCCTCCATGTACGGCTGCGAGAACGTGCTGCCGGCCTGCAGCAGGTACTTGCAGTAGCCGCGCAGCATCGCCACCTGGCGCCAACTCAGCTTGGCGCCCAGCACCAGCCGGTTGAAGCCGTCGTTCTCGGCGTTGCCGCGCCAGATCTGCTCGAACGCGTGCTCGAACAGCGAACCGACCTGCTCCACGCCGAAGGTGAGCTTGCCCACCGGCTGCACCTCGAAGTCCTGGATCGACAGCGGCACGCTGTCACCGGGAATCTCGTAGACGTGTTCGGTGAGCACGCGCAGGCCCAGGTTCTCCAGCTGCGGCAGCACCTCCGACAGCGCGATGTCGCCGCCGGAACGGTAGACCTTGAAGCGCAGCGTCTCCGGCGCCTTCGGCGGGTGGTAGAACGACATGCGCAGCGCGTTGTCGCCTTCGAGCAGCGACAGCTGGTGCACGTCCTCGGCGGCCACCGCCGGGCTGACGTCGTCGATGTAGCCGGGCGGCAGCACGCGCGCGTAGCGGTTTGCCAGCACCACGCCCTCATGCTCGCCGCGCTGCTTCACCAGCGCATCGCGCAACTCGTCGTGCCAGTTGCGCACGATCGCCGCCACGCCCTGCTCAAGCGCGGCCAGGTCGTACTCGGGCTGGTCGCCGATCTTCGGCCGCAGCACGATGTACAGGCGCGCCAGCGCGGCCTCGCCCAGCAGCACCGAGGAATCGATCTGCTCGGCGTGCAGGGCCTCGCCCAGCAGCGCCTCGATGCGCTCGCGCACCGAGGTGTTGAAACGGTCGCGCGGCACGAACACCTGGCAGGTGAAGAAGCGGCCGTAGCGGTCGCGGCGCATGAACAGCCGCGTGTGCGCGCGCTGGCGCAGCTCCAGGATGCCGGTGGCGATCGCGAACAGCTCGTCCTCGCTGCTCTGCAGCAGCTCCTCGCGCGGCAGCGTTTCCAGGATGTGGCGCAGCGACTTGCCGGAATACGAATCGCGCTTCAGGCTCGAGCGCGCCAGCACCGCCTCCACCTTGTGCCGCACCAGCGGCACGTCCTGCGGGCGCGCCATGTAGGCGCTGGAGGTGAACAGGCCGAGGAAACGCTGCTCCGACACGGCGCGGCCGCCGGCGTCGAACTTGAGCACGCCGATGTAATCCATGTAGCCGGGGCGGTGCATGCGCGAGCGTGCATTGGTCTTGGTCAGGATGATCGCGTCGACCGCGCCGGAATGCGGCAGCTCGCTGGCCGCCAGCGTCTTCAGCGAACGCGGCGCCAGCGACTGCTCGCTCTTGCGCAGGATGCCCAGGCCCGAGCTGTCGATCGCGCGCAGCACGCGGTCGCCGTCGGCATCGGTCACCTCGTATTCGCGGTAACCGAAGAAGGTGAAGTTGTCGGCGGCAATCCAGCGCAGGAATTCGCCGGCCTCGCGCGCCGAAGCCTCGTCCAGCGCCGGCTTGCGCTGCGGCAGTTCGCCGGCGATCGCCAGTGCCTTGTCGCGCATCGCCGCCCAGTCGCCGACGGCCACGCGCACGTCGTCCAGCGCGGCCTCGACCTGCGCGACCAGCTGCGCCTGCTCGGCCGCGTCGGCCACGCGGTCGATCTCGAAGTGCATCACCGACTCGGCCACGACCGTGTCGCCGCCGAGGCCCTGCAGCTTGCCGGCCGCGTCGCGCCGCACCGCCAGCACCGGATGGATCACTGCGTGGATCTGCAGTCGCGCCGAGACCATCATGCTCACCGTGTCGACCAGGAACGGCATGTCGTCGGTGACGATCTGCAGCCAGCCGTGGCCGGCATGACCCGCCTCGGGATTCAGCACGCGCACCGCCGCGCGACCGGGCGTGCGCTGCTGCATGAAGTCCAGCAGGCCGCCGGCCAGGGCGGCCCATTGCTCCGGCGTGTGCAGACCGCGGTCGCCCTCCGTTACCCGCGCGAAGAAGGCGCCGATAAAAAATTGCGCCTCATCAAGGCGCTGGGTGGGGTATCCGGCTTGCTTCAGGGCCTCGAACACGGCGGACTGAAGCGGGACTTCATGGGCTGCACGAATGGCATTCATGGCATCTACTGGTAGTGGGAACGAATTGACGCGATAAAGCCCCAAAAGGATACGCTCCGCGTCAGGGTGAATCCACCGTGCCACCGTTGTGCACGGCGTCATGAAACGTCGTTTGTCCGTACCCGTGCGTAGCGTGCGCGCACATCGCCAGCAGCATGACGCGAACACGCGCGACGGACACGCCGTCGCGCGCGGCGGCAACCGGCAGATGCGTCGTCACGACATGCTCACTGGCATGCTCCGTCCAGGTTCGCGCAGAGGCAGCCCGGATCTGCGCGCCGGCCCGGCTTGTGCACACGCAAGAAAGTCGCGCAAGCCCTTCAATAAATTGTGAACTGTACGGTATAGTAGCGCTCCTCAAGCCCGCGTCCGCCCGTACGGAGCACGGGATGTGCTCAACCTTTGACACACGACATGCAGGCGGTGGTGCCGTCATGCTCTGCGCCTGGCGCAGGCTGGATGCGCTCCCCTCGCGATACCCCAAATCACGATCAGCACGCTTCGGAGTCCCCATGAAATCCCCGTTCCTGCGCGCACCCGCGTTGTGCCTTGGCCTGCTGGCCCTGACCGCCTGCGGCAAGAAGGAGCAAGGCCCGCCGCAAATGCCGCCGCCGCAGGTGGGCGTGATCACCGCGCAGCCGCAGAACGAGCCGCTGACCAAGGACCTGGTCGGCCGTCTGTCAGCCTTCCGCAGCGCCGACGTGCGCGCCCGTGTGGCTGGCGTGCTGCTGAAGCGCGATTACGTCGAAGGCAGCGACGTGAAGAAGGGCCAGCCGCTGTTCCAGATCGACCCCGCTCCGCTCAAGGCCGCGCTGGCCGCGGCCGACGCCTCGCTGGCACAGGCGCAGGCGACGTACACCAACGCCAAGGTCAACGCGCAACGCTCGCGTGAGCTGGCGCCGAAGGGCTACATCTCGAAGTCCGACCTCGACAACGCCCTGGCCAGCGAGCGCACCGCCGCCGCCGCGGTGCAGGCGGCGCGCGCCAACGTGCTGACCGCCCGCATCAACCTCGGCTACGCCAACGTGACCTCGCCGATCGACGGCCGCGCCGGCCAGCAGCAGGTCACCGAGGGCGCGCTGGTGGGCAGCGGCACGGCCACCTTGCTCACCACGGTGGACCAGATCGACCCGCTGTACGTGAACTTCACCATGAGCGTGGCCGACATGGAACAGTTGCGCCAGGCGCAGACCAGCGGCGACGTCACCCTCGCCCAGCCGAACCAGGCCAGCGTGCGGGTGACCCTGCCCGACGGCAGCGCCTACGCCGAACCGGGCACGCTGGACTTCACCTCTGCCACGGTCGATCCGTCCACCGGCGCGATGAACCTGCGCGCGCAGATCCCCAACCCGAAACACAGCCTGCTGCCCGGCATGTACGTGACGCTGCAGGCGAAGCTGGGCGAACAGCACAAGGTGTTCGTGATCCCGCAGCAGGCCGTGCTGCGCGACACCGTGGGCGCCTACGTTTTCGTGGTCGGCGCCGACGGCAAGACCAAGCGCCACGACGTCGTCGCCGCGAGCATGAGCGGCGGCAACTGGGTGATCACCAGCGGCCTCGCCGCCGGCGATCAGGTGGTGGTGTCCGGCGTGCAGAACGTGCGTGAGGACGCTCCGGCCAAGGCCTCGCCGTGGCAGCCGAACGCAGCCGCCAGCAGCCAGGCCCCGGCCGGCGCGAAGAAGTAACGGAGTCCGATCATGCCGAGTTTCTTCATCGACCGCCCGATCTTCGCCTGGGTGGTAGCCATCCTGATCTCGCTGGGCGGCGTCCTGGCGATCCTCAACCTGGGCGTGGAGTCGTATCCGAACATCGCGCCGCCGTCGGTCACGGTGAACGCCACCTACCCCGGCGCCAGCGCGGACACCACCGAGAAGACCGTCACCCAGGTGATCGAGCAGCAGCTCACCGGCATCGACCACCTGCTGTACTTCAGCTCGTCGTCGAGCGCCAGCGGCCGCGCCAGCATCACGCTGACCTTCGAGACCGGCACCGATCCGGACATCGCCCAGGTGCAGGTGCAGAACAAGGTGGCGCTGGCCAACCCGCGCCTGCCCAGCGAGGTGACCCAGCAGGGCGTGGTGGTGGCCAAGGCCAACGCCGGCTTCCTGATGGTGGTGGCGCTGAAGTCGGACAATCCGAACATCGACCGCAACCGCCTCAACGACATCGTCGGCTCGCAGGTGCTGGACCAGATTTCGCGCGTCCCCGGCGTGGGCAGCACCCAGCAGTTCGGTTCCGAATACGCCATGCGCATCTGGCTGAACCCGGACAAGCTGCAGGGCTACAACCTGTCGGCTTCGCAGGTGTTCGCCGCGATCTCCGCGCAGAACGTGCAGTTCGCCGCCGGCTCGCTCGGCTCCGACCCGGCCGTGCCCGGCCAGGGCCTCACCGCCACGGTGTCCACCGAGGGCCGCTTCACCACGCCCGACCAGTTCGCCGCGATCATCCTGCGCGCCAACCCCGACGGCACCACGGTCAAGCTGGGCGACGTGGCGAGGATCACCTTCGGACCCGGCAGCTACGGCTTCGACACCACCTGGGACGGCAAGCCGATCGGCGCGTTCGCGATCCAGCTGCTGCCCGGCGCCAACGCGCTGGACGTGGCCACCGCGGTGCGCGCCAAGATGGACGAGCTCGCACCCAGCTTCCCGCCCGGCGTCTCCTGGTTCAGCCCGTACGACAGCACCACCTTCGTGCGCATCTCCATCGACGAGGTGGTGCACACGCTGGTCGAGGCGATCATCCTGGTGTTCCTGGTGATGCTGCTGTTCCTGCAGAACATCCGCGCCACCATCATCCCGACCCTGGTGATCCCGGTGGCCCTCTTGGGCACCTTCCTCGGCATGCTGGTGCTGGGCTTCACGATCAACCAGCTGACCCTGTTCGGCATGGTGCTGGCCATCGGCATCGTGGTGGACGACGCGATCGTGGTGATCGAGAACGTCGAACGCATCATGACCGAGGAGAACCTCTCGCCGAAGGACGCCACGCGCAAGGCGATGGGCCAGATCACCGGCGCGGTGGTGGCGATCACCGTGGTGCTGGCGGCGGTGTTCGTGCCGTCGGCGCTGCAGCCGGGCGCCTCGGGCATCATCTACAAGCAGTTCGCGCTGACCATCGCGGTATCGATGGGCTTCTCGGCCTTCCTCGCGCTGAGCTTCACGCCGGCGCTGTGCGCCAGCTTCCTGCAGCCCGAGCACCACAAGAAGAAGAACATCGTCTTCCGCAAGTTCAACCAGTTCTTCGAGTGGACCACGCGCACGTATACCGGCCACGTCGGCCACGCGGTGAAGCATGCGCCGCGCTGGATGTTCGTGTTCGTGCTGGTAGCGGTCCTGGCCGGCTTCCTCTATACCCGCCTGCCCGGCAGCTTCCTGCCCGAGGAAGACCAGGGCTACGCGCTGTCCGTGATCCAGCTGCCGCCCGGCGCCACCAAGGAGCGCACGGGCGAGGTGATGGCGCAGATGCGCGCGATCCTCAACAAGGATCCGGCAGTGGAAGGCGTGCTGCAGGTGACCGGCTTCAGCTTCATCGGTTCCAGCGAAAGCGCCGGCATGGCCTTCATCAAGCTGAAGGACTGGGCCAAGCGCGACGTCACCGCCGCGCAATTCATCCAGCGCGCGAACATGGAGCTGTACCAGATCCATGACGCCCGCATCTTCGTGGCGAACATCCCCACCGTGCAGGGCCTGGGCCAGTTCGGCGGCTTCGACATGTACCTGCAGGACCGTGCCGGCCTCGGTCGCGACGCGCTCACCCAGGCGCGCAACACGCTGCTGGGCAAGGCCAGCCAGGATCCGGTGCTCACCGGCGTGCGACCCAACGCGCTGGAAGACTCGCCGCAGCTGCAGCTGGACGTGGACCGCGTGCAGGCGCAGTCGATGGGCCTGTCGGTCAGTGACGTCTACAACGCGATCAGCCTGATGCTGGCACCGGTGTACGTGAACGACTTCACCTACGGCGGCCGCGTGAAGCGCGTGATCATGCAGGCCGACGCGCCCTACCGCATGGGCCCGGACGCACTGAAGCACTTCTACACGCCCAGCACCACGCAGACCAACGCCGACGGCACGCCGGCGATGATCCCTATCTCCAACGTGGTGCACGCGAAGTGGGAGATGGGCTCGCCCGCGCTGACTCGCTACAACGGCTATTCCGCGGTGGAGATCGTGGGCTCGCCCGCGCCGGGGCGTGCCTCGGGCGAGGCGATGAACGAGATGCAGAAGATCGTCGCCAACGACCTGCCCAAGGGTTACGGCTACGACTGGACCGGCCAGTCCTACCAGGAAATCCTCTCCGGCAATGCCGCGACCCTGCTGATGGTGCTGTCCATCTTCATCGTGTTCCTGGCGCTGGCTGCACTGTACGAGAGCTGGTCGATCCCGGTCTCGGTGCTGCTGGTGGTGCCGCTGGGCCTGCTCGGCGTGGTGGTGTTCACCATGCTGCGCGGCCTGCCCAACGACATCTTCTTCAAGATCGGCCTGGTCACGGTGATCGGCCTCGCCGCGAAGAACGCGATCCTGATCGTGGAATTCGCGGTGGCCGAGCAGCAGGCCGGACGCACGCTGCGCGAGGCCACCGTCGACGCCGCCCGCCTGCGGTTGCGCCCGATCCTGATGACCTCGCTGGCCTTCATCCTCGGTGTGTTTCCGCTGTTCATCTCCACCGGCGCCGGCGCCAACTCGCGCCACGCGATCGGCACCGGCGTGATCGGCGGCATGCTGTTCGCCACCTTCCTCGGCGTGCTGCTGATCCCGGTGTTCTACATCGTGGTGCGGCGCCTCTTGGGCGACAAGCTGGACGGCGACGGCAAGCCGCATCCGGCCTCGGGCACCGGCATGCAGTCGTTCGACTCCGATCCGCAACGGGAACATTGAGCCCTCACCTCCCTCTCCCCGCGGGGAGAGGGAGGTGAGATTTCAGCGCAACCCCGTCTCGTTGCGTGCGATCACGATGCGCTGGATCTCGCTGGTGCCTTCGTAGATCTCGGTGATCTTGGCGTCGCGGAAGTAGCGCTCCAGCGGCATCTCCTTCGAATAACCCATGCCGCCGTGGATCTGCACGGCCTGGTGCGCGATCCACATCGCCGCCTCGGAGGCGACCAGCTTGGCGACCGAGGCCTCGGTGCCGAAGCGGCCGCCGTTCTTCTCCGCCTGGCCCTTGGCCCATGCCGCGCGCAGGGTCAGCAGCGTCGCCGCGTCGAGCTTGCACTTCATGTCGGCGATCTTGGCCTGGGTCATCTGGAAGCTGCCCAGCGGCTGGCCGAAGGCCTTGCGGTCGCGCGACCACTGCAGGGTAGCCTCGTAGGCGGCGCGGGCGATGCCCACCGCCTGCGAAGCGATGCCGATGCGGCCGGCGTCGAGCACGCCCATCGCGATGGAGAAGCCCTTTCCTTCCTGCCCCAGCAGGTCGTCCTTCGAGCACACGTAGTCGTTGAACTCGATCTCGCAGGTGGCCGAGGCGCGGATGCCGAGCTTCGGCTCGGTCTTGCCGGCATGGAAGCCCGGCTTCTGCGTGTCGATGATGAAGGCCGATACGCCCTTGGCACCGATGCCCGGCGTGGTGATGGCGAACAGCACGATGTAGCGGCACACCGGGCCGGAGGTGATCCAGCTCTTCTTGCCGTTGATCACCCAGTCGCCGTCGTCGTTCTTCTGGGCGCGGGTATGCATCGCCGACGCATCGGAACCGGACTGCGGCTCAGTCAGCGCGTAGGCACCGATCGCCTCGCCCTGTGCGATGGCGCGCACGTACTTCTGCTTCTGCGCCTCGCTGCCGTGCTTCAGGATGCCGTTGCAGAACAGCGAATTGTTCACGCTCATCACGGTGGAAGTGGCGGCGTCGGCGGCGGCGATCTCGATCATCGCCAGCACGTAGCCCACCGGGTCCAGGCCCGCGCCGCCGTACTCGTGCGGCACCTCGATACCCATCAGGCCGAGCTGGCCCATCTCGCGGATGTTGTCCAGCGGAAACTCGCCCTTCGCGTCCAGCTCCGCCGCCACCGGCACGATGCGCTTCTGGGCGAAGTCGCGGGCAATGGCCTGGATGGCCAACTGGTCTTCGGTAAAGCTGAAATCCATGGGGGACTCCGGTAGCGAAACGGGATGGAAAGCCGGCCATTTTAGCGTTCGAGCCGGATCGCCCATGTGCGGGTGCAGCAGAAGGGCAAGGAATGAGGAGTGAGGTAGTGAGAAGCGAGAGAAAGCGTTGGCACCCTGGCTCTTCTCTGTCTACTCACTCCTCTCCACTCACTCCTCCGCTCTTGACGCCGCACCAGCTGCGGCCTAGCCTTTACATCTCTTTATCGCGATATACGGATAACGATGGATCTGGCGACCGCCTCCAGCGTGCTGCGCCTGCTGGCCGACCCCACTCGCGTGCGCCTGCTCGCCCTGCTCGAAGGCGAGGAACTCACCGTGGCCGAGCTGGCCGCGGTGCTGCATCTGGCGCAGCCGCGCGTGTCCACCCACCTGGCCAAACTCAGGGAAGCCGGCCTGGTGCGCGACCGCCGCGCAGGCGTCTCCGCCTACTACCGCGCCAACGCCGAGGGCGACGAGCGCCAGCATGCGCTGATCGCCTCGCTGCGCGAGAACATCGATGACGCCCTGCTGCGCGAGGACGCCGAACGCCTGCCCGCCGTGCTGGCCAACCGCGCCCGCGCCGAAGGCTGGGCCGACACCGTGGCCGGCGACATGGAGCGCCACTACTCGCCCGGCCGCACCTGGGAAACCCTGGCGCGCGCTCTGCTGCAGCTGCTCGGCACCGGCGACGTGCTGGACATCGCCTCCGGCGACGGCATCACCGCCGAACTGCTGGCGCCGCACGCGCATTCCATCGTCTGCGTGGATTCCAGCGAGCGCGTGGCCGAGGCCGCGGCGAAGCGCCTGCAGGCCTTCCGCAACGTCGAGGTGCACCAGGGCGACATGCATGCGTTGCAGCTGGGCGAGCGCCGCTTCGACCTGGTGCTGATGCTGCACGCGCTCACCTACGCCGAACGTCCTGCGCAAGCCGTGGCCGAAGCCGCGCGCCTGCTGCGCCCGGGCGGTCGCCTGCTCGCGGTGACGCTGGGCAAGCACGACCACCGCGCCGCGGTGGAACCGTTCGATCATCGCAACCTCGGCTTCACCGAAACCGAGCTGCAGGACTACGCCGGCGCCGCAGGCCTGCAGGTGGTGAGCTGCAACCGGCTCAGCCGCGAGCGCAAGGCGCCGCATTTCGAAGTCATCAGCCTGCTCGCGCAGAAGAAATGAGAAGAGAACGATGAGCACCCTGCCCTGGCTCCACCCCGACCGTGTCGCCCTGCTCGAGGCGGCACTGGCCGAACGCATCCTGATCATCGACGGCGGCATGGGCACCATGCTGCAAGGCCACCGGCTGGACGAGGCCGGCTTCCGCGGCGCGCGCTTCGAGCACGGCCACGACGGCGAGCATGCCCACCACCACGACCACCCTGGCTGTGACCTCAAGGGCAACAACGACCTGCTCACCCTGACCCAGCCGGCGATCATCCGTGGCGTGCACGAGGCCTACCTCGAAGCCGGCGCGGATCTCGTCGAGACGAATACCTTCAACTCCACCCGCATCAGCCAGGCCGACTACAAGCTGGAACACCTCGCGCACGAACTGAACCTGGAAGGCGCGAGGCTGGCCCGCGCCGCCTGCGACAAGTTCACCGCGCAGACGCCCGACAAGCCGCGCTTCGCGATCGGCGTGCTCGGCCCCACCAGCCGCACCGCCTCGCTGTCGCCCGACGTCAACGACCCCGGCTTCCGCAACGTCAGCTTCGAGGAACTGGCGCGCAACTACACCGAATCCGCCGGCGGGCTGATCGACGGTGGCGCCGACATCCTGATGGTCGAGACGATCTTCGACACCCTGAACGCGAAGGCCGCGCTGTACGCGCTCGACACGCTGTTCGTGGAGCGCGGTGCACGGCTGCCCGTGATGATCTCCGGCACCATCACCGACCGCTCCGGCCGCACGCTGTCAGGGCAGACCGCCGAGGCGTTCTACTACTCCGTGCGCCATGCGCGGCCACTGTCGGTGGGCTTCAACTGCGCGCTGGGCGCGGACGACCTGCGCCCGCACATCCAGGTACTCGCCGACATCGCCGACAGCCGGGTCAGCACCCACCCCAACGCCGGCCTGCCCAACGCCTTCGGCGAATACGACGAGACGCCCGAGCACATGGCCGGCGTGATCGCGGGCTTCGCCCGCGACGGCCTGCTCAATCTCGTCGGCGGCTGCTGCGGCACCACGCCGGCGCATATCAAGGCGATTGCCGAGGCGGTGCGCGGCTGTGCGCCGCGCCAGTTGCCCGATGCGGCGCTGGAGGCCGCGTGAAAACGTGACACCCAACCCGTGCATGGACGTCGTTCCCGCGCAAGCGGGAATCCATCTTCGCCCATGTGCACGAAAGCCAGATGGATTCCCGCTTGCGCGGGAACGACGAACATAGCAAGGCAAAGCAGAAGCATGACCATCCCCCGTCACACCCGCCTGTCCGGCCTCGAACCGCTGGTCATCACGCCCGACCTGCTGTTCGTCAACGTGGGCGAGCGCACCAACGTCACCGGCTCGGCGAAGTTCAAGAAGCTGATCAAGGAGGACCGCTACGACGAGGCGGTGGAAGTCGCGCGCCAGCAGGTGGAGAGCGGCGCGCAGATCCTCGACGTGAACATGGACGAGGGCCTGCTCGACGCCGAGGCGGCGATGGTGAAGTTCCTCAACCTGATCGCCGCCGAACCCGACATCGCGCGCATCCCGGTGATGGTCGACTCCTCGCGCTGGAGCGTGATCGAGGCCGGCCTGCGCTGCCTGCAGGGCAAGGGCGTGGTGAACTCCATCTCGCTGAAGGAAGGCGAGGAAGTGTTCCTGGAGCAGGCCAGGAAGATCCTGCGCTACGGCGCCGCCACCGTGGTGATGGCGTTCGACGAGCAGGGCCAGGCCGACACCGTGGCGCGGCGGCTGGAGATCTGCGAGCGCTCCTACAGGCTGCTTACCGAGCAGGTCGGCTTCCCGCCCGAAGACATCATCTTCGACTCCAACATCTTCCCGATCGCCACCGGCATCGAGGAGCACGCCGACAACGCGGTGAACTTCATCGCAGCGGCAAAAGAGCTGAAGAAGCGCTATCCGTTGTCGCACCTCTCCGGCGGCGTCTCCAACGTGTCGTTCTCCTTCCGCGGCAACGACAGCGTGCGCGAGGCGATCCACAGCGTGTTCCTCTACCACGCAATCCAGGCGGGCATGGACATGGGCATCGTCAATGCCGGCCAGCTGGCGATCTACGACGACCTGGAACCCGAGTTGCGCGAGCGCGTGGAGGACGTGGTGCTGAACCGCCGCGCCGACGCCACCGAGCGGCTGATGGAGATCGCCGAAAAGCACAAGAAAGGCGCCAAGGAACAGGACAACGGCAACGTGCTGGCCTGGCGCGAGCTGCCGGTGCGCAAGCGGCTGGAGCATGCGCTGGTGCACGGCATCGACCAGTTCGTGGTGGAAGACACCGAGGAAGTGCGCCAGACCGTGACGCGAACGCTGGACGTGATCGAGGGTCCGCTGATGGACGGCATGAACGTGGTCGGCGACCTGTTCGGCGCCGGCAAGATGTTCCTGCCCCAGGTGGTGAAATCCGCCCGCGTGATGAAGAAGGCGGTGGCCTACCTGCTGCCCTTCATGGAAGAAGAGAAAAAGCTGAGCGGCAACACCAGCAAGTCCAACGGCAAGATCGTGATGGCCACGGTCAAGGGCGACGTGCACGACATCGGCAAGAACATCGTGGGCGTGGTGCTCGCCTGCAACAACTTCGAGGTGATCGACCTCGGCGTGATGGTGCCCGCGCAGAAGATCCTCGACGCCGCGATCGCCGAGAACGCCGACATGATCGGCGTCTCCGGCCTGATCACGCCTTCGCTGGAAGAGATGGCCCACGTCGCGAAGGAGATGAAGCGGCAGAACTTCAACATCCCGCTGCTGATCGGCGGCGCCACCACCTCGCGCGCGCACACCGCGATCAAGATCGAGCCGAACTACGGTACCGCCTGCGTGTGGGTGAAGGATGCCTCGCGCGCGGTGGGCGTGGCGCAGTCGCTGGTCTCGAAGGAACTGGTCGACGGCTTCCTCGCCAAGGTGCGCGCCGAGTACGCCGAGATCCGTGAACGCCACAAGCATCGCGGCCCCGGCAAGAAGCTGGTGACGCTGCAACACGCCCGCGGCCAGCGCTTCAGCTGCGACTGGGCCAGCTATGAACCTCCGCAGCCGCTGAAGCCCGGCATCACCGTGTTCGACGACTACAGCCTCGCCGAACTGCGCGAGATCATCGACTGGACGCCGTTCTTCCAGGCCTGGGAACTGGCGGGCCACTACCCCGCCATCCTCACCGACGAGGTGGTCGGCGCGCAGGCCAGCGAGCTGTTCGCCGACGCGCAGAAGATGCTGGACAAGGTGATCGCCGGGAAGTGGCTGAAAGCGCGCGCGGTGATCGGCTTCTGGCCTGCCGCGAACGTCGGCGACGATGTGGAGATTTACGAGCATCCATCCCTTCTCCCTTCGGGAGAAGGTGCCCGAAGGGCGGATGAGGGTACGGCCAAGGCTCAGCCTCCCGCTTCGACCGAACCCTCTCCCCTGCCCCCTCTCCCGAAGGGAGATGGGAAGATTCTGGCCACGCTGCACCACCTGCGCCAGCAGGCCGACAAGCCGGCCGAGCGCCCCGACTTCTGCCTCGCCGACTTCATCGCGCCTAAGGAATTCGGCAAGCGCGACTGGATCGGCGGCTTCGCGGTCACCGCGGGCCTGGGCATCGAGGAACACCTCGCGCGCTTCCACGCCGAGCTGGACGACTACTCCTCGATCATCCTCAAGGCACTCGCCGACCGCCTCGCCGAGGCTTTCGCCGAACGCATGCACCAGCGCGTGCGCCGCGAGTTCTGGGGCTATGTCCCCGACGAGGCGCTAGACAACGAGGCGCTGATCGCGGAGAAGTACCAGGGCATACGTCCCGCCCCCGGCTACCCCGCCTGCCCCGACCACACCGAGAAGACCACGCTGTTCAAGCTGCTCGACGCCACGAAGAATGCCGGCATCGAACTCACCGAGGGCTTCTCGATGTACCCGGCCGCCGCCGTTTCCGGCTGGTACTTCTCGCACCCGGGCAGCCAGTACTTCGTGGTCGGCCGGCTCAGCCGCGAGCAGGTCGAGGACTACGCGAAGCGCAAGGGCTGGACGATGGCGGAAGCCGAGCGCTGGCTGGCCTCGAACCTCGACTACGACCCGGATTAGTCACGACCGCATGCGTGCGCTTCGTCCTGGGGCGCGCCCCGCGGGCCAGCCAGTGGCTGTCCGCGGCTCACGCCGCCACGTCGTCGCCCAGGCTGTTCTTGCGATGGCGCAGGTGCACCACCAGGTTGTAGACCGACACGAACACTGGGAAGAAGTTGGAGATGATGCCCACCGAGTCGTTCTTGCCGAACACGAAGTACGCCAGCAGCAGCACGCTGCCGCCCACCGACAGCCACCAAAACGACAGCGGCATCACCACCCGCTTGTGCTTGCGCGTGTAGTACAGCTGCACGAACCAGCGGCTGGTGAACATCAGCGTGCCCGCAAAGCCCACCGCCTTCCAGGGCGTGAGTTCGAAATGCTGCAGGGCCTGCAGGACGTGGGCAAGATCGTGGGGCATGGCGCAGACCGGTCGGCATGGGAGCCACGCATTCTACGCGAGCCCCCGCCCCGGTTGACCTCGCCGTCGCCAACCCGTATATTTGCGCGCTCCCGGCGGGCGGTTAGCTCAGCGGTAGAGCACTGCCTTCACACGGCAGGTGTCACAAGTTCGATCCTTGTACCGCCCACCACCGAATCGAAGACCAAGGGCCCGGCATCGCCGGGCCCTTGGTCTTTTCGTACCCCGGCAATGACCCTCGTGCAACCCGCCTGCTGTACCATCCGTGGCTTGGGCACAGGGGGAAAATCCGATGGCGCGCCACGATCTGGAATCGCTGCTGACACCGCTTGCCGACGAGACTCCGAGCGGCCCCGACCTGGAATACGACGCCGACTTCCAGACCCTGGAACGCACGGCCACGCCGAAGGCCGAGCGCGCGATCGGCGACAGCGTGAAGACCGCCGAGGAACCCGACTGGGACAAGGTCGCGTCGCTGGGCGAAACCCTGCTGGGCCGCAGCCGCGACCTGCGCGTGGCCGTGCACCTCACCTCCGCGTGGACGCGCATGCACGGCCTCGCCGGCTGGTCCGACGGCTTGGCGCTGATCCACGGCCTGCTGGAAAACCTCTGGGACAGCGTGCATCCGCAACTGGACGCCGAGGACGACAACGACCCCACCGCACGCGTGAACGCGGTGATGCCGCTCGTCGACATGCAGGGCGTGCTCGGCTACTTCCGCGGCACGCCGTTCGTGCAGTCGCCGCGGCTCGGGCGCTACTCGCTGCGCGACCTGCGCATCGCCAACGGCACGTTGAAGATTTCGGCGTCGGAGGACGATGCCGCCCCACCGGGCATGACGGACATCGAGGCCTGCTGCCTCGATTGCCCCGAAGAGCAGCTGGTCGATGCCGCCGGCGCGACCGCGTCGGCGATGGAGCATGCCCGCGCCATCGATGCGATCTTCACCGACCGCATCGGCACGGCGGGACCGGATCTCAAGCCGCTGCTCGGCGAGATCCACGAGCTCAAGAAATTCCTCGACGCCGAAGTCGCCAAGCGCGTGCCAGCGGCTGCGGATGAAGCCCCGGCCGGCGAGGAAGGCGCCACGCCCGGCGCGGCGCCCGCGAGCGGGGCCAGCGGCCGCATCGAGACGCCGCAGGATGTCATCCGCCGACTGGACGAGATCTGCGAATACTACGCACGACGCGAGCCCTCCAGCCCGATCCCGCACCTGCTGCGCCGCGCGCAGCGGCTGGTCGGCATGAACTTCGTCGACCTGATGAAGGAACTGGCCCCCGGCGGCCTGTCGGAATTCCAGATCATCTCGGGCAGCAGCGGCGAGGAATAAGGCCGCTCCTGTCTCTCCGACCAAATTGCGATCAGTGACCGGGGATTCCCGTGCCGTCATTCCCGCGTTCGCGGGAATGACGAGAAAAAGCACGCGACTGGGCCGCCTGAAGCGTTTCACCCAATCGACTGAAAGCAACTGGGTATCGGACAACGGCTCGCGCCAACCCGCCAGCGCATTGGCCCGCAACGTCTCCGGCAAACACGCGCCGCCGTGTGTTCAGCCGCCGCCCCGGCACACGTTCGCCCCGGCACGCGCGAACAGGCTGTGGATGGCCGGGTTCCAGCTGAGCGTCAAGCCGCCCGGCAGGCCGGCGGTGATGCCTGCATCGGCCGGCTGCGTGATCGGCCCCACCGTAGCCTGGTCGCCACCGCCGAAATGCGCGGTCGCGCTGATCGTGTAGCTCTCGGGATTCGTGCAGGCCGCCGTATCGATCGGCTGCGACACGGTGGCGCCCTGCTTCGCGATGGCCGGCAGGCTGCCGTGCCCCAGGGTGATCTGCCCCTGCCCGCGGCAAGTCGCGCTGAGCGTGTAATCGATGACCACATGCAGCGGCGGTGCCACCTGCAGCGCCGCCACCGCCTCGGGCTGCTTCGTGCACCCCACCAGGAACGCCTTGCGCTGCGGCGCCACGTGCAGCACGTAGCCGCCCGGCTGCAGGCCGGCGGTGCTCGCGAGCTTGAGCGCGATGCGCTGCGGCGTGATGCCGGTGATGACGGGTTGCGTGTCGGCCGGCTTGCCCTGCGCGTCGGTCAGGCTCACCTGCGGATTGACACATTGCGCGTCCAGCAGGTTCGCGCCGAGCACGGCGAAGGTCAGCGGCTGTTCCGCGGGATGGATCACGAACAGCGGCTGCTGGTCCGTCGTCTCGACCGCGTCGATCACCGGCGGCGATGGTTTGTCGGAGGCTGGCACCGCGGCGAGTTGCCCGACGGCCAACGCCAGCGCCGCCGCCAATGCCTTCGCGTCGCTGCCGCGGCAACCGGACGAGGCCTTCAACCAGGCCTGGGTGCGCCGGGCGGCGGCATTCGCACGCAGCGCGGCGGCCTTGGTCTTGTCGCCGAGGATCTCGACGGGCTGGGCCGTCGCATTGCCCAGTTGCCGTCGCAAGGCATCGCCGATCTGCCCGAGTTGCCGCCCGGCTTCGGCCAGGGCGGGATCCGGCTGTTGCGTCGCGCGTTGCGCCAGCGCCTGCCGCGCCGCATCGAGCTGCGCCAGCACGTAGTCGCCGGTGGGGCGCGCCGCGTCCTGTGCCATCGCCCCCCAGCCGCCGGTCGCCAGCAGCAGGCCGAAACCCGCCAACACCGGCAGCAGGCGCGGGCCACGCCGCATCCGCCGCGACTCAGTCATTGTCAGGACAATCGGCCGATGCGGGCTGGCCGGGCTGGCAGGCCTGCTGATCGGCCGGCAGCAAGATGCCGGACGGCACGATGCCGAACGAGCGGTAGTTGGCGTTGATCACGCTGGGGTCGATGTAGGCATCGCCATGGTTGCCGTTCTGTGCGCGGCTGGTGAGCGCCGAAGTCGGCACGTTGACACTGGGCGCGCCGACCACCGGCAACAGGTTGCCCTGCGCATCCACCGCGTAGAAGTAGGCCGGCGGCACGCCGACCATGGCCACCGTCTGGTCGCTCACGCCGGTGACGTAGATCGGTGCGCCGACGGTGCCGATGCGACCGGTCGAGGACCAGGTGCCGGTGCCGTCGTACAGCCAGTTGGTGCCTTGCTGCAGCAGGTCGCCGCCGCTCACGCCCAGATACAGCGACGACGTGCCCGCATTCACCGTGTACGCGCTGCCGCCCACCGATGCCAGCGTCAGCGTCTGCGCGTTGGTGAAACTGAAGCCGGCCGGCGAGGCGAACCCGCCCAGCGTGCCGACGTGGTTGCCCATGAACTGCGAGGCCGAGCCCAGCGTGGTCGGACCGGCCGCGCTGCCGGTCAGCGTGGCGGCGGTGATGCTGCCGTCCGCGCCGCCGCCGATGGAGCCCGCGGATTGCAGCGTGACGAGCTGGGCGGATAAGGCGCCGGCTATCGTCACGCCGCCGCTGGTGGTCTGCAGCGTGATGCCGCTGCCGCCATTGACGGTGCCGGCGACGGTCAGCGCCTCGCCGTTCAGCAGGGTAAAGCCGTTCGCCGTGAAATTGCCCAGCGTGGCGATCATGTTCGCCGGGTCCAGCGTGGTGCTGCCGTTCGACTGGCCGGTCAGGGTGCCGGCGGTGACCACGCCGTTGCTGCCCTCGCTGATCGTGCCGCCCGAGAGCAGCGTGGTCGTGCCGCCACCGCTGTTCACGCCCGCGTTGATGGCGAGGCCGCTGCCGCCGTTGAGGGTGACGGCGCTGCCGGCGACATTGCCGTTGACCGTCAACGTGCCCGCCGTGGTGGCGAGACTGGTTGCGCCGTTGCCGCTGTTCACCGCACCGGCCACCGTCAGCGCCTGCGCGTTCGTCACGCTGATGCCGTTCGCGCTGAAGCCACCCAGGCTTCCGACCTGGTTGGCACCGTTCAGAGCGGCTGCGCCCGAGGCATTGCCGATCAGCGTACCCGCGGTGATGACGCCGCCGCTGCCTTCGTTGATCGCGCCGCCCGAGGCCAGCGTGGTCGTGCCGCTGCCGCTGTCCACGCCGCCATTGATCGCGAGACCGCCGCCGCTTGCGAGGCCCACCGTGCCGCCGGCGACGCTGCCGTCCACGGTCAGCGCGCCCGTCGTGGTGGCGAGGCTGGTCGCGCCGCTGCCGCCGGCCACCGTACCGGTCACGGTCAATGCCCCGGTGTTCGTCAGGCTGAGGCCGTTCGCGCTGAAGTTGCCCAGGTTCGCGATCGCGTTCGCGCCGCCCAGGGTCGTCGCGCCGCTGGAGTTGCCGGCCAGGGTTCCGGCCGTGACGATGCCGCCGCTGCCTTCGCTGATGATGCCACCGGAAGTGAGCGTGGTGGTGCCGGCGCCGCTGTCCACGTCGCCGTTGATGCCGAGGCCACCCTGGCCACCCAGTGCAACCGAACCACCGCTGACGCTGCCGTACACTGTCAGCGCACCCGCGCTGGCGGCAATGCTGGTGGCGCCATTGCCGCCGTTCACCGTGCCGGCCACGGTCAGCGCCTGTGCGTTCGTCAGGCTGAAGCCGTTCGCGACGAAACTGCCGAGCGTGCCGATCTGGTTCGCGCCATCCAGTGCGGTCGCCGCGGTGGAGTTGCCAGTCAGGGTGCCGGCCGCGATCACACCGCTGCCGCCCTCGCTGATCGCGCCGCCCGAAGCCAGCGTGGTCGTGCCGCTGCCGCTGTTCACGCCGCCGTTGATGGCGAGGCCACCGTTGCCGCCGAGGCCGATCGTGCCGCCGCTGACGGCACCGTTCACCGTCAGGGTGCCGCCCGTGGTGGACAGGCTCACACCCGGCGTGCCACCGCTGACCGTACCGGCCACCGTCAACGCACCCGCATTGCTCAGGCTGAAACCGTTCGCGGTGAAGTTGCCCAGGTTCGCGATCGCATTGGCGCCGCCCAGCGTGGTCGTGCCACTGGAGCTGCCGGTCAGCGTGCCTGCCGTGAGGAGACCGCCGCTGCCTTCGCTGATCGTGCCGCCGGAGGTCAGCGTGGTGGTGCCGCTGCCGCTGTTCACCGCGGCATTGATCGCCAGTCCGCCGGCGCCGTCCAGCGTCACCGCACTGCCGCTGACGGCGCTGTCCACCGTCAGCGCGCCTGTCGTGGTACGGATCGCCGCCGCGCCCGTGCCGCCGTTCACCGCGCCGCCGACCGTCAGCGCCTGTGCATTCGCCAGGCTGAAGCCGTTCGCGCCGAACGCCCCCTGCGTACCGATCAGGTTCGCATTGCCCAGCGTCGTCGCACCGGTCGAGCTGCCGGTAAGCATATTGGCCTTGATCGTGCCGCCGGCTCCCTCGGTGATCGCACCGGTGCCGGTCTGCGTCAGCGTCGTCGTGCCCGCGCCGCTGTTGATCGCTGCATCGATGGCCAGATTGCCGGCCGCTGCCAGGTTCACCGCCGTGCCGGTGACGTTGTTGCCCACCGTCAATGCACCGGCCGAAGCTAGCGTGATGGTCCCGCCGCTCAGCGTCGTGTTCACGCCCAGCACGTTGCCGCCGCCCGTCGTGCTCAGGCTGATGTTGCCGGTGCCGCCCGTGGTCGCCAGCGGACCGGCCACGGTCAGCGCCTGCGCGTCGACCAGGGCGATGTCCTTGGCGCTGAAGCTGCCCAGCGTGCCGATGAGGTTGGCGCCGCCCAGCGTGGCGTCGCCGGTCGCGCTGCCGCTCAGCGTGCTCGCCCTCACGATGCCGTTCACGCCTTCGTCGATCGCGCCGGCCGAAGCCAGCGTCGTCGTGCCGCCGGTGTTGCCCAGCGTGCCGTTGATCGTCAGGCCATTCCCCGCGCCCGTCGTCGTCAGCATCGTGCCGGCTGCGCCGCCGTCCACGATGGCACCTGCGGTCACCGTCAGCGCCTGTGCATCCGTCAGGCTGAAGCCGTTCGCGGTGAACGCGCCCAGCGTGCCCACCCGGTTCGCGCCCAGCAGGCTGGTGCTCGCACCGGTCGAGTGACCGGTCAACGTGCCCGCCGTGATGACGCCCGTGGCCGCCGCCTGCGTGAGCGCGCCCGTCGCGTCCAGCGTCGCCGTGCCCGTGCCGGCGTTCAACGCGCCGTCCAGCGTGAACGCGCCACCGCCCAGGGTCAGCGCGCCGTTGGTGCTGTTGACGACGCTGCCCGCCGCCGCGGCTATCGTGCCGCCCGAGGTCAGCGTCACGCCGGTGCCGCCGACGCTGCCGGTCGCGGCCAGCGTGAGGTTGCTGCCCGCGCCCGTCGTCGTGATCGTGGTGGCCCCAGTGCCGCCGGCCACTGCACCGGCCACCGCCAACGCCCCCGCGTTCGTCAGGCTGAAGCCGTTCGCAGTGAACGCACCCAGCGTGCCCACCCGGTTCGCGCCCAGCAGGCTGGTGCTCGCACCCGTCGAATGACCGGTCAGCGTGCCCGCCGTGATGACGCCCGTGGCCGCCGCCTGCGTGGTCGCGCCCGTCGCGTCCAGCGTCGCCGTGCCCGTGCCGGCGTTCAACGCGCCGTCCAGCGTGAACGCGCCACCGCCCAGGGTCAGCGCACCGTTGGTGCTGTTGACGACGCTGCCCGCCGCCGCGGCTATCGCACCACCGGAGTTCAAGCTGACGTCGGTGCCGGCCACGCTGCCGGTGCCGGCCAGCGTGAGGTTGCTGCCCGCGCCCGTCGTCGTGATCGCGGTGGCACCGGTGCCGCCCGCGACCGCGCCCGTCACCATCAGCGCCTGCGCGTTCGTCAGGCTGAAGCCGTTCGCGCTGAACGAGCCCAGGCTGCCCACCCGGTTCGCGCCCAGCAGGCTGGTGCTCGCGCCGGTCGAATGACCGGTCAGCGTGCCCGCCGCGATGACGCCCGTGGCCGCCGCCTGCGTGATCGCGCCCGTCGCGTCCAGCGTCGCCGTGCCGGTGCCGGCGTTCAGCGCACCGTCCAGCGTGAATGCACCGCCGCCCAGGTTCAGCGCGCCGTTGTTGCTGTCGACGACGCTGCCTGCCACCGCATCGATCGCACCGCCGGAGTTCAAGCTGACGCCGGTGCCGCCCACGCTGCCGGTCGCGGCCAGCGTGAGGTTGCCGCCTGCACCCGTCGTAATCGTGGTGGCGCCCGTGCCACCCGCGACCGCACCGACCACGGTCAATGCACCCACATTGGTCAAGCTGAAGCCGTTCGCGGTGAACGCGCCCAGGCTGGTGATCGCGTTGAGATTGCCCAGCGTGGTGCTGCCGTTCGAGTTGCCGACCAGCGTGCCGGCCGTGAGCACGCCCGAGGTCTGGTTGATCGAGCCATTGCTGCTGTGGAGGCCGAGCGTACCGTTGGCGGCCGTCGTGACATTGCTGCCCAGGCTCAGTCCGTTGGTGCCGGTCAGGAAAACATTCGCGCCACTCAGGTCGCTGGCGGTCGTCAGCGTGCTGCCGGAGGAGAGGGTCAGGTCGCTGGTGCCGGTATCGATGGCCACGCCCGACAAGATGAGGTTGCCGCCGGCGATCAGGCTCACCGTGCCGTTGCTGCCGTCGGTCAGCGAGGAGATCGTCAGGTCGCCCGCGGCGGTGATCGCGACGCCGGTGCCGCTGGCCGTGACCGTGCCACCGAAACTGTTGTTGCCGGTCAGGCTGATCGCATGACCGACTGCACTGAAGGTCGACGGGCCTGTCACCGCGAACACGCCACTACCCTGGGTGATGTCGCCTGCGGTGGTCGTCACCGAAAGGCCGCCGCTGCCGATGTTCAGGGCATTCGCGCTGAAGGAGCCGCTGTTCGTGGCCAGGCCGGCCAGTGCGCCGTTGGCACCGCCGCCCACCGTACCTGCGAACGACACGAGGCCGTTGGCGACGTTCACTGCCAGCGCCTCCGGCGTGGCACCGGCGTTGTCCACCGTGCCGTCGAAGCTCACGTCGCCGTTGCTGGCCGCCAATGCGCTGGCGCCGGTCAGCAGCACCGCGCTGTGGTAGGTCTGCGTGCCGCCCGTGTTCACGCTGCTGTTCAGGGCAATGCCGCCGGCAGCGGTCAGGTCGAGCGTGCCGCCCAGCGTCAGCGGCGAAGCCACGGCGATACCGGCGTTGGTGTAATCCAGCACGAGGTTGGTCGGCGCAACACTCAGGACCGGGAACAGCGCGGCGGCATTGCTGTCGGCCAGGCGAAGGGTGCCGATGCTGCCGCCACCGCTGGTGTTCACGGTGACCGTCTGGGCGCCGAAATTGTTCGGTGCGGCGACCGTGTCCAGCAGGATGTCGTGCTGGCCGCCGGTCACCGTGAAGCTGGAGGGGCCGCTCACGCCCAGCGCACCGGTTTCGGTGATGTCACCCGCGGCCGTGGCGATCAGCGCGCCGCCCACCGTGCCCTGCCCGAGGTTCACGCCGCCGCCCAGGCTGGTCGCGCTCAGCGCATCCGTGCTCAGCGAGCCCAGCGTCAGCGCACCGCTGTTGGTGATCTGTGTGGTGCCGCCGATGAGATTTACCGTACCGGAGAACTGGTTGCCGGGATTGGTCAGCGTGATCGCACTGGTGCCGGCCTTGAAGTTCGAGGCGCCGGTCACGCGGAACGCGCCGCCCTGCGTGATGGCGCCGCCGGTCGTGGTCACCGACAAGCCGCCGGAGCCGATGTTCAGCGCATTTGCGCCGAACGTGCCGCTGGTCGTGATGAGGCCCGCAAGCGCGCCGCCGCCGCCCACCGTGTCACCGAACGTGAGTGCGCCGCCGGTGTTCACCGTGAGCTGTTGCGCACCGTCCAGCGTCGAGACGAAGCCGATCGCGCCGCCGCCCGTGCTGGCCAGTGTCAGGTTGCCGCCCAGCGTCACCGCATCGTTGAAGGTTTGCGCGCCGGTCGTGTTGATGTTGGCACCAAGCACGGTGCCGCCGGCCGCGTCCGTGGTCAGGCTGGTCAGCGCCGTCGCGCCGCCCACCACGCTGCCGAAGGTGGTGATCCCACCGGTGTTCACTGTCAGGCTGTGCGCGCCATTCACCGTCGAGGCAAAGTCGACCGCACCACTGCCCGTGCTCGCCAGCGTCGCGTCGGCGCCCAGCATCACCGCGCCGTTGTAGGTCTGCGCGCCCGTCGTGTTGACGTTGCCGCCCAGTGTCGTGCTGCCGGCCGCGCCCGTGGTCAGGCTGCTCAGCGCCGTCGTGCCGCCCACCACACCGCCGAAGGTGGTGGCCCCGCCGGTGTTGACCACCAGGTTGTACGCACCGTCCAGCATCGAGGCGAAATCGATCGCGCCGTTGCCCGTGCTGGTCAGTGTCGCGTCGCCACCCAGCATCACCGCATCGTTGTAGGTCTGTGCGCCTGTCGTGTTGATGCTGGCACCAAGCACGGTGCCGCCGGCCGCGTCCGTGGTCAGGCTGGTCGGCGCCGTCGTGCCGCCCACCGCGCCGCCGAAGGTGGTGATCCCGGCGGTGTTCACCGTCAACGCATGCGCCCCGTCCACGGCCGAGGAGAAATCGATCGCACCGTTGACGCCCGTCCCGCTGCTCGCCAGCACGACATCACTGCCGAGCGTCACCGCGCCGCCATAGGCCTGCGTGCCGCTGGTGCCGATGTTGCCGTTCAACATGGTGCCGCCGGAAACGCTCAGCGACGCGAGATTCGCGGTGCTGTCGAAAACGCCATTGCCGGTGATCGTGAGGTTTTCGGCGGATTGGTTGAGCGCGCTGTGCAGCGTCACCGTGCTGCCCGCGAGCGTCGTGCTAGCGCCCACGAAGCTGAGCGCGCCGGTATAGCCCTGGGCGCCCGAAGTGCTGACGTTGTTCGCCAGGCTGATGCTGCCGGCATTCACGGTCAGCGAACCCAGGGGGGTGAGGCTGCCGACGGCCTGGCCGAAGCCGACGCTGCCGTTGCTGCTGGTGATGCCAAGGCTCGCGCCGCCGTCCACGAGGGAACCGAAGCTGATGACGCCGTTGGCACCCGTTCCGCTGCTGACCAGCACGGTGCTGCCGGTCAGCGTGGCCGCACCGGTATAGGACTGCACCCCGGTAGTGGTGACCGAACCCTGCATGGAGGTGGTGCCGCCCACCGACAGGCTCGACAGCGTCGAGCCGCCTTTCAGCACGGCGTTGCCGCCACCGACGCCACCGATGATGCTCAATGCGCTGATGCCGCCGGCGCCGGCCTCGAGGCTCACCGTGCTGCCGGACAGCGTCGTCGCTGCATTGTTGAGCGTCAACGCATCGTTGTAGGTCTGCGTACCCGTCGTGGTGACGTTGCCGCCCAGCGTGGTGCTGCCGGCCGCGTCCGTGGTCAGGCTGGTCAGCGCCGTCGTGCCGCCGACCGTGCCGCCGAAAGTGGTGACGCCGCCGGTGTTCACCGTCAGCGCATGCGCACCGTCCACCGTCGAGGCAAAGTCGATGGCGCCGTTGCCGGTGCTGGCCAGGGCCACGTCTGCCCCCAGCTCCACCGCACCGTTGTAGGTCTGGCTCCCGCCGGTGGTGACGTTGGCGCCCAGGGCGAGCGTGCCGGCGCCTGTCTGGGTGAGGCTTCCGGCGCCGCTGACCGCATTGGCCAGGGCGAGGGTGGTGCCGGTGTCATTCTGCAGCGTCCCGCCGTTTGTGCCCAGTACGATCGCACGGCTGGTGGTGAACGACGCCGTGTTCTCCAGCGTGCCGCCGTCGAGCATGAGACCGCCGCTGGTCGCCCCCAGGTTGTTGTCCGCCGCGATCGACAGCACGCCGGCATTCACCGTCGTGCCGCCGCCGTAGGTGTTGGTACCGCTGAGGGTCAGCGTGCCCGTGCCGGTCTTGGCCAGGCCGCCGGTCGCGCCGCTGATGACGCCCGATGCCGTGAGCGCGGCATCGGTCTGCAGCGTGCCGCCGCCCGCACCCAGCGCGATCGCGCGGCTGGTGCTGAACGCCGCCGTGTTCTCCAGCACGCCGCCGTTGAGCGTGAGGCCGCCACTGGCTGCGCCCAGGTTGCCGTCAGCCGCGACCGACAGCGTGCCGGCATTCACCGTCGTGCCGCCGCCGTAGGTGTTGGCACCGCTCAAGGTCAGCGTGCCCGTACCGGTCTTGGTCAGGCCGCCACTGGCACCGCTGATGACACCCGACGCCATGAGTGCGGCGTCGGTCTGCAGCGTCCCACCGCCCGCGCCCAGCACGATCGCGCGGCTGGTGCTGAACGCCGCCGTGTTCTCCAGCGTGCCGCCGTTGATCGTCACACCGGCGGAGGTCGCACCCAGTGCGCTATCCGAAGCGACCGCCAGCGTTCCGCCATTGATCGTCGTGGCACCAGTGTACGTGTTCGTTCCGGTCAGCGTTTCCGTGCCGCTCGTCAGCACCAGGCTGCCGCCGGTGCCGCCGCCGGTACCGCCATCGTTGATGGCGCCACTGAAGGTGTCCGCGGCGTTGCTCAGGGTCAGCGCATGGGCGCCCAGGTTCACCGTGCCGCTGCCCGCCAGGCTCGTGATCGTCGTATCGCCGCTCATGCCCGAAATGTCGAACGTGCCGTTGTCGGTCAGGCTGCCGATCGACATGGCGCCGGTGCCCGCAAGCGACAGGCTGCCGCCACTGCCGATGATGGTAGTGCCGCCGGCCACGGCGTTTTCCTTGCTTGCCCCGGTGCCGTTCGTGGTCGCGGGACTCAGCATCAGGCCAGCCGTTCCGCTGGCCGTCATCACCGCGTTGATATTGATGTTGTCGGCCGCGGTGAGCGTGAGCGTGTAGGCACTCCAGCTCACGTTGTCGTTGACGTTTATGCTGCCGGTACCGCTGGCGTTTTTCGTTCCCTGGTACGACTGCAGCGTGACGCCGCCGGCCGCCAGGTTGGTGGTCAGCGTGGTACCGGTAATGTCTCCGCCGCTGGCAGCGATGGTGAAATCCTCCGGGTCGATCAGCCAGTCGCCGCTCTGCCCGCGCGCTGCCAGGGTGTTGACCAGGGTGCCGTCGGCGACGTGGACGCGCTCGCCCGAGGTCTCGACGCTGCCGCCGTTGCCACCCAGGGCACCACCCTGGGCGCTGAAGGCGCCCGCGATGTTGCTGGCCTGGTTGCTCCACACGGCGATGGAGCCGCCATTGCCCGACTGCGTGGCGTCGGCGTCCAGCGATGCGCCGGCTTCGACCGTGGTATTGGTGGCCTGCGGCAGGCCTTCGCCGCCGCGTGCGCCGCCACCCACGCGGATGCTGCCGCCGCCCGATGCGCCGGAGGCATTCACGCTGCCGCCGACGTCCACGTCCTGGTCCGAAAGCAGCTGCACGCTGCCGCCGTGCACGCCACTGGCGTCGATGCCGCCGCTGCTGACGGTGTTGCCGCCGCTGCCGACCAGGCGCACCACGCCGCCGTCGGTGCTGATGCCGTGGGCGTCGATCACGCCGGTGTTGTTGACCAGGTTGGTGAACAGGTCCTTCGCGGCCGAGGCCTGCAGCACCACGGTGCCGCTGTCGGCCTGCAGGCGGCCGTTGTTCGTCACCGCGGCTTCGTCGTTGCTCAGGCGCTGCTGCAGCGCGCCGGTGATCTGCACGCTGATCAGGCCGTCGCCGTCGAAATCCAGCACCGCCTTGTCGGCGCCGTCGAGGTTGATGCGGCCGTAGTTCGCCACGATCAGGCCGTCGTTCTCGACCTTGCCGCCGACCAGGCTCACCGAACCGCCGCTGGCGGCCTGGATGGTGCCGTGGTTGACGACGCCGGCGCTGCCGCCATGCGCGTCGAGGTTGAAATGGTTCGACAGGAAATCATTCGGCGTGAGGTCCAGCGTGCTCGCCATCAGGCCGCCCACGTTCAGCTGCGCGCTGCTGCCGAAGATGATGCCGTGGGTGTTGATCAGGAACACCTGGCCGTTGGAGTTGATGTGGCCGAAGATCTGGCTTGGGTTCTGGTCGAGGATGCGGTTGAGCGCCACCGCGTTGAACGAGGGCTGGTTGAACCGCACCGTGGCGTCCTTGCCCAGGTTGAAGCTCTGCCAGTTCAGCGCCAGCAGCGCCGAGTTCTGGTTGACCACGGTATTCAAGCCGTTCTGCGCGATCGAGCCCGAACCGCCGACCACCACGCCGCCGATCGGCGTGCTGCCGGGCGCCACGCCGCCGGCAACGGCGGCCAGCGCGCCGCCGCAGAACGACACCGAACCGAGCGCCACCGCCAGGCTGAGCGCCAGCCGCTGCTGCCGCAGCCGCGGCAGGGCCATCGCCGACGACCGGCGGGACGTGCGCAGGGTGGTGCGGGAAGTCGTGTTCATGGTCGTTGTCCGTCAGAGCCTGTTTATGACCCCCAAGCGCCCCGCGCCGGAATCTGTTTGCGCGCAGGCCAAGGAAGAACGAAGGAGTGGACGTCGGTCCACGACTGTGTGATGACGCAGGGATGCGGGCAAACAGACCCGGCCCCGGAATTGATAGGTGCTGGGGTTGCCATCGAGTGGCCGCCATGCGGAGGCGCGCGGCTTGGCCTGACGGCCGGTCAGGCCGGCGCCACGCACCGCCACCTGGCGGCCACTCGATGGCAACGCGGGATGCTTGGGGGTCATAAGCAGGCTCTCAAAACGTGAGGCCGAAGCGCGCGTACAGGTGGTAGCCGTGGTCGTCGGAAGCCTTCTGGCTGCCCAGCGGCACAGCACCGTCGAGGTGGAATTCGAGGTGGTGCCAGTACGGGAGGCGGAAGATGAAGCCCGCACCGACGCCGCTGTAGGTCACCGGCGCGAGGCCGCTGGCGCGTTCCTTCGCCACCGGGAAGCCGCGCGCGTAGTCGAGGAAGGTTTCCAGCTCCAGCAACTCGCGCCACGGCCGGCCGCGGAACGGCGACGTCTTGTTGCTGAAGCCCGGTGCATCGACGTGGTATTCCAGCGAGGCATAGTAGCCGCGCGCGCTCAGCGCGTCGGCGATCGGATAGGCGCGCACGCTGTCCGGGCCGCCGATCGCGAACTGCTCAAGCGGCGCCAGCACGTCGTTGCTGTACTGCCCGTTGAACTTGAAATACAGCCGCTGGGTGCGGGTGAGGAATTGCAGGCGGGTGTAGCTGATCCGCTCGGACAGGAAGCTGCTGGCGTGGTCGGGGCTGACCAGGTCGGGCTGCTTCGAGTCGTCGCTGATCGACTTGCGCACGGTCACCTGCAGCAGGTCCACGCCGTGGAAGCGCTTGTCGGTGTGCTGCATGCCGAAACCGAGCTCGGCCACGTCGAAGCGTTCGTCGGACAACGGGAAGTCGAAGCCGCCCAGCTTCAGCTTCGACTCCTCGCGGATGTAGTGCAGCGAGCCGAGCAGCTTCAGGTCGTCGGTGTTGACGAACTTCCAGTCGGCGCCGGTGAAATACGAGGAGCTCGGCCCCTTCACGTTGAGCCTGGCGAACTGGCCGGAGTTGATCTGCAGCTCGCTGCGGGTGGCACCCGCCACCGCGCTGAGGCCCGGCACCACCACGGTCGGCGCGCGGTAGACCAGCGAGCCGTAGACGTTCTGGCTGGGGTCCAGTGCGTAGTTGACGTTGGCGGCAAGGCTGTCGCCGATGCCCAGCGGGCTGTTCCAGGTGATGCCCGCCTCGGCGCGGTAGCGGCCGGTGAGCGCGGTGCCGTAGTTGTTCGCGCCCAGCGTGACGGTGTACGGCCGCGGCGCCTCGCGCGCCACCATGATGAGGTCGGTGGCGCCGGTCTGTTCGCCCGGCTGGAAAGTGGAGGTCACCGACACGCCCGGCAGGTCGCGGTCGTACAGCAGCGCAGTGTCCACGTCGCTCTTCTGCAGCGCCTTGCCACGCAGCTTCTCCGCCGGCGCCGCGATCACGCCGGGGTGGTAGCGCCTGGTGCCCTTGACGATGATCCGGCCGATCTTTCCTTCCAGCACCTGGATGCGCACGATGCGGTCGTCGCCCACCGTCTGCGCCGGCAGGAAGGCGGTGGCCACGATGAAGCCGGCCTTGCGGTAGCGCTGGGTGATCGCGTCGGCCACGCTCTGCAGCTGGTCGAAGCCGAGCTTCGCCGGCCGTCCGGCGCCGCCGAGCTTGCCGAATTGCGCATCCGCCAGCGCCTGCATGCCGGCCGGCGTGATGCCGGCATCCTTGTGCTCGCCCACGCCGTCCACGTGGAAGCCGCTCACCGCGATCTGCTGCGTCTGCGCGCTGCCCACGTCGCGGTCCTTGAGCGGCGGTACCACCCGGTCGGAGAGCGCCGCGGGCACCGGCGCCGCGACTGACGGCGCGGCAACTGTCGGCGTCTGCGCCGCGGCCGCGATGGCCGCCTGGCCGGCCGCCGCCGCTCCATGCACGGTGTAGACCACCACCTGGTCGGGCAGGTAGGCGCGCGCGTTCGGGTAGCCGGCCTTGTGCAGGTCCAGGGTGATCCGGTCGGCCAGGGCCTGCAGTTGCACTGCGGTCAGCGCGGCCGGATGGCCGTCCGCCGCCAGCGTCTGCTGGTATTCGCGGTCGATGATGCCCTGCACGGCGGACTGCGCGGCCGCTCCCGCCGCAGCCGGCACGCCGCTGACGAGGATCTGCGGCGGACCTCCCCCGGCCACCTGCGCCCATGCCTCCCCGGTTCCCAGGACAAGCGCCAACGCTGCTGCCAGACAGACCCTGCGCACGGCATTCCCCTTGATGATCGATGACGCACATGCACGGGCGCCGGCGGCGCCCGTGCCATCCCGTGGTTCGGCCATGAAGGCTCGATGGCGGGCGCCGGACCGCCTCCGGCCCGGATCCACGATCGTCGAAACCAGACCGTCCCAGGGATGCTCCGATCAACCCCAGCGCAGGCGTCATGATGCCCAGAGGGTTCGCAGATGCTCGTGCGTGGCGCAGTCCAGACTGGTGGCCTGGGCAAGACGCGCGCGGCGATATGCGGACCCTCTGGGCATCACCTCGTCATTTGCATTCAAGAAGTTGAGGCCAGTCTGTCGCCTGCATCCCTTCGGCCCGCCGTCTCGACAAGCAATCAGCCTGCCTTCGACGACGTGCCTGCGGGCTGCAGACAGGCAGACCGGTGACGCCTGCACTGGGGTGGACCAGAGCATCCCTTGATATTCAAATGCGCAAAACGGCGGCTTTTCCGGTCACGCCGCCCGGACCGGATGCGCAAGTTGCGGAACGCGCCTCAGTTCGCCCGCAGCAGCCAGTACAAGAGCAGCGCGCACAGCACCAGGCCGAACGCAAAAGCCAGCAGCGGCTTCCAGGCCACCGCATGCCGGGCAGCGAACGGGGCCGGCAGGGATGCGTCCGGCGCGGTGGACGCATGGGCCACGCGCCCGCTCTGCTGGGTGATCCGGGTACGCAAGGTATTGCGGGCGGTGATGCCGTGGCTGTCGCACAGCGAGCCGAGCAGCTGGCGGCGCCGCTTGCGGTATTCCTCGCGGTTGATCCGCCCGCTGTAGTGGGCCTCGTCGAGGACACGCAGCCCCTGGTTGACCCGTCGTTCCCGCTCGCTCATTTCAGCTCCCGCAGCACCCGGAACCCGACATCCTTCTGCGCGCCGCCATTGTCGCTCCGATGGCTGTCCACCGTGCAATCGGACCAGTAGCTGTTGTAACTGCCCCCGCGCACGATCACACCGCCGCCGCTGGTCACCCATTCCCAGACGTTGCCGGTCATGTTCACCAGTCCCCAGGGGTTGGGTTCGCGGCCCAGCGCGGAGATCGGACCGCCGCTGCTGTCGTCGTTGGAAGCAGGCGGGATGCAGTTGCTGTCTGGCGACTGCTTCCAGCCGCCGCCGGCATGCGCCGCGTGCAACCACTCGGCGTCGCTGGGCAGGCGGTAGGTGTAGCCGCTGGCGCTGCTCAGCCACTGCGCGTAGGCCCTGGCCTGGGCCAGGCTGATGTTGCTCACCGGCAGCTGGCCGTCGCTGTCGGGCACGCCGGCGCAGGCATGGCTGGCGCGGCAATAGCGGTTGAATTCGCTCACCGTGATCTCGGTGCGCGACATCGCATACGGCTTGCCGCCGCCGATGCCGGGGATCACCACCAGGGCCGGCCCGCGGCCGCTGGCACCCAGGGTGTCGACGCAGGCGCGGCCCTTGCCGGCCAGATCCGGGCGCGCGCAGGGATCGTTGCCGGCAACGGCGGCGGCCGTAGTCGCATTGCCGGCCGCCGCGGCCGCGGGCTTGGCGGCGGTGCCCGGGGCGGCCTTGGTCGCCACCACCTCGGTCGGCGCATGGCCGGGTGCGGCGGCGGCCGGTGCGGTGGGCGCAGCCGGCACGGGCGCGGCGGGCATCGGTGCCGCCGCTGCCGCCGTGGCGCTCGGCTTGAGGCTGTCCAGCAAGGCGGCCAGGCTGCCCTGCGGCAAGTGGCCGTGCTGCTTCAGCTCGGACTCCAGCTCATCCAGGCCCTGCGCATCGGCCTTGCGCGCGGCGGCCAGTTGGCTGCGCAGGCGCTGGTAGTCGGCTTCGGCCAGCGGCTGGCCGTTGGCCTTCAGCAGCACGACGGCCAGTTCGTAGCGCGCCTGCGCATTGCGCAGGTCGCTGCGGCTGCCCAGCGCCTTCAGGCCCTGCGCCAGCAGGCTGGATGCGGCCTGGTACTTGCCGCGCTGGAACGCATCGTCGGCCTGGCCCAGATAGGCCGAGGCCACCAGTTGCGGACCTTCCTTGGCGAGGAAGGGGTTGTCCGGCTGCAGGCTGCGGATGCGCGTCAGCGATTCCAGCGCCTTGGCGCTGTCGTCGGCCGCAGCCGCGCGCCGCACCGATTCGACGCGCGTGGCCACCTCGGCGGTCGCCGCCTCCTGGTCGAGCTGGGCCTGCGCCTGGCTCTGCAGCGCGGCCAGCTTGTCGCGCTGGGCCAGCAGCGGCGCCGACTGCGGCGCGTATTGCAATCCGAAGTTCACCAGCGCCAGATCCTGCGGCAGGTGCATCGGGTCGGTCTGCCGGCCCGCACTGCCGGCGATGGCGGCGCCCAGCGCGTCCACCAGCTTGCGCGTTTCCGGCGACTGGTCGTGCTGCAGCACCGCCATCGCGGCGGACACCGACTGCTGCCACTGCGCATTGGCCGATGGCGCGGCCACCAGCGCGGCCAGCGCGCTGCGCGCCTGCGGGATGCCCTGCACCGGCGCACCCGGCGTGGGCGCTGCCGTGGCCGGCGCGGCGGCGACGGCGAGCGCGGCCAATTGCGCCCCGCGCTGCTTCAGCCGCGACGAGTCCGGGAACAGCCGCGTGGCGAGCGCGAGCCGCTGGCGCGCCTCGTCCACGTGGTCGGCGCTCAGCGACTGGCCGATCGCGATGTCGTACTTCAGCTCCAGCTCGGCGTTGTGCAGCAGCGCGCTGTGCGGATCGATCGCGCGGATGCGGTCCAGCGTGGCCACCGCATTGTCGGGCTGGTTCCCGAAGATCGCGCCGGCGGCGATGCGCTGCGACAGCTCGGTATCCAGCGTATTGAGCAGGTCGTTCTTCTGCTGGGTCACCGCGGTGCGCCGGGTATCCAGTTTCGGCGAGTACAGCTTCAGCTGGTCGCGCAGCTGGAACACGTGCTGGGCGCCGGGGAAGTCGTAGCGGCCCTGGGTCGGGTCCCAGTAGGCGTCGATGCGCGCGAGCAGGAAATCCTGGATCGCCTCGCCCTGGTCCAGCACCAGCCGCTTGCGGTCGTCCTCGCCGAGGCTGTCCAGCGCCTGCATCGCCTCGTTCTCGTTCGCGTAGTGGTGCGGGTTGCCGGCCGCGAAGCGCGCGATCACCTGCGACAGGCGATGCTGGTGCAGGTAGCTGAGCGTGCCCCAGGTGCCGCCGGCGATCACCACGGCGGCGACCGCGCCGTAGCTCAGCCACGGCACCAGCCGTTCGCGCAGGCCGATCTCGCGCAGGCCGTCGATCAGCGCTCCTGCCGTCTGCAGCCGCTGCTCGGCGTGGAACGCCACGCTGTCGCACAGCGCCTTGTACTGGCGCCGGGTCAGCCCCGGCACCGGCGGCGGCTTGCGGCCTTCCTTCAGCGCCACTTCGGCGCTCACCTTGTCGAACGGATGCTTGCCGGTGAGCAATTCGAACGTCACGCAGCCCAGCGCGTAGATGTCGTCGGAGGGCGACGGCTCCTTGCCCTGGATCATCTCGAGGCTGGCGTAGGCGGGGGTGAGCGCGCCCAGCGTGCCGGCGTCGAACACCGTCTCCTCGCCGGTGGCCTCGCTGATGTGCTTGCCGGCGCGCGCGATGCCGAAGTCGAACACCTTGGGCACGCCTTCGCGCGTCACCATCACGTTGCCGGGCTTGAAATCCGAATGCACGATGCCGGCCGCGTGCGCGCGTTTCAGCGCCCAGCCCATGCCATCGATCAGCGGCCGCGCCTCGGCCAGCGGCATGCCGTGATAGGCGCGCTCGCGGATCAGCGTGCGCAAGTCGGTGCCGTCGATGTACTCCATCGTCATGAAGACGATGGTGCGGTCCTTGTCGAAGTCGTAGACGCGCACGATGTTGTCGTGCGCCAGCAGCTGCGCGCGGCGCGACTCGCGCTGCAGCGCGATCAGCGAGTCGGGGTGACGGCGGAACTCGTCGTTCAGCACCTTCACCGCCACGTAGGGATCGCGGTCGCGCGCCTCCACCTTGCGCTCGTCGCGCGCGAGGTAGACCACGCCCATGCCGCCGCGGCCGATCTCGCGTTCGAGCAGGAAGCGGCCCTTCAGCAGCATGCCCACGGTGGCGTAGTCGCCGCCTTCGGCGGCGGCCATCTTTTCCCAACTGGAGCGGTTGAAGCTGCTGCTGGAGGCGGTGCCCTGCGTTCCGCTGCCGGTGACGGCGGTGGCCTGCGGCGCATCGGGCGCGGGCGGACGCGAAGCGGGCGCGACCACGGTGGCGTCCGCGTCGCCCGTCGGTGACGGCGGGCGCGAGGCCGGCTGCACCATCGTCATCTCGGCATCCGGCGGCGCGGCCGCGTGGCTCGCCACCTGCACCCGGGTCACCTCGTCGTCCGGCGCCGGGGGCGGCGCGGCCGGTGGAACGGAGGACGGCGGCTGCAGGCTGCGCAGTTTCGCGGCGAGCGCGCGCGCCAGCGTCGGCTCGATCCGGCCGTCGGCCGCCATCGCGTCGAGCAAGGCCGACTCTTCGCGCAAGGTCTCGTCCGGTAGCGCGCCGCGCGCGGCCAGCGCCTCGAACAGCCCGGGCAGCGAGAGCCGCCTGGCCTGGTAGTCGGCAATCAGTTCGGCGATGGAACTCATGGGCAGCGGTCTTGCATGTCAGTCCAGGGATGGGGGGATCGTGTCGGGAGCGTCGCTACGGAGTGCGCGCCGAACCATGTGCGTGTCCCGCGCATCAGCCGACCACCAGCATCGGCACCTGGTTGGTGCGCACCTTCTGGCCGTCCATGTACAGCGTCGAGCTCATCGTGTAGCGGCCTTCCTGGATGCCCTTGGGCAGGTTGAAACCGAAGCTGCTCTCGTACTCGCCGGTGCCGTTGATCGCGTCGACGTCCTTGGTGGCGGTGGCCAGCTGCTTGCCGTCGGGCGAGTACAGGGTCAGCTGTTCCTTCAGCTGGGGCGGCACGTCGTGCGCACCGCGCAGCAGGGTCACGCGCGACTGCATCTCCACCTTGCCGCCGCCCTGGACCGTGCCACCCGGAACCAGCGCGCTCTGGTAGGAATCGACCGTGTTGGCCGCGGGCAAGGCACCGCGCTCGTGCCGGTACTGCGCCTCGACCGCCTGCGCGTCGCGAACCCGCCGGCTGTGGTAGTTGTAGGCCATGCAGGCGAACGCGCCGACGCCGGCGCCGATCGCCGCGCCCGCCAGGTGTCCCTTGCCCTTGCCGAACAGCGAGCCGGCGAGCGCGCCGATGGCGCCGGTCACCACCGGATTGCATTCCTGCGCCGCCGTGCTTCCGGTGCCGGCGTTCGCAGTGGCAGCACCGGGCGTGCCGAGGCCGCCCATGTCGGCACAGCCGCCGAGCAGGGTCACCGCGATCGCCATCGCCGGGAGTCCCGTGCCGCGAAATTCGTGTGCATGCATGACCGCACCTCCTTCAGTTGATCGTGATGTTGCTCATCGCCCGCTGCTGCGCCTGCTGGGCGCGTTGCAGCAGTTGCCTGGCCCCCGGATCCCCGGGAGCGATCTGCAGCGCGGCCTTCGCGTTGGCGATCGCCGCGGAATACTTCTGTTGCGCGTAGTTCTGCTCGCCCTCCCGCAGCAGTTCCTCCACCACCTTGCGCATCCGCGCCGCGCCGACGTCTGCGGCGGGGCGTGCTGCGACTGCGGCTGGCGGCGGCGAAGCCGCGGCCGCGGCCACCGGCGGGCGCGGCGGACTGGCTGGCGTCGCCGCCGGCTTCGGCTGGTCCAGGTCGTGTTTTTCCTTGTCCATCGCGAGGCGCCTGAGCTCCAGCTGCGGCAGGAACAGGTGCAGCTGCGCGGGCAAGGCGAAGACCCGGCTGGCCGCGGCGTAATCGTGCCGCCCCCGGGCCGGATTCCAGTACGCATCCACGCGCTCGAGCAGGTACGACTGCACCACGTCGCCATGCGCCAGCATCAGCTGCCGTCGCCCGTCCTCGCCCAGGCCGGCCAGCGCGGCGAACGCCAGGGTCTCGTTTGCGTAGCGATGGGCATCGCCGGGCTGGAAGCCGGCGACGACCTCGGCCATCTGCCGGGCGCGCCACTGGCCGAGCGCGAACCAGCCGCCGGCCAGCAGCAGCAGGATGCCGGCCAGCGCATAGGCCAGCGGCCGGCCGGCGCGTTCGCGCAGGCGGATGTCGCGCAGGCCTTCCACCAGCGCCTCGACGCTCTTCGGCCGCTGCCCGGCATGGAACGCCACGCTGTCGCACAGCGCCTTGTACTGGCGCCGGGTCAGCCCCGGCACCGGCGGCGGCTTGCGCCCTTCCTTCAACGCGACCTCGGCGCTCACTTTGTCGAACGGATGCTTGCCGGTGAGCAGCTCGAACGCCACGCAGCCCAGCGCGTAGATGTCGTCGGCCGGCGACGGCTCCCTGCCCCGGGTCATCTCCAGGCTGGCGTAGGCGGGGGTGAGCGCACCCAGCGTGCCGGCGTCGAACACCGTTTCCTCGCCGGTCGCTTCGCCCAGCCGCTTGGCCGCCCGCGCGATGCCGAAGTCGAATACCTTCGGCACGCCCTCGCGCGTCACCATCACGTTGCCGGGCTTGAAGTCGGAATGCACGATGCCGGCCGCGTGCGCGCGCTGCAGCGCATGGGCCATGCCGGCGATCAGCGGCCGCGCCTCGGCCAGCGGCAGGCCGTGGTAGGCGCGTTCGCGGATCAGCGTGCGCAAGTCGGTGCCGTCGATGTACTCCATCGTCATGAAGACGATGGTGCGGTCCTTGTCGAAGTCGTAGACGCGAAGGATGTTGTCGTGCGCCAGCAGCTGCGCGCGGCGCGACTCGCGCTGCAGCGCGATCAGCGAGTCGGGGTGGCGGCGGAACTCGTCGTTCAGCACCTTCACCGCCACGTAGGGATCGCGGTCGCGCGCCTCCACCTTGCGCTCGTCGCGCGCGAGGTAGACCACGCCCATGCCGCCGCGGCCGATCTCGCGCTCGAGCTGGAAGCGGCCCTTCAGCAGCATGCCGACGGCGGCGACTTCGGCATCCGCCGCCACCATCCGCTCCAGGTCGGTACGGCTGAAGCTGCCGATGGAGGCGGTCGGGTGCGTGCCGGTGGCCGCGCCGACCGGCGCGTCCGTCGGCGGCGTCGCCACGGGCGCCACCCGCGTGACGTCCCCGGCAGGCGGCCCGGCAGGCCGCGATGCCGGCTCCACCCGGGTGACTTCGGCGTCGTGCGGCAGGTCGGCGGCATGCGCTTCGACCTGCACCCGGGTGACCCCATCGTCGACCGGCGCCTGCAGCGCGCGCAGCCTGGCGGCCACAGCCTTGGCGATCGCCGGGTCCAGCCGGCCGTCGGCCGCCATCGCCTCGATCTGCTGCAGCTCGGCGCGATGCTCGTCCGCCGTCGCCGCCCCGCGTGCGACTAGCGCGTCGAACAGGCCCGGCAGCGTGAGCCGCCGGGCCTGGAAGTCGTCGAGCAGTCGGAGGAGAGCCGTCATCGGCGCGACCCGGCCATCAATCCTGCAGCCGCACGATCACGGCGGAAATGTTGTCGCGCGCGGCGCGCTGCAACGACAGGTCGAACAGGCGCGCCAGCAGCATCGACGGGTCGGGCAACTGGCGGCATTCGCGGTCGAGCTCCTCGTCGCCCAGCTCCTTGTTGATGCCGTCGGAACAGAGCAGGAATTGCGTGCCGGGGCGGTTGCTCGCCGCCACCCAGTCCATGAACAGGCGCTCCTCGGCGCCCACCGCGCGGCTGAGCACGCCGGCGCCGGCCTGCGCCGTCGCCGTGCCGCCGCCGAACTGGGTGATGTCGTCCTTGGTGCCGTGCACGTGGTCGCGGGTGATCTGGCGCAGCTGGCCGTCCTCGTTGCAGTAGGCGCGGCTGTCGCCCACCCAGCCGCACAGCATGAAGTCCTTGTCGTGCACCAGCAGCACCACGGTGGAGCCGATGATGTCGCTGCCGCGCTCCAGCGCGGTGGCGATCAGGTCGGCGTTGATCTGCTGCAGGCAATCCTCGATCGCCTCGATGAAATCGAACACGCTGCCCGTGCGCGGCAGCGCGCCCAGCCGCTCGACGATCATCTGGCTGGCGTAGTCGCCCGCGGCGTGGCCGCCGAGGCCGTCGGCGACCACCCACAGGCCCACGTCGTCGCGCAGCAGGATCGAATCCTCGTTGTGCCGGCGCACCTTGCCGGTCTCGGTGCGGCCGGCGGACTGGTAATGCAGGGTCATGGCTGCACCTCGATCACGGCCAGCGGCCAACCGGCCGCGTGAATTCCCAGCCCGGCCGCGGCGGCGATGTGCGCACACGCGGCATGTGGCGACGGCAAGGCCAGTGCCTCGGCCAGCAGCGACGCCGGCAGTTCCGCCAGCTTGCGGGTAGCCAGCAGCAGCAGGCGGTCGCCGGTGTCGATCTCGCGGACGATCTCGTCGCAGATCGGCTGCGCGGGCGTGCCCAGCCCCGGCGCCACCGGCGAGGTGCGGCTGAACAGCAGGTCGTCCAGCTCGCCGCCCAGCCCCGCGCCATCGGCCGGCAACTCGCCGCCGTCGCCGGCGGCGAACAGCGGGTGCAGCTGGCCGGCGCGCCAGTGCCAGGCGCTCGCGGTGCCGATGCGCAGCAGGTCGGCCCAGCGCCCGGTGACGCGCACGGCAATCACCGCGCCATCCTCGTGCACCGGCTCGGCATGGTCCTCGGCCAGCTGGTTCAGGCGCGTGTGCAGCACCAGCAGGCGCGTGCGCAGCGCCTGCATGCCGGCGACGAAATCGCTGGGCACGAAGCGGCCGATCAGTTCGCTGACCGCAGCGGCCGCCTGCCGGCGCGGATCGGGTGCGCCGTCGTCCGCCACCACCATCGTCAGCGCGCAGTCGTAGCGGTGCAGCACGCGCGCACCGCCCACGTCGGCGGCACGCTGCGTGGTTTCCGCCGCGCCGGGTTCGACCGCGTCCAGGTGCGGCGCCAGGTCGGCGAACAGCTCGGACAGGTCGTCGGGCAGACGGACCGGCGTCGGCGCCGGCATCGCGGGCGATGGCATCGACGCGATCGCCGACGCCGCAGGCGCTGGCGGCGTGCGCGCTGCGGTGGCGGCACCCGGCGTCTGCAAGGGCACGTCGGCATGCGCCGCGTCGAGCATGCCGGCATGCGCGGCCGGCTCGGGCAGGCCGCGGCTGACCATCACGCCGGGCGGCACCCGCGGCGCGCCCATGGTCCACCACAGCGCGTGCCCCGGCAAGTCCGACAACCCGGCCCACAACGCGGACAGCCAGGCCGTGTCGACCAGCGTCGGCAGCGGCAGGCGCCAGAGGCCCGCACTGCCCCAGTCGAGCTGCGGCACGACGGCATCCGCGGCAACCGCCACGGCAAGCAGGTCCGGCAGCGCGACGATGCGCGCATCGAACGGCTCCACGCCCTCGCCGCTCGCCTGCGCCTTGCGGTGCGCGCGTTCGGCGGCGGCGAACCAGGCATCGTTGCGCAGGGCCGCCGCGACGGCGGCTTCATCCGCCAGCGGCGCGGCGACCACCATCGGGAAACAGCGCCCCACCCGATCCGTCGCCGCACCGGTCACTCCGGCCCAGGCCGCGTCGCCGCAGATGCCCGGCGCCAGCACGAAGCGCCACACCGCGGCATCGCGCCAGGCCTGCGGCCAGTCGTCGCCCAGCCGCGCGCGGCTGGCGCTTACCGCCTGCGCGAAGTGGCGATCCCACACGTCCACGAAGGATGCCGGCAGCCGCCGCTGCACAAAGTCGCCGGTGCCGGGTAACTTGCCGAAGAATCCCCCTGTCGAGAGCCTGTTCACGGTTTCCAGGTACTCCGCGTTGTCATCGGGTGGCCGTCAGGTGGCAGTGCGTGGCGCAGCGCCTGACTGGCCGTCAGGTCAAGCCGCGCGCTCACGCATGGCGGCCACCCGATGGCAACCCACAGGGCCGGATCTGTTTGCGCGCAACCCGGCGTCATCGCTCGGTCGTGGACCGACGTCCACTTCCTCCCTCTTCCTTGGCCTGCGCGCAAACAGATTCCGGCGCGGGGCACCTGGAAACCGTGAACAGGCTCTATCGGCATAGAGCTATCCACCGCACCGGAAACGTTGCACTTCGGCGTTGAGGAACGGGTTCTTCAGGTTGCTGGCCTGGATCGTCAGCTTCGCCGTCTTGCCGCCGAAGTTGAAGCTGGCGAGGAAGCTCAGGTCCGACTGCTTCTGCAGGTGCGCCGCCTGCAACGCGCGGAAGAACGCCCAGTCGCCCTGGTAGTCGAAGGTGCTGAGCAGGGTGCCCGAGCTGTCCCAGGCGGAGATCGTGACATGGCCCGGCTGCGGCCCCGGCCATTTCATCGCCATGCTGGTGGCGCCGCCGGGCTGGTAGCTGAACTTCTGGCCGTCGACGTCGAACTCCAGCTTGCCGATGCCGGGATCCAGCAGCGGCGCCTGCACGGTGAAATCCACTTCGGGCGCATTGCCGTTGCGGAAATACATCTGGCGGATGTCGTCGGCCATCTGCGCCTGCGCCAGGATGCCCGGCGGGCCGGCCACCGCACCGGGGCCGGTCTTCCACTGCCAGTTGCGGCCGCTGGCGTCGACCAGCTTGGACAGGGTCTGCTTGTTGAAGCTGTCGAAGCTGCCGCCGTTGCCGAACAGCTCGCCGAAGTTCTGCAGCGGGATATCGGTGCGGCTGTCCGGCGCGAACGGATAGCGGCCGCGCACGAAGCTCGCGCAATCCTTGCCCACCGCCTGCTGGAACTGGTCGCCCAGCGCGCCCTTGGTGCCGCTGGCCACCAGCGAGGCGCTCTTGCCGGTGAGCGAAGCGACCCAGCCGGACACCGGCGCCGGCAGTTGCGACGCCTGCTGCTGCGCCAGCAGCAGTTGCGGGCTGGGCTGGCCGGCGGCGTTGCTGAAATCGGTCATGGTCAGCAGCGTCTTGCTCAACTGGTCCAGCGCCTGCAGCGTCTGGTCGATCGGCGCGGCGCCCGGCGCTCCGGCGCTCAACTGGTCCAGCGTGGCGAAGTGCGCGCTGATCGCCGCCCCCGGCTGCTCCGCGGGCGCGGCGGCGGCACCACCGCCGCCGGACGAAGCCAGCGCACGGGCCAGCGCGTTCTGGGTGAGCTTCTGCGCCGCCTTCTTCTCGGCCGCCTGCTGCGCACCGGCCAGCGCCTTGTCCTCGCCGCTCTGCGGCGGCGCCTTCAGCATGTCGCTGGTGTTCTCGCGCACCGTGTTCAGCAGCGCCTTCAACGGCGAGCTGGGACCGGACAGCTTGGCCGCGATCGCGCTCGCATCCTGGATGCTGGCGACCGGCTGCAGTTCGAGATCGGCGAGCAGGCCGTCCCAGGCCTTGATGTAGTCCTGCTCGTACAGCGCCAGCACCTGCTGGGTGAGCCGGGCCTTCTGCAGGGCGTCGATCTTCGTGGCGCCGAACACCCAGTCGTCCTTGGCGAACTGGTCGACCGCCTGCGCGACGCCCTTGCTCGCCTCGTACTGGAACATCGGCTGGGTGTACAGCGCCGGGATCGGCTCGGACAGCGCCGCGCCGCTCTTGCGGCGGAACACGTTGCCGAGCAGGCCCAGCGCCTTGTCCAGCTGCAGCGGCGGATAGTCCGTGCCGCCTGCGCCGAGCTTGAGGCTGCCGTAGATCAGGGTGGGCAGGTCGGCCGTGCGCAAGGTGTTGCGCGCCTGCTCGACCAGGGTCTCGTCCAGGCTCAGCGCACGCAGCCGCCCCGGCTCGGCCACCAGCGCATGGAGGTGCCTCGCCAGCGCCTGCTGCAGCACCGTGTCCCCCGGGAACACCTTGCGCCACTCGATGTCGGTGAGCGCGGCCAGCTCGTCGGCGTTCTGGTGCTGCGGTTCGCCCAGCATCAGGTAGCCCTTGAGGTAGTAGTACAGCGCCTGCGGATCGCCGGCGTTGCCGGTGAGCCCGCTGCGGAACTGCGCGGCCACGCCCGGCAGCAGCAGCCCGTTCAACTCGCGCAGATAGGCATCGTGCACCTCCTCGCCCACCGCGCCGCCCTGGTAGAGGCCGAAGCGCATGCCCATCGGCACGTGTCCCTGGTACTTGTTCGCCGCATCCTGCACGGCGGACAGGCCTTCCAGCCGGGCGAGCACGCGGGCGAAATATTCCTTCTGGGTCGTGGCGCCGGCGACATCGCTCTTCGCCGGATAAGCCTGCAGCGCGGTCTGCACCTGGGCGAGGTAATCGCGGTTGCGCCCGTAGCTGGTGCCGAAGCCGACCAGCAGCAGCACGGTGAGCAGCAGCACGCCCGCGTAGGAGGCGATCTGCAGCAGCACCTTCTGCCGTTCCAGCGCGGGATTGGTGCCGGCGAAGCCCGACTCGCCGAACAGCACTTCCTTCAGCAGCCGCTCGACGAAGAAGGTGCGCCGCTGTGCGCCGGGCACGTGCAGCTGCGCCGCGTCCACGCCGAAGGTGCGCGCCACCGCGCCCATCATGCGGTCGATCGGCGTGCCTTCCTGGGTGCCCGAGGTGAGGTAGACGCCGCGCAGCAGCGGCGGCGCCGCATAGGCGTGGCCGGTGAACACGCCTTCCACGAAGCGCCGCGCGATCTCGCGCAGCGCGGCCAGCTGCTGCGGGAACGAGAGGATCGCCGCGCGCCGGTTGCGGTCGCGCTCGGCGTGCAGGCGGTCGAGGATGCGCGTGTCGAGTTGGCGCAGCAGCAGGTCGAACTCCTCGCCGAAACGCTTGGGCGCGCTGCCGTCCATGGTGGCGTCCAGCGGGAAGGAGAAACCCCACACCTGGCTGCGCAGCTCCGGGTTGAGGTCGTCGAAGAACTCGCCGAAGCCGGCGACCAGGTCGCACTTGGTGAAGCTGAGGTACACCGGCACGCCGATGCGCAGGTGCGTGGCCAACTCGTCCAGCCGGCGCCGGATCGCCTGGATGTGCTCGGCGAGGCCGTTCTCGTCCAGCGTGAGCAGGTCGGACATGCTCATCGCGATCACCACGCCGTTGATCGGCCGGCGCCTGCGGTACTTGCGCAGCAGCTGCAGGAACTCCGCCCAGGCCGAGGCATCGGCGGCGCGGTCGGAATCCTGCATGGTGTAGCGGCCGGCGGTGTCGAGGAACACCGCCTCGTCGGTGAACCACCAGTCGCAGTTGCGGGTGCCGCCGACGCCGCGCAGCGCCTCCTTGCCGAAGCGTTCGGACAGCGGGAAGTTGAGCCCGGAGTTCTGCAGCAGGGTGCTCTTGCCCGAGCCCGGCGGCCCGATCACCACGTACCACGGCAGCGCATACAGGTTGCCGCCGCGGCGGGTCTTGCGCAGGGTGTCCACCGCTTCCTGGAAACGCGCCTGCAGCTGCGTGCGCTCGGCCGCGCTGCGCTGGTCGCCGTCGCCGGGCAGGGCGCCCTGCCCGGCCAGTTCGCCGGACATCTGCTGCGCCTTGCCGCGCGCGCGCCATGCGCGGATCTGCAGGATCGCCAGCCACACCACCACGATCAGCACGATCAGCAGCAGTCGCGCCGCCACGCCGGCCAGCGGCTGCGATGCGCCGATGCCCAGATACGGGCCACCCACCCAGATCAGCACCGCCAGCAGCACGATGCCGACGAGGGTGATGAACCAGCCGCTCTTCAACATGGTCAGGAACTTGGCCATGGGTTCAACCCTCGGGGATGTACATCAGTTCCACGCGCCGGTTGCGCGCGCGATTGGCCGGCAGGTTCGGCGGCAGTGCGATCGGCTGCGAGTCGCCGGCGCCGCTGGCCTCGAGCCGGCCCGGATTGTCCAGGCCATCGGCGAGCACCTGCTGCACCGCGCGCGCGCGCGCCGCGGACAGCGCGAAGTTGTCCTTGAACTTCAGCGAGCGGATCGGCTGGTCGTCGGTATGCCCCACCACGATCACCCGTCCCGGCACCTGGTTCAGCGCCGCGGTGATCTTGTGCAAGAGCGGCAGCTCGGTATCGGCGACGTCCACGCCGCCGGAGGCGAACATGCCGGTGGCGGACAGCCGCACCAGCTCGCGGCCGTTGCCCTGCTCGACGATGGCGAGCCGGCCGGCCTGCTCCTCGGGCGCCAGCAGCTGCTTCAGCGTGGGATGCGCCGGCGGCGGATTGGTCTGGTCCAGCTGCCGGGCGGCCGGCGGCGTGGCGCCTTCCAGCCCGATCTGCGCGAGCTCGGCGCTGACCGGTGCGGAACTCGTGTTCAGCCGCGTGTGGAAATACAGGAAGGCGCCCAGCAGCATGCAGGCCGCCGCGGCCACGATCACCCACAGCGGCACGTAGCGGATCAGCGGATTGCGCTTGTCCTGGATGCCGCGCCAGTGCGGCGCCAGCTCCTGCGCGGCCGGCGCGCGCTGCGCGCGGATGCGCCGGTACAGGTCTTCCTGGATGTCGGCCAGCTTGGCGCGCCCGCCCGCCTCGATCAGGTAGCGGCCGCCGAAACCCAGCGCGAGACAGATGTACATCAGCTCGATCAGGTCGAGGTGGCGCGAGAAATCCGCGCACAGCCGCTCCAGGATCTGGAAGAACTTCGCTCCGCCGTAGGACTCGCCGTGGAAGGTCACCAGCAGGGTCTGCTGCGCCCAGCCGCTCTGCTCGCCCCAGGGCGCGTTGAGCACCGCCTCGTCGAGCATGGTGCACAGCACGTAGCGTGCGGCCAGTGCGGCCTGCTGGGAAATGTTCGCCTGCTGCGCGTGGCTCTCGAACTGGCGCACCTGGGCCACCGCCTGCTCGCGCAGATGGGTCGCGTCCGGCGCCGTGGCGCTGTGGCGCAGCTGCACCGCGAGCAGCAGCAGCGGGCTGGCCGCCTGCACCAGCGGGTTCATGCCGCCGCCGAGGAAGGCGCTGATCTCGGCCGGCGTGGCCGCCACGCCGCGCGGCGCGGGCGCCGGCGCTGCGGCCGGTGGCGTCGCGACCGGTGCAGCTACAGGCACCGGCGCAGGTGCGGCGCCGCGCGGACGCACCACGGTGGCATCGCGCATCGGATCGTCGTCAAAGGGCCCCTTGGGAGTATTCATCGCTGCTCACCCTCCCCTGATCGCCCAAAGCTGCAGATCCAGCCCGGCGAAACCGCTGCCGAAGTGGAACGCGATACCGCCCGAGGTCTTCAGCTCGCGCCACATCGCGGCGTGACGGTCGAATTCGAAATACAGATAACCGGCGTTGTACGGAATCTGCCGCGGCGCCACCGGCATCGGCGACACCGGGATGCCCGGCAGCTGCAGGTTCACCAGGTCGCGGATCTTCTCCACCGGGCCGATCTTCGATTGTGCGGGCAGCTGGCGGCGCAGCTCCTCGGACTTCACGTCGGCCTTGGCCGCCAGCACGAAGGCCGCGTTGTCGAGCAGGGTGAGGTCGGGCACTACCGCCACCCACACGCCGAACTTGCGCTCCTGCAGCGGGATCGGGATGGCGGTCTGCTCCAGCACCGCGCTGAGGCTGGCGCGCAGCGCGGCGATCAGCGGCTCGAAGCTCTCGCGCAGCGCCTCGTGGCGATACGGCGGCAACGCGGACGGACGCTTGCCCGGCGCGGTGAACGTGGCCAGCTCGCCGGCCATCGCCACCAGCGCGCGGTACAACTCCTCCGGATGCAGCAGCGGCGCCTCGGCCAGGTGCGCCACCAGCGGCTGGCAGCGGTTCACCACCTGCAGCAGCAGGAAGTCGGCGATCTCCGCCGCGCCGCCGCGGTCGGTCAGCGCCACGCGGCTGGCCAGCGCCTCGCCGCGCTGGTGCAATAGGCCGAGCAGCTCGGTGAGGAAGGTCACCAGCCGCGGTACCGCCTGGCAGGACAGGCCGGTGGGCATGAACGCATCGTCCAGCGTCACGCGACGGTCGCTGCGGCATTCGACGATGCGCGCCAGCGGCATCCGGGTCAGCCCTTCCATCGGCTGCGACTGCGGCAGCAGGCGGCTGCTCATGCCGCCCACTTCCAGCGGCGTCGCGCCGTCGGTGCTGCCGGAAGCATCGCGCACCTCGGCCTCGCGCACCCGGAAGCGGAACAGTTTTTCCGCCGGCGCCTCCGGCCGCCCGCTGTCGGGCTGGGTGGGCGAGCGCAGCGGCAGGGTGAGGAACACGGTCTGGTCTCGCCAGTTCGCATCCACGTCAAGCGGCGGCGGCAGCGGGTCGTCGCCGGGCATAGCGAACGGCGTGCCGTCGGGGAAGATGCCGCGCGCGCGCTTGATGCCGAGCTTGCCGATCGCCAGCAGGTCGGCCTCCAGCTCCAGTTCGTGGAAGCCCCAGGCGTGGGGGCGCAGGTTGCCGGCGCGCAGCTCGACGAAGCGCTCCAGGTAGCGCTCCTGCTGCTGCATGTGCTGGGGCCTGAGAAACAGCCCTTCGCTCCAGATCACCTTGTTGTTCTGCGTCATGCCGCTCGCTCGCTCATGGTTGTTCTGGCCAGCCCCGGGTCAGGGGCGGCGCGCCTGTTCCGCCCGTCGTACCGACTTCAGTCGGGCCAGCTGTTCCTCGTAGGCGCGCGCGAATTCGTCGCCGAACAGGCGGCGGAAGCATTCGTCGGGGTTGCCCATCAGTTCCTCGAAGTGCTCGCGGTAGCGGTCCCAGTAGCGGCCCTTGCCGCCGAACGCCGCGCGCTTGGCGCCGCCGTCGGCCTCGTGCTCGAAGCGGTCGGGATTGAAGTGCACCAGCAGCGACTCGAACGCCGCACGCACGCCGGCCAGCATCGCCATCTGGTGGCAGCGGATGTCCTCGAAGGCGTCCACGAAGGCGGCACTGCCGGACAGAAAGGCCGGCCCGGTGGGCGCCAGGATGCGCTGCACGGCCTCGTCCGCGGTGGGCGCGAACTTCAGCGGGTTGTTCTCCGAGCGCTGGATGATGGTCACCGGCAGGCGGAAGGTGTTCTTGATCTCGGCGCGGGCGCGCAGCACATCCATCACGCCGTCGGCCACGATGTGCAGGATCTGCTCCAGCTCAGCCGGCAGGGTCGTCGCCGCCGGCGCCGTCGCCGGTGACGCGGCGGGTGGCATGGCAGGCGCGGCCGGCTCCGCCTTGGGCGCGAAATCGCCCATGGTCAGGTCCCAGTTCTCCGGCAGCACCTGCGCCTGGCGCTGCACGTCGGTGACCGGCGGGCGGAAGTGGTCGGCGCTGCCGGCCGTGTGGTTCCAGCTGGGGATCGGTGCCGGTTGCGGCGGCGCGGACTCCAGCGCCGGCGTCGCGTAGGGCGCGTCGAGAAAGTTCAGCGGATCGAGATCGCCACCGCCCGCGGCGGCGTCGGGGATCAGGCTGGCGCCCGCGGCGGCGGCCGGCGCCGGCGCCAGCAGGTCGGACAAGCCGAAGTCCAGCGGATCGCCCGGCAGCGGCGCCGGTGCCATCGCCGGCGCAGGTACGGCCGGCGCCTCGGCGGCCTGGCCCGGCGCCTGCACCTGCACCGAGATCTCGAAGGTGTCGATCTGCAGGCGGTCGCCGTCCTTCAGCGCGGAGGGTTCGCCCCTGGGCAGCGGCGCACCGTTGAGCAGCATGCCGTTGGTGCTGCGGTCCTCGATGAAATAGATGCCGTTGAGGCAGCGCACCATCGCGTGGATGCGCGACACGCCGGGTGCGCCGAGCACCCAGTCGCAATCCTCGGAGCGGCCGATGCTGCCGCCGACCTCCGGAAAGACCTTCTGGCTGCGGCTGCCGAATTGCGCGGCCTGCCGGCCGAGTACCGCCAATGTCAGTGTCTGCATCGACACGCTCAGACTCCCTTGCCGCCCGCGCCGGCCGCTTCGCCGGTGCCGAGCAGGTTCAGGGCGCGGGCGACGAACTCGGCGCGGCGTGCCGCGAAGCGTTCGGCCACCAGCGCCGCCATCAGGTTGATCGCCGCCACCGTGGCGCAGGCGGTGAGCTGTTCCGGCGGGGGCACCGGCGTTTCCTGCGCGCTCGGCGCCAGGCTGCCGCCCGACCAGCCCGCCGCCGCGGCGAGCCACGCGCCCAGCGACTTGTAGCCGCCGGAATTCGCGAACTCGTAGGCGGCGCGACGGTTGCTCTCGGTGGGTTCGCGCACCCACTTCTCCGCCAGCGAGGCGCCGGCCTTGTCCTCCAGTTCCAGCGGCTGGTCGCGCGCGCACTGGCACAGCCACGCCACCGCGTAGCGCTTGGGCAGCAGCCGCGCCAGCAGCTTCAGCGCGTCCTGCGCCGAGCCGGCGTCCAGCAGCGACTGCACCGCCGCCTGCGGCGTCATCTCCGGGCGCAGCTGCGCGCTGGCCTCGGGCGACAGGCCCATCTGCATCGATGCTTGCAAGATCGCGGACATGGCCTGCCTCCTCAGCCGATCATCGTGATGCCGCCGCCGAGCTTCGCCATGCCGTCGCCGGTGAGCTGCAACATCGCCCCCTTCACCGTGGTCATCGCGCCGCCCTCCACGTTCATCATCGCGTCCGAATGCACCTTCACGCTGGCGCCGGCGCCGATGTCCACCGTGGCCTGCCCGGCCATCTTCACCGTGGCGTCGCCGGTGATCTTGATGTTGACGCCCTTGATCTCGATGTCGCCCGACGCCTTCAGCGTGATGCTGGAGGCGCCGCAGACCAGGTCGATCTCGGTACCGGCGTCGAGCTTGAATTTCTGGCCGATCGTGGTGGTGCCGTTGGCGGTGACGTCGAGCTTGTCGTCGTTCTGCACGGAGACCTTGCGGTCGTGCTTGATCGTCTCGGTCTGGTCGTTGTCGACGGTGAGCGTCTGGTTGTTCTTCACCTCCACCGTCTCGTCGTGGTCGATGGTCACCACGTGGTCGTTCTCGACCTCCTCGTGCATGTCCTTCTGCGCGTGGATGATGAAGTCCTCGCTGCCCTGCTTGTCCTCGAAGCGCAGCTCGTTGAAGTCGTCGGTGCCGCCGAGCAGGCTGCGGCTCTTGATGCCGCTCTGGGTCTTGTTGTCGGGCAGGCCGTAGGGCACGGTGTTCGCGGCGTTGTAGACGCTGCCGATGATCAGCGGCCGGTCCGGGTCGCCTTCGAGGAAGCTCACCACCACCTCCTGGCCCACCCGCGGGATGCTCACCGCGCCCCAGCCCTTGCCGGCCCACGGCGAGGCCACGCGCACCGGGCAGGAACACTTCGCGTTCGGCTTGTCCGGCATGTTCCAGTGGAAGTTCACCTGCACCCGGCCGTACTGGTCGACGGCGATGTCCTCGTCGGTGTCGCTGCCGGTGACGATGGCGGTCTGCAGGCCGGCGACCTTCGGCTTGGCCGTCCTGACTTGCTTGCGGAACGGAATGCTGCTCGGGATCGCGCGGAACTGGCACTGGAACTCGAGAGGGTCGCCGCGGCCCGAGGCGTGGCCGCCGCCGCGCAGGTAGCTCTGGGTGGCGGTCAGCAGGTACTCCTGGTTGAGCTCCTTGCGCGAGTAGTCGCCTAGGGTGAACAGGTTGCCGGCCTCCGCGCCGCAGGCGTCGGTGGTGCCGTGGTAGCCGGAGCGCGCGGCGGTCAGCGCCTCGGCGCGCACGCTGGCGTAGTGCTGGCCAACGCTCGCGTCAGCGTGCGCGCCGGGGAAATCGAAGGCGGCGTGGGTCGTCGTCGGCTGGTTGCCGTCGCTGGTGTGCGAGGAGAGCAGCGAGGCCTTGGGCGTGAGCGGGTTGTAGTCGGTCAGCTTGAAAGTGGCGCCGTCCACGCCGCGTACCGCTCCGAACGTGGCGATCGTCGCCGCCCTGCCCAGCGCGCCGCCCGCGCCGGCCGCGAACGGCACCTTCTTGAATTCGTCGATGGCGGCATGCGCGCCCACGCCATCGGCCAGCACCATGGTGTGCTTGCTGCTGTCGTGGGTGAAGTAGTAGTAGATGCCCTCCTGTTCCATCAGGCGATGGATGAAGCTCAGGCAGTCCTCGCGGTACTGCACGCAGTAGTCGCGCTGCGCGTAGTTGCCGGTGAGGCTGTTCTTCACGTCGGTGTAGCCGGATTCCTCCAGCAGCTTCTGGATGATGTCCGGGGCGGTCATCTCGGTGAAGATGCGGCAGTCGACGATCTGTTCCAGCAGCCACGGCTTGGGCACCAGGGTGACCGCGTACTGCGCGTAGACCAGGGTGTCGACAGTGGCGACGCCGGTCTGCGAGGCCTCGCAGACCATGCCGTTGAAATGGCGCTTGAAACCATCTTCCAGGGCCAGCGTCACGGTCATCGACGAACCCAGCAGCGAGGTCAGGTCGATGCCGGCATCCTTGCTCTCGAACTGCAGCTCGAACCGGAACAGCTCACCCAGTTCCTCGTCCGCGCTCATGCCGACGAACAGCAGGTTGTCGCACTTGCTGGAAGTGATCTTGATGGGATCGCTCATGCGACTACGCTCCTGGGAAATGGCGGGAGCCGGTCATGCCAGCGGTGTTCCCGCACCGCCGTGCCCCCCGCGCGCCGCGCCCGGACGGCCCGCAGCGCAGGGATGCGCGGCAACGGAGGCGCCCCCGGGACACGGGGCGGACATGCGAACTGGCAGGGCGAGCGACGGGCGGCATGGGAACTCCTCCCCCTGTAATGCGCAATCGAACGGCATTTCGGGTCACTCGCCGCGAAAATCGCCCGGCGTCCACCCAACCGCCTGGCCGACGGGGGTTTTCCGGCAATGCGAGTGCCGGTGACCTGCCGCCGCGACCGGCACCACGCGCCACGTCGTACCTGCCCTATCGACCGTCCCGCGCCATGCCCGCCGGACGGCACTGCCGGTCCAGCGGCACGCGTCGGCCGCCGATCGTGAGGCGGTCGTTTCCGAGGCGCGTCGGTCCATTGAAAGGACGGCTGCGCCACAACACGCGGCAGCTCCTCGTGTCCACCGCGTACAGGCGGTTGTTGCCGCCCGAATAAGTCGGCACGTACAGGATGCCGCCGCCAAGCGCCACCGGGGCTTCGACGATGGCCACCTCGTCGCCGACCGTGCAGGCAGGCGCGGCACCTGTCGTGATCCGCAAGGGCCCCTGCCACGCGGTCGGGTGCCGCGCATCGTCGGCCGCGCCGAACGCCACCGACACGTCGCCAAGCCTGCCGACGCTGCCGACGATGCCCATGGGCACCAAGTGGCAGGCGCCGGCTGTGGCCGGGGCCAACGCCAGGACAAGGATCAGCAGGCGACAGGGGACTTGCATCAGTGCCCCTCCGGCACGGGCTTCGCGTAATAGTCGACCTTGGGCAAGTCGCGATGATTCCACGACCAGTTGATCCCCGTCTTCTCCCGTCCCACACCGCCCAGCCGCCCCCAGTAGCCCACCGGATAACGGCTGCCCGGCAGCGTGGACACGATCACCGCGACGTGCCCGTGCCCGGCCGCCTTGAGGCCGGCCACCACGAAGAAACCGCGGTTGGCGTAGCTGATCGCCAGCGCCGGATCGCTTCCCAGATCGATCCAGCCGTTGGCCTTGGCGCCCATCGCGTCGATCATCGCATTGGCGTTGCCCGACAGGACGATGCCGAGATCGTCGGCCACCGCATGGACGAAGCCGCTGCAGTCGCTTTTCCAGCGGGGCCACTCCCGCCGCGACGCCGTCTCGATGGTGGAATCGGGAGGCGTGCTCATGTCGCCCGTCGCCCGCTTGCCGGCCCCGCATCGTCACTGCGGCGCGCCAGCACCACCCAGCTGCGCACCGGCTGGCCGAACTCCTTGCGCAGGCTGTCCGCGGCAATGCGGATGTCACCGAAACCCGCCTGCGCCAGCGCATGCAGCGCGTGGGTGCGCGAGTGGCGATAGCGACCGCTTGCAGTGAGCGCAACATGGTCGGCGTCGCCTTCTTCCGCCTCCAGCGAGAAGGCCAGCCAGCCGCCTGGCCGCAGTGCCGCATGGGCCGCGGCCAGCACCGGACCGAGTTCGCCGAAATAGACCAGGGTGTCGGCCGAGAGCACCACGTCCCAGGCATTGGTTTGCCCCTGCAGGTACGCGGTGAGTTCCGCCACATCGAGCGCATCATAGCCGCCACGCTGGCGGGCCTTCTCCACCATGCCGCCGGAAAGGTCCACGCCCACCAACCGGCGCGCATGCGGACGCAGCAGCGGTGCGCACAGGCCGGTGCCGCAACCCGCATCGAGTACGTCGAGCGCGGCGGCGGGTGGCGGCAGCACGATACCCAGCGCATCCGCCAACACCTGCGGCGCGCGGTAGTCGAGGTTATGCAGCAGCTGTTCGTCGAAGCTGTCGGCGAAGCGGTCGAAGATGTCGCGCACATAGGCGTCGCCCGCGCGCACTGGCGCGTCGGCGCCGCCGCAGGCCGCCAGCATGTGGCGCGGGATCGGGTTGTCCGGTTCGCGCGCCAACCAGTCGCGATACACCTGCACGGCTTCGTCGGTCCGCCCCAGCACGTACAGCGAGACGCTCTGGGCCTCCAATGCCTGCACGAAACGGGGTTCCAGCGCGTAGGCCTCGCGGAAGCACACCACCGACTGCTCGATGTGCTCGATGTTCTGCGCGTGGTTGCGCAGGAACAGCCCCAGCAGATAGTGCCCCTGCGCGAAGCGCGGCGCCTGCTGCAGCAGCTTTTCGTAGGCCTCGAAGGCCTCCTGCGGGCGCTCCTGCGCCTCCAGCACCACGGCGAGGTTGCTCAAGGCGTTGTGGTGCTGCGGGCCGTGCTCCAGCGCCTTGCGGTAACAGGCCTCCGCATCGCGCAGGCGCCCGCATTCCTTGTGGATGTTGCCGAGGTTGTTGTGCGCATCCGGGTGCTTCGGCGTGATCTTGAGTGCAGTCCGGATCAGCTCCACGCCCTCGTCGCTGCGTCCGCGCTGGTGGCACAGCACGCCCAGGTAATGCAACGCATCGGGTTGCGCCACGCGCAGCTCCAGCACCTCGCGGTACAGCCGCTCGGCCGCGTCGAGGTCCTCGGACTGATGCGCCTGCATCGCCTGTTGCAGCAAGGCACGCCAGTCCGGTGTCGCCGTGCGTGCGGCCGATGGATGGACGACGACCTGTGCCGAATCGCGGCTCATGCGCCTGCTCACGCGATCAGCACGGTGAAACAGCCCAGCACGATAGTGCCGCCGTGGGCGCAGGAATCGCCCAGTCGCGCCGCTGGCTGCCCGCCGATCAACACCGTGGGCGAGCCCAGGACGATGCTGTCGGGTGGCCCCACGCACACCGCCATGTCGCCCAGCCGCGCCGCCGGCAGGCCGCCGATCAGCACCGTGGGCGCGCCGGGTGCGGAAATCGGGCCGCCGACATGGGGCACCACACCGGTGACCATCGGGCAAACGTGCATGTCGGTCAGTCGCGCAGCGGGTTGCATGCTGCCTCCAAGGTGCAAACGATCAGAAACCGAGGTGGATCAACCACCGCCCACCAATTCATCCAGCGTCGGGCTGTCCGGGTATCGCTGACGCGCCTGTCGGTACACCCCCCCAAGTTCGCTCAACGCGCGCTGCAGATCGAGGACATACTGGCCGTGGTACTCCGCATCCTCGTCATCATCCGTGGCAGACAGGGCTTCATGCCGCTCGATGTCGAGCAGAATGGCCTTGATGGCAAGCGTCAGGGTATCGAAGGAAACATTCATAGCAGGTCAGTCACTCTGCATGTGCTGGCCAAGATCGTTCAACCAGACTTGGAACAGGTCAAGCGGCATGTCATCCTTGGGGGCGATCGTGAAATGGTTGGCCCGGTCAGTGAAATCAGAGTCCTGCATGATCGCGAGCGCTTTGGGAATGGCCACACCCTTCGCCAGGCGGTGCCAGGTGAATCCGCCCAACTTCGTGTTCTTCCTGTCGAACGTGGACACCCCCCGATAGTCCCCGGCCAGACAACGGCAACCCAGCACAACCTGCTTGCCTTCGCGCTGGACTACCTTGACGTCCGGCAGCCGGACCGAGCCATCCTTGCGCTTGAAGCCAGGATTGGGGTGCAGCACCGGCAAACCTTGCTTCGCTTCGCTCTTGCTCTGTCCCCTGAACAGGTCGCGCGGCACAGCATCGTCGAAGTAAAACCGAAGGCTGTCCGCATCGCGGTACAGGTTCTTCAACTCGTCACTCACAAGCCACCTCACGCATCACTGCAGATTGTCCCTGACACCTTTTCCCTGTTGACGGGGGAATTTTCCGGGTACTTTTTCGGCGTCATGCGTGCGTACCAGTGTTGGCTGAGTCTCGCGAGCTCGTCCCTTTGATAAGGTGTCCCGCCTCGATCGACAGTGCCGCCCAAGCATAGCTGTCCGCGTTGTCGAGCAACTCCTCGATTGAGAGGTTGTCGTAACCAGCCTCCCATCCATATTTATGATCGTCGACCCCCCAGTACTTATGGCAGGCCTCGTGAATGATGACCCTCGCCGCCGCTTGATGCGTATAACCACCAGTATGCATCTTGTTGAAGTTGATGTGGATCTCGCCATTACGAATACCGGAGAACAAACCTTGCTGCATGCTCGTGCCCCTTTCGAGTATCGTGAACTTCTGGCCGAACAGGTTCACGCTCTTCTCTTTTGGCTGCGAAACGTAGCCGTGCGTGAGCACGTTCCGCGGGTCCGTCGCCCCCGTCTGTCGACCGCTGTGAATGGTCCGATTATCGGCATCAATGTCGACCAGATACACGCCGGTGTTGAGATGGAACGACACGCTGAGCATGCCCATTCTGATCTTGTTGAGCACGGTACGGCGATTGTTTTCGCGCATGCTTTTGAGTGACAACGGCGCATCCACGACGTTGCTGTCCAGCGAACCGCCTCGAGCCGCGTCGAGCCCGAAGTGGTAGTTCACGATGCTCGTGAAAGGCTCGCCTTCGGGGCGCCGGAAGAACACTACCTTGTCGAACTTGGCAACCGCAGCACGCATGATCTTGCGCGCCACCGCTGCCGCGTTCACGATGTCATCGCGCACGTTCTGGGGCGGATAGTTATCACCACGTGCGCTCGAGTAGGCGACCACTACGCCAGGTGACAGCACCCTGATCTTGTCTGTGTGCTTCACGTCATGCACTCCTTCTTCGATGTCCGAATCGCCCACCCATGATTGATGCTTATGAGAAAAATTGCTCCTGACACTTTCATGTGTCATGGCCAATAAGTCGACTCCTACCCATGCTTTATTTTTCCTGCATCTAGATGGAGTAGTACACGATTGGCCAGATTTCTCCAACGATCTTTTCCTGCCCCTTGTCGAAAGGAATTTTTCCCCTGACCTGATCGAACGTGACTCTTTCCCATGCAGCACCTGGAGCCGTGACAGCCAAAGCCTCCGGATTGGCCTCGATACCGGAGAAGTGGTAAATGAGCCTGACCTTGCTATCTGCCTCATCTGGTTGAATCGCAAATACCAACCGCCCCGACTGCTTGCTCTTTTCCAAGCCCTTGTTAGGCTGCTTTCGCTTGAACGTATGCGCCGTAACTGAAGAATTCGACAGCCATACGACGGAATCAATGGAAGCGGTATCCGAATTCCAGCCTTTGGTAAGATTAAGGTATCGCTCCACTGCGCTGAATACGCGCGCCTCGTTGAGCTTTTTCATGTACGAGTCCAAGCCATCCACATAGACCATGTCTATTGATGTACTGGCGGGAACATTTGGATTCGAGGATAGTCTGGCCGCCGCGTGGGCTTCTGCCTCTTTATCGGTTTTTACAAGGTGATCCTTCTTGAACTTCTTTGCGATATACCGGTGATGCTTTGTACAGGTCGCCTCACCCCACTGGCGAACAACACCCTTGTTCTCGATAAGGTTGTTGCATTGGACCAACGCCTCCCAGAAGTCGCTTGTGATCGCGTCCGACTTGATGGCGCCACCGTTTACAACTTTCGTGCCAGTCGTGACCGAACAGGTCTTCAACCAGGCGGTAAAGCTGCCGTTCGGCGGTCCAGCCGGTATTTTCAGGCAGTAGGCATCCCAAGGCTTGAGAATCGTCTCTAGCTTGGTCTTCAGCAGGGATTCAAGCTCCAACTCTTCTACCAGAGCCGAGTAGATCGCTGGCCCGGTGAATTCCCTGGTGCCCCACTTGGCGGGGCCACTCATGACGACCAGAGCGTTAATGAAAGCAGTACTCACATCCATCACTCCTTTCAATCAAACCTCAAGGCCAGGTTCACTTACAACCTGACACTTCAACCGAACGCATACGAAAAGCTCGCATCGCCCGCGCCGACCTTCACCCCCGTCACCGGCACGCCAGCAATCATCCGATTTAGGAACTCGCGTGAAACGTCGGGCAACATCGAGTTGGTGAGGATCGCGTCGATCATGCGGCCGCCCGATTCGCTCTCGGTGCAGCGGCTGACCACCAGCTTCACCACGTCGTCGCCGTACTCGAACGGGATGCGATAGCGCGCCTCGATGCGCTTCTTGATGCGGCCCAGCTGCAGCTTGACGATCTCGCCCAGCATCGCCGGGCTCAGCGGGTAATACGGGATCGTCACCAGGCGGCCCAGCAGCGCGGGCGGGAAGATCTTGAGCAACGGATCGCGCAAGGCCTTGGCCATGCCGTCGGGATCGGGCATCAGCTCCGGGTCCTTGCACAGGCCGGCGATGAGGTCGGTGCCGGCGTTGGTGGTGAGCAGGATCAAGGTGTTCTTGAAGTCGATGGAGCGACCCTCGCCGTCTTCCATCACGCCCTTGTCGAACACCTGGAAAAAGATTTCGTGCACGTCGGGGTGGGCTTTTTCCACCTCGTCCAGCAGCACCACGGAGTACGGCTTGCGGCGTACGGCCTCGGTGAGCACGCCGCCTTCGCCGTAGCCCACGTAGCCGGGTGGTGCGCCCTTGAGCGTGGAGACGGTGTGCGCCTCCTGGAACTCGCTCATGTTGATGGTGATGAGGTTCTGCTCGCCGCCGTACAGCGCTTCGGCGAGCGCCAGCGCGGTTTCGGTCTTGCCCACGCCGGAGGTGCCGGCGAGCATGAATACGCCGATCGGCTTGTTGGGGTTGTCCAGGCCCGCGCGGCTGGTCTGGATGCGCTTGGCGATCATCTCCATCGCGTGGTCCTGGCCGATCACGCGCTTGCCCATGATCGAGGCGAGGTTCATCACGGTTTCCAGCTCGCTGCGCACCATGCGACCCACCGGGATGCCGGTCCAGTCGGCGACCACCGAACCCACGGCGGTGTAGTCCACGGTGGGCAGGATCAGCGGATGCTCGCCCTGCAGTTCGGCGAGTTGCGCTTGCAATCCCTTGAGCTGTTCCAGCGTGGCAGCGCGTTCGGCGTCGCTCAGGCCGGCGATGGCCGCGGGCGCGTCGCCTCCGGCTTCCGCCACGACTTCCGCGTCGGTGCCGGCAACCGCCTCGGCGTTGGCGGCCGCCTCCAGTTTGCTGCCGGTGCCTTCCACCGGCGCGGCATCGCCGCGCAGTTTCGCGCGCAGGGCGAGAACCTGTTCAACCAGGACTTTCTCGGCCTGCCAGTCGGCTTCGAGTTTTCCCAGTCGCACCTTCTGCGTGGCGAGCTTCTCGCTGGCGTTGGCCTCGCGCTCCGCCACGTCCACGCCCACGGTCTTCTCGCGGCCGATGATCGCGAGCTCCGTTTCCAGCGCCTGGATGCGCTTGCGGGTGTCGTCCACCTCCGGCGGCACGGCGTGCTGGCTGATCGCCACGCGCGCGCAAGCGGTGTCGAGCAGGCTCACGGCCTTGTCGGGCAGTTGGCGCGCGGGGATGTAGCGGTGCGACAGTTTCACTGCCGCCTCCAGCGCCTCGTCGAGGATCTGCACGCGGTGGTGCTTCTCCATCACGCTGGCGACGCCACGCATCATCAGGATGCCCTTCTCCTCGCTGGGCTCTTCGACCAGCACGGTCTGGAAGCGGCGGGTGAGCGCGGGATCCTTCTCGATGTGCTTCTTGTATTCGGCCCAGGTGGTGGCGCCCACGGTGCGCAGGTTGCCGCGCGCCAGCGCGGGCTTCAGCAGGTTGGCGGCGTCGCCGGTGCCGGCCGCGCCGCCCGCGCCGACCAGGGTGTGCGCCTCGTCGATGAACAGGATGATGGGCCTGGGCGAGGACTGCACTTCCTCGATCACCTGGCGCAGGCGGTTCTCGAACTCGCCCTTCATGCTGGCGCCGGCCTGCAGCAGGCCCACGTCCAGCGTGCGCAGTTCCACGTCCTTGAGTTGAGGCGGCACGTCGCCTTGCGCGATGCGCAGCGCGAAGCCTTCCACCACCGCGGTCTTGCCCACGCCGGCCTCGCCCACCAGCATCGGGTTGTTCTGGCGGCGGCGCATGAGGATGTCCACCACCTGGCGGATTTCCTCGTCGCGACCCACGATGGGGTCGATCTTGCCGCTGCGCGCCTGTTCGGTGAGGTCCACGGTGAACTGCCGCAGCGCTTCCTGCTTGCCCATCTGCGCGGGACCCATCGCGCCGCTGGCTTCGCCCGGCGCGGCGACGCCTCCCAGCTTGAAGCCGTCGCTGGCGCTCTGGCCGTCCTCGGGCGAGCCGGCCACCACCTCGGCGAACTTGTCCACCAGGGTTTCCGGCTTGATCTTCTCGAACTCCCTGGAAATGCCGAGCAAGGTGTTGCGCAGGTGGCGCATGCGCAGCACGCCCACCATGAGGTAGCCGCTGCGCACCTGCGCCTCGCCGAACATCAGGGTGGCGAACACCCAGCCGCGCTCGACCGCTTCCTCCACGTCGCTGGAAAGATCGGAGATGCTAGTGGAGCCGCGCGGCAGCCGGTCCAGCGCGTCGGTGACGTCGCGCGCCAGGTTCGACGGATTGAGGTTGAACTGCTTGACGATGCGGTGCAGGTCCGAGTCCTGCAGCTGCAGGATCTGGTGGATCCAGTGCACCAGCTCCACGTACGGGTTGCCGCGCAACTTGCAGAACACGGTGGCGCTCTCGATGCCCCGGTACGCCAGCTTGTTGAGCTTGCCGAACAGCGCGCTGCGACTGATTTCTGCCATGGATCCCTACCCCTGTAATGACGTCAGCCGCCACACGATCGCGACAGCGACAATGGTGCCGAACTCCCTCCCCTGCTTGCCCCAAAGGGACTTCCTTCGGTCGCAAGGGAGGGTTGGGGAGGGGTTCCTCACTCCCTCCCGGCCTCCCCCTGCACGCAGGGGGAGGAGAAAAACGTCGGCACAGCGCGGCAAATCGAATGCCATCGCCCTAGCCCACCGGCTGCAGGATCACGTGGTCCGCATCGGCATCCCGGCGCGGCTCGCCCATCCAGGTGGAAAGCCCCATGCGCCCGGATTGGCCCAGCTTCGTGGTCGGCACCTCGGCACGCTTGAGCACCAGCTGCACGTCCCAGGCCTTCTCCTCGCCCACGTAGGTCTTCACCGCGGCCACCAGCTGGCGCAGCGCCTCGCCGCCGGGCAGGAAGTTGTTGAACTCGGCGCGCGTCAGCGGCCCCAGCCGCAGGCGGAAGCGCTGCTGCGAGCCCCACACGTATTCGCCCAGTACCGCGGTGCTGCCCAGGCCGGCTACCTCGGGCGTGGCACCCAGGCGCAGGTACGCTTCGTTCGGCAGGCGCATCCAGCTCGCGACGAACTCCAACACGCGTACGGGAATGCGGAAGAAATGTTCCAGCAGGCCGCGCAGCCCCTCGGCATTGCGCGCCTGCGCCACCAGCCGGCCGGCGAAGAAGCGCTTGTACTGGTCGGGCAACGCGTCGCGCGCCTCCAGCCCGCGCGTCGACAGCCCCACCAGTGCGCCCATGTACAAACGGAAGCGATCCTCGTCCGGACGATCGAGCTGCACGGTGGGCTGCGCGCTGGCCCAGGCGCGGTAGAACAGGCTCAGCATGCGGTGGTGGAAGATGTCGGCGAACGCGACCAGGGTGGAATCCTTGGCGTTGCGCTGGCGATCCATCGCGTATTCGGTGAGGTGCAGCGGCAGCGGCGCGTTCGGCCCGAACAGGCCGAAGAACAGGCCATGCAGCCGTGCAGGTCGGCCGTCGGCGGCAGGTTCGTAGCGATCCACCGCGCGCGGCGCGAATGCCAGCGAGGGCGTGTGGCACAGGCGCACGGCATCTTCCGCCGGCTTGGCGGATTCGCCCAGTCGCGGCCGCTCCGGATGCGCGCACTCGAGCCGGCGCAGCGCCTCGAAGAACTCGAAGCCCTCCGGCTGCTCCCGCAGCGCGCGCTCAAGCTCCGCAGGAGCCGGCGTTACAGGATCTGGCGCTTGCCGAGCCGTGCCGGCCATCGGGCCACCTCGTTGCGTTCCAGGGTGCGCAACACGGTTTCGGTGAAGGAGTTCACCGAGACGTGCCGCGCGAAGAACTGCTGCATCACCGCGCCGAGCAGGAAGGCGCCGGTGCCCTCGAAGGCGCCGTCGTCGCAGGTCAGCGTGATCTCCAGCCCGCGGCCGAAGCTGATCGGCCCCGGCACCGGGATGCGCCGCACCACCGGTTGCGCGGCCACCGCCTTCACGCCTTCGATCTGGCGGCGCGCAGCGGCATCGAACTCGTCGCAGTACAGCGTGAGCATCTCGCGCAGTGCCGACGCACCCTCCTCGCCGCCATCGCCGAGCAGCGACACGTAATTCAGCTGCAGGTGGCTGATCAGCCGCCACGCGGTTTCGCCGTTGGCGGTCGGCGCGCGCGGCTTGGTGGGGCCGGCCACGCAGCGGATCGAGGCCACCGGCGCGCCGGTGTCCAGGGTGAAGTCGGTGCGCGACTTGCCCACCGGCATCTGCAGCGGCAGGTCGCGGTTGGTGCACAGCAGGCGCATGCCGATCTGGCGCAATTGCGTGGCATAGGGCGCGTCGTTGGCGTCGACCAGCGCAATGAACACCTCGCTGCCGACATAGCTGGAGCGCGCACCCTGCAGGCGCTGGCGCGAGGACAGCAGGCGCGGCTCGCGGCGGATGGTATGGAACGCGGCGGCGCCGCTGTGCCAGGTGCGTTCGTCGCTGCCGTAGAACGGCTGGAAGCGCTGCTCCGGCTCCTGGCGGTCGCCGAAGCCTTCCACGTCGGCGACGCTGTGGATCTCGAAATCCATCGGCCGGGTGCGGTCGGCGAGGATGTGGTACTCGGTGCGCCCCGGCTGCAGGTGGATGCGGTCGGCGCGGCGCGGGAACAGGTTGATCGCCGGCGTGCAGAACAGCCGGAAGTTGCCTGCGTCCACCGCGTTGTGCAGGCGGCTCACGCTGCGATCGAACAGCGCCACGATCTCGAACTCGCAGCCCGACGAGCGCGCCAGCACCGGCTTCAACCCGGTGAACACCGCGAACAGGAAGCGCTCCGGGCAGGCGAAGTATTCCTGCAGCAGGCGGTAGCCGCTGAACGAGCGGTCGGTGTACGGCAGCAGCGCCTCGTCGTCGGCGAAGCCCTTGTCGCGGATGCAGCTGCCGTCGAAGAACTCGCCGACCAGTCCGCCCGCCCCCGGCGTGCGCACCAGGTAACCCACCGCGTTGCCAAGCAGTTGCTCGTACAGACGCTTGGGCAATTCGTCGGTGCCGGCGATGAACAGCGGCAGTTCGTCCAGCGCCAGCATGTTCGCCTGCGCGCCGGCGGTGACGGTGAACTTCAACCGCAGGCCGGCGCGCACGGTCTTGTTCGCCGGCAGCGGCACGCCGGCGGCAGCGAGCGCGGCCGGCGTCTCGAAGTACTTCGCCTCGGCCAGTTCCAATGGCCACAAGGCGACGTCGTGCGCGGTGCGGTATTCGCAGGCGGTGCGCTCGTCGTGACCGGTGAGCCCGCGCAGCGCGGTCTGCCGCGCCACCACGGGGCCGGTGGCCAGCGCGCTTTCCTTCGTGTCCGGATTCAGCTGCACCACCGCCATCGAAGGCACCGGCGCGAGGTAGTGCGGGTAGATCATCTCCAGCAGGTGCTGGGTGAATACCGGGTGCTGCGCGTCCAATTTCAACTGGATGCGCGCGGCGAGGAAGGCAAAGCCCTCCAGCAGCCGCTCCACGTAGGGATCGGCGCACTCGAAGCCCTCCAGGCCGAGGCGGCCGGCGATCTTCGGGTATTCGCGCGCGAATTCGCCGCCCATCTCGCGGACGTGCTGCAGTTCGCGGTTGTAGTAGCGGAGCAGGCGCGGGTCCATGGTCAGGCTCTCGCTCTCAGCCGAAGCTCTCGGAGACGTTGAACCGCCCGGTCTCCAAGTCCACCTCGGTCTTGAGGTAGAGGTTCAAGGGAATCGGCTGCGCCCACATCTCCGAAGCGATGTTGAACACCAGCGACTGGTGGTCCATGCGCCGGCTGTCCGCCTGCACGGTGACCTGCAGGGTGCCGGGCGTCAGCCGCGGCTCGAAGGCGAGGATGGCGTCGCGCACCTTGCGCTGCAGCGCGTCGGCCTTGATGCCGGACAGCGCCGCACCGGTGAGGTCGGGGATGCCGAAGTTCAGCACCGAGCTGACCACCTCCGGGTACTCCGCCAACGCCTCCCCACCGAAGTTCACGCAGTTGAGCAGCCAGGACATGTCGCGCGTCACGCAGTCGCGCAGGCGCGAGGACGAGATCACCCGCTTCTCGCGGCTCTCGTCGGCCTTGCCGGGCTCGTCGTCGGTGAGGCGATCGAGTAGCGAGGGCTGCAGGCGTTCCTGGGTGGTGAGTTCGGCCATGCTTTCAGGCCGCGTTGAACGTGATGCTGCGGATGTCCAGCAGCGGGTACTCGCCGGCATCGGTGGCCAGCATGCGCTGGCCGCAACCGGCGAAGCATTCGCCACCGAGATCGCTCCAGTCGGTGCGCCGCGCCAATACCAGTTCGCTGTCCGCTGCCCGCTCGGAGCCGGGGTAGCGGCACGGCACGAAACCCACCGCCTGGCCGCCGTTGCTCCAGGTCACCTGCACCGGCGCCCACACCTTGTCGCGCAGGTCGGCAGGCGCCTCGAACACCAGCGTCTTCAGGCGCGTGAACGGCACCCAGGCGTAGCCGCCGTTGACGATCATCTCCAGGCAGGGGCCAAAGCGCGGATCGGCATCGGCGATCCACTCGAACGGCGTGCCGTCGATTTCGCCACCCACCGCCTCGGCCTGCTCGAAGGCCTGCTCGCGCAGGGGCTGCGCTTGCGCGTGCCGGTCCTCGGCTTGCAGCTTCAGCGACTGCAGCAGCAGCGCCAGCCACTGCGCGGGCTCGCCGATCACCATCGGCGAACGCGTGCCGGCCATCGCCTGCCGCCGTTCCAGCTCGCCGGCCAGCGCGCGACTGTAGGCCTCCACCATCAGCGTGTTGAGTGGATCGAGCTCGCCGCTCACCTTGAGCTGGTTCTGCGCCCGCTCCCACTGCCCCAGCACGGCCAGCAACTGGAACAGGAACACCCGCGCCTTCGCATCCGCGGGATTGCCGCGCACCTGTGCGGTTAGGCCTTGCAGCGCCTCGTCCAGCCGGCCTTCTTTCAGCATGTTCTCTGGGGTCATGCACACACCCGGCTAGTGGAAGATGGATGGAACGAGGAACTGCAAGGGCCGATCAGGCTCAGGCGCTGGCCACCTGCTGGATGTCGTAGGTGAAGTCCTTGGTACCGCCGTCCTTGGCACCCTTGTCGGTCTGTGGCTGGAACGAGTACTTGAACTTGCCGAAGTGCAGGGTGACGTTCTCGGTGAGTTTGTCCTCGCCGCCGCTGCCGCCGGTGGACACCGAGGTCACCAGCACGCCCTCGGAGAGCTCGATGGTGAGGAAGTCGGTCTGCTCGCCGGTGGCGTTGGTGACGTACAGCCAGGCGTTGTCCAGGCGTCCGCCGGTGCAGCAGGCGTTGAGCAGCGCGTTGGAGCAGCCGTCCACGTACTTGGTGATGGAGATGTCCTGCACGTGCGCCTTGCCGCCGCTGGCCGACCCTCCGCCGCTGTGCAGGTCGCCGGTGTTGCTGACGCCCCACGACCACGCCAGGATCGGCACGTCGCCCTTGTGCACCTTGTGATTGGACGCCCCCTTGATCTCGACCTTGCCCGAGCCGAACTTGATGTGCATGTCGAATGCCATGAACCTTCTCCTCGATCACCTGTTGATGAATTGACCCGCCCGGCCGGGCTTGCCCCTGCCGGATGTCGCGTACCTGCGCCACCTTTCCGCCGATGCCGCGCAGACGGTGCCTTGCGTTCCCGTCGATGCGCGACGGTTTCCCCACCTCTTTCGCCGAGCGGGCGCGACCGCGTGCGCCGGCCGCGCCCGGAACCGGCGATGCGCGTCAGGCCTTGGCCGCCGACGGCAGCCGCGACACCAGCCGCAGCGACACGGTGAGGCCTTCCAGCTGGTAGTGCGGCTTGAGGTAGAACTTCGAGGTGTAGTACCCCGGAGCGCCTTCCACCTCCTCCACCACCACCTCCGCCGCCGCCAGCGGCTTGCGCGCCTTGGTCTGCTCGCTGGAGTTGGTCGGATCGCCGTCGACGTACTGCATGATCCAGTTGGTCAGCCAGTTCTGCATCTGCTCGCGACTGCTGAACGAACCGATCTTGTCGCGCACGATGCACTTCAGGTAATGCGCAAAACGGCTGGCCGCGAACAGGTACGGCAGGCGGCAGCTCAGCGCCGAGTTGGCCGTGGCATCCGGATCGTCGTACTCCTCCGGCTTGGCCAGCGACTGCGCGCTGATGAACGCGGCCATGTCCGAGTTCTTGCGGTGGACCAGCGGCATCATGCCCATCTTGTCCAGCTCGGCCGAGCGACGATCGGTGATCGCGATCTCGGTGGGACATTTCATGTCCACACCACCGTCGTCGGTCGGGAAGGTGTGCACCGGCAGCCCTTCCACCGCGCCGCCCGACTCGATGCCGCGGATGCGCGAGCACCAGCCGTATTCCTTGAACGAGCGGTTGATGTTCACCGCCATCGCGTAGGCGGCGTTCTGCCAGGTGTACTTGGAGGAATCCGCGCCCGAGGTGTCCTCCTCGAAATCGAACTCCTCCACCGGATCGGTCGCGGCGCCGTACGGCAGGCGCGCCAGCGTGCGCGGCATGGTCAGCGCCAGGTACTTGGCGTCGTCCGACTCGCGCAGCGAGCGCCACGCCGCGTACTCGGGCGTGGAGAAGATCTTCGCCAGGTCGCGCGGGTTGGCCAGCTCGTTCCAGTTGTCCATGCCCATCAGGGTGTGGTTGGCCGAGGCGATGAACGGCGCGTGCGCGGCCGCGGCCACCTGCGCGATGCCGCCCAGCAGCTCCACGTCGGGCGGGCTGTGGTCGAAGTAGTAGTCGCCGACCAGGCAGCCGTAGGGCTCGCCGCCGAGCTGGCCGTACTCTTCCTCGTACATCTTCTTGAAGATCGGGCTCTGGTCCCACGCCGTGCCCTTGTAGCGCTTCAGCGTCTTGCCCAGCTCCTTCTTGGAGATGTTCATCACGCGGATCTTCAACTGCGTGTCGGTCTCGGTGTTGTTGACCAGGAAATGCAGGCCGCGCCAGGCGCTTTCCAGCTTCTGGAAGTCGGCGTGGTGCATCACCAGGTTGAGCTGCTCGCTGATCTTGCGGTCCAGCTCGGCCACGTACGCGTTGATGGTCTGGGTGACGTCGTCGGAGACGATGTCCGCCTTGTTCAGCACCTGCTCGGCGAGCGTGCGGACGGCGGATTCCACCTCTTCCTTCGCGCGGTCGCTCTTGGGCTTGAATTCCTTGCTGAGCAGCGCGGCGAAGTCGTCGGGCACCAGGGTCTGGGTGGCACCGCCCTGTTCGGCCAGTTTCTCGGTTGCCATGGCTTACTCCCCGTCCTTGCCGGCGTCGCCGGGCTTGGCTGCGGACACCAGCGACTGCAGCAGCGCCGGATCGTTGATGGCCTGCGCAATCAGTTTCTCCGCGCCGGCCTTGCCGTCCATGTAGGTGCCGAGGTTGGCGAGCTGGGTGCGCGCCTCCAGCAGCTTGGCCACCGCGCCCACCTTGCGGGCCACCGCGGCGGGCGAGAAGTCGTCCATGCTCTCGAAGGTGATGTCCACGCTGAGGTTGCCCTCGCCGGTGAGGGTATTCGGCACGGCGAAGGAGACGCGCGGCTTCATCGACTGCAGGCGGCTGTCGAAGTTGTCGACGTCGATCTCCATCGCCTTGCGCTCCTCGATCGCCGGCAGCTCGGCGTTGTTGGTGCCGGACAGATCCGACATCACGCCCATCACGAACGGCACCTGCACCTTCTTCTGTGCGCCGTAGACCTCGACGTCGTACTCGATCTGCACCCGCGGCGCGCGGTTCCGCGCGATGAACTTCTGACTGCTCTGCTTGGCCATGCGATGTCTCCCGGGACGTGGGTACTGCCTGATTGCAAGGTGCCGGCTTGCCGTGCACGCGAACTGCCGCAGGGAGGACGCAGGCGCACGATGGCCTCGTGCGCCCGGTTCCCCGCCGAGCCTGATCCCGGGGCGCATGCCGCACCGGCACGCGCAGGCATGGCCGGTGCGGCGGAACGATCGCCGCCGAGTTTTCCTCTCACTACCCAATGCGCAACGGCGCGTGAAAGACAGGCACGCCCACCGGAAACATTCAGCAGACGTTCATGTTTCGGGTCGTGCGCAGACCCTGTCGTGCTGCGTCGCGGCACGGCCCGCGCGGGCCGCCGTACTAGAATGGCCGACTTGGTTCGTCGCACCGGCCTGTCCGGAGCGACGCATTCGTGCAGTTGCTGTTCCCCGGCGGCCATCGCTGCGATGCCGTCGTCCTGGATGCCTGCGGGCACCTCTCCATGGAGTCGCCGTACCAATGATTTTCGAAACCATCGCCAACACGGGTCACGAAGAAGTCGTCTTCTGCCACAACAAGGACGCCGGCCTGAAGGCCATCATCGCGATCCACAACACGGTGCTGGGCCCAGCGCTCGGCGGCCTGCGCATGTGGCCGTACAAGACCGAGCAGGAAGCCGTGAACGACGTGCTGCGCCTGTCGCGCGGCATGACCTTCAAGAACGCCGTGGCCGGCCTGAACCTGGGCGGCGGCAAGGCGGTGATCATCGGCGATCCCTCCAAGGACAAGTCCGAGGCGCTGTTCCGCGCGTTCGGCCGCTTCGTCAACTCGCTCAACGGCCGCTACATCACGGCCGAGGACGTGGGCATCGACGTCAACGACATGGAATACGTGTTCCGCGAGACGGAATACGTCACCGGCGTGCACCAGGTGCACGGCGGCTCGGGCGACCCCTCGCCGTTCACCGCGTTCGGCACCCTGCAGGGCCTGATGGCCGCGCTGCACTTCAAGCACGGCAACGAGGACGTGGGCAAGTACAGCTTCGCCGTGCAGGGCTGCGGCCACGTGGGCAGCGAGTTCATCAAGCTGCTGCGCGAGCAGGGCGCCAAGGTGTTCGTCACCGACATCAACAAGGACGCCGTGCAGCGTTGCGTCGACGAGCTGGGTTGCGAAGCCGTGGGCCTGGACGAGATCTACGACGTCGACGCCGACGTGTACTCGCCGTGCGCGCTGGGCGGCACCGTCAACGAGCAGACCATCGACCGTATCAAGGCCAAGATCATCTGCGGCGCGGCGAACAACCAGCTGGCCACCGACGCGATAGGCGACGAGCTGCAGAAGCGCGGTGTGCTGTACGCGCCGGACTACGCGGTGAACGCCGGCGGCGTGATGAACGTGTCGCTGGAGATCGACGGCTACAACCGCGAGCGCGCGATGCGCATGATGCGCACGATCTACTACAACCTGGGCCGCATCTTCGAGATCAGCAAGACCCAGGGCGTGCCCACCTACAAGGCCGCCGACCGTCTCGCCGAGGAGCGCATCACCTCGATCGGCAAGATCAAGCTGCCGCACATGGGCAACGGCGGCACCCGCTTCCAGGGTCGCATGCGCGGCCAGTGAGCCGCCTTGCCCCAGGCGGCTTCCACCGCCCGGATTGCACGAAAGGCCGCCGCGAGGCGGCCTTTTCGTTGCCGCCGCCCTGTCGTCCGTCATGCCCGGTCGGCGGCAGGGCTCTGTTACAATGCCCGTCGTGGCGGCGCGCCGGCCCGGTCAGCATCCGCGACACAGGGGATCCATCTCGTCGGGAAGACCGGCATCGCCGATGCCGGTCCGGGCAAGGTGCCGCCAGCGGCGGCCGCCCGTCCCGCACGGAACAGCCGCCCCGGAAGGCGTCACGACACGCATGGAACAACAAGAGCAGAACGCGATATGAGCACCATCCTGGCAAGCGGCATCAGCGAAACGGACATCCTCGAACGTCTGCGCGAGGTGCTGCGCGACACCTTCGAGATCGAGCCGGCGCGGGTCACGCCGTCCGCCCATCTGTTCACCGACCTCGGCCTGGACAGCATCGACGCGGTGGACCTGGCGATCCAGGTGCAGGAGATGACCGGCATGCGCATCAAGCCGGAGGATTTCAAGAACGTGCGCACCGTGGGCGACGTGGTGGGCACGGTACGCGGCCTGCTCGAACGCTGAGCCGGGCCATGCCGGACGCCCACGGCCGCTTCGCCCCCTGCGCGTTGATCCCGATCTACAACCACGGCAGCACCATCGCGGCCACCGTGCGGGCGTTGCGCGCGCATGCACTGCCCGTGCTGATCGTCGACGACGGCAGCGACGACGCCACGCGCGCCGTGCTCGATGCGCTCGCGCAGGAGGCCGACGGCGTGCGCCTGCTGCGCCTGCCGCACAACCAGGGCAAGGGCCGCGCCCTCAGCGCGGGCCTGCTTGCCGCCCGCGCGGCCGGTTACAGCCACGCGCTGCAGATCGACGCCGACGGCCAGCACGACGCCGCCGACGTGCCGCGCTTCCTTGCCGAGGCGCGCGCGCAGCCCGGGGCGCTGGTCTGCGGCGCCCCGATCTACGACGCCAGCGTGCCGCGGGCGCGGCTGTACGGACGCTACGTCACCCATGCCTGCGTCTGGCTGGAAACCTTGTCGCTGGCGATCCGCGACTCGATGTGCGGCTACCGCCTGTACCCGCTCGCGGCCACCTGCGCCGAGATCGCGCGCAAGCCGTTGCCCGCGCGCATGGATTTCGACACCGAGGCCGCGGTGCGGCTGGTCTGGCGCGGCGTGCCGGTGGTGAACCTGCCGACCCGGGTGATCTATCCGGAAAACGGGCTGTCCCACTTCCGCATGTTCCGCGACAACCTGCGCATCTCGGCGATGCACACGCGGCTGTTGCTTGGCATGCTGCCCCGGGCGCCGCGGCTGTTGTGGCGCCGCTTCCGTGGAGAAAACGCATGCGTCGCCTGATGTTTCTGTTGTTGCTCGGCTGCCTCGTGCCGTTTGCCCATGCACAGGCGGACGACACCCTGCTGCGGAACGTGCTGGCCGAGCTGGGCCGGCATGCCGCCGTGCGCGCAAACTTCACCCAGACCCGCAGCAATCCCGCGCTGGCCAAGCCGCAAGTGAGCCAGGGCCGGCTGCTGTTCGTACTGGGCCACGGCATGCTGTGGCAGACCGTTTCGCCCTACCAGGAAACCATCGCGCTCACCGGCAGCCGCAGCGCGCGCATCGATCCCGACGGCAACGCCCATCCCATGCGCGGCGAACGCGGCGTCAGCCAGGTTTCGCAGATGCTGCAAGGCATGCTGGGCGGCAACGTGGACGAGGCACTGCGCCAGTTTAGCGTCGAGGCCAGCGGCACGCCCGCGCAGTGGACGCTGCGTTTCGTGCCGAAGCAGGAGCGCGTGGCGCGCGTGCTGGGCAGCATCGAGCTGCAGGGGAACGACTACCTGCAAGGCATCACCATCGCCATGCAGGACGGCGCCCGCACCGAGATCCGCTTCGCGCATGCCCGCGATGCCGGTCCGCTGGTCGCGCTGGAAAAGCGCGCGCTCGGCCTGCCATGACGCCACGCACGCTCAAGCTGCGCGCCGGCCTGTTCGCCGTCGCCACCGTGCTGGTCGCCGCACTGGGCGCCTGGCTGCTGTTCGGCCGCGGCCCGCTGCCGATCCAGACCGACCTGCTGGCCATGCTGCCCGCCACCGGGCAGAACCCGCTGGCAGAGGCCGCGGTGGAGCGGCTGGCCCACGCCAACGGCGACCGCATGGTGCTGGTGGTGGAAAACGCCGACGACGCGCGCGCCAGGGACGCCGCCCGTGCGCTGGGCAACGCGCTGGCCGCGCAGAAGGTGTTCAGCTCGGTCACCGCCGAGCTGCCGCCGTTCGACCTGCAGCAACTGCTCGCCCCCTACCTGGCGCACCGCGACTGGCTGCTCACCGACACCGACCGCGCCGCGCTGGCGCAACCGGAGTACGACACCGCGCAGGCGCTGGCGCAACGCCTCAACGAGCCCTTCCTCACCGGCGTGGGCGTGCCGCTCGCCGCGGATCCGTTCGGCTGGCTGCAGCATTGGCTGGCGCAGCAGCCGTGGAGCCGCTCGCCGCTGCTGCCGGAGGACGATCTGCTGGTCGCGCATCGCGACGACGCCACCTGCGTGCTGGTCACCGCCACACTGAATGGCTCGTCCTACGACGACGATGTGCAGCTCCGCGCGCTGGGTGCCCTGCATGCGGCGGAACAGCAGATTGAACGCGACTACCCCAGCACCCGCCTGCTGCGCACCGGCGCGGTGTTCTACGCCGCCGCCGCGCGCGCCGGCGCCGAGCGCGACGTGCACATGGTGGGCTGGATTTCCTCGATCGGCATCGCCTTGCTGCTGCTGGCCGTGTTCCGCTCGCCCCGGCCGCTGCTGCTGGCCTTCCTCTCCACGGCCGTGGGCGTGGCCGCGGCCACCACGGTGTCGCTGCTGGTGTTCGGCCAGATCTACCTGCTCACCCTGGTGTTCGGCGCGGCGCTGCTCGGCGAAGCGGTGGACTACTCGATCCAGTACCTCAGCGCGCGCGCCAACGCCGGCACGCACTGGCAAGCGGGCGCAGGCCTGCGCCAGGTGCGCGCCGCCCTGCTGCTGGCACTGGCCACCTCCCTGCTGGGCTATGCGCTGCTGGGGCTGGTGCCGTTCCCCGCGCTGCGCCAGATGGCGGTGTTCGCGATCAGCGGCATGAGTGCCGCCTGCCTCAGCGTGTTCTGGCTGCTGCCTGCCCTGCTGCAGCGCCCGGCCAGGCCGATGAACGGCACGCTGGTGCGCGGCGCGCATGCGCTGCAGCGCGCGCTGGCCGCGCCCGCGCACGGCTGGCGTGGCGTGCTGGTGGCGCTGCTGTTGCTGGCACTTGCCGTGCCCGGCTGGCTGCAGCTGCGCCACGACGACGACGTGCATCGCCTGATCGCGCAGCCGGCCGCGCTGCTGCAGCAGGAAGCGCAGATCCGCGAACTCACCGGCCTGGGCAACGGCAGCCAGTTCTACCTGGTGCAAGGCAAGGACGCCGAACAAACCCTGGTACGCGAGGAAGCGCTGGAAGCACGCCTGCAGGCGCTGGTTGACGACGGCAAGCTGGACGGCTGGCTGGGCCTGGCCGGCATGGTGCCTTCGCAGGCGCAACAGGCACGGGATCACGCCTTGCTCGCGCGGCTGTTCGACGATCCCGCGCGCCTGCGCAAAGTGCTGGCGGATGCCGGCTTCCGCGCCGATGCCATCGATGCATATCTCACCGCGTGGCCCGGCACGCCGCTGCGACTCGCGGATTGGCTGAAGACCCTGTTGTCCACGCCGTTCCGCCAGTTGTGGATGGGTTGCAGCGCGCAGGGCTGCGCCTCGCTGGTGCTGCCGCAGGGCGATGCTGGCGACGCCTTGCTGGCGCATGTGGCAGCAGGCCTGCCCGGGGTGCAACTGGTGGACAAGCCGGCCAGCGTATCGGCTCTGTTCGGCCGCTACCGCGGTTACGCCAGCGTGTGGCTGCTCGCCGCCATGCTGCTGATCGTGCCGGTGTTCGGCTGGCGCTACGGCTGGCGCCGCGCGCCGCGCGTGCTGGCGCCGCCGGTGCTGGGCATCGCGTTGACGCTTGCGGCGCTGGGCTACCTCGGCCAGCCGCTGACCCTGTTCCACTGGATGGCGTTGATGCTGGTGCTGGGGGTGGGCGCGAATTACGCGGTGTTCCTGCACGAGGGCGAGCCGCATACGGCGAATCGGCCGGGGGCGATGTACGCGAGCGTGCTGTTGTCGGCGCTGACCGCGCTGCTGTCGTTCGGGTTGCTGTCGCTTTCTTCGTTGCCGGCGCTCAGGGATTTCGGCCTCACGTTGCTATTGGGGATCGCGTTTACTGCGTTGCTGGTGCCGGCTAGCCGGACCAACTCCATGGGTGGGCCATGAAAGGCGTTTCGCTCGCCTGTCGGCGACCGAGTCACTTTCTCTGGCGTGCCCAAGAGAAAGTAACCAAAGAGAAGGGCACCCCGGTGCGACGCCCTCCGGGCATCCTGCCCTCCGGGTGCGTGAGTCTCGGCCGGGCTTTTCGACGGGGCTCCTGCCCCGGCGAAAAGTGTGCGGCATCCCTGCCGCACAGCCTGCGGGCCTTTTCGTCCGAGCCTCACCGTCGCACAGGGGCCCCGGCAGAGCAGCGCGCATCCTGCGCGCACTTTTCAAAAGAGCAACATCAGGAGCTACAGCACCGGCGAAAGCAAATGCTCGCACGTGTGCAGACATTGACCGACGGCGAGCTTTTGCTCACTCGCCGCACAGCGGCGATCAGAGTGCGCGCAGGACGCGCGCTGCTCTACCGGGGGCCCCTCGGACGCGGCGGGTGGATGGAGGATCAGCCCGCAGGGTGGCCGACAGGAAGTCGGCCAGTTTTTCGCCAGCACAGGATGTGCTGTCGAAAAACCCCGGAGTCCACCCGCGCACCCGCAGGGCAGGATGCCCGGAGGGCGCGTCCGCGGGGTGCCCTTTTCTCTTGGCTACTTCTCTTTTGGGCACGCAAAAGAGAAGTAGCTCGCGCGCCGGCAGGCGTGCGAAACGCTCGACCAAATCTGGTCCAGGAGTCCCACGCATGAACCGCGTCGTCGTCACCGGCATGGGCGGCATCACGCCTCTCGGCCACGACTGGGCCACCATTTCCGCGCGCCTGCACCAACGCCGCAACGCCGTGCGCCGCATGCACGAGTGGGATTACTTCGACGCGCTGAACGGCCGCCTCGGCTGCCCGGTGGACGACTTCGCGCCGCCGTCCTGGCCGCGCCAGAAGACCCGCTCGATGGGCCGCGTGTCGCAGTTCGCCGTGGCCGCCAGCGAACACGCGTTGCGCGATGCCGGCCTGCTCGACGACGCAACCATCCGCGACGGCCGTATGGGCGTGGCCTATGGTTCCTCCGGCGGCAGCGTGGAGCCGGTGCGGGTGATGGGGCGCATGCTGGATACCGGCTCGATGCAGGGCGTCACCGCCACCAGCTACATCCAGATGATGGCGCACACCACGGCGGTGAACGTGGGCGTGTTCTTCGGGCTCAAGGGCCGCGTGATCCCCACCTCCAGCGCCTGCACCTCGGGCAGCCAGGCGATCGGCTACGGCTACGAGGCGATCCGCTACGGCCGGCAGAGGCTGATGCTGTGCGGAGGCGCCGAGGAGCTCTCCGGCCCCGGTGCCGCGGTATTCGACACGCTGTTCGCCACCAGCACGCGCAACGACGAACCGCAGCTCACGCCGCGCCCGTTCGACAAGCGGCGCGACGGCCTCGTAGTGGGCGAAGGCGCCACCACGCTGATCCTCGAAGAATACGAACACGCGAAGGCGCGCGGCGCCACGATGTACGCCGAGGTGGTGGGCTTCGGCTGCAACTCCGACGGCGCGCACATCACCCAGCCCACCGCCGAGACGATGGCGGCGGCGATGCGCATGGCGCTGGACGACGCCCGGCTGCCCGCCAGTGCCATCGGCTACGTCAGCGCCCACGGCACCGCCACCGACCGCGGCGACGTGGCCGAGAGCCATGCCACCGCCGAAGTGCTGGGCACGCGCACGCCGATCAGCACGATGAAGAGCTACGTGGGCCACACGCTGGGCGCCTGCGGCGCGCTGGAGTCCTGGTGGGCGATCCGGATGATGCGCGAGGGCTGGTTCGCGCCCACGTTGAACCTCGACGAACGCGCCGCCGACTGCGCCGAGCTGGATTACATCACCGGCGCGGGTCGCGTCATCGCCACCGACGTGGTGATGAACAACAACTTCGCGTTCGGCGGCATCAACACCTCGCTGATCTTCAAGGCGGTCGGTTGATGCGCCTGGTCGACGCACGCGGCCTTCCGCGCGTGGTGGTCACCGGCATGGGCGCGGTGAGCTGCGTGGGCACCGGTACGTCCGCGCTGCTCGACGCGCTGCGCACGCGCCGCCACGGCCTGCGCCGCATGGATGCCTTCGCCGCGCTGGGCATGCGCGGCAAGGTCGGCGGCCCGGTGGACGAGACCGCGTTGCCGCCGGAGCCGCCGCGCAAGCTGCGCCGCTTCCTTCCCGCCCCGGCGCTGTACGCCTGGCATGCGGCCAACGAGGCGCTGGCGCAGGCCGGCCTGCCGGCCGCGCGTCTCGCCGGGTCCGACTGCGGCCTGGTGCTCGGCGGCGGCGCGGCGCTCAGCGAGCACGAGGAAGCGCTGGAACACCATCGCGCCCGCGGCATCGCGAAACTGTCGCCGTTCCTCGTACCGCGCGGCATGAGCAGCGCGCTGTCGGCCGGCCTCGCCCAGGCCTACGGCATCGGCGGCAGCAGCTACACGCTCAGCTCGGCCTGCACCAGCGCGGCGCACGCGATCGGCCATGCGCTGGAACTGATCCAGCTCGGGCGACAGAACCTGGTGATCGCCGGCGGCGCCGAGGAACTGCACCCCAGTACCGCGATGTGGTTCGACGCGATGGGGGCATTGTCGCCGCAGGCGGAACCGGCGCGCGCCTCGCGCCCGTTCCATCGCGAGCGCGACGGCTTCGCGCTCGCGGCGGGCGCGGGCGTGCTGGTGCTGGAATCGCTGGAACACGCACGCGCACGCGGTGCGCGCGTGCTGGCGGAACTGGCTGGCTACGGCAGCGCCACCGATGCGGCCAGCATGGTCGGCCCCGGCGCCGGCGGCATCGCCTACGCGCTCCGCCAGGCGCTGGATCGTTCCGGGGTGCGCCCCGATTACATCAACGCGCATGCCTGCGGCACCCCGGGCGACCTCGCCGAATGGCGGGCCATCGCCACCGTGTTCGCCGAACGCGGCATGACGTTGCCGCCGATCTCCTCGATCAAGGGCCAGATCGGCCATGCGCCCGGCGCCGCCGGCGCACTGGACGCGATCGCCTGCCTGCTGATGCTGGAACACGGCTTCCTTGCCGCCGGTGCGCCGCTGGACGATCCCGACCCGGCCTTCGCCGGCTCCTCGCTGCTTGCCGCGAACCGCGAACAGTCCATCGACGCCGCGCTCAGCAGCAGCTTCGGCTTCGGCGGCAGCTGCGCCGCCCTGCTGTTCAAGCGCCACGCCGGAGCCGCCGCATGATCGAGCTGCGCATCGAAGCGTGGCGCGCCTGGGCCCCGGGCCTGACGGGCAGCGCGGATTGGCAGGCCTGGGCCGGATCGCCGCAAGGCGTGGCGGACGACGGCCAGGCGCAGCCGGCGTGCACCTTCCTGCCCGCGTTGCAGCGGCGCCGGCTGAGCCGGCTGGCGCGGATGACGATGGAAACCGCGTGGCCCTTGTGCGGCGACGCCGAGCAGCTCCCGTTCGTGTTCGGCTCGCGCCACGGCGAAACGCCGCGCACCCGGCAACTGCTGGTCGAGGTCGCCGACGGCCGGCCGCTGTCGCCCACCGCCTTCGGCCTGTCGGTGCACAACGCCATCGCGGGCCAGTGGTCGATCCTGCGCGGCCAGCGCGGCGAATCGGTGGCGATCGCGGGCGAGGCCGACACCTTCGAGCACGCCGTGCTGGAAGGTGCGCTGCAACTGGCCGCCGGCGCGCACGCCGCCCTGGTGGTGGTGGCCGAGGAGCTGCCGCCGCCCGTCTATGCGCAGTGGATCGCCGACGTGCCATTCTCCTATGCTGTCGCGCTGCGACTGGGGAAGATCGATGCAGGCACGGCAACGCCCGCGGGGGGCGACTGGCGGCTGGCGCAGTCGCGCGGCGACGGTGCGGTGGCCTGCGCCTGGCCGCACGCACTGGATTTCCTGCGCGCCCTGCATGCCCGCGAAACCTCGATCCGACACGACTGGAAGACCCGCCGATGGAACTGGCAACGTATCCGCTGAACCAACGCCGCGACGCCTGGGCCTGGCGCCTCGTGGCCACCGGCGCCAGCTTCGTGCTGTTCGGCCTGGGCGGCTTGCTGCTGCGCGTGCTGGTGCTGCCGCTGCTGGCCTGCCTGCCCGGCGACGCGCCGACGCGGCGCCGGCGCGCGCGCGCCGCGATCAGCCGGGCATTCTGGCTGCACGTGCAGTTCATGTACCGCACCCGCGTGCTGGACTTCGCGATCGACGGCGCCGAGCGGCTGGGGCGTCCCGGCCAGCTGGTGGTGGCGAACCATCCTTCGTTGATCGACGTGGTGTTCCTGGCCGCGCAGATCCGCGACGCGAACTGCGTGGTAAAGCAGGGACTGTTCGACAATCCGTGCACGCGCGGCCCGGTACGCACCGCGCAGTACATCGGCAACGACGGCAGCATGGACATGCTCGAACGCGCCGCCGACGTGCTGCGCGAAGGCCAGTGCCTGATCGTGTTTCCCGAAGGCACGCGCACGGCGCCGGGCCAGCCGCCGCGCTTCCATCGCGGCGCGGCGGCCATCGCGCTGCGCGGCGCACGCACGGTGACGCCCGTGTTCATCACCGTCGACCCGCCCACGCTGACCAAGGGCCGGCCGTGGCACCACATTCCGCCTCGCCGTTTCCGCGTGCGGTTGCACGTGGGCGCGGACATCGACCCGGCCGCGTTCCGCGCCGATGCGGCGCTGCCGATCGCCTCGCGCCGCCTCAACGACCATCTGCACCAACTCTTCCTCAGGGAGCTCGCCGCCTCGTGAACGCACCGACCCATACCGCGCTGGAGCAGGAGCTCGCCCAGCTCGTCATCGACACGCTGAACCTGGAAGACCTGCAACCCGCCGACATCCCGCCGCAGCAGCCGTTGTTCGGCGAAGGGCTGGGGCTGGACTCGGTGGACGCGCTGGAACTCGCGCTGGCGCTGCAGAAGCGCTACGACATCCGCATCGCCTCGGACGACAAGGACGCGCGCCGCCACTTCGCCAGCGTGGCCAGCCTCGCCGCCTTCGTCGCCAGCCAGCAGGCCGCATGCTCAAACTGATCAACATCCTGCTGCCGCTGGTCGGCGTGCTGTATCCGTTCCTGGTCTATTTCGGCATGGAAACGGTGGCGCCGCCGGTGTTCGCGCTGGCGCTGGCCGCGGTGTGGCTGCTGCGCGCGCCGTTCCTGTGGCGCGAACCGGGCGGACGCTGGATGCTGGGCGTGGCGCTGGCCTATTGCGCGCTGCTGGCGGTAAGCGGCGAATCCGCGCTGCTGCGCTGGTATCCCACCCTGATCAGCCTGTTCCTGCTGTTCACGTTCGGACTGAGCCTGGCCTACGGGCCGCCCGTGGTGGAGCGCATCGCCCGCGTGCGCGAGCCGGAGCTGCCGGACGCGGCGATTCCCTACACGCGCAAGGTCACCTGGGTGTGGGTGGGCTTCTTCGTGTTCAACGCCGCAATGTCGGCCGCGCTCACTCTGTGGGCGCCGCTGAAGTGGTGGACGCTGTACAACGGCCTGCTCGTGTACTTCATCATGGGCCCGCTGTTCGTGGGCGAATGGCTGTTGCGCAAGCGGCTGCGGGCGAAGGCATGAGCACGCGACGCACCGATCCCGTGGTCCTCGGCGAACGGCGCGACGACGACGAATGCACGCTGCAGTTGCAGGTGCCCGCGGATCTCGCGTATTTCCCCGGCCACTTCCCGCAGGCGCCGGTGCTGCCCGGTGCGACGCAAGTCGCCTGGGTGTTGCAGCTGGCCGCCGCACGCCTGGGCACCCCGTTGCAATGCCGCGAAATGGAGGCGCTGAAGTTCCAGCGCCTGCTGCAGCCGGACGACCGCGTGACGCTTACGCTGCGCATCGACCGCGCGCGCGGCAAGCTGCACTTCGCCTATCGCGAGGGCGACACCGCCTATTCCTCCGGCCGCCTCGTGCTGGAGCCGCCCGCATGAGCGAAGCGCAGCTGGCCACGCGACAGCACTGGTCCGCGCAACGCGAGCGCGGCAGCCTGCTGCTGATGCGCTTCACCGCCTTCGTGGCGCACCGCTGCGGACGGCGCCTGCTGTCGCCGCTGCTGCACCTGATCGTGCTGTATTTCTTCCTCACCGGGCGCCGCGCGCGGCGCAGCATCCGCGAATACCTGCAACGCCTCGCCGACTGGAGCGGACGCGACGAACTGCGCCCGACGCCGCGCCGCGTGTTCGCGCAGTTCATGGCCTTCGCGGACTGCCTGCTGGACCGCCTCGACGTGTGGCGCGGCGCGCTGCGGCTGGAACAGGTGCGCCTGGCCGACCCCGACGGTATTCGCGAACAGCTGCTGGCGAGCCGCGGCCGCGGCCAGATCCTGGTCGGCACCCATCTGGGCAACCTCGATGTCTGTCGCGCGCTGGCCGAACTGGGCGAGCAGGTGCCGCTGAACGTGCTGGTGCACACGCACCACGTCGCGCACCTCAACCGGCTGCTCGGCGAGGCCGGCGAGCAACGCATGCGGCTGATCCAGGTCAGCGAGCTGGATGCCGCGCTGATGCTCGACCTTTCGCAGCGCCTCGAGCGCGGCGAATGGCTGGCCATGGCCGGCGACCGCGTACCGCTGCACGACGGCCGCCGCGTCGCGGTGGATTTCCTCGGCCAACCCGCCGCGTTCGCGCAGGGGCCCTGGCTGCTGGCCGGCCTGCTCGGCTGCCCGGTGAACCTGATGTGCTGCCTGAAGATCGCCGGCCGCTACGAGATCCGGCTGGAGCGTTTTCTCGACGCGCCGGTGTGGGAACGCGGCCAGCGCGACGCCACCATCGCCGGCTGGGCGCAACGCTACGCCGATCGCCTCGCGCAGTGGTGCCTGCTGGCGCCGCAGCAGTGGTTCAATTTCTATGCGTACTGGGATACCACCGATGCGTAGCCGCGGCGTGCTGCATGTGGACACCGAAGTCGTGGTGCCGTTCTTCGACGTCGACTCGATGGCCGTGGTGTGGCACGGCCACTACGTGAAGTACCTGGAAATCGCCCGCTGCGCCCTGCTCGACCGCATCGGCCACAACTACACGCAGATGAAGGCGGCCGGCTACGCGTGGCCGGTGATCGACCTGCAGCTGCGCTATGCGCGCGCCGCGCGCTTCGGCCAGCGCCTCACGGTGCGCGCCGACCTGGTCGAGTGGCAGAACCGCCTGAAGATCCATTACCTCATCAGCGACGCTGCCAGCGGCGAACGCCTCACCCGTGCCAGCACCGTGCAGGTGGCGGTGCGCCTTGCCGATGGTGCGATGCAGCTGGTTTCGCCACCAGTCTTCGTCGATGCCGTGGAGAAGTGTATTTCCGGTGACCCCGGCCAACCGACTTTTGCTCGTCATCCCCGCGCAAGCGGGGATCCAGTGACTTCCGAGGATCATGGATTCCCGCTTTCGCGGGAATGACGCCCGATTATTCTTGGTGGTTGATCGCCATTCGGTACCGATAGACCCATGCCCTACGCCAGCACAACCTACGTCGAAGAAACCCGCCTCGGTTTCCGCTTCCTCGCCACCCACACCTGGCAGCATCACGTGCTGCGGGTGGCGATCAACGACCTGAAGCGCCTCGCCGGTGAACCGCTGCCGCGCGGTGGCGTGCTGCTCGATGCCGGCTGCGGCCAGGGCAAGTCGTTCCGCCTGCTGCAGGCGGCCTTCGCACCCGACCGGATCATCGGGCTGGATGCCGATCCGCACAGCCTCACGCTGTCGCGCGCCGAGGCGCAGCGCGAAGGCATCGCCGTGGAACTGCTCGCCGCCGACTGCGCGCACATCGAGCTGCCCGACGCCAGCGTGGACGTGCTGTTCTGCCACCAGACCTTCCACCACCTGGTCGAACAGGAGCGCGCTCTGGCCGAGTTCTGGCGCGTGCTGAAACCCGGCGGCCGGCTGCTGTTCGCCGAATCCACCAAGGCCTACATCGACAGCTGGGTGATCCGCTGGTTCTTCCGCCACCCGATGCACGTGCAGAAGAGCGCCGGCGGCTACCTCGCGATGCTGCGCGCGCAAGGCTTCGAGTTCGGGGACACCAACGTCTCGCTGCCTTATCTCTGGTGGAGCCGGGCGAAGGACTTCGGCCTGCTAGAGCGCTGGGGCCTGCGCGCGCCACCGCCGCCGGGCCAGCGCGAGGAAACCCTGGTGAACGTGGCCGCGCGCAAGCCCGCATGAGCGCCGCATACCTCAACGCGCTGGGTGTGGTCTGCGCGCTGGGCGCAGGCAAGGCCGCGGTGGCCGAGGCGCTGTTCGCCGGCGACGCGCACGGCCTGTGCGCGGAATCCGGCTGGATTCCGGAACATGCGCCGCCGCTGGGCGCGGTGCGCATCCCGCTGCCCGCCATCCCCGAACCGCTGGTCACCACGCGCGACAACCGCTGCAATCGCCTGCTGCTCGCCGCGGCGCAGGAAATCGAAGCGGACATCCGCGCGGCCATCGCGAGCCACGGCGGCGCGCGCGTCGGCGTGGTGCTGGGCACCAGCACCGGCGGCATCGAGGAAGCCACCTGCGGCCTCGCCGCACAACGCCGCCACGACGCCTGGCCCGAGGATTACCGCTATGCGCACCAGGAGCTGGCCGGCCCCGCCGAGTTCCTCGCCGAATGGCTGGACCTCGCCGGCCCCTGCTACACGATCTCCACCGCCTGCACCGCCGGCGCGCGCGCGCTGATCAGCGCGCAGCGGCTGCTGCAGGCCGGTCTCTGCGACGCCGTGGTCTGCGGCGGCGTGGACACGCTGGCGCGGTTGCCGCTGAACGGCTTCCACGCGCTGGGCGCGATGGATCCCGCGCGCTGCAACCCGTTCTCGCGCGAACGCCGCGGCATCAACATCGGCGAGGCCGCGGCGCTGTTCCTGATGACGCGCGAGCGCGGCCCCGTGCGGTTGCTCGGCGCGGGCTCCAGCTCGGATGCGTACCACATGTCCTCGCCCGATCCGGCAGGCCGCGGCGCGCAGCAGGCCATGCGCGCCGCGCTGGCGCAAGCCGGGCTGGAACCCGCACAGATCGACTACCTCAACCTGCACGGCACGGCCACCACGCACAACGACGCGATGGAAGCACAAGCGGTGGCCGCGGTGTTCCCGCACGGCGTGCCGTGTTCCTCGACCAAGCCGCTCACCGGCCACACGCTCGCCGCCGCCGGCGCATTGGAAGCCGCGTTCTGCTGGCTGAGCCTGCGTCACGGCCGGCTGCCGCCGCAACATTGGGACGGCATGGCCGATCCCGATCTGCCCGCGCTGCGCTTCGTCGAGGCCGGCGCGCGCCTGCCGGACGGCAAGTCGCGCCGGCTGATGAGCAGTTCCTTCGCCTTCGGCGGCAACAATGCCTGCCTGATCCTGGGAGACGCCGCATGACAGCCTGGCCCATCGCGGAACTGCTGCCGCACGCGGGCGAGATGATCCTGCTCGACGCGGTGCTGGAACACGGCCCCGAACACGCGCTGTGCAGCCGCCGTGTGCCCGCGGGCGGCCTGTTCCACGACGCCGATGGCAAGCTGCCCGCCTGGATGGGTGTGGAACTGATGGCGCAGGCCATCGCCGCCTGGGCCGGCTGCCAGGCGAAGACGGCGGGCGAACCAGTGCGGCTTGGCTTCCTGCTCGGCACCCGCCACTTTGTCTGCAACGTGGCCGCGTTCGCGCCGGGCAGCGAGTTGCGCATCGAGGCGCGGCGCGACTTCCACGACGACGGCGGCATGGGCGTGTTCGCCTGCCGCATCGAGGCGCCCGGCGTGCTGGCGGAAGCACGGCTCACCGTGTTCAGCCCGCCTGACGCCAATACCTTGTTCCAAGCCCCTGCCACGGAGCCACGACATGGCTGACACCATCCTGGTCACCGGCTCCAGCCGCGGCATCGGCCGCGCGATCGCGCTGCGGCTGGCGAAGGCCGGCCACGACCTCGTCCTGCATTGCCGCGCGAAGCGCGACGAGGCCGAGTCGGTACGCGTGGACATCGAGCGCATGGGCCGCGCCGCGCGCGTGCTGCAGTTCGACATCGCCGACCGCGAAGCCTGCCGCGCCGCGCTGGAAGCGGACGTCGAAGCGCACGGCGCGCCCTACGGCGTGGTGTGCAATGCCGGGCTCACCCGCGACGGCGCGTTCCCCGCGCTCACCGACGAGGACTGGGATCGCGTGCTGCGCACCAACCTCGACGGCTTCTACAACGTGCTGCATCCGCTGGTGATGCCGATGATCCGCCGCCGCGCACCGGGCCGCATCGTCTGCATCACCTCGGTCTCGGGCCTGATCGGCAACCGCGGCCAGGTCAACTACAGCGCCTCGAAAGCCGGCGTGATCGGTGCGGCCAAGGCGCTGGCGGTGGAACTGGCCAAGCGCAGGATCACCGTGAACTGCGTGGCGCCGGGACTGATCGACACCGACATGCTGGACGCCGACGTGCCGATGGAGGAAATCCTCAAGGCCATTCCCGCCCAGCGCGCCGGCACGCCGGAGGAAGTCGCCGTCGCCGTGGCCTTCCTCGTCTCCGCCGAAGCCAGCTACATCACCCGCCAGGTGCTCGCCGTCAACGGCGGCCTGTGCTGAAAGCCTGTTCCATCCACCCGCAAGGAGTAGCACCGCATGCATGCCAAGACCCTCGCCCTCGCCGTCCTGCTCGCCACCGCGCCAATGGCCAGCCATGCCGCCGACAAGGTGGTGCACCTGGCCTTCGCCAACGCGGTGCAGGCCGCCACCGCCAGCGGCAAGCTGGGTGGCAGCGTGAAGTTCTACCTCGCCGGCACCGCGCCCGCCGGCCAACTCACCGTGGTGAACGACAACGTGGACGTCACCCGCAAGACCAACGCCTTCGGCAAGAAGGACCAGGCCACCTGCGACTGGGCCCTGCAATCCGCCCTGATCGCCCTGCAGGACGACGCGAAGAAGGCCGGCGCCAACGCGGTCACCGACATCGTCAGCAACTACAACGGCAGCGAATACCGCGACAGCCAGAACTACGAATGCCACGTGGGCTTCCTGATGTCGGGGGTGGAACTCAAGGCGAAGCTGGCGAAGGTGCAGTGAGGTTGCGCCTGCGCCGGCGATCGCGGGCAAAGCCCAATCCGATTGGCGACCTCGCTCGCCTGCAAGTAGCCCCTCTCCCGCTGGGAGAGGGGTTGGGGTGAGGGTTCGGGCATGGCGCGACGTGCAGGACTCGGTGGACGTGCGATTCCTCGCCCTGCCCGGACCCTCATCCGGCCCTTCAGGCCACCTTCCTCGCTCCCCAAAACGGCGCCATCCCTGGCGCCTCTCCGCGTCTCCCGAAGGGAGAAGGGAAAAGTTGGCTGGGCATCGTCACTAATCAGGAAGCCCAAGACGCCCTCTCCAGCCCGTTGGGCGGCCTGTTCCTCTCTCCTCAAAGCAGGGCCATCCATGGCCCTTCCCCGCGTCCGCAAGCGGGAGAGGCGAGGCATCGGTCATGCGTGTGCGCGGCGCGCCTCGTAGGCCTTCAGGTGCGCACACGCCAGGCGCAACACCGGCGTGTCCACACCGTGCGCTTCACCACGCGCCAGCAGGTCGCCGATCACATGATCGGCCTCGACCCGGTGGCCTTGTTCGAGGTCGCGCATCATCGAGGCAGTGAAGCCGGAACCTGCCTCGGTCAACATCTCCCGTGCGCGCTGCAGCACCGCCTCGCGCGGCTCGTGGCCGCAGGCCGCGGCGACGCGGCGGCATTCGTCGAGCAGGGCCAGCGTGGCCTCGCGGCCGCCGGGCGCGGCCACGATGTCGCCCACCGGCGCGCGCATCAGGCAGGTGATGCCGGCGAGGCTGGCGAGGAAGACCCATTTGTCCCACATGTCCTGCATGACGTGACGGCTCGCACGCGAGTCGAAATTCGCGCCGGCCAGCGCCTGCGCGATGCGCTGCACGCGCTCCGAATCGCCGCCGTCGCGCTCGCCGAAACCCAGGCTGTGCGAGCGGTTGAGGTGGCGCACGGTGCCGTCGGCGTCCAGCGTGGCGGCGATCACGCACTGCCCGCCCAACACTCGATCGGCGCCGAAGCGCGCATCGAGCAGGTCGAGCTGGCGCATGCCGTTGAGGATCGGCAATACCGCGCCGTGTTCGCCCACGGTGGGCACGATGTCCTCGATCGCCTGCGGCAAGTCCCAGGCCTTGCAGCTCAGCAGCACGAGGTCGAACGGTTCGCGCAGCGTGGCCGCGGTGACGGTGGGCGGCGCGGCGATGTCGGCATCGCCCAGTGCGCTGCGGATGTGCAGGCCATGCTGCGCCAGCCGTTGCGCGCGTTTCTCGCGCACCAGGAAGGTCACGTCCTGCCCCGCCTGCAGCAGGCGTCCGCCGAAATAGCCGCCGGTGGCGCCGGCTCCCACAACCAGTATGCGCATGGCCTCAGGTTCTCCTTGTGATGCGACTCCCTGCAGGGTAACGCCGTGAACCGTGGCTGCCGAGCCGACCATGGTCGGCGCTTGTGGCGTCGTATCGGTATTTAAATATTGCGAATCATTCTCGTTTGCTTTATCTTGCCGCGGGTCCGCCGAGGGCCTGTCGCGCCCTCCCATGCGCAAGGTTCGCCGACCGCTGCGACGACGCCGACGCCTGCCTCGGGCATCCGGCTGATCGCCATGCCCAGGCTCCCAGCCATCCCCTTTCCCGACATGCCGTGGAGTTTTCCTGATGGACTTCGTCAAGAGCCGCAAGCACCCGGTGGCGCGCCGCGCATCCGCCCCCGCGCTCACCGCCGCCACGCTGGCGACCAGCCTCGCGCTGGCGCTGCCGGCAATGGCGGCAACCAACGATGTCGCGGCGCCCGTCACCGATGCCCAGGTCGCCCAGGCCAGGCACCTGCTGGGCGTCACCGTGGAAGGCACGGTCGTGCCGTACAAGGTCGATCAGCTCTCCTCGCCCAAGTTCACCCAGCCACTGGTGGACACGCCGCAGACCATCGTCGTCATAAGCAAGGAACTGCTCCGCGAACAGGGCGCCACCACGCTCACCGAGGCGTTGCGCAACACCCCCGGCGTGGGCACGTTCTTCGCGGGCGAGAACGGCTCCACCAGCACCGGCGACGCCATCTTCATGCGCGGCTTCGACACTTCCGGCAGCATCTTCGTGGACGGAGTGCGCGACCTCGGCACGATCTCGCGCGACGTGTTCAACATCGAGCAGATCGAGGTGACCAAGGGCCCGGACAGCACGGAGTACGGTCGCACTGCCCCCTCCGGCGCGGTCAACATGGTGAGCAAGCAGCCGCAGCTCGGCAACGCGGTGTCCGGTTCGGTGTCGTACGGCAGCGCCGACCAGAAGCGCGCCACCGCCGACTGGAACCTGCAGACCGGCAACCACGCCGCCTTCCGCCTCAACGTGCTCGACCAGGACAGCGGCGTGCCCGGCCGCGACGAGGTGAAGAACAAGCGCTGGGGCGTGGCACCCTCGCTGGCCTTCGGGCTGGGCACGCCCACCCGCGTCTACCTCGACTATCTGCACGTGAAGCAGGACAACGTACCCGACGGCGGCGTCCCCACCATCGGCCTGCCCGGCTATTCCTCGCCCGATCCGACGCGCTCCTTCATCGGCAACGCACCGAAGGTCGATCCGGACAACTTCTACGGCACCGATCAGGACCATGATCACGTCGTCGAGGACATGTTCACCGCGATCCTGCAGCACGACTTCACGCCCGACGTGGCGCTGCACGACACCTTGCGCTGGGGCCGCACGCACGAGGATTACCTGCTCACCTCGTTCATGGGCAACGCCGCCAACCTCAAGACGCCGAACCCCAGCGATCCGTCGACCTGGACGATTGCGCGCAGCAACCCGAACTTCAAGGACCAGACCAACCGCATCGTCGCCAACCAGCTCAACCTCACCGCCAACTTCGCAACCGGCGCCATCACGCACAACCTGAGCACCGGCATCGAGCTCAGCCGGGAAACGGTGGGCACGACCACGCTGGCCGCGCTGGACGGCAGCACCTGGCCGGCGGCCAACCTGTACGCCCCAGACCCCGACGTCGGCAACGCGCTGCACTACGGCCCCAATGGCGGCTGGAGCACCGGCAGAACCGAGACGACAGGCGCCTACCTGTTCGACACGCTGAAGTTCGACGAACAGTGGCAGGTCAACGCCGGCGCGCGCCTCGACCACTACAGCACCGACTTCAGCAGCGCCGTCGCCTGCGGTGGCCGCAGCGCGCCTGCCTGCGGCAGCCTGCCCACCGGCACCATCGTGCCCGGCGTGGACGCGCGCAAATCCGACAACCTGCCCAGCTGGCAGCTGGCCGTGATCTACAAGCCGGCGGCGAACGGCAGCATCTACGCCAACCTCGCCACCGCCGCGCAGCCGCCGGGCGGCAACAGCCTCTCCTTCAGCGCATCCGCAAACAGCGTGGACAACCCCGCGCTGGCCCCGGAGAAATCCCGCACCGCCGAAATGGGCACGAAGTGGAACCTGTTCGACGAGCGCCTGCTGCTCACCGCCGCGGTCTACCGCACCACGGTCAGCAACGAGCTGGAACAGGACCCCACCACGCTGCTGTGGTACCAGATCGGCAACAAGCGCGTGCAGGGCGTGGAGCTCACCGCCGTCGGCCAGATCACGAAGAACTGGGCGATCAATGCCGGCTTCACCAGCATGCACACCAGCACCAGCCATGGCGCCCTCAGCGGCGCCACCAACGGCTCGGCGCCCGCCGCCGACGGCAGCAACGTGCTGGCCTACACGCCGAAGCGCGCGTTCACCAGCTGGACCACCTACCGCCTGCCGTTCGGCCTCGTCATCGGCGGCGGCGCGCGCTACTCCGGCGAAATGCAGCGCGGCGCCGACGGCGCGATCGGCACGCCTGCATACGTCGAAGCGTATTGGGTGTTCGACGCCATGGCGGCGTACGCGGTCAACAAGCACTTCGACCTGCAGCTCAACCTCTACAACCTGTTCGACAAGCACTACGCCGCGTCGATCAACAAGAGCGGCTACCGCTACATCCCGGGCACATCACGCTCTGGCATGCTCACCGCCAACTTCCGCTTCTGAGGGAGCGACTGGACAGCGAAAGCCGTTCGCCCTGAGCGTAGCGAAGCGGAGTCGAAGGGTCGATCGGCATGGCGCTTCGACTCCGCTTGCTCTCGCAAGCTACGCTCAGCGCGAATGTCCTCCAACGATCCGGCATCCCCGTCGAGGAACCCACCCATGCTGCTGCACATCCCCGACATCCTCGACCGCGAACAACTGCGGCAACTGCGCACCGCGCTCGATGCCGCCGACTGGACCGACGGCCGCGAGACCGTGGGCGCGCAAGGCGCGCAGGTGAAGCGCAACCGGCAACTGCCCGATGCCTCGCCGCTGCGCCGGCAACTCGGTGAAGTGGTGCTCGCCGCGCTGGCGAAGAGCCCGCTGTATCACGCCGCCACCCTGCCGCTGCGCACGCTGCCGCCGCGCTTCAACCGCTACGAGGGCGGTGGCGAATACGGCATGCACGTCGACGGTTCGGTGATGGCCCTGCCGAACGGCGAACAGCTGCGCAGCGACATCTCCTGCACGCTGTTCCTCAGCGAACCGGACGACTACGACGGCGGCGAACTGATCGTCAGCGACACCTACGGCGAGCACGAGGTGAAGCTGCCCGCCGGCGACGCCATCATCTATCCCTCCAGCAGCCTGCACCGCGTGCAGCCGGTCACGCGCGGCGCGCGCGTGGCCGCGTTCTTCTGGGTGCAAAGCCTGGTGCGCGACGACAGCCGCCGCCGCCTGCTGTACGAACTCGACGCCTCGATCCAGCGCCTCGTCGCCACCGGCGCCGACCGCGACGCCGTGCTGCAGCTCACCGGCACCTACCACAACCTGTTGAGACAGTGGGCGGAGAGCTGAGGCCAGCCGTACCGGCGCCGGCCCCAACCTGATCCTGTGCGGGTGCGGCAGTCGCCCTGCGCCTACCGTCATGAATGCGGATGCCGGCGCAACACGCGTTCGCCTGCGTGATGCACCGCACATCCACCCCACATGGCGTCGATCAACGGTCATGAATTGCTGACGAGCGGCACTCTTCCGTGCAGAAACGCCGCGCATAATCGCCATGCATCCGCATTGCTGATTCGACAGTGATGCGTTCATGGACAAGCAGCACCGGTCTTCTGTCGGGCGATTTCCACGACTGCCCGCGGCATCGGTGCCAGCCGGGGCGGAACCAGGGGGAAACATGCACAACCCATCACGTCAGCGCGGCGTCTCGCTGATCGAAGTGCTGGTGGCCGTGATGATCTTCAGCATCGGCCTGGTCGGCTTGGCCGGTTTGCTCATCATGGCCACGCGCTCGAACCAGGCGGCCTACCTGCGCACGCAGGTCGTCTATCTGGCGCACAACATGGCCGACCGCATGAGCGCGAACCCCATGGCCGTGTGGGATGGCAGCTACAACAACAGCAACTACCCGACTGCCACCTCAGTCACCACCAAGTGCGACCTGAGCTCGTCCTGCACCCCGGACGACCTGGCCACGCACGACATGCAGATGTGGAGCACCCAGCTCGCCACGTTCCTGCCCAGCGCGACAGCCTCGATCAAGTGCGACAGCGGCAGCGCAGGTTTCACGCCCAGCGCCGCGCAGTTCGGCATGAGGCCACCTTACGGAGGCAACTGCATCATGACCATCAAATGGAGCGAGCGCGGCGCTGGCGACGCCACCCATAGCAACGCTCTCACGCAGGCCTTCACTTGGGAGTTCCAGCCGTGATGTCCCGTTCCAATCGCCGCGCCACCCAAACCGGCCTCTCGCTGATCGAGCTGATGATCGCCATGGTGCTGGGCCTGCTGGTGGCCGCCGGCATCATCAGCGTGTTCATCTCCACTTCGAGCAGCAACCGGGTGCAGACCCAGCTCGCCACGTTGCAGGAAACCGGGCGCTTCGCCATCAGCCGCATGAGCGACGACCTGCGCATGGCCAACGGCCAGTACTGCACCAACAGTGGCGGCATCGCCAAGCCCATCGCCACCAGTGGCGGCACCTACCTCGACGGCCTGCGTGCTCCCATCGTCTACGCGAAAAACCTTACCGGCGGCATGTTCGACGTCACCACGCCGATGGGCGGCAGCAGCGGCGGCAACAACTATCCCGCCGTACCCAGCAACCAGTACACCTTCCCCTCCTTCCTCTCGATGCGCGGCTACGACTGCACCACCAGCGCGTGCACGCCCGACGATCCGAACAATACTGTCGCCGGCATTCCCGCCATGGGCGCTGCACTGAATGACCGCGTGCCGGGCACTGCGGTGCTTACCGTGCGCTACATGAATCCCTCGCGTGGCTGGGCTATCGGCCGCCCGGGCTACACCCACATCACGCCCGCCACGGCCGGCAGCGCCTCCTCGGTGAGCAGCATCACCATTGCGCCGGACAGCAGTGTCGGCGAGCCGCCAACCAGCGATTTCAAATCCGGCGACCTGGCCATGCTGGCCGACTGTTCCAATGCGCAGATCTTCGCCGTGGACGACTCCAGCGGCACCCTCAGCCCGGACTCCTCGAAGAACAACGGCACGATCACCCTGCAGCAACCCTCGTCGGCACCACGGCTGTTCGACTTCAACCGCGACTTCCAGACCGTCACCTACTACGTGAAGCGGGTGAGCCTGAACAACAACGGTGCCGCCCCCTATACCGGCGAGCTGGTACGCCGTGTCAACGGCGCCGACCTCCCCCACGGCGGCTCCGAAGATCCGATCGTGCAAGGCGTCGAACGTCTGGACTTCAAGTACGGCGTGGAGGACGCCAACGGCATGACCAGTTTCCTCTCCGCCAGCGACATCGACTCCGGCAAGGTCACCTGCCCGCCCTCCGCTCCCAACCCGCTGGGCACCGACCCGGGCTGCCTTTGGCGCGCGGTGAAGAGCATCGAAGTGAGCATTCTGGTGGACGGCCAGCAGCCGCTCTACACCCTGACCAACAGCGACATGAGTTACGTCTACAACGTGGACGGCAGCAATACGCCCAAGCCGCCATCCGACACCTCCCACACCATCAAGCCCACCGACCAGGGCTTCGTCAACCAGTTGCTGCGCCGCCAGTTCACTGCGCTGGTTTCGCTGCGCAACTTCAACCCGTGAGGCGCGAGGAAACAGCCATGCCCGCTTCATTCCGCCATCACGCATCCATCCGGCGCACTCCGCGAACCCAGCGCGGCGCCGTGCTCATCGTGGCGCTGATCTTCCTGTTGTTGCTCACCATCCTCGCCATCAGCGCCACCGGGCGCTCGCTGCTGCAGGAGCGCATGGCCGGTGGCCTGCGCAACGCGCAACAGGCGCAGATGAGCGCGCAAACCGCATTGCGCGGCGCCGAATGGACACTGTGGAAGAACACCACCAACCTTGTCGGCACGCCCCTGCTGTGCGGCAGCGGCGTACTCGCTGGCAGCTGCTACAAGTACGACCCCACCAACACGGCGCTGTATGGCAACACCGGCACCGTCACCCAGTTCCGCCACGGCCAGGGCTGGATCACCGCCGGCGCCACTGCCTACAAGGGCCCCTCGGGCAGCGTGGACTACACCACGCTGAGCGGTCCCGTCCAAACCGCCCAACTGGCGAAAAACCCGGTGTACATGATCGAGGACCTCGGCGTGGAGCTGCCGGCCGGCATCAGCAGCGGCCTGCACGAAAGCGGTGCCACCGGCCCCACCGGCGGCGGCTACACCAGCACCACCCGCCACGTTTACCGCATCACCGCCCGTGCCACGGGCGGCAGCCCCAACACCGTGCGCGTGCTGCAAAGCACGTTCGCCGCCAAAGGCAACTGAGTCGGAGCCACAGGCCATGACCCACCATCGTTTCCTGCGCGAACGCGCCCGCGCTTTCACCCCTGCGCTGCTGCTGACCGTGGTCAGCGGCTTGGGCGCCGCGATACCGGTGCAGGCCGTGCCCACGTCCACGCTGCCTAACGTCGCCGCTCTGGCGCCCGCCGCCAGCAGCACGACGACCACACCTGCCAGCGGCAGCACGGCGACTGCACCCGCCACCGCCACCACCGCTGCGCTCGCCGGCGAAGTGCAGCTCAGCAACACGCCACCGAACCAGACGCAGTCGGTACCGCCGAACATCGTGATGACGTTCGACGATTCCGGTTCGATGCGGTCCAGCCGCGTGAATGACCAGCCGCCGTGGACCACCACCAACAGCGGCAGTCTGAAGGCGGACATGCCCGACTGGGGCAACGGTACGAACGATACGAGCACGACCGACAGCGGTGGCGGCCCATGGCGCTGTGCCGGTGTCATCGACCCGACAGCCACCTCCGGTATCGGCACGCACGTGATGAACGGCGTGTACTACAACCCCAACATCATCTATTCCCCGCCGGCGTACGCAAACGGCACGATTTTCCCGAATGCGGACAACACCTTGACCAAGGTCTGGGTAGATGGCATCGCGGTCAAACGGCCACTGTCACCGACCACGGCCGACTCGACTGCCAGCTACAACAACAACCCCGACCTGGATCGTCCTTCCGCCGGCGCACTGACCGACCTGACCGGGACGATCGTATATACCTATCCGACAACCAAGACCTATTACGTCACTTTCGGAACCACCTGCCCCTCCAATGCGGATGCCGGATCGTGCCAATCAAATAACTCCACCAGCATCAACATCGGCACCAAAAAGAACCCGCGATACATCAATGTCTATTACTACAGCAATTCCGACGGATATACTGGCTCTGGCTTCAGCACTATCTATTATGGAATCAATCTGACAACAAGCGGCAGCAGTTCCGGTGGCTACACGCAGGTCACTGGTGACGGCACCAGCAGCACCAGCAAATACGTCACATGGACTGTCACGGTCACCAATACCTCAGGCACACCGACCGCAACTACCGACAACCGCTGGCAGTGCGGCAGCGGCCCGGCCGTAAATGGTGGTGGTGGCGACCTGTGGAATGCCGCCAGCCCCATGGACGGGAAATCCCACACCTTGAGCGATGGCACCACCGTCACGTATCCGAATGGCGGCCCCTACTACTATCGCCTGAAGCATGACGTGACCACTGCACTGGATGCGTCGGGCCTGGATGCGTCGGGCAATCCGACCTACACGCAGGGTTCGACCTCCGACGGCTCGCACACGCTCTATACGGCGAGCAACTGGGAAGCCGTCCCCGTGACCAACGACACCGTCACGATCAACGGCGTGCAGGTCAACGAATGGCAGAATTTCGCCAATTGGTACGCGTACTACCGCACGCGCAACCAGATGGCGCGCACGTCGATCTCGCGCGTGTTCGGCACCGGCGCGCTGGCAAGCAAGATCAACGACCCCAACATGTGGGACGACAAGGGTTTTGGCAGCGCCATCCGCATGGCCTGGCAGAACCTCGATGCCAGCACCTACAAATTGCCCACTGCGGCCATCATCAGCAGCCTGATCGATACCAGTGCTTGCACGGCCGCGAATTCCGCTGCCGCCAGCCCGTCGAGCATCCAGCAATCGGGCGCCATCACTACACCCCCGAGCTGCTATCGCAGCGCGTTCTTCAACTGGATCTTCCAGGTGCCCGCCAATGGCGGCACGCCCACCCGCAGCGCGGTCGATCGCGCCGGTACGTTTTTCCAACGCGGCACCAACAATACGGGCGCCACCGGAAACCTGCAGGATCCCTACTGGCAACCCCCGGCGAGCGGATCGGGCGATGGCAACGAACTGGCTTGCCGCCAGAACTACCACATGCTGGTCACGGACGGCCTGTGGAACGGTGGCAGCGATGGCCCACTTTCCTCGGCCCTCACATTGCCTTCGTCCTCGTTGAAACTCCCCGATGGCACTCTGATGCCCGACCCCACCGCGGCCGGTGTAACTTCGATTTACAACCCAGTTCACGATGGTGGTGATTCAAGCGGCACCACGAGTTACGCATCGCTTTCCGATGTCGCCTTCCATTATTGGGCCACCGATCTCCGCTCGGATCTCTACAAGCCAGCCAACGGCGACATTGTTTCCCCCTACCTGCCCGACCAGTCCACCGGCGTTTTCAGCATTGCCACGAAGACTGGTTCTTCGGTGCCGGCAACCAACATCAACCAGGAAATCTACTTCAACCCGAAGAACGACCCGGCCACCTGGCCGCACATGTCCCAGTACCTGGTGGGCCTGGGCGTCAGCGGCCAGTTGAACTTCTCTGAAGACACCGACTGCTCGAGCGGCACATCCTCCGACACCACCGATGCCTGCCTGCTGCGCCAAGGCCTCGCCAATTCCAGTGGCAGCGCCGGTTGGCCCACGCCCAACGGCACCGGCGGCGGCATCGCCGCCAACGTGGACGACACCTGGCACGCGGCGCTGGCCGGGCGCGGCCAGTTCTTCAGCGCGGGTAACCCGCAGGATCTGATTACGCAACTCAGCGCCATCCTGTCCAACATCAGCGCACGCAACTTGCCGCCGGCCACCAATTCGCTGAACACCAGCGTGCTGGTGCCGGGCGCGTTGGCATTCACCACCGGTTACAGCTCTGCCGACTGGAGCGGAACGCTGGATGCCGTGCAGGCCAATGCAGACGGCTCCGTGGGTACCGCTTCGCTGTGGAGTGGCGGCGCTGGCGTTCTGCTGACCGATCCCAGCGTCACCGACCCCAGCAAACGCAACATTCTCACCGCCAAGGAAAACACCGACGGCAGTTTTGGCGGAGGCATAGCGTTCGAATCGTCGAGTTCCAGTTCGTTCGACGCGAATGCCCAGGCGGCGTTGATGCTACCGGCACCCACCGATACCACCAACGACACGTTGGCCAACCGCATCAACTACCTGCGCGGCGTGCGCACCGAAGAAACGGCCAACGTGATGCGCAAGCGCACCAGCCTGCTGGGCGCGATCATCGACTCGCATGCTGTGTACGTGGGCTATCCCGCCAGCGGCTATACGGACAACTGGCCTTCCGGCTCGCCGGAAGCCACTGCGGCGGCATCCGGCGCTACCACTGACGACGGCACCTACGAGCAGTTCGTGCAAAATCACATCAGCCGCAAGCCGGTGGTGTACGTGGGCGCCAACGACGGCATGCTGCACGCGTTCGACGCCTCCGAGGAGGAGAACAGCGCGACTCCGCCGCAGGTCGTGCCCACCTCCACGGCAGGCCAGGAAGTATTTGCCTACGTGCCACGCGCGGTATACGGCAACCTGGGCAACCTCACCCAGACCAATTTCTCGTTCCTGCCCACGGTGGACGGCACGCCGGTGACCAGCGACGTGTTCTTCGACGCCAGCAGCAGTTCGCCCGCCACCACCACAGCAGGTTGGCACAGCATTCTGGTGGGCAACCTGCGCAACGGTGGTCGCGGCGTGTACGCGCTGGACATCACCGACCCAACCGCGGTGACCGAGTCCAACGCCTCCAGCAAGGTGCTGTGGGAATTCAGTTCGGACACGCCGGCTCCCAGCAGCGGTTGCTATTCGAACTACGGTAGCTGCAATCCTGCCGATCTCGGTTTCACCTACGGCCAGCCGAACATCGGCCGTCTCGCCAGCGGCAAGTGGGTGGTGCTAGTGCCGGGTGGCTATTTCCCGAATTGCAGCGCCGGCCCCTACAACGCCAGCAACTGCCCGATGCCGGCCGGAGCTCCCACCGCGGGCAGTCCGGCGGTGGCCTTCAGCTCGCTGTTCGTGCTGGATGCGCAGACCGGCGCGATGATCGCCGAGCTGAAGACGCCCACCAACATCTCGGGCGTCACCAGCTACGGCCTCAGCTCGCCGGTGCTTGGCGACTACAACAACGACCAGATCGACGACATCGCCTTTGCCGGCGACCTTGCCGGCAACCTGTGGCGCTACGACCTGTCTTCCAGCACGATTGCGGACTGGACGGTGACGCTGGCTTACGAACCCGCCACGCAGGGCGCGCAGCCGATCACGGTGATGCCGCGGCTGTTCCCCGACCCGGCCACCAACCGTTTCATCGTGGTGTTCGGTACCGGCAAGTACCTGGGCACCAACGACAACGTCAGCTCGGGCGGCACGCAGGCCATCTATGGCATCCGCGACCTGCCCGACGATGGCACCGTCAGCGGCACTACCAACCTGGAACAGCAGACGATGGCCCAAGCCACCGTCACCACCAACGGTGTCACCAATACGTTGCGCGGCATGACGGACAACGCGGTAAGCGCCAGCCAGCAGGGCTGGTACGTCAACCTCACCGTCAGCGATGCCAGCGGCAACGTCCTGGATACAGGCGAACGCGTGGTGGTGACCCCGGGCGCGCTGTTCGACAGCAATCGCGTGGTCATCACCACCCTGATCCCGTCTTCCAATGACCCCTGCACAGCCACCATCACCGGTGCGGTGATGGTGCTGAACGCTGCCACCGGCGGCTCCGAGGGAGGCCTCAGTTCACCGGCCGTCTCGGGCTGGACAGGCACGAGCACGTTCCGGTTGGTGGGCGGACTGGTCAACAATCCGCCCACCAGCGGCACGGTACCGGTAGCCACCGTAGTCGGCGGCGGCAGCCTGCTGACGCCGGGCCTCAGCCTGACTGGCGGCGGCGCGCTGAAGATCGACGACGCGGTCTGGCGCCGTCGTTCATGGGGAGCACTGAACAATGACCAATGAGCAGAGGCAACTCATGACACGCTCGCGCGGCTTCACCCTCATCGAACTGCTGGTGGTGATGGCGATCATCGCCATCCTCGCGGCCATCGCGGTACCGGCCTACAGCCGCTACACCTACCGCTCGCGCCGGGTGGACGGCAAGGACCTGCTGCTGCGCATCGCAAACGCGCAGGAACGCTACTACGCCACCTTCAATAAGTACGGCGGCCTCACCGACATTGGCTTCACCAGTCCGGCGCCATCCGAAAAAGGGTTCTACAACGCCACCGTGGCGATGACCGGCCCGGCGGGCAGCAGCTCGCAGGGTTACACCGCCACCGCTACCCCTGTGCCGGGGGGCGTGCAGGCGTCCGACGACTGCGGTGCGCTGACCCTGAACGATGCTGGCGTAAAGACACCCGGTCCGGCGTCCGCCGCCTCCAACGCCAACGGCAACTGCTGGTGACGGCCATGACGCGCATATCACCAAGCAAGGGACGCGGCTTCACCCTGATCGAGCTGATGGTGACGTTGGTTATCCTGGCCATCCTGACGATGATCGCCTTGCCCAGCTTCCGCGACACGATCCGGCGCAACAGGGTGAATTCGGCCAGCAACGCCCTGCTCGCCGACCTCAACTACGCCCGCGCCGAGGCGATCGATCGCGGCCAGATCGTAACGCTGTGCCCCAGTCCGGATGCCGCCAATTGCACCAGCGGCGGCACGTCGTGGAGCGCAGGCTGGATGATCTACAGCTACCCCCCCGGCGCAGCCTCGTCGAATGCGGCATATGTGGCGGGCAACATCCAGCTGCGCACCGCCACCGCGCAGAATGGCGTGTCGATCTGGGCGGCCCAGTCGACCTACCCCAGCTTTGGTCAGCAAGGCCAGCTCAAGCCGACCAACAGCACGCTGCGCTACGTCGTGTGCTACAGCGACAGCAGCGGCACGACCAGCAACACCAGCGCCGTGCCCGGCGTGAGGCTGGACGTGACCGGCGCGGGCAATGCCATCACCACGCCGCTCGCGCCCGGCGTCTCCTGCTCCAGTTGATCAGTTCCAATTGATCTGCACAGTTGACCGGCGGCCCCGCGGTTTTCGCTGTGCATTGACGCCCGCAACGCGGATAATTGTCGGCCCTTGAACCCAAGCGGCTGCGCAATGTTCGTACCTGGTCAACGCTGGATCTCCACCACCGAGCCCGAGCTCGGCCTCGGCACCGTGCTGCGCGTCGAGGGACGCGGCGTGCAGGTGCTGTTCGCCAAGGCCGGCGTGCTGCGGCCTTACGCGGCCGATTCCGCTCCGCTGGTGCGCGCGGAGTTCCGCGCCGGCCAGCGCGTGGCCGGCAAGGGCATCGCGTTCCTGGTCGAACGGGTGGAGATCAAGGAGGATCTGCTGATCTACCGCGGCGAAGGGCGCGAGCTGCACGAGGGCCAGCTCGACGACGAGCAGAGCGTGAGCCAGGCCGACGACCGCCTGATCGGCGGCCGCACCGACCCGGTGAGCCAGTTCGAGTTGCGCCTGGAAGGCCTGCGCCGCCGCGCCGAGGCGCGCCGCTCGCCGATGTGGGGCCTGGGTGCCGCCCGCGTAGGCCTGGTGCCGCACCAGTTGCGCGTGGCCGGCATCGCCGCCGCGCGCCGGCCGCCGCGCGTGCTGCTGGCCGACGAGGTGGGCTTGGGCAAGACCATCGAGGCCGGCATGATCGTGGCGCGCCAGCTCGCCACCGGTCGTGCCTCGCGCGTGCTGTTGCTGCTCCCGGACACGCTAGTCTACCAGTGGTTCGTCGAGCTGCTGCGCCGCTTCAACCTCAGCTTCGCGATCTACGACGAGGAACGCTGCGAGGCGCTGGATCTGCCGCTGGACGGCGCCGCCGCACCCGCCAACCCGTTCGAGGACGAGCAGTTGGTGATCGCCGACTTCGCCTTCCTCGAAGCGAACCCGAAACGCGCGCAGCAACTGCTGGACGCGCCGTGGGACCTACTGGTGGTGGACGAGGCGCACCACCTCGCCTGGACACCCGAAGCCGCCAGCCCGCGCTACACGCTGGTGGAACAGCTGGCCGCGAAGACGCCGGGCGTGATCCTGCTCACCGCCACGCCGGAACAGCTGGGCCGCAGCGGCCACTTCGCCCGCCTGCGCCTGCTCGATCCGCAGCGCTATCGCGAGCTGGATGCCTACCTGGCCGAGGCCGACGCCTTCCAGTCGCTGTCGCGCATCGCCGACAAGCTGCTGGACGGCGAGGCGCTGGACGCGGCCCAACTCGCCACGCTGCGCAACGCCTTCGCCGGCGATGCGGCATTGGAAGCACGGCTCGCCGACACCACCAGGCCCGAGCACGCGCGCGAAATCCTCGCCGCGCTGATCGACCGCCACGGCACCGGGCGCGCGATGTTCCGCAACCGCCGCGCCGGCATCGGCGGCTTCCCCAAGCGCATCCCGCAATGGCAGGTGCTGGACGCCGCCGGCCTCGACGAGGCCACGCGCCAGTCGCTGCTCGCCGAATTCCATGCCGACATCCAGCAGCCGCCACCGGTGCTGGAGTTCGACTACGCGAACGATCCGCGCCTGAATGCGCTGGTGGAACTGCTCGATGCGCACCCGCAGGACAAGTTCCTCCTGATCTGCCGCAGCCAGGCCAAGGTGCTGGCGCTGGAGGAGGCGCTGCGCACGCGCAGCGGCGCCGGCATCGCGCGCTTCCACGAAGGCCTCGGCATCGTGCAGCGCGACCGCAACGCCGCGTACTTCGCCCAGCCCGACGGGGCGCGCCTGCTGCTGTGCTCGGAGATCGGCTCGGAAGGCCGCAACTTCCAGTTCGCGCACCGGCTGCTGCTGTGGGACCTGCCGCTGGATCCCGACCTGCTGGAACAGCGCATCGGCCGCCTCGACCGCATCGGCCAGGCGCACGACATCGACATCCACATCCTGGCCGTGGCCGACAGCGCGCAGCACGTGCTGGCGCGCTGGTACGACGAGGGCGTGGACGCGTTCCGCCAGAGCCCGGCCGACGGCCGCGAGCTGCTGCGCCGCTTCGGCGACACGCTGGCGCAGCTGGCCGACCAGCACGCGCGCGGCGACGACGGCCGCGACCAGGAACTGGACGCGCTGCTGGCCGAGACGCGCGCCGCCCACGAGCAGATGGCCGAGCTGATCCGCGAAGGCCGCGACCACCTGCTGGAACTGGCCGCCAGCCGCGACCCGCATGCCGAGGAACTGGCGCAGGCCTTCCGCCGCGAGGACGAGGACCCGGCCCGCGATGCCTTCGTGCAGCGGCTGCTGGAAGCCTACGGCGTCCACGCCGAGGAACTGGGCGGCAAGGTGCTGCTGCTCGACCCGCAATACCTCTCCACCGACGCCCTGCCCGGCTTCGCCGAGGGGCCGCAGTCGGCCACCTTCAGCCGCACGGTGGCGCTGGCGCGCGAGGAGCTGCCGCTGCTCAGGCTCGATCATCCGATGATCGCCGGCGCGCTCGACCTCGCGCTCTCCGGCGAACAGGGCAATGCCGCCTTCATGGTCGACGATGCCTTGCCGCCGCGCAGTGCGTTGCTGCAGGCCGTGTTCGTGCTCGAATGCGTGGCCGACCGCCGGCTCGACGCCGAACGTTTCCTGCCCGCGCTGCCGATCACCGTCACCGTCGACACCCGGCTCGCCGAGCGCGCGGACTTCCAGCCCAGCGAGGTCGCGCTGCGCAAGGCCGCCGACCGCAACATCGAGGTGCCGCGCTACCGCAAGTTTCTCGCCAAGCTGGTGCCGCCGATGCTGGAGAAGGCGGAACTCGCGGCCCGCGCCCGGGCGCAGGCGATGATAGCCACCGCGATGACCGAGGCCGGCGCCGCGCTGGACGCCGAGCTGTCGCGCCTGCAGGCGCTGCGTGCGGTGAACCCGTCGATCAGCGCGACGGAGATCGCCACCGTGACCGCCGAGCGTTACGCCCTGCTCGCCGCCCTGCCGAAGTCCCGCCTGCGCCTGGACGCGGTGCGCTTCGTGGTCAGCGCCGATTTCCTTGCCTTGCGCTGACGTAGCGTCCGTGTAGGAGCGCACCCTGTGCGCAAATGCTTTTGGCGCTTGATCGAGGCCAAAGCATTCGCGCACAGGGTGCGCTCCTACAGGTTCTCTGCGTTCGTTGCGCTGCGCCTGATGCGGAATCGCGATCAATGATCAAGAAAGACCCTTTACGTCATTCCCGCGAAAGCGGTAGTCCACGGTCTTTCAACGTCACTGGATTCCCGCTTTCGCGGGAATGACGAGCAAAAGCCATGAGACTGATGGGTCTGCGACTTCTTATCTCATTAAACGCATATTGGTATCAGCCCTTCATCGTCCGCGCATGCCAGGCGACATGCTCGCCGATGAAGCTGGCCACGAAGTAATAGCTGTGGTCGTAGCTCGGGTGCAGGCGCAGGGTGAGCGGGTGGTTCGCCTTGGCGCACGCCTCGCGCAACAGCTCCGGCTTGAGCTGCGTGGCGAGGAATTCGTCGGCCTCGCCCTGGTCCACCAGCAGCGGCAGCCGCTCGGCCGCCGTCTGCAGCAGTTCGGTGGCGTCGTAGCGCGCCCAAGCCGTGCGATCCGGCCCGAGGTAGGCGGTGAACGCCTTCTCGCCCCATGGCACCTGCGCCGGTGCAACGATCGGCGCGAACGCCGATACGCTGCGGTAACGCCCGGGATTGCGCAGCGCGATCGTCAGCGCGCCGTGGCCACCCATCGAATGCCCGCTGATGCCGCGCGCACCGTTGGCGGGAAAGTTCGCTTCGATCAGCGCGGGCAACTCGTCGACCACGTAGTCGTGCATGCGGTAGTGCGTGGCCCAGGGTTGCTCGGTGGCGTTGAGGTAGAAACCCGCGCCCTGGCCCAGGTCATACGCCGGATCGTCCGCCACGCCTTCGCCGCGCGGACTGGTGTCCGGCGCCACCACGATCACGCCGTGCCCGGCCGCGTAGCGTTGCGCACCGGCCTTGGCGATGAAGTTCTGCTCGGTGCAGGTGAGGCCCGACAGCCAGTACAGCACTGGCAGCCGTTCCTTCTCCGCCTGCGGCGGCAGGTAGACGGCGAATTTCATCGCGCAGTCCAGCATGGCCGAATCATGCCGGTACACATCCTGCCAGCCGCCGAAGCAGGCGCGGTGTTCGAGGCGTTCGAGGTTCACGGGGATCTCCTTGGCTTTTCCTTCTCCCTGTGGGAGACAAATCGGCAGGAAAGCCGATTTGCACGGCGCAAGCCGCCGCATGGTGAGGCACATGGATGTGCCGAATGAAGGTGCCCGAAGGGCGGATGAGGGTACGGGCGAGGCGCTGTGCTCCGCCCGTACTCTCACCCAAGCCCCTCTTCCTCGCTCCTCAAAGCAGGGCCATCCATGGCCCTTCTCCGCGTCCGAGGGGAGAGGGGCTTGCTGTCAGTAATGAACGACCGAACGGATCGACTTGCCCTCGTGCATCAGCTCGAAGGCATGGTTGATCCCGTCCAGCCCCATGGTGTGGGTGACGAACGGCGCCAGTTGGATGTCGCCGCGCATCGCCTGCTCGACCATGCCGGGCAGCTGGCTGCGGCCCTTCACGCCGCCGAAGGCGGTGCCCATCCACTTGCGGCCGGTGACCAGCTGGAACGGCCGGGTGGAGATTTCCTGGCCGGCGCCGGCCACGCCGATGATCACGCTCTGGCCCCAGCCGCGGTGCGCGCATTCCAGCGCCGCGCGCATCACGTTGACGTTGCCGATGCATTCGAAGCTGTGGTCCACGCCCCAGCCGGTCATCGCCACGATCACCTGCTGGATCGGCTGGTCGTGATCCTTCGGATTGACGCAATCGGTGGCGCCCATCGCACGCGCCAGCTCGAACTTGGCCGGGTTGGTGTCGACCGCGATGATGCGGCCGGCTTTCGCCTGGCGCGCACCCTGCACCACCGCCAGGCCGATGCCGCCGAGGCCGAACACCGCCACGCTGTCGCCTTCCTGCACCTTCGCGGTGTTGTGCACCGCGCCGATGCCGGTGGTGACACCGCAGCCCAGCAGGCAGACCTGCTCGTGGTTCGCCTGCGGGTCGATCTTCGCCAGCGACACTTCCGCGACGACGGTGTATTCGCTGAAAGTGGAGCAGCCCATGTAGTGATGGATCGGCTGGCCGTTGTACGAGAAACGCGTGGTGCCGTCCGGCATCACGCCCTTGCCCTGGGTGGCGCGCACGGCCACGCACAGGTTGGTCTTGCCGCTCTTGCAGAACAGGCACTCGCCGCATTCGGCGGTGTACAGCGGAATCACGTGGTCGCCCGGTTTGACGCTCGTGACACCCTCGCCCGTTTCCACCACGACACCCGCGCCCTCGTGGCCGAGCACGCAGGGGAACAGGCCTTCCGGATCGTCGCCGGACAGCGTGAATGCGTCGGTGTGGCAGACGCCGGTATGGCTGATCCTCACCAGCACCTCGCCCTGCTTCGGCGGGGCCACGTCGATCTCGACGATCTGCAGCGGCTGTCCGGGAGCGAAGGCGACGGCGGCACGGGATTTCATGGCGGTACTCCTGCAGTGGATCATGGATCGGATACGCGCACGGCCACGGCGCAAGCGTGCGCCCGCAACGCGGCGCCGACGGCGCAGCCGGAGGCGGCTCAGGACAGCGAGGTAGCTGCCTGCCGCATGCGCCGCTCGATGCCGAAGCCGTAGTAGGCCACGGTGAGCAACGCCAGCCACGCCACGCCCACGTAGAGCGCCACGCGAGTATCGGGGCTGTAGCCCAGCATCACCCACACGAACAGCAGGAAGGCCAGGCACACCACGCTGGACAACGGCCACACGCGCAGGCGAAACGCCAGCGGCTCGGCCTGCAAGCGGCGGAAGCGCCAGTGCGCCACCAGCACCATGCCCCAGGTCCACACCGTGTTGAACGCGAGGATGGACATCATCATGCCGAAGATGCGTCCCGGCACCAGGTAGTTCATCAGCACGCCGAACAACAGGAAGGCCATCGTCACCAGCACGCCGCGCACCGGCACGCCGTGCGTGCTGGTGCGCCCCATCGCCACTGGCGCCTGGCCCTTGCCGGCGAGGCTGTGCAGCATGCGGCTGCCGCTGAAGGTGGTGGAGTTGAAGCTGGACAGCGCCGCGGTGATCACCACGAAGTTGATCAGCCCCGCCGCACTGGGGATGCCCAGCCGCGCGAAGGTGGTGACGAACGGGCTGCTGTTCGCGTCCAGCTGGTTCCACGGGTAGATCGCCATGATCACGAACAGCGAGCCGATGTAGAAGATCAGGATGCGCCAGATCACCGAGTTCACCGCGCGCGGGATCGTGCGCTCCGGCTGCGCGGCTTCGGCCGCCGCCATGCCGATGGTCTCGATGCCGCCGAACGAGAACACCAGTACCGGCAGCGCCAGCACCATGCCGGTGACGCCGTGCGGGAACCAGCCGCCGTGCGCCCACAGGTTGGACAGGCCGGTCGGCGTGCCGCCGTTGCCCCAGCCCAGCCAGATCATCGCGCAGCCGCCGGCGATCATCGCCACCACGGTGAGCACCTTGATCAGCGAGAACCAGAACTCCAGCTCGCCGTACACCTTCACTGCCAGCAGGTTCAGGCCGCCGATCATCGCCACGCTGGCGAAGGCCCAGATCCACTGGGGCGAATCGGGGAACCACGCCTTCATGTAGATGCCCACCGCCGTGCTTTCGACGATGCCCACCCCCATCATCAGGATCCAGTAGTTCCAGCCGGTGAGGTAGCCGGCGAACGGCCCGAGATACTTGTGCGCATAGGTACTGAACGAGCCGGCGATGGGCTCGTGCGCGGCCATCTCGCCCAGTGCACGCATGATGATGAAGATCATCGCGCCGCAGATCAGGTAGGCGAACAGCACCGCCGGGCCGGCCAGCTTGATCGTGCTGCCCGAGCCTAGGAACAGCCCGGCGCCGATGCACATGCCCAGCGCCATGAAGGTGATGTGGCGCGGCGTGAGGCGGCGCTGCAGGTCGTGGCTCATGGATTTCCCTGTGGATTCAGCGCAGCAACTGGCGCTTCGGTTTCAGCGGCAGGCGGCCGCGCCAGTACTGGATCATGACATAGCCGCCGACCATGCCGCCCAGGTGCGCGAAGTGCGCCACGCCGGCCTGCGTGCCGGTGACCCCCAGCACCAGTTCCACTACCGCGTAGCCGATCACGAACAGCCACGCCGGCATCGGGATCGGCAGGAAGATCAGGAACATCTTCTCCTTCGGATACAGCATGCCGAACGCCAGCAGCAGGCCGAAGATCGCGCCCGAGGCGCCGATGGTGGGGTAGAAGCCGTTGGGGAAATACTTCATCACCAGCAGTTGCGCCACTGCCGCCACGATCGCGCAGGCGAAGTAGTAGATCGTGTAGTTGCGCGCGCCGAAGGTGTTCTCGATCACCCCGCCGAACATGTACAGCGCGAACATGTTGAACAGGATGTGTTCGAAACCGCCGTGCATGAACGCATAGGTGACCAGCTGCCACGGGCGAAAACCCACGCTGATGACCGCCCCGCCCGCCACCTGGCCGAGCTGGTCCGGCCCCAGCGGCCACAACGCGAAATGCTGGCTCAACGCCAGCGTGTTCGCGTCGTGCAGGAACAACTGCAACGCGAACACCAGCACGTTGGCGATCAGCAGGTAGCGGGTGACCGGGGGGAGGTTCGGCATCGGGTGATTTCCGGAGAACGAGCGGCAAGCGTAACCAGCACCACGCGATTTCACCATGCCGGGGCCACGGTGCGCCCCCCATCCGCCCTGCGGGCACCGCCCCCGCAAGCGGGGGAAAGAACCTCGGCCACGGCGAAGGTATCGACTTCGACAACTTCGTTCCCGTTAGTGAGGGGAGGAACCCCGGCCGCGGCGAAGGCATCGACTTCGACGACGCCTTTCCCCGTCGTACGGGGGAAGGAAGGCTCACGAAAAAGCCGCCTTGCGGCGGCTTGCTGGTGGCCTGTCGGCGGTGGCGATCAGCCGTTGTGCCCGGCCAGCGCCAGCATGCCCTCGGGACGCTTGGCGCCCACGAAGCGCTTCGCCCAGTAGGCCTCGTCGAGGCTGGAGATCTGCACCGTCTTGCCGTAGGTCGGCGCGTGGATGAAGCGGCCGTTGGAAATGTAGATGCCCACGTGGGTGATGCGGTGGTGGCGGCCGCTGGTGTGGAAGAACACCAGGTCGCCCGGCTTCATGTCGGCGCGCTTCACCTTCAGGCCGGCGAGGAACTGCGAGGCGGAGTTGGTAGGCAGCTGCACGCCGATCGCATGGGCGAACACGTAGCGCACGAAGCCGCTGCAATCGAAGCCGGTGGTCGGGCTGTGGCCGCCGCGCACGTAGCGCACGTCGCGCAGGTTCATCGCCAGCCCGATCAGCGCCTTGCGCAGGTCGGTGATGGTCTCGGCCGGGCTGTCGGCCTGGTTGTCCGCGTCGTCGCCCTCCGCGCCGGCGGCGGGCTTCGCGTCATCGGCCTTGGCCACGACGGGCGCGAGCAGGCTGCTGCGGGCGGCGCCAAAGGCAGGAGTCGCGCCGGCGAAGCTCGGCGCGCTGGGCGCGGTGAACATCGGCGACGGGTTGAGGATGGGCAGCTGGTTCAGCGACAACGAGGAAGCGGAAGTACCACCGGCGATGAGCGAAAGGTTGGCGACGGCACGGGTTTCGGCATGTGCGGGAATGGCGAACAGCAGCATCGAAACGAGTGCGGCAACACCGGTCAATCGCTGGATTGGCATGAGGCGGTGACCCCTACGACCTTTGCTTCGGAGATGTCGCCTGGCGTGCAGGCGACGTGACGAAGGGTTGACCTTACCAAGCCGATCCGGGCGGGTTGTTGGATCCGGGTTAACTGAACCCCGTCGTTCGCAATCGCCGCTACCCCGGTCACACTTCGGAAAACATCAGGTTTTTCCGAAACTTGTGTCGGCGCCCTGGAATCTGCCGGCTCAATGCCCGGTTTCGGGCCAGTAAAAGCTGTCTGAAGTGGGACGGCGCCCGAAGATCGCGGTACCGATGCGCACCTCGGTGGCACCCTCGGCGATCGCCAGCGGGAAATCGCCGCTCATGCCCATCGAGAGGCGGGGGATGTCGTGGCCGCGGGCGATGGCCGCGTTGCGCAATTCGCGCAGCTGGCGGAAGCAGGCGCGCACCCCGACCGGGTCGTCGGTGTGGATGGCCAGGGTCATCAGGCCGCACACGCGCAAGGTGTCGTACTGGCGCAGGTCGTCGAGGAAGGCGGGCAGCTCGGCGGGTGGCAGGCCGTACTTCGACTCCTCGCGGGAGGTCTTCACCTGCACCAGCACGTCGATGGAGCGCCCTTCCAGTTGCAGGCGCCGGTGCAGCGCCTCGGCCAGCTCCGGGCGGTCCAGCGACTGCACCTCGCTGACCAATCGCGCCACGTCCCTGGCCTTGTTGGTCTGCAAGTGACCAATCATCACCCAGGCGATGCCGCAGTCGGCCAGCGGGCCGGACTTGTCGCGGATCTCCTGCACCTTGTTCTCGCCGAAGCGGGTGAGCCCCAGCGCCACCGCCGCGCGCACCACCCCGGCGTCGAAGGTCTTGCTGACCGGCAGGATGGCGACCTCCGACGGATCGCGCCCGGCGGCGCGGCAGGCCGCGTCCACGCGATGGCGGATATCGGCCCAGTTGGCGGCGAGGTGGGTGTGGTCCATGAGCAGGGGTTCTCCAGATGCCTGGCTCCCCTCTCCCGTTTGCGGGAGAGGGGTTGGGGGAGAGGGCGCCCTTTGCGACAAGGTCAAAAGCCCCTCTCCCCTGCCCCTCTCCCACAAGTGGGAGAGGGGATTGGCGCGTCAGCTCTTCGCGCCCTGCGCGTAATGCTTCGCCACCACCTCGGCCACCACGCCCGTCACCTTCTTGCCGGTGGGGATGTGCAGGAACTCGTTGGGGCCGTGGGCGTTGGAGTGCGGGCCGAGTACGCCGGTGATCAGGAACTGCGCCCTGGGGAATTTTTCGCCCAGCATGCCCATGAACGGGATCGAGCCGCCCTCGCCCATATAAGTGGCCGGCGCGCCGAACTGGTGCTGCGAGGCCTCGGTCACCGCCTGCTCCAGCCACGGCGACAACGCCGGCGCGTTCCAGCCGCTACCGTCCTTCTCCAGGTCGAACGTGACCGTGGCGCCATAGGGCGGGTCCTTTTCCAGCAGCTGCTTGAGGAACCGGCCAGCCTGCTTCGCGTCCAGCGTGGGCGGCACGCGCAGGCTCAGCTTCACCGCGGTGAACGGGCGCAGCACGTTGCCGGCGCTGTCCAGCGGCGGGATGCCGCCGACGCCGGTAATCGCCAGCTGCGGGCGCCAGGTGCGGTTGAGCACCAGTTCGGGCAGTTCCTTCGTCACCGGCTGCATGCCTGCGGCCCAGGGGAACTTGCTGTAGATGTCGCTGCCCAGCACCCTGGCCGCGTGCTGCGCCTGCTCCACGCGCTGGGCGGGGATCTCGACGTAGAGCTCCTTGGGCTTGATCGCGCCGGTCTGGGGGTCCTCCAGCCGCGTGAGGATCTCGCGCAGGATGCGGAAGCTCGACGGCACCACGCCGGAGGCGTCGCCCGAGTGCACGCCCTCCTCCAGCACCTGCACGGTGAGGTTGCCGCCGGTCATGCCGCGCAGCGAGGTGGTGAGCCACAACTGCTCGTAGTTGCCGCAGCCGGAATCCAGGCACACCACCAGCGAGGGGTTGCCGATGCGCGCGGCCAAGTGATCCACGTAGTACGGCAGGTCGTAGCTGCCCGATTCCTCGCAGGCCTCGATCAGGATCACGCAGCGCGCGTGCGGCACGCCCTGCTCGCGCAGCGCCAGCAACGCGGCGAGCGAGCCGAAGATCGCGTAGCCGTCGTCGGCGCCGCCGCGGCCGTAGAGCTTGTCGCCCTTGAGCACCGGCGTCCACGGGCCAAGGCCCTCGGCCCAACCGGTCATTTCCGGCTGCTTGTCGAGGTGGCCGTAGAGCACCACGGTATCGTCGCCCTGCCCCGGCACCTCGATATAGATCAGCGGCGTGCGGCCTTCGAGCTCCACCACCTCAAGCGTGGCGCCAGGCAGCGCGGCCAGCTTGGCCTTCGCCCAGTCGCTCATCAGCTTCACCGCCGCATCCATGTGGCCGTGCGCCTTCCACTCCTTGTCGAACATCGGCGACTTGTTCGGGATGCGGATGTAGTCCACCAGCTTGGGCACGATTTCGTCGTCCCACAGCTTGCCGACGAAACGGGAAAGGCGGGCGGTATCCATGGAGCGCTCCAAAGCGTGGAAAGACCGCCATTCTAGCAAGCCGCCGTCTGCGGCCCGTCGCAGGCACTACACTGGCGCCCCTTTCCGCCGCCCCTCTCAACCATGATCCTGCCGCGCTACCACATCGCCGCCTCGCGCATCCCCGGCGCCGGCAAGGGCCTGTTCCTCGACGAGACGGTATCTGCCGGCAGCATCATCACCGCGCCCGACGCGATCGACCGCACCTTCCGCCACGCCGAGTTCGACGCGCCGGAGCTGGCGAAACTGAAATACGCCAGCGCGCGCTGGTTCGAGGACCGCTACACCGTGTCGCCGGACTGGCCCGACGAGTGCTTCATCAACCACAGCTTCCAGCCCAACGGCCTGTGGCACCTGGGCTTCGTGTTCGCGCTGGCCGAGCTGCCCGCCGGCACCGAGATCACGGTGGACTACCGCCACCTGCTGCCGCCCGGCGAGGCCGAGGATTTTGCGGATGCGGCCACTGGTGAGACAATCATCGGCTTGTCCTGGACCGAGAGCCTCGCCTCGAGCACCCGCGCACTGGCGGCCTTGCTAAGAGCCTGCCCATGATCCCCAAACACTCCGCGTTGCCGTCGGATGGCCGCCAGGTGGCAGTGCGTGGCGCCGACCTGACTGGCTGTCAGGCCAAGCCGCGCGCTGCCGCATGGCGGCCATCCGACGACAACCCGAAGGGCCGGGCCTGTTTGCCCCCATCCCTTCGTCATCGCTCAGTCGTGGACGGACGTCCACTCCTTCACTTTTCCTTGGTCTGCATGCAAACAGATCCCGGCGCGGGGCGCTTGGGCATCATGGGCAGGCCCCATGGCATGTGAGTTGCAAGCTGATTTGGCATGATCGACATCCCTGTAATTGAAACGGCGCGCCTGCGCCTGACCGCGCTCACCGAGCGCCATTTCGACGACTACGCCGCGATGCTGGCCGACCCGGCCAGCACCCGCTTCATCGGTGACGGCCAGCCGCTGGACCGCACCAACGCCTGGCGTTCGCTGGCGATGCTGTTGGGCCACTGGCAGCTGCGCGGCTGCGGCATGTGGGCGCTGGAACTGAAGGGCAGCGGCGAATTCGTGGGCCGCGCCGGCCTGATGCATCCCGAGGGCTGGCCCGACCTGGAGTTGGGCTGGATGCTCAAGCCCGAACACCGCCACCACGGCTACGCCACCGAGGCGGGCGCGGCGGTGCTGGACTTCGCCTGGAACCACCTGCACGCGCCGCGGGTGATCAGCCTGGTGCGCGTGGGCAACGAGGCCTCCGACCGGGTTGCCGAGCGCCTCGGCGGCGAGCATATCGACGACATGGACTTCTACGGCAGCGACACCCATGTGTTCGCCTACTACCCGCCGCACCGCGAGATGCGTCGCGCCGCCTGCGGCTGATGGCACCGGTTGCTCCGCGCTCGCGAAAACGCAGGCGCTGAAGCGGAACACCTCTCCCGCCATGCCCGGCCATCCCGCCCGCGCACCGGCATGGCGAAAGCCCGCCGACGGTGCAACGGGATGCAAGCGCAAGGCTGGCCGCTGGTGCGCCGCGTCAGGGTGAAGCCGTCGCGCTGCGCTACCATTCGCCGGCTAAGTCCCCACGCCCAGGAGTCCGCAATGCGCCCGTTCCCGCTTGGTGAAGAGATCGACCTGCTGCGCGACACCGTGCACGCCTTCGCCGAGAAGGAGATCGCCCCGCGCGCCACCCAGATCGACCACGACAACCTGTTCCCGGCCGACCTTTGGAAGAAGTTCGGCGAGCTGGGCCTGCTCGGCATGACCATCCCGACCGAGTACGGCGGCACCGGCATGGGCTACCTCGCGCACATGGTGGCGATGGAGGAGATCTCGCGCGCCTCGGGCTCGGTGGGCCTGTCCTACGGCGCGCACTCCAACCTGTGCGTCAACAACATCTTCCACAACGGCAACGAGGCGCAGCGCCGGAAGTACGTCCCCAAGCTGTGCTCGGGCGAGTACGTGGGCGCGCTGGCGATGAGCGAGCCGGGCGCCGGCTCCGACGTCGTCGGCTCGATGAGCTGCAAGGCCGAGCTGAAGGGCGACACCTGGGTCGCCAACGGCTCGAAGATGTGGATCACCAACGGCCCCGACGCCGACGTGCTGCTGGTCTACATGCGCACCGCGCCGCGCGCGGCCGGCAGCCGCTGCATGACCGCCTTCATCGTCGAGAAGGGCATGAAGGGTTTCAGCACCGCGCAGAAGCTGGACAAGCTCGGCATGCGCGGCTCCAACACCTGCGAACTGGTGTTCGAGGACTGCGAGATCCCCGCCGAGAATATCGTGGGCGAGATCAACGAAGGCGTGCGCGTGCTGATGAGCGGCCTGGACACCGAGCGGCTGGTGCTCTCCGGCGGCCCAATCGGCCTGATGCAGGCGGCGATGGACCTCACCCTGCCCTACGTGCGCGAACGCAAGCAGTTCAACGCGCCGATCGGCACCTTCGGCATGATGCAGGCCAAGGTGGCCGACATGTATACCGCGCTGCAGTCCTCGCGCGGCTTCGCCTACATGGTGGCGCAGCATTTCGACGCCGGCGTGAAGTCGCGCGTCGATCCCGCCGCCTGCCTGCTCAATGCCTCGACCAATGCGGTGCAGGTGGCGCTGGAGGCGATCCAGTCGCTGGGCGGCAACGGCTACATCAACGAATTCCCCGCCGGCCGCCTGCTGCGCGACGCCAAGCTGTACGAGATCGGCGCCGGCACGAACGAGATCCGCCGCATGCTGATCGGGCGGGAGCTGTTCCACGGCAAGGCGTAGCGACACAGCTTGCGCAGGAGCGCACCCTGTGCGCGAATGCTCTGGCTTCGGTCAAGCACCAGAGCCATCGCGCACAGGGTGCGCTCCTACAGTGCAGACACAAGCAGCGGATCAAGCGTGTAGCGAATTCGCGCCGCGTATCGGCGCTGCCTCGGTGCGGTGCAGGTCGAACACCAGCACCTCGTTGTCGCCGGCGCGCAGCCACGGCGCGGGGCAGTACAGCCGCTGCTGCGGGCCGAGGTTCCAGTAGCGGCCCAGCAGGCGGCCGTTGACCCACAGGTAACCCTTGGCCCAGTCCGCCATGTCGAGGTAGCAGTCGCCGGCCTGCGCGAGCATGAGCGTGCCCCTGAAGAACACGCCGGGCCGCGTCGGCTTGCCGCGCAAGGGCTTGAGGCTCTGCAACCAGCGCTCGTCCAGCGGCAGGCTCACCGCCTCCCAGCCTGCCAGCGGCTTGCCGTCGAGTTGCACGTCGCCCACCAGTCCCTTGCGGTCGGCCATCGCCTGGCCGAAGCCCACATGGCCGAAGCTGTCGACGAGGATTTCCAGCGGCGCCTCGCCGTGGGTCGCCGGCAACTGCAGCTGGTTGCCCGAGCGCAGCTTCGCATGCTGCACCCGCGAGATGTAGTCGACGTAGCGGCCATCGTGGAACACCGTGACGTAGTCGCGCACGCCGTCGACGGCCAACCCGCTGCCGCCTTTCACCGGCCGGCGATACAGCACCATGCCGTGGTCCAGGCCGAACAGCAGCTCGTTGGGCTGCGGTCGATCCACCTTCTTCGCGGCCGGCAGGTTGTCCCACAGCGCAGCATGCGGCTGCAGCGTGATCGCGTCGAAGCCCACCATCGGCGGCACCGCCGGCAATTCGGGCAACGGCGCCTTGGCGTGCGTGGCCATCAGCTTGCGGAAAGCATGGTAGTCCGCCGTGGGCGCGCCGTGCTCGTCGATCGGTGCGCCGTAGTCGTAGCTGGTGATCACCGGCTGAAAGTGCGAGTAGTCGCCGTTCGCGTTGGCGCCCGCGCCGAAGCCGAAGTTGGTGCCGCCGTGCACCACGTACAGGTTGAACGAGCGGCCTTCCGCCAGCAGCTTGCCCAGCGTGCCGGCGAAGTCGCCGCGCGCGAAATCCTTGTCGCCCCAGTGGGTGATCCAGCCGGGATAGCCCTCGCCCATCCACACCGGCCGCTCGCCCGCGATGGCCTGCGCACCGGCGAAATCGATATCGCCGTCCAGGCCCAGCGCGGTGCCGGGCAGGTACGTCTTCGCCCCGCGCACCTGGCTCAACCCGTCGGAGATCGAGAACGGACCGTGCACGCCGTGCTGCTGCCACAGCCCCTGAATCGCTTCGAGATAGCCGAGGTCGTGGCCGAACGAGGCGTATTCGTTCTCCACCTGCACCATCAGGATCGGGCCGCCGTTCTCCGCGAGCAGCGGTTTCACCACCGGCGCGACGGTGGCGATGTAGCGGCGCACCGCGGCCATGTAGTCCGGGTCGTTCTTGTCGCGCACGCGGATGTGCGGGTGACGCAGCAGGTACGGCGGCAGGCCGCCGAAATCCCACTCGCCGCAGATGTAGGGGCCGGGGCGCAGGTACACCCACATGCCCTCTTCCTGGCAAATGCGGATGAACTTCGCGAAGTCGCGGCTGCCGCTGGTGAGGTCGAACTGACCGGGCTCGGCCTCCAGCGCGTTCCACATCAGGTAGATCGCGATGGTGTTGAGCCCCATCGCCTTCGCCATCCGGATGCGCTGGCGCCAGTATTCGGCGGGGATGCGGATCGGGTGCATCTCGCCGCTCATGATCTGGAACGGCTGGCCGTCGAGCAGGAACTGCTGCCTGGAAAGTTCGAAACGATGCTTGCGCCCGTCCGGCTTGAGGGTGTTCGCGGCCACGGCGGCGTGAACGCTGCCGGCGCGCCAGCCTGCGCCGAGGGCCAGCGGGGTCAGTACGCTCAGGCGCAGGAAGTCTCGTCGTTGCATCGTTGCTTACCGATGGGTGGCGTCAGGGATGAGCGGCGGGCCAGCGCACCCGTAGGGGGTGCGACCAGCGCGGCGAATAATCATACAAATATCGCTGCCAGCTTTGGAAATCGGGCATGTCGCCCTGCGACCAGCCGGCACCGGAAGCGAAGCGGATGCTGCCGCCATCGGCCACGTCGAACAGCGCCCAGGCCGCGTCATGCGTGCTCGCGTAGCGCGCCGTTTCGCCCGGCGCCAGCAGCAGCGCAGTGGCGATGCGACCGGCGCTGGCTTTCTGCGGCGTGTCCCACACCGCGATCCGTGCGGCGCCGTCGTGCACGAGCTCCGCGCCGGCATGCACGGCCACGCCTGCGGCCACGATCGCTCGCGGCGCGCCTTCGATGCGATAGGTCACCACTTGCCGGTTGAAATGCGAGCCGGCATCCAGCGTGACGACCTTGTGCTGATGCAACGTCGCGTTGCCGACGCGCCACGCCGGGTAGTCCACCTCGAAACGCAACCGCACCGGCCCCATCGCGGTGATGCGCACCTGCGAGGCGTTCCGCGAAGTCACTGGCGCGCCGTCCAGCCAGCCCGCGGTACCGCCGTCGCCGGGCGTGTGGTCCACCTCGTAGCTGTCCAGGCCGTCGCCGTGGTCGACGTGGTACGACATCGAGGGATCGTTCAGCCGCTGGCCTTCGGCATCGCGCCTGTACCACGCATCGACCACGTGCCGCGGCGGCCGCTTCAACCACACATCGATGCCGGGAAACACCTGGCCGGTCTTTTCCAGCGCGCTGCCGTAGATGCGGAAGGCCACCTGCTCGTTTTCCCAGGCGAAGTCGTCGTTGCGCTCCGGCACGAGGCGGGCGTACAGGGGATTCGGAAAGGCCGGCGCCGAGACCGGCACCGGCATGATCTCCAGCTTTTCGCTGGCATGCGGTGCGATGTCCAGCAGTACCAGCAGCCGATCCGGCATGCGACCGCCGTCGCCGGCATAGAGCTGCACGGGCAACCAGCGGGCCGTGCTTGCCATGCGCGCGGCAAGCTTGCGCGAACGCCACTGCGGCCGACGCTGCAGCAACTTGTCCAGCGGCAGCGACAGCACCTCGTCGCGGCGTGCCTGCGCAAGCGGGTTGCTCACGGTCAAGGTCAGCGGTGCCGCGCTTTCGTCAGCCGCGGCGGCGGCCACGCCGCTACCGGCCAGCCATAGCGCCGCCAGCACCGCAATGCCCCGCCCGATCCTGCACCCCGTCGTCATGCTGTGCCCCGGCCAACAGAAACAATATGAAAGTTTCAAAATTTGTTGAAACTTTTCGAAACTTTACTCTAAGCTCGGACCAAGCCTCAATACGCCGCCGGTGCCGGTATCGCCATGTCGACCGCAAGCCCCGCCACACTCCCGTCTTCGTCCAGCTTGCCCTACTCGCGCCCGCTTGCGGGCGTGCTGTGCCTGCTGGCTGCCGTGCTGCTGGCGCTGTCGCCCGGCCCGGCGCGGGCCGACGATCCCATGGCCGGCGACGCACCGGCGCATCCGGGCCCGCGCGCGCAGCTCTCCGGCGCGCTGCGGGCCGCCGACATCCGCCGCGCCGCGGCCTTGGTTGCCGCCTGGCAATACGGCCGGCTCAAGAACCACGACAGCTTGGATTGGACCTACGCCCCGCTCTACCTCGGTTTCCTCAGCGCCGCGGAGCAACTGCACCAGCCGCGCTACGCGGACTACGTGCGCGGCGTGGGCAAGCACTTCGACTGGGGCCTCGGCCCGCGCGTGCATCATGCCGACGACCAGGCGGTGGCGCAGGCGTGGCTGGCGCTGTACGCGCGCACGCCCGATCCGGCGATGCTGGAGCCCCTGCGCGAACGCTACGACGCGCAGATGCGCGAGCCCGATGATGCGAAGCGTCCGCTGTGGTGGTGGTGCGACGCGCTGTTCATGGCGCCGCCGACGTGGACGGGCCTGGCCAAGGCCACGCACGAGCGCGCCTACCTCGACTACATGGATCGCCAGTGGTGGATCACCAGCGCGCTGCTGTACGACCCCGTGGAACACCTCTACAGCCGCGACGCCTCCTATCTGCACAAGCATGAAGCGAACGGCAGGAAACTGTTCTGGAGCCGCGGCAACGGCTGGGTAATGGCCGGCCTCGCGCGCGTGCTGACGCTGATGACCGTCGACTATCCGCAGCGTCCGCGTTACCTCGAGCAGTTCCGCGCGATGGCGGCGCGGCTGGCGCAACTGCAGGGCAAGGACGGCCTGTGGCGCGCGGGCCTGCTCGATGCCGCCGCCTACCCGCGACCGGAAACCTCGGGCTCCGCCTTCATCGTCTACGCACTGGCCTGGGGCGTGCACCGCGGCGTGCTCGACGCCGCCACCTATCGGCCGGTGATCGCCCGCGGCTGGCACGGCCTGGTCGGCGAGATCTATGCCGACGGCCGACTCGGCGACATCCAGCCCATCGGCGCCGCGCCTGGCGACTACCCGCCGGGCACCAGCTACGTATACGGCGTGGGCGCCTTCCTGCTCGCCGCCGGCGAAGTCGAGGCGCTAGCAGGCGAGAGGAATCCGCGATGAATGCATACCGCCTCACTGCCGTCACGCTGCTTGGGCTCGCCTGCGCCACGGCACGCGCCACCGATGCGCCGCGCTGGTGGTGCCCGCTGGTCAAGCCATCGCCCGCGCACGCGCACGATGCCGTGGTGGTCGACGCGCTCGCGCACCTGGACGCCCTGCCGCACCCCATGGCCAACGTGCACACGCAAGGTCTGCTGCCGCACCAGGGCATCCACGACGCCAGCGACGCAGCCGAACGCGACTGGCCGCTGGCGCTGCGCGCCGCGGTGGCGTGGCGGTTGAGCGGCAAGCCCGAGCTGCTGCAGCAGGCGACGCGTTATCTCGACGCCTGGGCCAACACCTACCAGGCCGACTTCAACCCCATCGACGAAACCAACCTCGCCAAGCTGTTCCAGGCCTGGGCGCTGACCCGCGACGCCCTGCCCGCCACCACGCGCAACGCGATGGCCGTGCTGACCCGCCGCATCGCCGAAGGCTACCTCTTGCGCCTGCAGGCCAAGGCCGGCTCCACCTATATCAACGACATCAACAACTGGCAGAGCCATCGCATCAAGCTACTCGCGACCAGCGCCGCCGCGCTGGGTGACCCGCGACTCATCGCCGCCGCGCGCAAGCGGTTGCTGCTCCAGGTGGCCGCCAACATCCTCCCCGACGGCAGCACGGTGGACTTCGCACAACGCGACGCCCTGCACTACGTCACCTACGACCTCGAGCCGCTGGTGCAGGCCGCGCTGGCGCTCTCGCCCTACGGCAAGGACAACCTGCTGGCAGCGCGCTCGTCCACCGGCAGCAGCATCGCCGCCGCGCTGGACTGGCTCGCGCCGTATGCCGAGGGCAAGCGCACGCACCAGGAATTCGTGCACACCAGCGAGCCGTTCGACATCGAGCGGCAGCAGGCGGGATTGAAGGGCTACGGCGGCACGTGGGATCCGCGCAACAGCACCGCGCTGTATGCACAGGCGGCAGTGTTGATGCCGAAGTATCGGGCGCTGGCCAAGCGATTGGGTGATGCGCCGCCCGTGCTGCAAGTCTGTTCGCCGTCCCCGGTGCGCAAGTGATGAACCGCATCGCGCTCACCGTGCTCGCATTTGCCGCCTGTCTCGGCATGTCCGTGTGCCAGGCAGGCGAAACCACCACCGCCTGGCACGACCAGCGCTTCAACGCGGACGTCGGCGGCGTGGTGAGCCGCTCCGACATCGTGCTGAAGCACGCGAACCTGCGCGCCGACGAGGCCATGCCGCTGGGCAACGGTCGCCTCGGGCTCGCCGTCTGGTCGGAGGACGGCCTGACCGTGCAGCTCAACCGCGCGGACACCTTGCCGGGGCGCCTGTCGCCGGGCCAGGTGGTGCTGTCGGGCCTCAGGCGCCTGGCCGAAGCGCCCGACTATGCGGGCCGGCTGGCCCTGCATGACGGCGAATTCCGCGAAAACGGCGCGGGCATGCGCGCCACGGTCTACGTGCAGCCCTACACCGACGTCGCGGTGATCGACGTGCACGGAGCCGATCCGGATGCCCGGCAATCCGTGCTGCTGCACCTGTGGCAACCACGCAAGCCGCAAGCCGTCGCGCAGCGTGACATGGCCGCGCTTGCCGAAACATGGAAGGACACCGGCGAAGCCGGTGCATCCGGGCGGACCTTCGGTTCGCTGGCCGCCATCACCGCGCAGGCGCGCGACGTGCGCGTGCAGACGCAAGGGACGCTGGCGGTGCAGCTGTCGTTCCGGCCCAAGGCGGACGGCTCGTTCCGCGTACTGGTCGCCGCACCGGAGTGGAAAGGCGGCGACGCCCTGCGACGCGCGCGGCAACTGCTCGCCGATGCCGGCACAATCCCCAAAGCCGCGCACCGCGACTGGTGGCACGCGTTCTGGCAGCGCGCCGGACTGATGAAACTCGGCTCCAGCGACGGCAGCGCCGAGTACATGGAGAACCTGCGCGCCATCGACCTGTACGCCACCGCCGCCGAAAGCCGCGGCCCGCTGCCCGGCTCGCAGGCCGGCATCGCCGACCTGTTTTCCTCCACGCGCGACCGGCACCGCTGGGCACCCTCCGCGTACTGGCACTGGAACCTGCGCATGCAGGTCGCCACCAACCTGGGCGCCGGCCTGTACGAACTGAACGCGCCCTACTTCAACCTCTACCGCAGCAACCTCAAGAACATCGAAGCGTGGACCAGGACGCAGATGGGCGGCCGCCCCGGCGCCTGCGTGCCGGAAACCATGCGCTTCAACGGCCGCGGCTACGAGAACGAAAGCTGGATGGGCGGCCCGGGCATCAACTGCAGCGCCAAGTCGCCGCCGTATTACAACGCGCGCACGCTGACCACCGGCGCGGAAGTGTCGCTGTGGATCTGGCGGCAATACCTCGCCACGCAGGACCGCGCCTTCCTCGCCGCCAACTACCCGGTGATGGCCGCCTCGGCGCGCTTACTGCTCGCCTACGCCAAACCCGGCACGGATGGCCTGCTGCACACCTTCCCCTCCAACGCACACGAAACGCAGTGGGACGTGCACGACCCCACCACCGACATCGCGGCGATGAAGGCGGTGTTCCCGCTCATCATCGAGGCGGCGCGCACCCTGCACACCGATGCCGCGCTGGTCGCCGAACTGCAGCAGGCGCTGCCGAAGATCCCTGCGTTCCCGCTTCAGAAAGCGGGCGATGGCATGGTGATCGGCCCGTCGTACGACGCGAATGCAACGATCCGGAACACCGAGAACATCGGCCTCGAACCCGTCTGGCCCTACGCGCTGATCGGCGACGGCGGCCCGCAACACGCACTCGGCGTGCGCACCTACCTGCAGCGCCCGAACAAGTTCGTGAACGACTGGAGCTACGACCCGCTGCAGGCCGCGCACCTCGGCCTGGCCCACGAGGTGAAGACGGCCCTGCTCACGCTCACCGGCAAATACCAGCGATACCCCTCCGGCTTCGCCAGATTCACCGGCGACGAGTTCTACGTCGAGCAGATCGGCGTGGTCGCGGCCACGCTGCAGGACGCTCTGGTACAGGATGACGATGGCCTGGTCCGCATCGCGCCCGCCTGGCCGAAAGGCTGGGATGCAGACGCCACGGTCTACATCCGGCAACGCAGCAAGGTCGACCTGCAGATGCGCGACGGCGTGCCGAGCACGGTGGTGATCGAGGCCGGCGCCGACGGCGACATGGCGGTGCGCAATCCCTGGCCCGGTCAGGCGGCGGAGGCCGTCGTCTCAGGCAAGGGCAAACGCGTCGCCGAAGCCGATGGCCACGAGGTGCTGCGTTTCAGCACCCGGGCCGGCGAGGCCTACCTGATCCAGCGTGTCGGCCAGCCCACTGCGAATCTTCCGTATGCGGTCATTGACGGAAACGCAGCCAGCGAGCCAAAAACGCTGGGCGTGAGGCATATCGGATTGCCGTAAGGCTTCGCCGGCTGAACCTGCAATTCAAAGCGGCGACTGACCTTGGAAACAGGAAAAGCGGCGCCATCGAGGTGTCGACAAGCGACTTTCATTGCCCGGCCGCGGCCACTTTGCCCCTCTCCAGTCCCGCTTGCCACATGGATGACGACCGCCACCGCGGGCACGGCTACACTCGATCGCCATGAACGCGCTATCTCGCCCACTGTCGGCAGGCATCCACACCGACGACGGCGCGACGTTCTCCCCGAAGACCTCGACCACGTTGTGGGCGTTGTGGGCGGCGTTCTGGCTGCTCATGATCGGCGTTGCCATCGAGGATCAGCTCCGCAACCCGCTCACCCGATGGTGGGAGCCATTCTTGACGGAGGGGAGTTCGGCGCTGGTCTCGACAGGATGGATGTGGCTGGCCGTCAGGGTCCGGGGGCGCCATGCGCGGTATCTGGACAGGCCCCTGATCTGGTTCGCCAGCTACCTGCGGTGGTTGCCGTTGATCTTCATCACGTGGATTACGGCGGTTTACGCCATACGGCATGGCGTCTACGCCGCCGCGGGCCGTACCTACGAGCACCCAGGCTGGGGCTTCGTCGTCGTGTATGAGAGCCTCAAGATCACGTACAACACGGGACTGTGGCTCGGGGTGCTGTTTGGCATCGATTCGTATGGGCAATGGCAACTTCAATGGCGCCGCTTGCTGCAGACGCAGAAAGCGCTGGCCGAAGCGCAGCTTGCGCAATTGCAGGGGCAACTGCGACCCCATTTCCTGTTCAATGCACTCAACACCGTCTCGGCCCTGATGCATACGGACGTGGCGCGAGCCGACCGTCTGGTTGCGGCGCTCGGCGATCTGCTGCGCATCAGTCTTCGGTCCAATGAGCATGAGATGACACCGCTCGCCGAAGAACTGCGCACGCTCGAACTGTATGCGGGCATCATGCAAGAGCGGTTCCGGAACCGCGTGACGCTGGACTGGCAGATCGACCGGACTGTCATCGACACCCCCGTTCCGGCACTGCTGCTGCAGCCCTTGCTCGAGAACGTGTTCAAGCACGGCGTCGAGCGCACGGTGGCGCCCGTACGCATCCAGATCGGCGCCCGCCGCGAAAGCGGTTCCCTGGAAATCGTCGTCAGCAACTCCGGCTCCACGCTGGCGCCGAAGTACCGCGATGGAGTGGGGTTCCGCAACTGCCGGGAGCGGCTGGCCATCATCTACGGCAGTACGGCGTCCCTGTTCGTCCACAACGAGGACGGCGGCGTTGCCGCGCGCGTCTCCATACCACTGGCGGGCACCCTTCCATGATCCGCGCCGTGATCGCCGACGACGAGGCGCCGGCGCGCGAGAAACTCGAACGCTGGGTAGCCGAGCAACCGGGCATGGCCGTGGTGGGATCGGCCGAGGATGGGTTGTCCGTGGCGCAGTGCATCGAACGACTGCGCCCGGACGTGGCCTTTCTCGACGTGCAGATGCCGACGCTGTCGGGGCTCCAGGTCGCGGCGCAGCTCGAGCCATCGAGCGCACCGCTGATCGTGTTCGTGACCGCGTTCGACGAGCATGCGGTGAATGCGTTCGACCTCAATGCGATCGATTACCTGCTCAAGCCTTACGACCGGGACCGCTTCGCGCGCACCGTGCAACGCGTCAGGGAGCGGTTGCAGGCCCATCAGTCCGGCGCCAGGGCGGTGGCGGTGGGACGCTCATGGGCTCCGTCCTGCGAGCGCCTGTTGGTGCCGGAAGGCGAGCGGCTGCAGCTGATCGAAGCATCATCCATCGAATGGCTGGAAGCCGACGACAACTACGTCCACGTGCACACGGCGACGCGCAGCTACCTGTTGCGCCGGACCCTGCAGGACCTGCTGTCCCAGCTGGGCGAGCAAGGCTTCATGCGCATCCACAAGTCGACGGCGGTGAACCTCGGCTCGATCGGATCGCTCACCCCGCTCTTCAAGGGCGACTACGAAATCCACCTGCGCAACGGCCGCACCCTGCGGCTCAGCCGCCGATACCGCGAAGCCCTGTTCGCCCGCATGGGCCAGTAGCGTCCGCTTCGCCACGCCAGCAGCTCCATTCACCCCGAATCCGCTGCGCACCGCCCGGCCGGCGGACCAGGCTCCCATCCATCGCCACATGCGCACCCCGTTGCGCCTGCCTGCGGCGACGCGGAGCGCGCGGGCCATCCCGCACCCTGGCGGAAGCGAATCGAGGAGGAAAGGAATGTTCGGCTACTACTTAGACCTTGCCCTGCACAGCCTTCGGCGCAACAAGGCGCTCACCGCGCTGATGGTGCTGGCCATCGCACTGGGCATCGGCGCCAACATGACCACGCTGACCGTATTGCACGTGCTGTCGGGGGACCCGTTGCCGGGGCGCAGCAGTACCTTGTACGCGCCGCAGATCGATCCGCGCGACATGGGCGACTATCAACCGCATGGCGAACCGCCGGACCAGGTGACCTGGATCGACGGCATGAACCTGCTGCAGGCGAAGCGGGCGGACCGCCAGGCGCTGATGACGGGCGGCTCGGTGGCCATCCAGCCGGCGCAGGGCGCGCTCGATCCGTTCTACGAGACCGCGCGCTACACCACAGCCGATTTCTTTCCCATGTTCGGGGTGCCGTTCCGGTATGGCCATGCCTGGGGCGCATCCGAGGATGCCGCCAGCGCGGCCGTGGTGGTGATCAGCGGCAGGCTCAACGACAAGCTGTTCGGCGGCGCCAACAGCAGCGGCCGCATGCTGCGCGTGGAAGGCCACGCCTTGCGCATCGTCGGCGTGCTGGGGGACTGGCGGCCGAATCCGCATTTCTATGACCTCAGCGTGAAGAACTACGGCGGGAGCGAGGGTGTCTACCTGCCGCTGTCCACGTCGCAGGATCTGCACCTGGCGCATGCCGGAGGCGCCGACTGCTGGGGCAATGGCGGCGCCGACGCCACGCCCACCGCGCCTTGCGTGTGGCTGCAGTTCTGGGTGCAACTGGACACGCCGGTCCAGGCCGCCGCATACCGGCAATTCCTGGCCCATTACTCGCAAGAGCAGCTATCGCTGGGTCGCTTCCAGCGGCCGCCCAACGTGCGCCTGCGCAACCTGATGCAGTGGCTGGATTACGAGCAAGTCGTGCCCGGCGACGTGCAGTTGCAGACTTGGCTGGCGCTGGGCTTCCTGCTCGTGTGCCTGGTCAATACGGTGGGCCTGATGCTGGCCAAGTTCCTGCGCCGCTCCGCCGAGCTGGGGGTGCGCCGCGCATTGGGCGCATCGCGGCGCGCGTTGTTCATGCAGCTGCTGGTGGAGTCCGGCGTGATCGGGCTTGCGGGTGGCCTGGGCGGCTTGCTGCTGGCGTACCTGGGGCTGTGGCTAGTCCGCCGGCAGCCGGCGGACTATGCGCCGCTGGCGCATCTGGACGGCGCGATGCTGCTTACGACATTCCTGCTGGCGGTGGCTGCCGGCCTGCTCGCCGGCGGCCTGCCGGCCTGGCGCGCCTGCTGCGTCGCCCCCGGCCTGCAACTGAAGAGCGACTAGCGCGCTTTCCCTGCGCGTAGAAGCGGCCATCCATGGCCGCGCTCCCCGAGAAAACCCGCTTCGATCGAAGCAAGAGGCAAACATGGAACTGCGACCGATGCTCTCCGCGCTGAACCGGCACAAGATCGCCGCGCTGCTGTTGATCCTGCAGATGGCGCTGACCTGCGCCATCGTGTGCAACGCGGTATTCCTGATCCATCAACGCCTGCAGCGCATGGATATTCCCAGCGGCATCGCCGAGCACGATCTGCTGCAGATCCAGTTTGCGTACATCGGCGATCGACCGGATGCCTACGCGCAGGCGCAAACCGACCTGGCGACGTTGCGGCAGATCGCCGGGGTGCAGGCCGTGGCCCTGGCCAACCAGCTGCCGCTCAGCGGCTACGACATGTCCACCAGCGGCCTCAAGCTGCACCCGCACCAACGGCAGAACACGATCGAGGCGGCGAGCTACTACGGCCAGAACCTGCTGGCCACGCTGGGCGTGCGGCTGGTCGAGGGGCGCGGTTTCCAGCCCGATGAACTGCTCGACCTGAAAGCCGTCATGCCAGCGCTGCACGACGGCGACATGAAGAACCTGCCGCACACGGTGATCGTCACCCAGGCCGTCGCCGCGCGACTATGGCCGGGCCAGGACGCGCTGGGCAAGACGATCTACGTGGGCGACGACATACCGCTGCAGGTGGTCGGCGTGAGCGCACCGCTGGCGCGGCCGGACAACCTGCAGATGGGTGCCCAGTACAGCGTCGTGCTTCCGATACGCCTGACCGCAGCGGAAGGGGGAAGCTACGTGATCCGCACCGCCCCGGGGGATCGCGGGCAGGTGCTGAAATCCGCGCTGGCCGCGCTCAAGCGCCTCGACTCCGATCGCATCGTGCTGGAGCAGCGCAGCTACGACGAACTGCGCCATGGGTTCTTCGAGAACGACCGCGCCATGGCGGGCATGCTGGCAGGGGTCATCATGGTGCTGCTCATCGTCACCGCGCTGGGCATCGCGGGACTGTCCAGCTTCTGGGTGGGGCAGCGCCGCCGCACCATCGGCGTGCGCCGCGCGCTCGGTGCCACTCGCGGCAACATCCTGCATTACTTCCAGACCGAGAACTTCCTGCTGGCAACGATTGGCATCGCGCTCGGCATGGTGCTGGCCTATGGCATCAACCTGTTGTTGATGCTGCATTACGAATTGCCGCGACTGCCAGCGATCTATATCCCGGTCGGCGCGATCGCGCTGTGGCTGATCGGTCAGCTCGCCGTGCTGGGGCCGGCGCTGCGCGCCGCCGCCGTGCCGCCGGTCGTGGCGACGAGGAGCGTTTGATCCCCTGTCGGCAGGATCCTGCAACGTCCGCCATCTGCTGAGCTGACAGGGACGACGACTGACCGGTCCTGACCGGTTCCGGCCAATGGCCTCGCGCTGGCTGGGATGCTGGTGCGCCGATCACCTTCGACTGGTTCGAGTGATCAATTTCATCGGTGTGCACACGCAAAGACACGGGGCTCCTGCTTTCGCAGGAATGACAAGCTAAAAGAGAGCCGGTCTCGGCACACACCTCAACTGTGCAGGTTGGCGGCACCACCAATCGGCGCGCCGCGCGTGCGGTGGAAGTCCAGCACCAGGATTTCATTGACGCCTTTGCGCCACCACGGCGCAGGGCAATACAGCCGCTGCTGCGGGCCCAGGTTCCAGTAGCGCCCGAGCAAATGGCCATTGACCCACAGGTAGCCCTTGCGCCACGCGCTCATGTCCACGTAGGCATCGGCGTCGGTGCCGCGCGTGACCTCGGCACGGAAGAACAGCCCCGGCCGATCGGGGACCGATGGCGCCGGCGCGCTGCGCACGCGCTGCAGCAGCGCCTCGTCCACCGGCAGGCCGTACACGTCCCAGTCCAGCAGCGTCCGGCCGTCCAGTTGCGCCTTGCCGACCAGTCCCTTGCGGTCGCCGCGCTGCTGCGCGAAGCCGATGTGGCCGAAGCTGTCGATCAGCAGATCGAGCATATGCTCCTGCCCGTCCAGCGCAAACGCGCCCGAGGTGTGCAGGCCCGGCTTGTCGATGCGCGAGACGTAGTCCACGTACCTGCCGTCGGCGAACACCGTGGCGTAGTCGTGCACGCCGCCGAGTTGCAGCTGCCTGCCGCGCACGCGCTTGCGGTACAGCACCATGCCCTGGTTCTGGCCGAACAGCTCCTCGTTGGAGCGCGGCTCGTGCACCTTTCGTGGCGACGGCAGCAGGTCCCACAGCGAGGCCAGCGGCTGCGCCTGCACCGGATCGAAACCCGCGATGGGCGGCGTCTCCGGCACCTCGGGCAGGCTGCGGTGCAGGTGTTGCGCTATCAGTTCGCGGAAGCAGTGGTAGGCCGGCGTCGGCGCGCCGTGCTCGTTGATCGGCGCCGCGTAGTCGTAGCTCGTCGTCACCGACGAGAAATCGCTGCCGTCCATGCGCGAACCGCCGCTGGAAGTCAGGCCGAAGTTGGTGCCGCCGTGCACCACGTAGAGGTTGAAGGAACGCCCAGTGGCCAGCAGCCGCTGCAAGGTCGGCTCGAACGTGTCCTGCTGGAAACCGGGGTCGCCCCAGTCGGAGAGCCAGCCGGGGTAGCCCTCGCCCATCCATACCGGATGATCGCCGGCGATCGCCTGCGCCGCCTCGAAATCGGTGTCGCCATCCAGGCCCAATGCCGCGCCCGGCAGGTAGGTGTGGGTGGACTGGATCTGGCTGAGGCCGTCGGAGATCGAGAACGGGCCTTCGATGCCGCGCTCCAGCCACAACTGGCGCAACATTTCGAGATAGCCGAGGTCGCGCCCGTAGGAAGCGTATTCGTTCTCGATCTGCAGCATCAGGATCGGCCCGCCGTTCGCCACCATCAGCGGCGCGATGCGCGGCGCGACGTGGTCGAAGTAGCGGCGCACCGCTGCCATGTAGCGCGTGTCGTCCCTGGTGCGCACGACGATGGCGGGATCGCGCAGCAGGTACGGCGGCAGCCCGCCGAAATCCCATTCGGCGGCGACGAACGGACCGGGCCGCAGGTACACCCACATGCCCTCCTCCGCGCACATGCGGATGAAGCGCACGAAGTCGCGCGCGCCGCTGGTCATGTCGAACACGCCGGGTTCGGACTCGTAGGCGTTCCACATCAGGTACAGGCTGACGGTGTTGAGGCCCATCGCCTTCGCCATGCGGATGCGTTGCCGCCAGTACTCGGGCGGGATGCGGATCGGGTGCATCTCGCCACTCATGATCTGGAAGGGTTTTCCGTCGAGCAGGAACTGCCGCTTGCCGAAACTGAAATGGTGTGCCTTGCCGTCGGGCACCGGCACCGGCCCGCCATGCAGGGGAAGCCCGTCGGCACGCAGGCTGAAGTCCGCGGACAGCATACCGGTCACGCCGAGGGCGCCGAGTTTCAGGAAGTGCCTGCGTTGCATCGGGACGCTCTCCTCAGCGCGGACAGGAGGGCGGCACACGGACCGGCAGCGCAGGTGCAGGCCGGCCTTCCCTCGCACCGGATGCCTGCTGCACCGCCAGCGCCGCAGCGGGCAGTGCCTTCAGTCCGGTGAAATTCGGCGACCAGACCTTGGTCGGGCCGGGCTCGTGCGGTTTGCCCGCGCTGTCGGTCCAGTTGTCGACGATGCGCAGGTGGCCGCTCCACGACGCCCATGCGCTCACCCAGGAACCCAGCACCACATTGTGTTCCACGTCGAAGTACGTGCTGTGCTCGTCGAGGTAGATGCCGTTGGCGCCGGGGTCGCGGCGGATGTCGATGGCGTTGCGCACCACGCAGGACGTGCCGGGTGTGGATTGCCCCTGCGTGTAGATCGCGCCGCCGTCGGCCAACTGCAGCATCACCCGCTCGATGCGGTTGCCGACGATGTGGATGGCCGACTCCACCGCCGCGTCGCCCTCGTAGTTCCAGCCCCAGCCCACCGAGATGCCGCTGTACGGCAGGTCGCTGATGGTGTTGTGCGCGATGGCGAGGCCGTTCACGAAGCCGGCCATGATCGCCACGTTGTCGCGGTAGGCCAGCGCCACGTGGTCGATGCGGTTGTCGTCGATCACGATGCCGGAGCTCTTGTCGGAGGGATCGGATGGGTGGCCGGCCGTATCGCCGGCGAACACGCCGCCGCCGCCGAGGTCGGCGAAGCGCGAATTCGTCACCGCCGCGCCGTGCGTGCCGCCCGCCAGCGCGATGCCCGCCGCCGCCAGATGCCGGAAGCTGTCGCGGTCGAACACGATGTCGCGGCCCGCCTGCACGTCCACGGCGCTGCCGATGCGCGTCATGCCCTCGCCGTCGTCGGGCAGCCCACCCTGGCGCGGGCCATCCACCAGATAGCCCGCCTGCAGGCTCACGTAACCGTCGTCGGTTCCGGGCTTGCGCCATTCGGTGCCGGCAAAGCCGATGCCGCTGAACACCAGGTCATGCACGGGTGCCTGGCGCGAGCCCTGCAACACCAAAAGTCGCTCCAGCACCGGCAGCTCGATGGACGGTGTGCGCGATGCTTCCTCCGGCAACGGCCGGTAGCGCAGCGCGTGGTGCGCCACGTCGACCGTGTAGCTGCCGGGCGTGGCGGGATCGCCGGCAAGATTCTCGAACCAGTCCACGCCACCGTAGTACTTGCCCGCCGGGCTGGCCACCGCCCAGCCGTTGCCGCGCGAATCCAGTGCGGCGTTGTGCCAGCACGGCTGGGCGAGATCGACGCGACCGGAGCCGAGCGCGACGACGCGGCAGCGGAAATCGCGCCAGCGTGCGTGCAGTACCGCCAGCGAGCCGAGCTTCAGCCGCTGCAGGATCGCGGACGGCACCTGCGACAGGCCTTTCGCATCCACCACGCAATGCCGGCAGGCTCCGGTGCGCGCCGGCCAGCGCCGCTGGCCGTCGACGTAGACGCTGGACGGCGCATCGCTCGACGGCAAGGCGAAACGCCACAGCGCGCCATCACGCATGCCGTGCATGAGCTGTGCACCGGACAGCACCGGATGCGCGCCCGGTGCCGCCTGCCAGCGCACGGGATGGCCATTCGTTCCGCTGTCCAACGCACCGAATTGAAATGGCTGTTGCAAACGATAGATTCCGTCCTGCAATTGCACGGTGACGTCGTTGTGGCCCTTGGCACGCAATGTGCGAACCTTCGCCTGCGCGGCCTGCAGACTGCAGGGCGACGATGCGTCACAGGTCCTGCTGGCCGAGCCAGTTGGCGCGACGTGCAAAGTTTCTCCTTGCGACGCGAACGGCAACACTGCAAATAGCAACGCTGCCACGAGTCGACAGTGCAACGCCGCTCTCCCGTCGGACACGGGGAAGGGCCATGGCTGGCCCTGTTTTGAGGAGTGAGGAAGAGGGTTGGGGGTGAGGGTTCGGGTGCACCGCAGCGCCTCGCTCCGACCGAACCCTCTCCCGGCTGCTGCCACCCTCTCCCGAAGGGAGATGGATTCACTCAGCAGCGTTTGGGTGAACGACAGGCGCCTGTTCATAGCACCGGACATGGAGCATTCCTCTTTCGATACCGGCCTCACGGCCTGCAGGTTCCGAGACGCTGCGCCACCTCGGACGCCAGTTGCCGCGGGTCGCCCTTCGGCGTGGTTGGCTGTGCCTCGCGCGATACCGCCCAGGCACGTTCCATCGCATACCAGTCGACCGGCGCGGGCGGCTTGCCCGTGGCCAGCGACTGTTCCAGCGTTGCGAAGAAACGCCGCCAGCGCGGTGCGTACAGGCCGCTCACCAGGCCGGACAATTCACGGTTGGCGTAGTCGTGCAGGCCGCCGTGATCGGCGCCGCCGCGATCGCCCCAGATGGTGATGATCGCGCGCTGGTCGTACTCGAACTGCGCCGCTTCGGCCGCGTTGTCCGCCGCCGCGCGCGCCGGTGCGAGCCAGCGGCCGAGCAGGAAATGCGGATCGCTGGCGAGCAGGCGGTCGAGCAGCGCCATGTCGTCCAGCCACTCGGTGTCGAGCGCATGCAGGCGCGTGGCGTCTTTCGCATCGTAGGCCGCCTTGATCTGCGGCAGCAGCACGCGCGCATGGTTGGCCAGCGTCTGCCGCGCCACGTCCACCACGTCGTAGCGGTAAGCGCTGCTGGCGCGCAGCGCCGGTGCCACCTGCAGCAATTCGCAGATGGCTTGCCCGAACCGCCCGGCGTCGTAGCGCATCGCCTTGGGCGACCAGCTCGCCGCCGTGGTCACGTCTTCCGAAGGACGCGCGTCGAACAGGCTGTCCTGCGGCTCCGAGTCGCCGTCCGACGGCATCGCGTAAGCGGTTTCGCCGAGGATGCGCCACGCGGCCTCGGCGTGCGCGTCGGCGCCGCCATAGCGGCTGTCGACATAGGCCTTGAACCATGCCGCTTCGTCGTGCGGCACCGGCTCCCATGCCAGCGCGGTGAACAGGGCGAACGCCGCCGGATCGAGGCCGCTGGCTTCGGGCATCCAGGCGATGCCGCGCAGCTTGCTGCCGGGCTTGTCGCGCCACGCGGCGAAGCGCTTGAGCCACACGCCGGCGTTCGCGCCCAGCGTGCTGTGGCCGCCGAAGTTGGGGATGCTGCCGAAGGCATATGGCACGCCGTGCCAGTCCTTTTCGCGATCCAGCCCGTCGTAGCGATCCGACAGGCCGTCGACGATCAGCAGGCGCTGGCGGTCCACCGCATCGAGCACCGCGGGCAGCGGGTTGTGTTGCCAGCCGAGCAGCACCCAGCGTGCGCCCGGATGTGCCGCCTGCAGCGCGTCCATCACGCCGCGCGCGGCGTCGGCCACCGGCACGTTGCCGGCGCGGCCGCCTTCGTGCAGCAGGTCCATCTTGTACATCGTGCCGTCGCCGAACAGCACACGCTGCTGGCGGTAGAAATCCGCCGCGACTCTGGCGTAAAGCGGATCGCGCGGATCCAGCCAGTCCGGCCGCCTGAAGCCCGCCCACATGCCCTGCGGCACCACGCTGGCGCCGGGATGCTTCGCCACGAAGCCCGGCGGCACGGTGCCGAACCAGCCGGGAAACACCGGCGTCATGCCCAGCGCGCGCAGGCGTGCGACGATCTTCTGCGCCAGCGCCACGCGGCGCGCGTACTGCTGCGGCGACACCGGCGCGTCGAAACCGGACATGTTCTGCAGCAGCCACCACGGCTGGTGCGCGGTGGCGGGAATCCACGCACGCATCTCCGCATCGCTGTAGCCGAAGTCCCGGAAGGCGCGGCGGTACACCTCTTCCGTGCCGACCGGCATGAACACCTCGTCGATGCCATGCAGCGCGAGCAGATCGATCTTTCGCTCCCATGCCGGCCAGTCGAGGTAGGCGTTGGAATAGCCGTCGTCGGTGTCGTTGAGCGCATAGCGGTCCGGCACCGCGGCACGCCGTTCGATGGGCGACGTCGGCGCGGGCAGCGTGGCCGGCAGGCGCGCAAGGCTGTCGCCCGGCCAGCCGATGGCGACATGCGCCACCTGCTCCAGGTACGTTTCCACGCCGGTAAGGATGACCGCAGGCGAGGTACCCGCCACCATGATATGTCCCGGCGTGCCGCTGATGCAGAAACGATCCGCGCCCTGCCCTCGATCCAGCGCGACCAGGGTGAACTGCGCCTGCTGCTGAGGCAGCAGGCGGTGCAAGGCCGCCCGTGCCGGCGCGATGTCGAAGGCTGGTTTCGCCGGCGCGGCGGCAAAGGCGGCAGGCGTGCCGGCACAACCCAGCAGCAGGCAGGTCAACAGTCGTTGCAGTCGTCGTTTCATATCGCGTTGCCCGCAATCACGTCGCGGTAGAACCGCGAGCTGAGTTTCGGCGTGCGCTTCCGCGTGGCGAAATCCACCCAGGTGATGCCGAAGCGTTCGGAGTAACCGCGGCTCCACTCGAAGTTGTCGAGCAGGCTCCACAGGAAGTAGCCGCGCACCGGCGCGCCGTCGGCGATCCCGCGCTGCAGCTCGCCGAGGTATTGGCGCAGGAACATCACGCGGTCGATGTCCAGCACGCGCCCTTCGACATCCGGCGCGGCCATGCTGGAGCTGCCGTTCTCGGTGATGTAGATGTCGCTGATGCGCAGCTCCTCCGCCATCAACTTCGGCCCCCAGTACAAGGCGTCCGGCGCGAACTGGATCCAGCGGCTCTGCATGCGCGGATACGATGAAGGGAATGGTACGGCCTCGTAGCCGTGCTCGTTGTCGGCGGCGAGGTAGTAGTTTCCGGTGTAGATGTTGAGGCCCTGGAAATCGGTCTTGCTGCCGATGATGCGCATCTCCTCGGGCGTGAACTTCGGCGCGTCCGCACCCAGCGTCTTGAGGTACAGGTCGGTGTAGCGGCCGGTGTGCATGGCGGTGAGGTAGCCGGCGTTCTCCTCCACCGCGGCCTTGCGCGCGGCGACCACGTGCTCGGGCGCGTCGAACGCAGGCATGGGCGCGTCGATGCCTTCGGCCGAGCCCACCCTTGTCTTCGCGTTGGTGGCCGCGCGGATCGCCTGCACGGCCAGCCCGTGGCCCAGCAAGGCATGGTGCCGCGCCTGCTGCAAGGCCTGTCCTTTCAGCCCCAGCCCCGGCGCCATCGCCGTACTGCCGTAGCCGTTGCCGATGAACGTGCTGATCTCGTTCATCGTCATGAAGTGCTTCACCCGACCATCCAGCTGGCCAGCCATATAGCCGGCGTAGTCGGCGAAGGCCCGGGCGGTGTCGCGGTTCTGCCAGCCGCCCTTGCGTTGCAGTGCCTCGGGAAGATCCCAGTGGTACAACGTGCAATACGGCTCGATGTTCGCCGCATGCAGTGCATCGACCAACCGCTTGTAGAAATCGACACCCTTGGGGTTGGGCCGCCCCGTGCCATCGGGGAAGATGCGCGGCCATGCCACCGAGAAGCGATACGCCCCCGTGCCCAGCGCACGCATCAGGGCGATGTCATCGGGATAGCGGTGATAGCTGTCGTCGGCCACGTCGCCGGTCGCGCCGTCCACGATCCTGCCCGGCGTGTGCGCGTACACGTCCCAGATCGATTCGCCGCGTCCATCGGCCTTGACCGCGCCCTCCACCTGGTAGGCCGCCGTGGCGGTGCCCCACACGAAGCCGGCGGGAAAGGCGCGCCGCGTCGCCGAGGCGCCTTGCGCACCCGTGGCGGTGGCGGTGATTGCCGCCTGCGCTTTCGTCGCCAGCGGAACGGCGCAGGCCGCCACCAGGCCGCCGACAGCCTTGGTGAATTGCCGACGCGACAGAAATGGATTCATGCGGGAGCCTCCGGAGGAACCGTTGCGTTTATTTGGTCTTGTGCGCCAGCGTGAACGCATGGACGAGCTTGCCGTTGCTGTCGGTCACCGTGACTTTCAGCGTGGCGTCGGTCGCTTCCACCCAGGCCACCTGGTCCTGCCCCACTACCAGTATCGGGAAATCGTTGCCGCGCTCGCCGGGCTTGATGAGCATGAAGCGGTGCTCGTGGCCGGCGATGAACAGGTCGACGTGCGCCGCGTTCGCGAGCTGCGTCCACTTCGCGTTCTCGCCACCGGTCCAGCCCCAGTCCGGCTGGTGGCCCAGCACCACGGTGAACGGCGCACCGCGGGTGCGCGGCGCGGCCAGCGCCTGGCCGAAGCGCGCCAGCCCGGCGCGACGATAATCGCGCAGGTCGTTGAGGCCCGCGTAGACGTTGGTGTCGTCGGGCTTGTCCTCGCCGGTATCGATCGCGATCAGGTGCAGCGGACCGTCGTCGCGGGCGTAGTCGTAGCGGCCGTCCTGCGCGTGCAGGTACGGGCCCAGCTCACGCGCGAACGGGCCGCGGTATTCATGGTTGCCGTGCACGTAGAGCAGCGACACGGTGCCGCCGAGATCCTCGGCGGTCGGTGCGAGGAACACATCCTTGAACTGCGGTTCGCTCGCCGCCCAGTTCACCGTGTCGCCCAGGTGCGCCACGAAATCCTCGGGCGTCTTGCGGATCTCGCCGAGCAGGGTGTGGATGCGCGGCACGTTCTCGTGCGTGTCGGTGACCACCGCGAAGCGCGCGTCGGGTCGCGCGGCATCCAGCGCGGTGAAACGCAGGGTTGCGCCTTGCACGGCGTTGCCGCGCTCGGGCCAATACGGCTTCAGCGCCACCACGCGGCGCGAGGCTACCTGGTACTGGTAGCTGTGGCCCGGTTCAAGGCCATCGATCACCACGCGATGGAAGGTGCCGACGTCGAGCAGCCCGTCGTGCGCGGCCACTGCCGTGTGGTCCAGCGCGTGCTCGCCGTAGCGCACTCTGCCGTCGGCGGCGCTGTCGGTCATCCACTCCACCACCACCGAGCTGTCGGACACGTCGAGCAGCAGCGGCGGCATGGTGATCGCCGGCGTGCTGTTCCATACCTTGTACGGTGCGTCCGCGTCGCTGTCGTGGAAAGACTGGGCCGGCTTCGTGGCGGCCAGCACGGGCAGGGCCAGCAGCAGGCCGGCAAGGACGAGGACGGCACGACGGCACGGACGGCGTGCATCACTCATGGATCTTCATCCTGCCGTTGTCGGGACGATCGCTGTCCGCCAGCGGCGCGAGTTCCACCGATGCGATGCTGGCCGGCAGCGCATCGCCCTTGCGGAACGGCGCCACCGGCGTCAGCTCTACCTGCATCGCATACGGGAATGCGCGCGGGTCGCGGCGCACGTGCAGGTGCGCCGCGCCCTCGCCCGCCGGCAGCGCCAGCGTGTGCGGGTGACCGTCCACCCAGACGTCCAGCTGCGCCGGCGCCTGCGCGCCGCGGCAATGCACGATCAGCATGTAATCGCCCGCTCCGACCTGTGCATGCCAGCGCAACTTGTAGATGGTGGGCGGATCCTCGTAGCCGTAGCCGTTGTAATTGAGGAAATGCTCGGCCTTCGCCGCTGCGAGGCGCACGTGACCGTTCGCGCCCGGCGCCACCGCGTCGGGGCGTACATGCAGCTTGCCCTCGAACGGAAGCGCCACCACCGGCATGTAGCCTGCATGGGCCAGGCCATCCACTTTCACGCTCGCGCCCGACGCGTCGATCGCGGCGCTGCCGACGCGCGCCGACGCATCGCCCAGCACGCGCCCCTGCCCGAAGCGCGTATCGACCACGCCGGGCAGGTGCAGCACGCCGTCGGCCGGCGGCTTCGCCACGAACAGGTACAGCGTGTGCGCGCCCAGCGTCGCGTAGCCGAAATCCAGCTTCGCGAACGGCGATGCATGCGTACCGTAGACCGCCTCGCCGCGCGGCTTCAGCCACGCGCCGATGCCGCGCAGCACGCCGGCCTCGTAAGGCACCACCGACCCATCGCCTTCCGGACCGATGTTGAGGATGTAGTTGCCGCCGGCGCTGACCACGCGCACCAGCCGCGCGATGTTCTCGCGCACCTTGCCCGGCAGGTCGTCGCGCACCTGCCAGGAGCGGTAGCCCCAGGTTTCGGGGAACATCGACGCGGGCGACTGCCAGGGCTCTTCCATGCCTTCGTCCGGCTCGCGGTTGTCGCCCATCACGGTGAAGTCGCCCTGGTGGTTCCACACGCGGCCGGACACCATCGTCTGCGGCTGCAGCTCGTGCACGGTGCGGGCGAAGCGGGCGCTCTGCGCCGGCGTGGGCTTGCCCATGTCGAACCACACCTCGCTGATGGGGCCGTAATGGCTCATCAGCTCGCGGATCTGCGCCACGTTGAAATCGGCTTGCGCGGGCGTGATCGGATTGTCGTTGTCGGGACGGTACTGGCCGTGCATCCAGTGCCAGTCGATGGTGGAGTAGTACACGCCGAACGGCATGTGCGCCCGCGCGCAGGCGTCGGCCAGCTCCTTCACCACGTCGCGTCGGTACGGTGTGGCATCGACGACGTTGTAGCGGTTCTGCGCGGTGTGGAACATCGCGAAGCCGTCGTGGTGCTTGGCGGTGAGCACGACAAACTTCATGCCCGCCGCCTTGGCCAGCGCCACGATCGCATCGGGGTCGAACTTCTCCGGGTCGAAGCGCTTCGCCAGTGCTTCGTACTCATCGATCGGTACCGGCGCGAACGACTGGATCTGCTCGCTGTAGCCCTGCGTGATGCGTTTGCCGTCCCATGCACCGCCCAGCATCGAGTACAGCCCGAAGTGGATGAACAGGCCGAACTTGCGTGCTTGCCAGGCCTGCACGGTGGCGGCGTCGGGGCGCGGGCCAGCCAGCGGCAGCGGGCGGTCGCCGACGGTGGCTGCAACCGTGGTCATCGGGAGCAGACAGGCTAGCGCCATGGTCAGTGCCGTTCGCAGGATGGCTTTCATCGGTCGATCCTCCTGTGCTTTCCTTCTGCAGGCGACAGAGCGGTTTCGGTCGCCTGCCGGCGCCCGAGCCACCTTTCTTTGCTGGCCCACGCCACCGCCGGGAGCGGTGGCGAACAGCGAAGCTGGCCCGAAGGGCGGAGGGCAGGATGCCCGGAGAGCGCTGCATCGGGGTGGCCTTCTCTTTGGGTTACTTTTCTCTTGGCCACGCAAGAGAAAGGTAACTCGGGCGCCGGCAGGCGCACGAAACCGCTTTGTCGCTTGCGTAAGCCCACAAGCAAAAGCCCCTCTCCCCCGACCCCTCTCCCGCAAGCGGTAGAGGGGAGACAAGAACCGCGCACACGGGTTTGCGCACCTGTCCAGCAAATCCCCTGGATCATCACGCCAAACGCAGCCAGACAGCGCTGGCTTTCGGCACCGCGATGCGGCACGCACCGCTGGCGTCGGCGGATACATGACCATCCGCCGCAAAGCTGACGTCGCGGCGACTGTCCAGCGCCGGCGCACGCAGGCGCATCAATTCGCCCTTGGCGCTGTGCGGTAAGCCGCTCAGCGCGACCGTGGCATCGCGCAGAGCATCCTTGTTGATGAGCGCGACGAGCACCTCGCCGCCCCGCTTCGCGGCATAGGCGGTGAGGTTGGCGCCGCCGGCGCCGAGCCGGCCGGGCAGCATCTGCGCGCCGGCGAAGCGTTGTGCCAATGCAATGCCGTGGAACAGCGGGCGCGGCTGGAAACCCAGTTCGCGGCTGCCGGCGATGGCGGAATAGCGCGAGGCCAGCGCGTCGCGTTGCGCCACGATGTCGCCTCCCGTGGGCGCCTTCACCGCACGCCCCAGCGAGCTTTCCACCGAGTGCAAGGTGCCACCATGGAAATGCATGCCCGCCACGCCACGCTGCGCCAGCGCCAGCATGAAGTCCGCGCCCCACAGTGCGGAGGCGAACACGTTGCTGGTACCGTCGCGGCCGCCGTTGTAGTAGGAGTTGCCTTCGGTGATGCGAAACGGCAAGGCATGCCGGTCCGCCACCTGCATGATCTGCTCGACTTCGCGGAAGAAGCCCGGGTCCCCGGAAAGCAGATCGGGGATCGAACCGTTTTCCGCCGCCTCGCGGTAGTAGTGCCGACTGAAGAACACGTTGTCCTTCGCGTGGCGCTGCGCGTACTCGATCACCCAATCAGTGTTCGCGCCGGTGTCCGGCCCGGCGAGCGGCAAGCCCGCGGCACGCAGCGCCTTGGCATACGGCGTCCACGCCGCGTCGAAGGTGGCGTAGTCGCGGTAGTAGTTGTTCGCCTCGTTGCCGATCTGGATCGCCAGCAGCTGGTCGCCCACGAGCCGTCGCACCGTCTGCGCCAGGTCCACCGCCATCTCCGGCGAGCCGATGCGCAGGTTCACGCCGAACACCAGTTTCCAGCCCGTGGCGCGCAGGAACCCGGCCAGTGCCTGCAGGCCATCGGGCTTCAGCACGTAGGGCTGCGCCGGTCCGCGCTTGCGTGCGACGAAGGTTGGCAGGTTGTCCTTGCAGCCGCTCCACACGGTGTCGTCGCTGGTGTTGCCGCCGATGCGCAGCACGCCGTGCGGGTTCATCTCGCGGAACAGGCGCACCAGGCCGTGGTTGTCCGCGGCGAAGAACGTGGGATCGGCCAGCTCCAGCGTCTCGTAGCTCAAGCTGGCGAGGCTGGGATCGACGCGTCGCCCCGGGCGGCTCATGTCCAGCGCGAAGCTGGCCTGTGCCGCCGAAGCGTCCGCTCCCCAGGACGGTCCGTTGCAGGCTGCAGCCAGCGGCAACAGCGCGGCCGCTTTCAGCAGGCGGCGGCGGCAGGAATCGATGTCGTGTCGGTCTGTCATGTCGGAACCCGCTCAAAGTCTTCCGATGGAAGGGAGTCCACTCCCTCCCCTGCTTGCAGGGGAGGGCTGGGGTGGGGTGCTTCCGCCCGTTGCTCGCAAGTTGCAAAAACACCCCCTCCCAGCCTCCCCCTGCGCGCAGGGGGAGGCGAAGTGCAGAAGCGTCAGCCTCCGTTCGTCGGGGTCAGCTCCAGCGTCAGCACCTCGAAGGGCGCCAGCGTGATCGTGCTTGTGTGGTCGGCATCCAGCGCCTTCGGCACATCGGCGCCACCGTTCTTCCACACGTCGTGCACGCTGAAGCGGCGCGCCACACCCGGCGGCAGTTGCAGCTGGCGCTGCAGGTCGACCACCGCGAGCTGCGGCTTGTCGTCGGGATTGCGGAAGCTGACGATAGCCTTCTTCGGCGACCAGGCGGCCCAGCCGTAGACGTCCAGGCGGCCGGGATCGCCGCCGATCCAATGCGAGTCGCGCAGCACGTCGGCATTGGCGCGCGACCACTTCGCGCCTTCCGCCAGCGTGTCCCAGTCCTGCGGCGTGAGCAGCGACGGCGTGATGTACATCTCCTGCAGCTCGGTGCCGGTGGCGAAGTAGGAGTGCACCTCGTTGGCGAAGTCGTGGCCCGGGTCGGTGTTGAGGCGCGGGTTCTTCTGCGCGTAGATGATGCCGTGGAGCATCAGCGAGTCGATCGGGAACAGAGGCCCCTTCAATACGATGTTCTGGTAGGTCTGCTGGTCGCGGTAGGTGATCCACTGCTCGCGCATCGTGCCGACACCGGCGTACCAGTCGTCCTCGCCGTCGCGCCAGATGGTGTCGGCGTAGCGCAGCCAGAACGGCGAGGCCCAGGTGCCGGTGGTGAGGTTGATGAAGGTGTTCGGCTTGTCCTTGCGGATGTCGCCGATCAGCTGGATCGCCGCGGCGAAGTCGCTGTCGAAGCGGCTGCCGGGGAACACGCTGCTGACGTTTCCGGTGCCGTCGAACTTGAACTGGTTGATGCCGTCCTTGTCCAGCAACTGCATCACCACGTCGTGGAAGCGCTGGTAGTACTTCGGCCCGGACAGCGCGAAGCCGCCGTCGTTGGTCTCATAGCCGGCCGCCTTGCCGTTCTTCACGCGCTCCTTCCACGGCTTGCCGTAGCCACCCCACGGCGACAGCCACACGCCCGGCGCAGCGCCGTATTTTGCGGCCGCCTTGCGCAGCGGCACGAAGCCGTGCGGGAAGTCCTTGCTGAAATTCCAGCTGCCGCTGCGGTCGTCCCAGCCGTCGTCGAACAGGAACGAGTCCAGCTGCACGCCGCGCTTGACGTGCAGTTCCTCGCCGAAGGTGTTGATGCGGTCCAGCGCCTCCACCTCGGTGTACGGGGTGAAGTAGCCGATGTCGTACCAGGAGTTGTAGTGCAGGAACGGCCGGTACGGATGCGCGCGCGCGCGCTCCACGTAGCTGGCGAAGTCGCGGCGCAGCTGGCCGTCGCGCACCACGCCCGCCACCGCCGAATAGGTCACCGTCTTGCCCCGCTCCAGCGGCAGCGTGCGCGACAGCGTGAGCCTCACGTCGTCGTGGCGCACCTCGCTGTCGGACTGCGGGTTCTCGAAACCGAGGTAGACGTCGCCCGCCACCACCGGCGAGCCGTTCACCGTACCCACCACCTCGGCCCCCGCCACCTTCGATGCCAGCAGCGAGACCCTGGCGATCTTCTCGTCCTGCTTCAGCGCGCTGATGCTTACCTCCTCGCGCAGGTAGGGCGAGCCGTCGCGCTGCACCAGCTTCCAGTTGATCCGGAAGCGGCCGCTCGCGTCGCCGAAGCTGGCCTCGACCGCCTTGCCGGGAAGGCGCGCGGCGAGCCGCGAGGCCTTCGCATCCACCGGCAGCGTCGCCACGCGCGGCGGCGACAACAGGTTCATGTCGGCGGCCTTGATCGTGCTGCCGTCGGCCAGCGCCAGCGCGAACGGCGCGGGCACCGCGAACGTGCGGCCGTGCACGCGGTCGGTCACGGTCATGTCGACGAGGTGCTTGCCGTCCAGCTTCCAGCGCGCCTCGATCGCGGCGTTGCCGAAACTCTCGGCGCCCTGCTGGTCCACGAACGCCGTGACGCCGGGCGAAAGCACCAGCTTGCCGGCAGCCACGCTGTCTTCGGCATGTGCCGTGCCGAGTCCGGCCAGCACAACCAGCAGGCAGGAAGCAAGCAGGGTCGCGCGTGGCGAACGAAGGGGATGGGAATGCGATGCTGGCATGACTGCCTCTGTTGATGGTTTGACTGGGTCGACGGAAGCTTCGTGCAGAAGCTCACGTCGAGATGACTCGGATAGCCTGTGCTCAATCAGAGAGATGAAAAAGCAGCCGACGCGTCTTGCCGAGCCGGCTGCATGCAATGCTTCTACTGCTGCGGCAATTTGCTCAGATCCAGATCGGGCCGTATCCCATTCGGCTGGCGATAGAACCATTGATGCGATGCGACCGATGGCGTGAAAAAGCCGTCGTTACGCAGATAGAACTGATTCCCGACGGCTCCACCGGCAAAATCCGCGCGCTGGTTGTTGTAACCGGTGGGATCGACGTCGTACCAAGCCGAAGTCATCTCGGTCCACGCGCCGGTCGAGCTGATCGCCCACTCGTTGCCGAAATTCGCGCGGCGATCAAGATAGCCGGTGTCCGGATTGAACCCTTCGAGGAAGGAGTACACGCCCTTCTGATACGTCGACGTACCGGGATATTTCCAGGTGGCCAGAAAATGCCATTTGACGCCCGCCTGCGCCTGGTTGCCTCCCTGGCCGTTGTCACCGCAGGCATTATCGCCCTGGGGTGCGCCGAACCACGCCGAGAACAACGTGTTGCCCTGGCCATCGGGCTGGGCGCGCGTGATGAAGCGGTAGGTGCTGCCCGCTCGCCAGTTGCAGATCATGTGGCTTTGGCCGCCGGTCCCTTCCCCACCGAAACTGTCGACGATGGTCTGGTTGCCCTTGGCGACGAGCGTGGTGCTGCCGCCCGGCGGATCCCACACCGAGAACAGGATCCAGCGCTTGTTCGGAGCATTCACCTGCATCCCGAAGTAGCCGACGTTGAACCCGTTCGCCATGTAGTACGTACCAACCGGATCCTCCCCGACCGGCACGGTGACTTCGCTGTAGAAGTACTCGGTGGCAGCCGGAACGCTGAAACCCAGATGCACCGACGGCCCGCGCCGCGACCAGTAGAAGTTGCCCGGGTCGTTGGCGAAGAGCAACCCGCCGGCGGTCGCCGTGCCGTCCAGTTGCAGTCCGGAGATGTCGCCGAAATAGCCGCCGTTGTTCGAGACGCCCTGCAGGTCGATCTTCACGTAACCCGGCTGCGCGACCCTGAACGTCCCCACCGGGAACACTGTGTTCGCCACGCCAGCTGGCACCAGCGCGATGGTTTGCGACTGACCGTCGATCGATACCTTGACCGTGCTCTGGGTCGAGCCGAACAGGCCGCCGATCAGCGACACCTGCAGATCGCCCGGCTGCAACACGTCGACATAGGTGCTGATCGTGGTGTAGGGCGAATCCCAGTTGTGCAGGCCGGTGTCGTCGATCGTCTCGTCCGGCTTGTTCTTGGACTGCGTGATGTACGCATTGCCGCCCAACGGAACGGTCGCGGGCAGTGCTTCGGCCGTCGGTGCCGCGAACAAGCCGGAACCAAGCAATAGGCCGGAAGCAAGCCACAGCCCGCCAATTCGATATCCGAGTTTCCGCACAAAGCCTCCGTAATCACGAGTGAGAAAGAGAGCATGCGTGATCCGCGCCCGTATCGTTCGTCCGCGACTTGCTGCCGCGGATGAAACCGCAAGACCGGCCGGTACGTGTCGCGGATCGGTTCGAAGGCGCCGCCCGGCGGGGCCGGGCGACGGGTTGTTGCAAGGCGGCGCGGAACGCCGCCGTCCACGGTCAGTAGTCGTAGGTGAGGCCCAGCCGCACGTAACGCGGCGGCTGCAGCACCAGCGGCGTGCCATAGAGCGGGTTCGGCGTGCCGCCGCTGTTGCCGTTGTAGTGGGGATTCAGGTTCAGCGGCGCCTGGCCGTTGAAGACGTTGAACACATCCACGCTCACGGACAGCTTGTGGTCGGCGAACGCCGGGCGGTAATGGATGCCCAGGTCCAGCTGCTTCATCCACGGCAGGCGCCCGGTTGCCCCCGGCGGCGACGGCTGGCCGTTGCACCAGTGGTAGTTGGATCCGTAGCCGTCCGGGTCGCTCTGGCCCGGCCCGTAGTAGCCGAGGCAGTACTTCGGGCCGCCCGAGGTCAGGTTGAGGTTGGCCGACACCATCCACTCGGGCGTGATCGCGTAGTAGCCGTAAGCCTTGATCACGTGCGTGTGGTCGTTGCCCTGCGGGCCGTTGGCGTAGACCATCAGCTCCGGGAAATCCCAGTCCTCGTTCTGCGTGCCGCCGGTAGCCTGGATGTTGGACTGGCCCTGGCCTTCGCTGTTGCCGTAGCTGCGCGAGAACGTGTAGCTGATCTTGCCGTACCACTTGCCGTCGAACGGGTGCTCCAGGAAGCCTTCCAGGCCGTAGTAGCGACGTACCGCACGCGGGAACTGCATGTCGGCGTTGGACAAGGTCACGCTGTGGAACGCGCCGCTGGGATCCTGCACTGCGAAGGTGTTGGCCTGGCCCGGATTGATGTAGTAGCAGGTGGCGTCGTTGACGTCGGTGATGCCTTCCGCAGCCGCCTTGTTCACCACCGCCTGCGCATCGCAGTAATCGTCGATCACGTGCCGCAGGATGCGCCGGGTGAGCTTGGCGCCGTAGACCCAGTGCGGACCGGCGGTCTTGCTGAAGCCGAGCATGAACTCGTCCTGGTCCATGGCCTTGAGGCTGGTCACCGTCATCGTGCGCGGGTCGGGCGTCTGGCCGTAGGCGCCGTTCGGCGACACCGGCGGCGACATCTGGGTCAGGCCGGTGGGCGTGCCGTCGGCCGCAATGCCGCTGTACGTGTAGTACTGGTTGGTGGCCACGTAGCCGTTGGCGGGATCGCCCGGGGCGATCGGCGAGCCGAGGTAGTAGCGGCCCGCATTGCCGAACACCTTGAACGTGCTGTCGCCGAACACGTCCCAGCTGAAGCCCAGGCGCGGCGCCCACTGCGGCTTGGTCTGGCGCATGTAGGCGCTGGCGCTGGCATTGGTGTTGGTGAAGCTGTCATCGCGCAGGCCGATGGAGAGCAGCAGGCGGTCGTTGACCTGCCACTGGTCCTCGATGTACTGGGCGTGCTCGGTGGAGAACAGGTTGCCGCCCTGGGTGAAGATGTACTTGGAGGCGTAGTAGCCGCCCGCCCCGTTCGGATAGCTGGCCGGGGCGCCTACGCCGAGGGAGGGTGCTATGGGCACATTCGGCGTGTTCGTGTGCCCGTAAATCCACTCATAGCCCGGCCCGGAGGTCAGGTCGGCCTGGTCGCGCGCCGCGGTGCGCAGGTTGTCGATGCCCGCCGTGATCGTGTGGTCGCCCAGGGCATAGGACAGCGCAACCCGAAGGTTGGTGGTCACGAAGTTCTGACCCGGGTTGCTGATCCTGTTGACGGTCTGGTTGTTGGTGATCGGCGTGCCGCCGTTCAGCGCCGGATTCTGGTTCGTGTAACCGCTGAGGTAGATCAGGCTCGGGTCGTAAGCCGGGTTCTCGCTGTAGCTGCGCGTCTTCATGCTGCCGTACATGGCAGTCAGGGTCAGCTTGTCCGTGAGGTAGCCGGTGTACTTCGCCAGCCACAGGTCGCCGCCGTGCTTCTGGTTGTTGGCGTAGGACTTGAAGCCCGCGTCGGCGAGGTTGTTGTAGTCGTAGTTGTAGACGGTGCCGCTGGACAAACTCTTCTCGGACGCGCCGGTCAGTTCCAGCAGGTTGTTGCTGGTGATGTTCCAGTTGACCTTGGCGTACCACTTGGGCAGCGTGTCCTGGTAGTGCGAATCGGTACCGGATTCGACGCTGTTGACCGTGTTGCCCTGCGTATGGGTCATTTCCGCCGAGGCGAAGAAGAACAGCTTGTCCTTGATGATCGGTCCGCCCACGTAAAGGTCGTAGACGGAGGACCAGCTGCTGTTCTGGTTGCGCGGGTCGTACAGTCGGCCGGCCACCGGCGACGGGGGCAGGCCGTTCGCGTAGTAGGTGCTGTCCTGGTTCGCGCGCAAGGCCGACGGCTCGTAGAGGAACTGCCCGCCGAAATGCCATTCGTTGGTGCCGCTCTTGCCGATCATGTTGAGCACGCCGCCGTCGCTGCGCCCGTACTGCGCGCTGTAGCCGCCGGTGTAGACCTCTTCCTGCTCGATCGAGCCGTACGGCAAGGTGATGCCGCCCGCGGAGATGTTCGGATCGGTGGTGTTGAAGCCGTTGAGGTAGTAAGCGTTCTCCGTGGACGACGAACCGCCGAAGCTGATCAGCGACTCGCCGGTCGTGCTCTTCGCGCCGCCGGCGCCGATGTTCGCCGCCGGCGCCAGCAACGCAACCGCTTCCGCGGTATGACCCAGCGGCAGCCTGGCGAGCTGGTCGGCGGTGAGCACCGTGCGCGAGTCCACCGAGCTGACGTCGATCGGCGGGATGGCGCTGGCGGTCACGCTTACGCCCGACAGCTGCTTCGCGTTCACCTCCCCGCCCGCGGCGGCTTCCGTGCTGAAGGAAACGTCCGCGCCCACGCCCACCTTCAACGTCACGTTGTCGCGCCGCTGCACTTCCTTGCCGTCGCGCATCAGGCTGACCGAGTACGTGCCGACAGGCAACTGGGTGGCGTTGTAACGGCCCTGGCTGTCGACGCCGACCGTGCGGCTCAGGCCCGCGCCATTGCTGACCACCACGCTTTCGCCCGTCTGCACCGGCACGCGGCCGAAGATGCTGCTGGTGGTGGACTGACCGTAGGCGGCCGTGGACGCCAACAACAGACCCAGTGCCGTGGCCAGGCCGGTCTGTCGCAGCGGAATGTTTCTGCTGGAATTCATGATTGCCCCTCGGAACGTAATGAACCGCTTCTGGATATCCGCGAGCGAATGCACCCCCGCATCTCGCGAACTGTTCGAACACCGATGGCTCATCCGCATCGGCAATGGGCGGACTCCGCCGATGTTCAGTGCTTCCATTCCCGCACCCGCACCCGGCCGAGCAATGCCTCGACCTGGTCCGGACGCACGTAACCGGTTTCCACATCCATCGCGTTGGCGGCGCCGCAGGCCACCGCCAGCCGCAGGGCTTCTTGCAGCGGTTCGTCGCGCTTGATCGCCACCGCCATGCCCGCGAGGAAGCAGTCGCCCGAGCCCACGGCGTTGCGCACCTGCTCCAGCTCGACCGCCGCATGCCACACGCCGCTCTCGTCCATCGCCACCGCGCCCAGCGCCCCCAGGCTCAGCACCGGCAACGCCACGCCGCGCACAGCGAGTTCGCGCAGCGCGGCGACGGCGGCATCGAGATCGCCCACGCTGCGCCCGAACAGCGCCTCGGCCTCGTCGCGGTTCGGCTTCAACAGGAAGGGCTGCGCCGCCACCGCCTGCCGCAGCACCTCACCGCTGGCGTCCACCAGGCAGCGCTTGCCGGCCGCACGCACCTGTTGCGCCAGTTCGGCATAGGTGTCGGTGGGCAGGCCGCGCGGCAAGCTGCCGGACAGGATCACCAGCTCGCTCTCGGCCAGCGCGAGGCGGAAGGCGCGCTGCAAGGCTGCGCGGTCGCGCTCGCCCAGTTGCGGCCCCTGCCCCAGCACCTCGGTGATCCGGCCGGCTGCGTCCTGCAGCGCGATGCAGTGGCGCAGCGGCGCGTCGATCTCCACGCCATGGAACAGCACGCCGCGCTCGCTCATGCGGCGCGCGGTGAGGTTGCGGTGCGCGGCATCGATCAGGCCGATCAGCTGCACCGGCTCGCCCAGCGCGGCGACGGTCTGCGCCACATGCAGGCCCTTGCCGCCCGGCAGCACCTGCTCGTGTACCGTGCGGTTGATCTCGCCGAGGTGCAGCGTGTCCACCCGCATCAGGTGGTCGATGGCGGTGTTGATGCCGAGCACGGTGATCACGGCGCGGATTCCAGCAAGGCCTGCGCCTCGGCCGCGTCGGCCTGCCGCGCGGTGCCGCCCACACCGCGCGTGGAAAGCGCACCGCAGGCATTGCCCCAGCGCAGCGCATCCGGCAACGACAGGCCGCGCAGCCAGGCGTGCAGGAAGCCGGCGTCGAAGGAATCGCCGGCGCCGGTGCTGTCCACCGCATCCACCGCGAACGCCGGCGACTCAAGCAGTTTTCCGGCGCCGTCCAGCGTGGCGCAGCCGTGCCGGCCGCGCTTCACCACGATGCGAGTGCGGCCGTTGTCCAGCGCGCGCAGGCCGTCGAGCACACCCTCGCAGCCACTGATGCCGATGAGTTCCACATCGTTGGGCAGGAACAGGTCGACCTCGGAAAGCAGGCAGGGCCATTCGTTGCCCCAGTGCTGCTGGGGGTCGAAGCCGGGATCGAGCGAGGTGCTCAGGCCCAGCCTGCCTGCCCGCGCGAGCAGCGACTTCAGATCCGGGCGCAGGCCGCTCTGCAGGTAATAGGAGGACACGTGCAGGTGGTCGGCGCTCGCCAGCAGTTCGTCGCCGACATCCGCCGCGCGCAGCGCGCCGATCGCACCGCTGTAGGTGACCAGCGCGCGGTCGCTGCTGGTGGAGAACGAGGCGGTGATGCCGGTGCGCAGCGCGGGCTCGCGGCGCACCGCGGCCACGTCGACGCCCGCGCCCTGCAGCGCCGATACGCAGAAGCCGCCCCAACCGTCCACACCCACCTTGCCGGCGAAGGCCACCGGATTGCCCAGCCGCGCCAGCCCCATCGCGCAGATCATCGAGGAACTGCCCGGCACGACCAGCGCGTCCTCGGCCAGCACCTCGCGGCCCGGCGCGGGGAACGCCTGGCAGTCCCGGAACACCAGGTCGATGTTGAGCTCGCCGGCGACGAGGATGCGTTTCACGCCTCGCGCTCCCCTCGCTGTGCGGGTTGCCCGGACGGGCTGCCCGCGGCATGCAGCGCGAAGGACTCGACCACGCGGGTGAGCACGCCTTCCGCCGGTGCGTCCGGCTTGCCGCCCAGCGCGAGGCAGCGGAAGAACGCCAGCACCTGGCCCACCGCCACGTCGGCCAGCAGCGGCAGGGCATCGTCGCTGGCCTGCAGGCCTTGCAGATCCACCGCCACGTCCTGCGCACCTATCACGTCGTCGGCGATGCCCTCGCCCACCAGCACGCGCGCCAGGCCCAGCCGCTTGCGGCCCAGCTCGCGCAGCAGGTCGTATTCGTAGGCGCGCACCGCCGGGTCGGGCGAGAGGTAGGCCACCACCAGGGTGTTCTCGTCGAGGCTGGACATCGGGCCGTGGCGCAGGCCGAGAAAGGTCTCGGCCATCGTGCTCACGCGGCCGGCGGTCATCTCCAGCATCTTCAGCGCGGCCTCGTGCGCCGCGCCCAGTGCACCGCCGCTGCCGAGGTAGACCGCCCGGTCGAAGCTGCGCTGCGCGATCGCGGCCAGCGCATCGGACTGCTGCTCGAACATGCGTTGCACGCAGCCGGCGAGGCGCCGCACGCCATCCTGCCAGCCACTGGCGTCGGCGCGGCCGCCCAGCCCGCTGCCGGCCAACACCAGGTTGGTGAAGCTCGAGGTCATCACCAGGCTGCGGTCGTTGGTGCGCTCGTCCAGCACCAGCGAGGCGTAGCGCGACTCGTTCCGGTACTGCGTGGCCAGCTTGCCGTTTGCATTGCAGGTGATCGCGAGGTGGCGCCAGTCCGGCGCATGCGCCAGCAACTGGTCGACCACGCCGGCGCTCTCCGGGCTGTCGCCCGAGCGCGCGATCGAGATCAGCAGGCCGCCGCCAGGCGGCAGCGCGTTGCGCCAATGCGTGAGCAAAGTGCCCGCAGCGATCGCCTGCACCGGCACGCCCAGCGCCTGCTGCAGGTCCGGCGCAATGCATTCGCTGGCGAAGATCGAGCTGCCCGAACCGGTCAGCACGACCTGCGTGGGGCGCGGCGTCAACGCGGCCCGCAGCTGCGCCTGCGTCGACGGCTCGCGCAGCAATGCGGCCGTGGCCTGCCAGGTCGCCGGCTGTTGCAGGATCTCGCGCAAGGTGTCGGCATAGCCAAGCTCGCGTTGCGCCGCCGGCGCAGCCGCCGCCAGCGCAGCAAGACTGTCGAATTCTTTCGTTTTGTTTCCGAGTATTGACATTTTGTTCTTTTCGTTCGAATGTGAAGCCCATCCGCCCACCACTGCAGCGTATTCGAAATGAATCAGAACTTACAAGTCCCTTCGCAAACTTCCGAAAAGTTTTCGAAACTCGCGCTGTCGCAGGGCAAGCGCGCCCGCCTGTGGCGCCTGCTGTATGGCTCGGGCCCGAGGAACGGCAGCCTGCTGGTACTGCCGCTGGACCAGGGCCTGGAGCACGGCCCCACCGACTTCTTTCCCCATCCGCCGGCCGTCGATCCGGACTACCAGTTCGAACTCGCCGCGGCCGGCGGCTTTTCCGCCATCGCGCTGGGCATCGGCCTGGCCGAGAAGTACATGACCGGGTACGCCGGCCGCGTGCCGCTGATCCTCAAGCTCAACGGCAAGACCAACATCCCCAGCGACGCCGAGGCCACCTCGCCGCTGTTCGCCTCGGTGGAGGATGCGGTTCGCCTCGGCGCCGACGCGGTCGGCTACACCATGTACGTGGGCTCGCCGCGCCAGCACGACGAGTTCCGCCAGTTCGAACAGGTACGCCGCGACTGCGAGCGCTACGGCATGCCGCTGGTACTGTGGTCCTACCCGCGTGGCAGCGCGGTCAACGCCAAGGGCGGCACCAATACGCTGTACGCACAGGACTACGCCGCGCGCGTGGCGCTGGAACTGGGCGCGGACATCGTGAAACTGCACGAGCCGAACGACAGCGTGGCCAACGTGCCCGCCCCCTACGACAAGCTCACGGAAGACTCCGCCGCCCGCTGCGCCCGCGTGGTGCGCTCGGCCGGCCGCACCATGGTGCTGTTCTCCGGCGGCGAGAAGAACGACGACGACGCGGCCGTGCTGCGCAAGGTGGAGCACTACATGCAGAGCGGCGCGAACGGCGTGATGTTCGGCCGCAACATGTGGCTGCGCCCGTTCGACCAGGCGGTGCACCTGGTACGCCAGGTGCACGGCATCATGGCGAAGCATCCGCGTTGAGCCCTGGACTCCCTCTCCCCTCCGGGGAGAGGGTTGGGGTGAGGGGCCAATCTTGCGGAGTGCTCCAACGAAGCAATCTGCACTAGCCTCATCATCGCAAGCACCCGTCCCTCACCTCACTCCTCTCCCCGAAGGGGAGAGGAAGATGAAAAGCATGACCCACCAGAAATCCTGCCTCTGCTGCGCACCGCCCACCGGCGCCGGAACCGTGCGCATCGAAGCCAGCGACAAGAACCCGCTACAGACCGCGCCCGACGCCAGCAAGGGCGAGCTCAAGCTCAAGGATTTCAAGCCGCGCAGCATGTTGCGCGTGCCGCAGACGCACATCGAGCGGCCGCGCTTCCCGGTGATCGACGTGCACGCCCACCTCACCTGGTCGAAGAACGTGCGCAACGGCGTGTCGGTGGGCGAGGAAATCACCGTGTTCAGCACGCCGGAGGAACTGCTGCCGGTGATGGACCGCAAGGGCGTGCGCACCCTGGTGAACCTCACCGGCGGCGTGGGCAAGGGACTGGAGGAAAGCATCCGCCTGTTCGACCAGGCCGCGCCGGGGCGCTTCCTCACTCTCACCGAGCCTTCGTTCGCACTGTTCCCCGAACCGGACTACCCGCAGCGCCAAGCCGATGCGGTCGGACACGCCAAACGCGTGGGCGCGCGCGGGCTGAAGCTGCTCAAGACGTTGGGCCTGTACCTGCGCGAACGCATCGACGAAGGCCCGCTGGTGGGCGTGGACGACCGCCGCTTCGATCAAATGTGGGAAGCCTGCGCCGCGCACGACATGCCGGTGTTCCTGCATGTGTCCGACCCGGAGGCGTTCTTCCTGCCCACCGACGGCGCGAACGAGCGCTACGAGGAGCTGGCCAACCATCCGGACTGGTCGTTCTACGGCCCGGAATTCCCCAGCCATCAGGAACTCATCGAAGCGCGCAACCGCATGATCGCGCGCCACCCGAAAACCACCTTCGTGCTGCTGCACGTGGGCAACAACGCCGAGAACCTGGCCGCCGTCGAGGACTGCCTCGCGCGCTTCCCGAACACCCTGGTGGACATCAGCGCGCGCATCGGCGAGCTGGGCCGCCAGCCGCGCATCGCCCAGCGCTTCTTCGACCGCTACCAGGACCGCATCCTGTTCGGCACCGACGCGGTGCCCTCGCCCTGGGGCGACGACGTGCCCCAGCAGTTGTTCGGCGACGAGCTGTACGAGATCTACTACCGCTTCCTCGAAACCGAGGACGAATACTTCGACTATGCCCCCGCTCCGGTGCCGCCGCAGGGGCGCTGGGCCATCTACGGTCTGAAGCTGCCGGACACGGTGCTGCGCAAGGTCTATCATGACAACGCCGCCCGACTCCTGCATATTGCCGACGCATGAGCAAACCCCAAGCCGCCAAGCCCGCCCCGCCCCGCCATCGCCTGCTGCTTGGCGAGCGCCGGCGCCTGATCGTGGAGCACGTGGAGGAACACGGCCGCGCCACGGTGGAGGAGCTGGCGAGGAAATTCGACACCTCCGCCGTCACCATCCGCGCCGACCTCGAGGCGCTGGCGAACGCCTCGGCGGTCGTGCGCTCGCATGGCGGCGCGCTGCCGGTGATTCCGGTCAGCAGCGACATCCCGCTCAACATCAAGGAAACCCGCCACCAGGCGCAGAAGCTGCGCATCGGCCAGGCGGCGGCGGCGATGATCCGCGACGGCGAGACGATCATCCTCGACTCCGGCTCCACCACGGTGGAGATCGCGCGGCAGATTCGCCAGCGCAAGTTCGAGTCGCTCACCGTGATCACCAACGCCCTGAATATCGCGCTGGAGCTGTCCGGCCTGCCGCACGTCCGCGTGATGATGCTGGGCGGCCTGCTGCGCCAGACCTCCTATTCGCTGGTCGGCCCAGACGCCGAGCACGCGCTGGCCAAGCTGTCGGCCGACCGCCTGTTCCTCGGCGTGGACGGCCTCGACCCCGAGGTAGGCGTGACCACGCCCGACCCGCTGGAATCCGCGCTCAATGCGTTGATGATCCGCGTGTCGCGGCAGACTGTCGCCGTGCTGGATTCCAGCAAACTGGGCCAGCGCAGCCTGTCGGTGATCGCGCCGGTGCGCCAGCTGCACAAGGTGATCAGCGACAACAGCGCACCCGCCGAGACCGTCGAGGCTCTGCGCAACGCCGGCGTGCAGGTCGAATTGGTCTGAAATTTCCGCCCAAAGTGGTCGTTGCCCGGGCGAATAGGCCTGATTACGCTCGACGCCCTGTGCTCATGCAGCTCCGCAAAAGGGTGGGTGATGGACGCAGCATCCGTGGTGAACGACAGGCACGCCGGCGTATCCGCATGGCTGGCGGGATGTCTCGCCGTTGGCGCGAACGGCCCCATCGCACGCGGCATCGGCGCCGGCCGGATAGCGCTGGCGCTGGTGATGATCGCGCTGGGCCTGCGCGGTTTGGCGTTCGGCGATTTCGCCGGCACCTGGCAGCGCATCCCGATCGCTCACCTGCCGGCACACGATCTCTTCGTCTACCTCACGGCACTCGTCGAACTGGCGACCGGCATCGGCATCCTGCTTCCTCGCCTCGCCAGGATTTCCGCCGGCACGATGGCGGTGTTCGCTCTGCTGTGGATGGTGTTGCTGAAGCTTCCGGCCATCGTCTACGCACCGTCGATGGAGGCGGTGTGGCTGGGCGCGGGCGAAATCGCGGTGATCCTCGCCGGCGCGTGGGTGGTGTTCGCCACGCTGGCAAAACCGGATGGCCGCTTTCTCGCGGGCCGCAACGGCATCCGCAACGCGCGGCTGCTGTTCGTGCTGGCGCTGCCGACGATCGGCCTTTCGCACTACTTCTACGCCGACATCACGGCCGGCTTCGTGCCGGCGTGGCTGCCTTGGCGGCACGGCTGGGCGTGCCTGACCGGCGCGGGCAGCCTGGCGACGGCCATCGGCATTCTGTTCGGGCTGTGGCCGCGCCTGGCCGCCACACTGGAAGCGGCGATGCTGGGCATCATCACCGTGCTGGTCTGGCTGCCGCCGCTGTTCGCGCAGCCGCACGACAGCGGTGCATGGTCGGCTTTCCTGATGTCCAGCGCGATCGCTGCAGGCGCCGCAGCGATGGCGGATTCGTATCGCGGCATCGGCTGGACGACACGGGCCACAGGTTCCTGAGAGCGAAATCCGGGGCCTGGCGACGATGCCCTGCGGCATCGCCGCCAGGCCGGCTCAGAACGACCAGCGGTAGTTCAAGGTGGCCATCGTCGCCTCGTTGTACTGGCCGAAGTAGCGGTCGTAGCCGAGCATCAGGTCGCTGCGCGGGTTCATGCTCCAGTCCAGCGTGGCGCCGGCCACTCCGCCGTAGCGCGACAACCCGATGCCGCCCAGCGGCGCCCACTGGTTCACGCCGCTGAAGCTGGCGTCGAAGGCCTCGCCATGCAAGCCGAAGGACTGCTGCCATGCCAGCCGCCCCTGCAGGCTGAGGCTGCCGCCGCGCGCCAGCTGCCAGTCGCGGCTGCCCCGCAGGCCCAGGCCCGCCTGCCAGCGTGCGGTGGTGAGCGCACCGGACTTCAGGCCGAAGCCGTCGCCGCCCAGCTCGTCGAAGCCGCTGTCGCGGATTTGCGCATACTCCAGGCTCGCATACGGCGTGACGTGGGTGCCGCCCAGGTTCAACCGGTAACCGCTCTCCCCGTAGGCCAGGCCGTAGCTGCCGCGACTGTCGCTGCCCACGCCGCCGAACTGGCTGCCCAGTTGCAGGGTGCGACGCATGGTTTCCCGGTAGGAACCCACGCCCAGACGCCCCATCGCGTACCAATTGCCGCGTAGCGTGCCGCCGTACAGCATGCCTTCCACCGCATGGCTGTAGCTGCGATCCGCGCTGGCGTCCAGCAGTCCCATGCCCCGGCTCTGGCTCAACGCGAAACCGGCCACGCCGCTGCCATCCACGCGGAAGTCCTGCCCGACCAGCACGCCGGACAGGTTGTAGTCCACGTTGCCATATCCGCTGCGCGACATGCCGCCTTCGTAGCCGAGGTTCTGCGTCCATGCCCCCGACTGCGGCGCATCGAGCAACTGGTCGAAGCGCGAGGACAACGCGCGCGTGCCCGCGTCGATCGCCTCGAAGGTCATCGCGGTACTGGCCGCGTGCAACTGGCCGGACAGGCTCTCCAGCGACTGCTGCAGGTTGGCCAGGGTGGCGGTCTGCTGCAGGCTGGCCGCGCCGGCGACGAAGCTGCTGGCCACCGGCGAACCGGTCGCCGTGGCGCTGGCCAGTTGCGCGTTGATCTGCCCGAAGGCCGCATCCACCCGCTGTGCCGCACCGTACGAGGCGACGCTGTAACTGGTGCCCTGCACCGCGGTCACTGATACCTGCCCCACGTTGAGCCACGCCGTGGTGGCGTTGTAATTGAGCGTGGTATTGGTGAGCACCACGTTCGAGGCCATGGTCAAGGCGGAGAAGGTGCCGCTGAGACCACCCGTGGCGACCAGTACATTGGTCTGCGAATTTGCGGTATAGCCCGCATTGGCGCCGGTCACCAGCAGGTTACCGGCGATCGAGGCCGTGCCGGCCACGTTCAGCACCGAGCCCAGCGATACCGCCAAGATGCCGCCGGCGGCTTGCGTGTAGTTGCCGCCCACCGCGAGGTTGCCGCCTGCGGGGACCGCCAGCGTGCCGCCGCTGGCCACCGTGACCGCGCCTGCCAGCGACTTGGCGGTCAACGTGCCGGCCTGCACCTGGGTGAGGCCGGTGTAGCTGGACGGCTGGGTAAGGTTGAGCGTGCCCGGGCCCTGCTTGATCAGGCCGCCCGCGCCGGAAATCGGGTTGTTCCAGTTCGAGCTGCCGCTGAAGCTGACGGTGACGTCGCCCCAGTTGAACTGCATAGGGCCATTCACCGCGCGGCCCACGTCCAGTTCGCCGTAACCGAAGGTGGGATTGGGCTGCGAACCACCCAGCGGATCGGCGGTTCCGAGCAGGGTCTGCCGCACCAGGTCGTTGCTGAAGTACGGATAGGCCTGCCACACCAGTGCCGCGGCGCCCGATACCTGCGGCGCGGCGAACGAAGTGCCGCTGACCTGCCAGTAGGTCGGGCTGGCAGTGGAAGCCGTGGTGTCCTTGTCCAGCACGATCACGTCGCCGGGCGCGGCGAGGCAGTAGTTCATCGCGCGGCCGCAGGCGTTGGAATAACTCGCCAGCTGCGTGGGACTGTTGCTGTTCACCGCCACCGCCACCAGCCAGCCCTTGTCCAGGCCCAGGCCCGGCGCCAGCGTGGGCAGGCTGGCGATGTCGCTGGGGTCGCTCTTCGAACTGTTGCCCGCCGCGAACACCACCAGGCCGCCTTGCTGCACGAACGGCTGGTAGGCCTGACCGAACGCCGTATTGATCGAGGCGTTGGTGGTATCCCAGTAGATGCCGCCCCAGGAGTTGTTCTGGATCTTCACCCCGGCCTGCATCAATGCGGGGTTGAGCGTCTGCGCGAAGAAGTTCGCGTCGGATGCCGTTACCGGGTTGCCATTGCCCGAACCGTCGTCCTTCGGCTCGGTGTCGCTGATGATGCGTGCCGAAACCAGGCTGGCGCCCGGCGCGATGCCACCAGGGAACTTCCCGAACCCGGTGCCCGCAGCGATTTCCGAGACCCAGGTACCGTGGCCGACCACGTCGTCGATGTTCGTGTTGTTGGCCGTGGGATCGACGTAGATCAGTTCCTGCGTGACCCGCCCGGCCACGGTCGGGTTGCTGCGCATGATGCCGCTGTCCACCACGCCGATGGTCGCACCCGCACCGGTATAGCCCTGATTGTGGGCGGCGTAGGTGTTTGTGATCGACAACTGGGCATCCAGCGGCGGCGGCGGCGCTGGAGCTGGAGCTGGAGCTGGAGCTGGAGCTGGAGCAGGAGCAGGAGCAGGAGCCGCTGGGGTCGGCTTGACGTTGCCGCCGCCCCCGCCACCGCCACAGGCGGCCAGACTCAAGGCCATGCCGACGGCAGCCGTCAACCGGCAACAACGCAGGCCGCCCGCGGCCGATTCCCCATGCGATTTCATGACCTCTCCCCTGCTCCCTGGACGATCCCTGCCACCTCGAAGAGCCACGGCCTCGGCAACGCCTTTCGGCACGGCTCCGGTGGAAGCGCAGTGTGGCACAACGCCGACCCGGCCAGAGACGATTGCAAATCCCGTGCGCATGTCGCCAGCGGGTTTGCCGCACTGCGCCATCGGCTGCGATAATCAGCGGATTGCTTCCCCGGCGCCATACGCCATTCGTGTTTGCGGAGACCCCCATGTCCGACGTCAGTGTTGTCATCGTCGGTGCCAAGCGCACCGCCATCGGCTCCTTCCTCGGCCAGTTCACCGGCGTGCCCACGCCGACGCTTGGCGCCACAGCGATCAAGGCCGCGCTGGAACAGTCCGGCGTGGCCGCCGCCGATGTCGGCGAGGTGATCATGGGCTGCGTGCTGCCGGCCAACCTCGGCCAGGCGCCGGCCCGCCAGGCTTCGCTGGGAGCCGGCCTGCCGGCGGCCGCCGGCTGCACCACCATCAACAAGGTGTGCGGTTCGGGCATGAAGGCGATCATGCTGGGCCACGACCTGATCAAGGCCGGTTCCGCCTCCGTCGTGGTGGCCGGCGGCATGGAGTCGATGACCAACGCACCGCACATGGTGCAGGCCCGTACCGGCATCCGCTACGGCGACGGCAAGCTGGTCGACCACATGGCCTGGGACGGCCTGACCAACCCCTACGACGGCAAGGCGATGGGCGTGTTCGGCGAACTGTGCGCCGACAAGTACCATTTCAGCCGCGAGGAGCAGGACGCGTTCGCGACGGAATCGGTGAAGCGCGCCCTGGCCGCGCAACAGTCCGGAGCATTTGCCGGCGAGATCGTCCCGGTCACCGTGGCCGGCCGCAAGGGCGACGTGGTGGTGGATACCGACGAGCAGCCCGGCCGTTCCGACATCGGCAAGATCCCCTCGCTCAAGCCCGCCTTCCGCAAGGACAACGGCACCATCACCGCAGCAAGCTCGTCCAGCATTTCCGACGGCGCCGCGGCCGTGGTGCTGCTGTCGGCCGACGATGTCGAGGCGCGCGGCCTGAAGCCGCTGGCCCGCATCGTGGCCCACGCCACCCACTCGCAGGAGCCGGAATGGTTCACCACCGCGCCGGTGGGCGCGATCCAGCAGCTGCTGGAGAAAACCGGCTGGAAAATCAGCGACATCGACCTGTTCGAAGTCAACGAGGCGTTCGCTGTGGTGGCAATGGCGCCGATGCGCGAACTCGGCATTCCGCACGACAAACTCAACGTCAACGGCGGCGCCTGCGCCCTCGGCCATCCGATCGGCGCCAGCGGCGCACGCCTGGTGGTGACCCTGCTCAACGCCCTGAAAACCCGCGGCCTCAAGCGCGGCATCGCCAGCCTGTGCATCGGCGGTGGCGAGGCCACGGCGATCGCGGTGGAACGCCTCGACTGAATCACGCAGCCGTAACGATGGCGTTCCGATACTCTTCCGCCGAAAGCGCGTCGAACCGGCTTTCAACGGAGTCTGAAGCGACTCTCCGAAAGTTATGGCGCAGAACGCGGGAAAGCGCTATTAATAAACGGCCATTCGGCATTCCACGGCAAAGGAGATCCACCATGAAGTTTACGCGTACCCTACTCGCCTCCGCGCTCGTCGCGCTGCTGGCGGCTTGCAGCAACGGCGCGCAGGATTCCGCGCAGAACGCCCAGCAGTCTGCTGACCAGGCTCAGCAGTCCGCCGACCAGGCGCAGAAGGCTGCCGAGCAGGCTGCCCCGGCCGCCACCGCTGCTGCCCCGGCCGCCACCGCCGCTGCTCCGGCTTCCACCGCCGCCGCTCCGGCCGAGGCTGGCACTTCCGCCGCCGACAAGATGAAGAGCGCTGCCGACAACGCCTCCGACGCCGCCGGCAAGGCTGCCGACGCCGCGAAGGACGCAGCTGGCGCCGCGAAGGACGCCGCCAGCAAGGCCAAGGATGCGATGAAGCACTGATTGCAGCTTTGCGTTTCGAAAAGCGGCCGCCTTGTGCGGCCGTTTTTTTGTGATGTGTTTGCAACTGTATCTGTGCGTTCGTCCTTGAACGCAAAAGTCAAAACTGATTAGCGACGATACTCGGCTGGCTTTTCCCCTCTCCCTCCGGGAGAAGGTGGCCCGACCTGCCCGGCGCGGATGCACCGGCGGAACGGCGAAGCCGGCCCCGTGGGGGCGAGCGCCAAGGATGGCGCGAGTCAGGGCCGGATGAGGGTTCGGGCAAGACGAGGGACCGCATACCCATCGAGCCCTACACGTCCTGGCATGCCCGAACCCTCACCCCAACCCCTCTCCCGGCGGGAGAGGGGCTACTTGCAGCTGAGCGACGTCGCTAATCAGGAAGTCAAATGGGCGGCCATCCTGGCCGCACTCTTCAAAGGGGCCTTCTCCCGCCTGCTTTTTTGGCCGGGCGATTTCACTGCACGACGCAGCCGGTATCATCCACGGTTTCATCTCGACGGCCGCCGCGCATGAGTGTCATCGTCTCGCAGATCGATCCCCGCTCCCCCGAGTTCCAGGCCAGCAGCGCGCGCCTGCGCACGCTCACTGACGAGCTACATCGGGAACTCGCACGTATCGCTGAAGGCGGCGGCGCCAAGGCCCGCGAGAAGCACGTCGCGCGCGGCAAGCTGCTGCCGCGCGAACGCATCCGCGCCCTGCTCGATCCCGGCTCGCCCTTCCTCGAACTCGCACCGCTGGCTGCGCACGGCATGTACGACGATGCCGCGCCCGCCGCCGGCCTGATCACCGGCATCGGCCGCGTCAACGGCATCGAGGTGATGGTGGTCGCCAACGACGCCACGGTGAAGGGCGGCACCTATTTCCCGATGACGGTGAAGAAGCACCTGCGCGCGCAGGAAGTGGCGCTGGAAAACCGCCTGCCCTGCGTCTACCTGGTCGATTCCGGCGGCGCCTTCCTGCCGCTGCAGGACGAGGTGTTCCCGGACAAGGAACACTTCGGCCGCATCTTCTACAACCAGGCGCGGATGTCCGCGCTGAACATCCCGCAGATCGCGGTGGTCATGGGCTCGTGTACCGCCGGCGGCGCCTACGTGCCGGCGATGAGCGACGAGACCATCATCGTGCGCGAGCAGGGCACGATCTTCCTGGGCGGCCCGCCGCTGGTGAAGGCCGCCACCGGCGAGGTGGTGGACGCCGAGACGCTCGGCGGCGCGGACGTCCATACGTCCATCTCCGGCGTGGCCGACCACTTTGCCGAGAACGACGCGCACGCGCTGTCGATCGCGCGCGACATCGTGGCCCATCTCAACCGCAAGAAGGACATGCCGCTGGCGCTGCGCACGCCGGTCGAACCGAAGTACCCGGGCGAAGAACTCTACGGCGTGATCCCGCAGGACACGCGCCGCCCGTTCGACATCCGCGAGGTGATCGCCCGCATCATCGACGGCTCGGAGTTCCACGAGTTCAAGGCGCGCTACGGCAAGACCCTGGTCTGCGGCTTCGCGCATATCCACGGCTACCCGGTGGGCATCGTCGCCAACAACGGCATCCTGTTCGCCGAGAGCGCGCTC